>Ga0310345_10000920_pt1 | contig 36079 bp, 30 predicted proteins | sample HC15DNA20500_MG_FD_204667 | JGI IMG/M metagenome (GOLD analysis project Ga0310345, IMG submission 204667) | Marine microbial communities from station ALOHA, North Pacific Subtropical Gyre - HC15-DNA-20-500_MG | ecosystem: Environmental > Aquatic > Marine > Oceanic | place: Pacific Ocean: North... | reverse complement strand
ATAAAATAAAAACTTAGTAGTAATTCCACATATTAGTATTATTAGCAGTCCAGAAAGCTTTATTTTCCAGTTCAATCTTGAAGCAGTTATCCACCACAAAAGGATTAAAAGGCAAGAAATGACCAAAAGGCCCCCTGTTCTAAGAGTACGAATTTGATCCTGCTCTTCTTCAGATGTCCAAATCCATAAGAGACAGATCAAGGCTAAAAAGATTATTATAAAAGCTGGCCACCATCTAATTTTTTTTGAATTATTAAAATGTGCTGAGTTTCTCACTTCAGGCCTTTTAGAAATCAAGCGTTTTAATTTTTAAGAAGAAGAGGGTGAATACCTTTTACTTTTAATTATACGAGAAACAAACGTATGTTAAGAAATATTTCTAAAACCTCCAAAACAACAAGATAATTTTCTGCTTCTATGGATTTTAAGAATCGTTTTTTAAAACTAATCTAAAGTAATGGTGTAGTGGTTATTGACATGTTTTAATTTGACCGATAACCTGACTATATTTTAAGTTCTTGTTATATAGATGTAATTAGATAGAGCACAAAAGGTATAGATAATTGAATATTCGTACTGATGAACAACAGTTACTGGCAGCAAGAAATAAAGGTGGTTTTCCCCTTCTAATGTCCTATCTAAGATTGTCAGGTCCTGGATGGCTTCAAAGTGCCCTGACTCTCGGAGGTGGTTCTTTAGGGAGTAGTCTGTATCTTGGTGTACTTGCCGGGTATTCCTTATTATGGCTGCAGCCACTAGCCATGCTTTTCGGTATTGTGATGCTAAGTGCTATAGGGTATTTTACAACCTCAACAGAGAGATCCCCATTTCAAGTAATTAATAGTGATGTAAACCCCATTTTAGGATGGGGATGGGCAGTGGCGTCCTTGGTTGCCAGCGTAGTTTGGTCAATGCCTCAGTATTCGCTAGCCACTGCAGTCGTTCAACAGAATTTGTTTCCAAGTTTCCTTGGTGGAGAAGTTGCTAAGATCAGTATAGTTTTAGTTTTTCTAATTGTTTCAGTAATCACGACTTGGAGTTACGAAAAAGGCCAGGTCGGTTTTAAATTTTATGATTTAGTTCTAAAAATAATAGTAGGATTAATCGTTATTTGTTTTGTTACAGTTGTGATTACTCTGATTCTTTCTGAAAAGGGTTTAAATTGGCAATCCTTGTACAGAGGTTTTGTTCCGAACATCAATTCCTTGTTTTACCCATCAGCAGAATATGAATACCTACTTAATTCTATCGAAGATAAATATCGGGCCTACTGGAGTGACTTAATAGTTCATAAGCAAACTGATGTTCTGGTTAGCGCCGCTGCTACTGCTGTAGGAATTAATATGACCTTTCTCTTTCCTTACACAATTCTAAAGCGGAGATGGGGTAGGCCTTTTAGAGGGTTTATTATTTTTGATCTTGGAACTGGAATGTTAATACCCTTTGTCTTGGCTACTAGTTGCGTGGTGATTGCTGCAGCATCTCAATTTCATACTCAAGTCCAGCCAGGTTTGTCTTGGACATCATCCAGTGAGGAATCGGTGTTAGCATCAAGAAAACAGCAAAAAGAATTCAAGCAAATGTTGGAAAAACGGTGGCTGATTAGTGGGGACTCTAAACGAAAAACATCCTCCCCTACCTTTTCAACAGCCGAACAGCAACTTGCGGCAACGTTGGTTACTCGTGATGCTTTTGATTTGGCTAAATCGCTGAAACCTTTAGGTGGAGGAATAATTACAAACTATATTTTTGGAATTGGCGTGCTTGGGATGGCGCTATCTACGATTACTCTTTTAATGCTAGCTTCTGGTCTAATTATTTGTGAAATGTTAAAACTTCCTCATTCTGGATGGAATTACAGATTAGCCACACTAGTAGGCTGTATTGGAGCACTTGGACCCTTTATTTGGACAAAGGCTGCCTTCTGGTTAGTTATTCCTACCTCAGTATTTGGATTTACCCTTCTTCCTTTAGCATATCTAACGTTCTCTTTAGTTATGAACCGGAAAGATATCCTCGGGAGGGATATGCCGGAAGGAAAAACACGCTGGGTTTGGAATATATTAATGTTAATAGCTGCTGGTGTAGCAAGTTTTGGTAGCTTACTTATGGTTTGGAAAAAAGCTGGTGTCTGGGGAATGGTAATTATTGGTGTATTTATTTCTCTTGCCTTAATTTTTCACCGAAGAAAAAATACAGTGAGTAATCTATAGAAAACCTATTAATATAATTAGTCGGTTTTGAAACTTATGTGTACCTCTTGAAATGACGAGAGGATGTTCTGTTTTATGGAAAGTTTTTAATGGTAGGCAGATTTTTTCGATACCAATCACTAGGTGAATTAGAGAAAGAAATTAATGGACTTAGCTTAAATGTGTCTTTTGAACACGATTCTAGTAAAGTCAGAAGTTATTTAAACCAGCCTGTGAAGTTAGGAAAGTTTATTGCAGGTAATTCAATAGCCATTCATCCCATGGAAGGCTGTGATGGTACTCTAGCTGGAAAGCCAGGAAATCTCACCTATCGTCGTTACCAACGGTTTGCTTGTGGTGGGGCAAAATTAATTTGGTTCGAAGCTACCGCAATAGCTTCTGAAGGGAGAGCTAATCCTCGACAACTCTTAATTAATAATAACAATGCCCAGTCTTTTGAGGATTTAGTTAGAGATACAAAAAGAGCTCATAAAGAAACTTTTGGTACGAATAGGGATTTAGTCTTAATTTTGCAGTTAACTCATTCTGGTAGATATAGTTATCCAGCTCCAATCCTTTGCACCCACAATCCTTATTTAGATAAAATAACTTCTTTAGGCTTTCGGAAAGACGGAGTTATTTCTTCTGAGTATCCCTTAATAAGCGATGAATATCTTGAAAACCTTGAGGATCAATATACAAAAGCGGCTAAATTAGCGTGGGAGGTAGGGTTTACGGGTGTTGATATTAAATTAACTCATGGGTACTTAGGAAATGAATTACTTAGTGCTAAAAAGAGAGAAGGAAGATATGGAGGTAGTTTAAATAATCGGACACGATTTTTAAGAAATGTCATAAAAAAGATTAGAGGGATAGTAGGGGCAGACTTTCTACTTTCATCTCGAATTAGTGTATTTGACGGTGTACCTTTCCGGTTAAATAAGATCCATGGAAAAGGTGAGGTTTACCCTTATAGTTTGCCGTATTTACAAGGTTTCGGTATGGATGAAAAAAATCCCCTGGAGGCAAACCTTAATGAACCAATAAAAGTTATTAGAATGATGAGAGAGTCAGGGGTGTCTCTTATTAGTATTTCGATGGGAAATCCGTATACTAATCCTCATATAGGTAGACCTTTTGATAAACCGGACACTGGAAACTATACTTCGCCTGAACATCCTTTAATTGGAGTTGATCGTCAGTTTGAGTTATGTGCTCAAATTCAGAGAACATTTCCTGATTTACCTATTGTTGGTGCTGGATATAGTTGGTTGCAACATTGGCAACTTCAAGCTGGAGCAGCTAATATTCGTGATGGAAAGGTAACCATAATGGGAATTGGAAGAGGTGCACTGGCCTACCCTAATTTACCAAAGGATGGATTGGGAAAAGGTATTCTTGATGTTAGGACCACATGTAAAACTTTAACTTTTTGCACTTACCTAATGCGGCAGAAGGATCACCCTTTTGGACAGTATCCAACAGGTTGTCCTCCTTTTGATAAAAGGATCTATGGATCTCTTATTAGACAGGCTCGATTAGATAAAAAGAAACACTAACGATTCAGCTAGATTAAGTATATTTACAATATATATTATTAAATACGATAATTGGTCTCAAGAATTACGTTGGTTAGCCATAATAGAATCTATAGTTAAAGGATTAGATTTTAAAATACAGGTTAATGCTTTTTAAAAAAAGGGTTTATCTGATAAAAATAAGGAATCCATCGATAGATTTGGTATAAGCAAGAAGGGCTTCACCCACAGAATAGGTTAATTGGTTCAACGAAAAGGGAGAATAATGGATAATTGGATAAATCAAAAGTGTCTAGGTAGTGTCACGTGTATGCCAATTGAAGAAGTTAAGATTGGTTTAAGAGATATTAATGGTTGGAAGCTCAGTAAAGATTTTAAGGTTATCTTTTCTACTTGGAAAATGAGGGATTTTGGTGCAGCCATTAAGTTTTTAAATCAGGTTGCAGAAGTCGCAGAGATGGAGGATCATCATCCCGATCTTTATTTGAGGAATTATAGGAACATTACTGTCGAGTTATCAACCCATAGTGTTGGTGGAGTTTCAGTTAATGACCTTATTTTAGCAGCTAAGGTTAATGAAATACCAAAGGACCTATTTTGAGAGATATTTCTTAGTAAAGGAAAATTTCTAAAATATTTTGCACTGATCTTGATCCTGAAAAAATAGGTTTAATACTAAATAGTTAGTCCATATAGAAACCTTTAATAGTTTAATCCAAAAAGTTAGGAGAATTTGTTGACAGAAAAGAATAGAATTCAACAACTTGAAGCGGTTATTAGGGACAATTCAGAGAATGCCTTTCTTCAATATAGTTTGGGTCACGAATATTTGGAGATTGGAGATTTCAAAAAGGCAATTACTCCATTGAAAAAAGCTATTCAGCTCCAGGATACGTATTCAGCAGCATATAGAGATTTAGGTAAAGCACTTTCTCTAGAGACAAATTTTGAAGAAGCTGAAGAAATTTTCATTCGAGGAATTAACATTGCTAAGGAAAGAGGAGATCTTCAGACTGCAAAAGAGATGACTGTATTCTTAAAGAGAATTAATCCAGACCGTATAGATGGAGAGAATAGCTGTTCTTATTAAGGCAATAAATATAGGGGACTTCGATGGGACCATTTCCTAGGAGACAGCATAGGGACAGGCTACAGAGGTGCCGTCATGTTGAGTTAGTTTTGGTATTTCTATCTGGCAACTGGGCTTAGCAATGAGACAGCGGGGGTGAAAGCTACATCCTGAAGGTTTATTTAATGGTGTTGGAATATCTCCAGTAAGACGAATACGTTCAGAATGTTTTTTTTCGGGGTCTGGGTATGGAACAGCAGACAATAAAGCTTGAGTATAGGGGTGTCTGGGTTCATGGTAGACACTTTTGCTATCCCCCAGTTCAACAATATTTCCTAGATACATCACACCAATTCGATCACTAATGTGATAAACAAGGCTAAGGTCATGGGCTATGAAAAGATAGGTTAGACCAAAAGCTTGTTGTAATTCTTCCATTAGATTAATCACCTGACCTTGCACGGACACATCTAGAGCGCTTACAGGTTCATCGGCAATAATTATTTTAGGTCTGGTTGTTAATGCACGAGCTATACCGATCCTTTGACGTTGACCTCCAGAAAATTCGTGGGGATATCTATTCATTGAATCTTTTTGGAGGGCAACATCGTCCAGAATTTCAAAAATACGTTTTAATCTTTCGGTTTGAGAAAGGTTAGTTTGAATCTTGAGAGGTCGTTCCAGGATTTCTCTGACAGTCATTCTAGGATTTAGAGAGGAATATGGATCTTGAAAAATCATTTGTATTAAATGACGGTAGGATTTCATTACTGATTGTTGTAATCCATTTAAATTAATAGATTTGTTACCAATATTTAAATGGATGGTACCTCGAAGGGTAACATCAGGATTAAAAACTCGAATTAAATTAGTAATAGCTCGACCAACTGTAGTTTTTCCAGAACCCGATTCTCCAACAATTCCTAATGTCTCCCCTTCATTTAAGGAAAATGAAATATTGTCGACAGCATTAATTTCTGCAGTCTTATGACGTAAAAGCCCTCCGTATACAGGAAATCCCACCCCTAGATTATTCACAGAAATTAATGGCTTGGACTTTTTCATCTTGGATTTAAGAGATAGTTAAATTAAATATGTAAAATAGTTTATTTCATGCTTTCATCGGCTAGGTGACAGCGGACCCACTGTTCCGATTTGATCTGTTTTAAATTCGGTTCAATTGTATGACAGTCATCCACAACCTCAGGACATCGGTCAGCAAATTTACACCCTTTAGGAAAATTTTGAAATGAAGGAACATTACCAACAATAGTTTTTAATTTTAACCCTTTATTTTCAACACTAGGAATACTACGGAGTAAGCCTTTTGTATAAGGATGTAATGGTTTCCTGAAGAGTAGATTTACTGGAGCTATTTCTTGAATTTTCCCCCCGTACATGACTATCACCCGGTGGCAGGTTTCAGCAATTACCGATAGATCATGTGTTATTAATAAGATAGATGACCTAGTTCGCTCTTTTTGAATTTTCTTCATTAAATCTAAGATCTGAGCTTGAATAGTAACATCAAGTGCTGTAGTTGGCTCATCTGCAATAAGTAGGATTGGTTTGCAAATCAATGCCATTGCTATCATGACTCTTTGTCGCATCCCTCCAGAAAATTGGTGAGGGTAATCCCATAATCTTTTTTTTGCATCGGGAATTCCAACTTGTACTAGAACCTTGACAGATTCAGCTATAGCCTGCTCTTGGCTATACTTTTTGTGATAAATTAAGGGCTCCATGACCTGTTTTCCTATAGAAAAAACAGGATTAAGTGATGTCATTGGCTCTTGAAAAATCATCCCAATTTCCCGGCCCCTTATTTTTCGAATTCCTGAATAATCCAACTGCATAAGGTTAAGGTTATTTAGATAAACGTTACCGGAAGTAATTTTTCCTGTTGGTTCAGGAATGAGGCGAAGAATTGATAAGGCTGTTACAGATTTTCCAGAGCCAGATTCACCGACAATGCCAAGAATTTCATTAGGATAGATGTCAAAACTAACCCCATCGACAGCGAGAATTGTCCCTTCCTCTGTTTGAAAAGATGTTGAAAGATTTTCTACTTTTAAGATGGGTTGGACGGAGTTTTGATTCATTATTCTTTTATCTTAATCTAGAGTGTAATTTTGGATCAAAAGCTTCTCGAATGGATTCGCCGATAAAGACAACTAACAGTAATGTAGTAAACATTGCACCTAACGGAAAAACTACTAGATGCCATTTAAATATATTATTCAACCCTTGATTTACAAGTTCACCCCAACTTGGAGTTGGTGGTGGAAGTCCAAAGCCTAAAAAATCAAGTGCAACTAGTGCCCCGATAGCTGAAACTAATGAAAAGGGTCCAAAACTGATTATAGGAGTTAATGAATTAGGTAAAATATGCCTAATCATTACTGATAGGCTATTTTCCCCTTGAGAGATCGCTGCAGCAGTATAGTCCCGAGCCTTTTCCCTATAGAACTCCCCCCTTATATAGAAGCTAATGCCTATCCAGCTAAATAAGCCAAGGATAAAGATCAAGATCCAAATATTGGGTCTAAGCATTGAACTAATAATCATGATTGTATATAAAAACGGGAGTCCAGCCCAAATCTCAACAACTCGTTGACCATATAAATCTAATCGTCCACCAAAGAATCCGAGCAATCCACCTATAATTATTCCGAGGATATAACTCATGCATACAACGGCCATTCCAAAGGTTATAGAGATACGAAATCCGTAGATTAATCTTGCAAAAACATCTCTCCCTCGATCATCAGTGCCCATCCAGTGCCTTAAGCTTGGAGGATGGGGTGGAGATCCAGGAAGGGCAGGATCTGTTAATAATGACTCAGTAGGATGAAATGGATAAGGTGGCATAAGGACCCAATGATCGCCATTAGAGCGATTAAAGTTATTTTTTAGCTTACGATATTGCGTTTCTCCAATAGCTCTCTGACCAAAGAATTTTGCTTGATAAAAATTTCCGAATGCCGGGAAATAATAGCTAGAATGATACTTCACTATTAATGCTCGGTTATTAACCAGTAGGGGAAGTAGAAACGTTGAAAGATAAATAAAAAAAATAATTAAAAAGCTATACCACCCTCTTTTTAATAAGCGAAATTTCCCCCATCTCCTTTTAAGGAGGGAAATAGATTTAGTTGATTGATAGTTGGTGTCAGGTTGCATTACTTCTAATATAGCCTTGAATAAGTCAGATTACTGGAATCTAATTCTTGGATCAGCTATCACGTAAAGTATGTCGCTTAAAATATTTCCTAATAGAATTAAAAGGGTATTAATGACTAAAACTCCCATAACAACAGCATAGTCACGTTCAATGATAGAGGTGTATCCTAGATATCCAATCCCATCGATATTAAAAACTTTCTCAATGAGGTAACTTCCTGCCATCAATATGCCTATGGCATGTCCTAATCCAGTGCACAGGGGAATAAGTGAATTTCGTAAAGCATGGACAAAGATAACGCGTTTTTCCGATAATCCTTTAGCAAAAGCCGTCCTCACATAATCATGCCCTAGATTTTCCATTAATGAATTTTTAGTTAATATGGTGAGGGATGCAAAACTTCCCATGGCATAAGCTATGACAGGCAACATAGTGTGATGTGCCTGGTCAATTATTTTTTCTAGTAAGTTTAACTGTGCCCAATTCTCACTTCGAAAACCTCCTAATGGTACCAAATCAAAAAAGCTTCCTCCTCCCAACATTACAAGGAGAATGGCTCCCAATGCCCATCCAGGAATAGAGTATCCTATAAAAACAACTGAACTAGAAATAAGGTCAAAGGAGCTACCATGCTTGATAGCCTTAGTTACACCAAGAGGAATACAGACTAAATAAGCTAACAAAAATCCAATAAGGCCAAAGTAGATGCTAATTGGAAAACGGACTGCAATGACACCTACAACAGGGGTGTTATATTTATAAGACTTTCCTAAATCAAGTTTGATGAGGTCCTTAAGCCATAATAAATAGGCTTTCCAAACAGGTTTATCAAGATGATATTGTTTTTTAAGTTCCTCAAGCACTTCTGGGGGAATAGCAACAGAGCTTCCGTCAGAGTTTGAACCACCTTCACCAATGGCACCTTGTTGACTTTTAACGATCATCTGATCGATAGGTCCACCGGGAACAAAGCGGGTGATTGTGAAAACCAGAAAGGTGACACCAAGTAGTGTAGGTATCATCAACAGAAGACGACGAATGAAATAAGCAACCATATAGATCTTCTAAAACTTTGATCTCTTTCAGAAAACTTATTCTTTTAATTGATTTTTTGTCCAAGCTTTCCAAAAATGATTTTCAACTATGCCTTTAGATAGATTGATTGATTGATCTTGTTTTGCTCTCTTTAATTTATTTTCTTTTTCTGGATCAATCCACCAGCTAAAAAGTAAAGAATTATAATCATCAGTTCGACCCCGTCCCCAATGAGGCATATTAAACTTGTTCCAAAATATGACACGCTGAGATGCACCATACCAGCCGAGAACATAAGGATGTTGGTTATAGATAATGCCATCTATCTCACGGATGATTTGTATGCGTTGTTTAACATCGTATTCCTTATCATAAGCTTCGCAAAGGTTATCTACTCTAGAATTATTTAACCCCGTTACATTATTATTGTCCTTTTGTACGGCAAGTCTGCTGTGAAAGGATGTTTCAGGATTAGGAAAGATTAAAGCTCCCCATGCTATGCTCATGAGCTGGTACTGCTTTTGTCGTAGATTTTTCCAGCTAGCAGCAGGAGTTAAACGTTGAAGCTCGATGCGGATTCCTGCTCTTTTACAAGATTCCTGAAAAACAGTCAGGCTTCTTTCGGACAGAGGGCTTCTGTATATCAGTGTTAATCTTAACACTTGACCGTTTTTGACACGGTAACCCTGGTTGTTCAGTTTAGTCCATCCTGATCTTTCTAAAAGAGCCACTGCTTTTAATTCATCGTATTCAATGGGAACATTATTGGGGTTTTGATAGGTGCCACCTTGGTAATAGCTATTTAAAGGTTTATATTCATTGAAAAAAAGTTTTTCAATCAGTGTTTTACGGTCATGGAGATATCCAAGAGCTCTTCGGACATTAATATCATCGAGTGGCGGCTTTTTCATATTAATCGCAATTCCACTAACTCCCACTGGAGAGTCAGTAAAGAATTTTCTTTTCAAAAGTAGTCCTCTCCGTACTGAATCAAGGTTATCTAATTCCTCAACCCACCATTGAGCCTTAGGTACCCAAAAATAGTCGAGTTCTCCCTTCTTTATTTTTTCGAAAGCTAAACCAGGATCCATGACAACGTTAAATTTAAAAGTATCAATGTTCCAGAGTCCTACCCAGGAGGGATTGTCAACATCCCACCAGTCGCTTCGCCGTTTAACCATAATAGATTTACCACTATCAATATCCTCAGGGTGAACTCTGTAGGGGCCAGAGTTTGCTGTGAAACTAAATTGATATTTGTCAAGATACTTTGATCCGGAGATTGAAATGTCAGCGGCAGGGAATATTGTCGTTCCGGAGAAGTAGAGAAAATTTCTCCAATTTTCTTCTTTTACTTTTACCTCAACAATATATTTAGAAATGGCCTTTGGTCGATATAACTTTCCAAAAGTTAAAATGTTTGATGGATCCAAAAGAGTTGGGTCCATCCGAAGATCATAAGATGCAACTACATCTTCTGCTGTAATCTCTGTACCATTGTGCCACCGAGCTTTGGGATTGATACGGAATCGATAGGTCATCTTGTCTTTAGAAATCCACCAATGAGTAGCAAGTCCTGGGATAAATTCTAGGGTGGTTGGATGAACATTAAGTAAAGGTTCATAGCATAATTCACGAATAAGGTAATTTAAGGACGTGTTCCAATCTTTTCCAGTTTGTCTGAGGGTTGCGGGCCAATCAGGAATTGCCCGGACCATAGTTCCGCCTTTTATAGCTTGGCTGGAACCTAGTGCCAAAAACCTCATGTTAGATTCCCAGCCCTTTCCTGTGAATCCAGGGCCTCCAAGATTTGCAGGAACCTTTTGGTCACCAGCACTGGGATCCCAATGATAATTGACCATCGGTATATCAAGATCATAACTAACTGCTTGGGTCTCAAGATCTTTATTAGGAATATTTGAAATGTCTTTACTATTAGTACAGCTTGTTAAAAATAGGAGAAGAACAATAAAAGTCGAAATAGGCCTAAAAATATTTCTCATTGGAAATGCCTCTTTTTAGGGGCTTGAAAATTATTAAGAGTAGCTATTTTACTAATTCACTTTATCCTGATTGTTTGGATAATTACCAGTTGTAGGTGTCATTAACACATCCCAATTTTTATTCTTTGCATTGTCTCTTGCTACCATTGAGATTGCAAAACATTTAATCATAAATAGAATATCAAACCTTTTTCTGATTGTTTTAAAGGTATTCTGCCATTATTTTAATTAATACGTTTTGTATCTAACATGAACCTCAAGCTTTTCGATTATGATCTGATCTTTTTGCTCTGGACTTGACCCAGCTAAAGAAATCCCGATGAGGTTCTTTCCAACGGCAAAAAACTCAGGGGAAACTTGAGAAAATAAAAGCCAACCCTTTTGAACGATAGGTCTACCTAAATGAAGATTATTTAATCGAACTTGAATCAGGTCTTTTATTTTTTTGTATGGAGGAATGTTAAATAAACCACCGTTAGCATGCCCAATAGTTGCAATTTTAACTTTGTTTAAGCGTTGATCCATTGAAGATTTCTTTGCCGAGTTGTCGGAGAGGAGAATTTTCAAGGACAAGGATTTTAGATGGGATGTATCTAATAAAAGATCCTCCTCAATAGACAGATGTAGGAAGGTGTCAATCTTACTGTTGTTGTTGAGTGTTACAGGTAGAGGAGCCAGCATATTAGTGTTGAAATACATCCAGCGGGGTGTATGCCAGTCCTCGGGATTAGGAACAACTGTTGGTCCATGACCGCCACCACGGCGTTGTATAACAAAAACCTTGTCTTTGTGTTTCATTGTTTCAAGGCGTCCAATTTCCCTGTAAGCTTGTAGGTGGGTTTCCCAAACATCTTTAAAAGGAAAATCAGGTGCATGATTGAAATTAAATGTTTGAATTCCATCTGCTCCAGTTCTTAACCAATTAGTTGCAACACCCCGATAAATTTCGATTGAAGGAGTAGCATATCCGTCGGAGGCATGATGGTCATCGATTGAAGGGTAGATCTTGACATGAGTTTGTTCGGTTAAACGCCGAAATGCCGCTAGATCAACGTCAAAATTTCGGATTCCTAACGCTAGAATATCTACCAAATTGTCCTTTATCCATAATTCAATATCAAGTCCATCAAAGTGACAACCTTGTAGATTTTCTGGAACTCTTACACCAATTAGTAACGGACGGCCCCTTTCCTTAGCTATTGATTCTGTCATCAACCTAAAATTACGGAGAAACTGTGTGACTTTTCCACGATTTAACCATCCCTTTCCTGGAGGAAGAACGGGACAAACCCTAGCAAAATCAAGAGCGATTCCATCATAGTTTAGCTTTTCAGCAATTTCACTAAGGATATTGAGCTTATGTTTCCTTACTTCAGGTATTGCAAAATTCCAGAGACCTACAGGACCAGGCCATGTATGAATCAACCAGGTTGGGTTGGAAACTTTCATTGGGATTTTTCGAAATGGACCTAAGTCGTTATCACTACCATTTATACGATAGTTGTAAAACGCTTCGATACCTCTTTTATGAGACTCCTTCAAGAATATCGCGGCAATATTGATACCTTCTTTTTCCCACTTTCGATAACCGTTAGCGTTATATAGTGGCATCGTTTTGCTAGGCCAAGGAGACTGATTCCCCTCACCCCATCCCCACCAGACGCTATCAATTTGGACGTCTTCTTCATCAATAACATGAAATTTCCATTTGACTAAATCAGTTGGATCTTGGCCGCCAAAACGACTGTCTCCAGAAATAGTGTCAAAATTAATAATGATTTGACGATCTAGTTCCACTGCTTGAATATGATTTTTAGAAAGATTTATTGGTTTTAGTTCACTTGATCGAGATAGCTGAGGGCAAAATACACTAGATATTATTAAACTTAAGAAAATAAGTTGTCGTATGGGAGCAAGATTTATAGGAAGTTGGATGAACATAGTAGTTGAAAAAGTTTGTTTATCAAAAAAATACTGATCTACAAATTAAGTTAGTAGTAATTTAAAAGTCCGTCTATTGGTGCCCGTTTAAAATGGAGCCGACGAGCGGAATTGAACCGCTGACCTGTCGATTACGAATCGACCGCTCTACCAGCTGAGCTACGTCGGCTTTAATATGAAGTTATTAATAAGTTGTTTTAAAAGCAACGACATCTTAAAAGGAGAAATATTAATTATTTTGTTAATGTTGCACGGAGCTGAATATATTTAAATGACAATGAATTTGTCAAGTGACATAAAATATAAACCAATGAAAGAGGTTTATATTCAGAATTTTTTCCTAAAAAATATTGAACTATTATTAGTAATCTTAAAATAATAAAGGAATAACTTGAGTATAACTGAAAAGATGAAATGGGGGGAAAAATACAGATGTAACTCTGAAAATAAAATTCCTCAAAAACTCCAAAATAAATGGCTTGAAAAGTGGAGCATTTTTCCAGACAGCGCAAGGATACTTGATCTAGCAAGTGGTTTGGGTGCAAATGCATTATATATGGCTTCGCAGGGAAAAAACGTAGTAGCTATTGATATTGCAGAAGATGCTCTTTTTGCCCTTAAAAAGAATGCGTCATCTAAAAAGCTGAATCTTGATTTGGTTGTGGCTGATTTAGATCTTTTCTTTCTCCCAGAAAATTATTTTGATGGTGTCATTTGTTTTTATTATTTAAATAGAAAGCTTTTTGGTGAAATAAGAAAATCTTTAAAATCTGGTGGGCTATTTATTATGGAAACGTACTTAGAAACTCAATTGAATAATAGCTGTGTAAATCAGAGACATAAACTTAAACAAAAGGAACTTTTATTTGAATTTAGAGATTTTGAGGTCCTAGGTTACATTGAGGAGACCTCTTATGGAATTGCATTGGAGGATAATAATCAATTAAACTCTATTGCCAAGTTTTGTGCTCGTAAAAGGTAATTTATAGAATAGGATTTAATTAAGTCCGTGGAGAAGGTAGTCAATGGCAACAATTGAAATTATCCTTAATGGAGAAGCGAAAGTTATTAAAACACAGACTACTATGATTGAATTAATCAAGGATCTAGAACTTGTTCCTGGACGTTTAGCAGTCGAATATAACCTAAAGATCTTAAAAAGAAATAGGTGGAATGATATTTATTTAGCGGAAGGAGATCAGATTGAGATTGTTCAGTTAGTCGGAGGAGGTTGAGAGAGTGAAAAGCTCCTGATTATAAAAAAGATAAGAATCGGTATTTAAAATATTGGTGTTATGAATTTCACTACTGCATTTAGGTACTGCTTTAAGTTTTCGTTTTGTTGAATCTTCAGCACTTATGTTAGTTTTAAAAATTCTCCTTTAAACCAAACAGTTTCTGAGTAAGGAAGTTTAGCTTTTTTAGATTAGTGTTAGTCTGAGAGGATTAAAGATGGAAGTTTTAGCGTTAAATAAGATGAAGAACTTCTCTAAAGAAAAAATGAAGAAAGTTAAACTTTTTGATACTAAGAACTTTTTCTCCGATCTATATTGTCTAAAACCAGGTCAATCTCAAAAGATTCATGCTCATCAAGGTGCAGATAAGGTATATTTCGTACTTGAAGGTATAGGTAATTTTAGCATTGGTGATAAAAAGAAAACCCTAAAAAATGGCACCGCGGTATTAGCTCCATCAGGGGTGTTGCATGGAGTTGTTAATGATTCTGACTCTAACTTAACACTTTTTGTTTTTATGGCACCTAATCCTAACAGGAATGATTGATCCTGCCTTAATCTAGAATCTTTTTAATAAATAATTCGTATTAGTGCATTCGTAGGAATCGAACATTATTAAAATAAACCTATGATTAGAGATTCAAACTTTAAGACCAGACAGGTTATTGTTTTAGCTCTGGGTCACTTTGCAGTAGATTTTTATGCTGGATTCTTACCACCTCTGATTCCAATTCTTCAAAAATCTTTAATGATTTCTCTCTCTGAAGTAGCATTTTTAGTTTCAGTGTTTTCACTTTCAACAACGTTCTCCCAAACGGTCTTTGGATATATTTTTGACCGATGGCACCAGATAAGCTTATTAGTTTTAGCTCCGTTGCTAGCAGGAATAAGTATGACTTCTTTGGGTTTGATGAATTCTTACGGAAGTTTACTGATGATTTTAATATTTGGGGGAATCAGTATTGCAGGGTTTCATCCTCTGGGGGCGGCTTTAGTCGCTGTTGAAAGTGGTCGGCGCCATAGTTTTGGAATGTCAATTTTTGTTACAGGTGGAACTATTGGTGTAGCAACAGGATCGTTAATAGTCTCTTTCCTAATTGAAAGGGTAGGGGCAACTGGACCAATGTATGCAGGGTTCTTTGGTGCGTTGGTTTCAGTGGTGATCTGGTGGTTGTTTGATTTTACAACCCGAAGAAAAATGGAAATAAAATCATCTTCAGATTTATCTTTGAATAAAGCGAGGTATAGAGAGTTATTAATTTTTGGCGTATTAGCTATGACACGAGCCTTTGTGGTATTAGGAACCCTGACCTTTGTACCGTTCTTTATACTTAAACAAAACGAATCACTTGAAGCAGTTGGTATTACTCTATTTATTTTTGGATTAGCAGGAGGGATCGGAGGGCTTACTGCAGGTAAACTAGTTGAAAAAATTGGCGAAAAACTTGTTCTGTTAGCTTCTTTTCTTCTGCCTGTACCTCTTTTTGCAGTTTTCCTTGTGTTAGGTAATTCGGTTATAGGAGTTGCTAGTCTTGGTATAGCAGGATATTGGCTTTATAGTGGTGTTCCTGTACTTATATCGCTGAGTCAGCGAAATTTTCCGAGCCGAGTCGGATTGATATCAAGTGTGGTAATGGGATTAAGTTGGGGAGTTGCAGGCTTATTAATTACTCCAGCTGGACTGTTAGCTGAAAAGATCGGGCTTAGTTACACCCTTTGGAGTTTAAATATATTTGCTTTTGGTGGATTTTTATTGGTTTTATTTTTTTTCCAAACTAACTGGTTTACAGCTAAAAAAATTGTTAGTTAAAAATACCCTCTGGTAAAAGAATTAATTATTAATTTTACTATTTACAAGTCGGTTACGAATTATATCTAACGCCTGATTAAGCTCAGTAATTCTTAGTAATGTACAACCGATTACGAACAAAAGAATACCTATTCCTATTGATGTAAAAACCGTTATCAATTCCTCCCAAAGATTTTCTTGTAAAAATATTGTAGCTAATAACTGGTAGCAGTAATGGGACCCAAAACCCATGATTAAAGAGACAAGAATTAGCTTGCCTAAAGTTGTAGCAATTAAAAGTGATTGGAGGCTCCCAATAGCTTTTTGTAAGCAATAATACAAAAGAAAAAAGTTTAAGAAAGCTGAAAGGGAAGTAAATAAGGCAAGGGCTTTATATCCAAGGCTACTTATAAAGAGTAGGTTAAGAGTGATGTTAGTAATAATAGTAATAGTGGAAATAATCACAGGAATCCTAGGACTTCCAATAGCATAAAATGTTGGAACCAATAATTTAACTGCTGAATATGCAGAAAGACCCAGGGAATAAAGAATTAGTACTTCACTAGTTTCCCATGAATCAGCCGTACCAAACTGTCCTCGTTGATAAATTAAAGAAACAATGGGGTAACTCAAACAAATCAAGCCTACTGAGGCTGGAACATTAAAAAAAAGGGACAAACGCAACGATGAGGAAACAGTACTTCGAACCTCTTGAAGCCTTTTTTCTGCAATCTGGGATGAAATAATAGGAAGAGTTGCAGTAGCAACTGCTACACCAAAAATACCAATTGGAAGGTACATTAAGCGAAAGGCTGCATTAAGCCAAGTAACAGGACCCTCACCCTGAGTAGTAGCTAGCCAGGTATTTATAAAAAGATTAATTTGGGTAGCGGCTAAACCTAATATTCCAGGTCCCATAAGTAGTAGGATATGTTGGAGAGCGGAATTTTTAATAGATAATGAAGGGGAATATTTGAATCCTAATTTTAATAGGGAAGGGAATTGAATCAGTAACTGCATTAATCCACCTATTAATACACCTATAGCTAGACCAATTACTGGGTCAATCCCAAATTTAGGAAGAACATAAAACATTAATACTGTTACAAGTATTGATCCTATATTAAATAGAGCGGGTGCTAGAGCAGGAACAAAAAATTGTTTATGAGAATTAAGCATTCCCATAGCAACTGATGCTAGGGCTACCAATAATAAAAAGGGAAACATAAGCTGGGCAAGATGCACTGTAAGCGGAAGCTTTCCTGTACTATTAGAAAAATCCCCAGCTATAACCTTAACAATTAAAGGAGCGTTTAATATTCCAGCAACCACAAGAGCACCTATGATAAGTAAGAGGGAATTAAAGACTAGAGATCCCAGGTGCCATGCTGCAGTGGAGCCTTTGCTGTGAAGAGTTTTTGTAAATGTAGGAACAAATGCTGCGCTTAAGGCTCCTTCTGCAAATAAATCCCTAAGAAGATTTGGAATCCTAAAAGCGACATTAAATGCATCGGTTTGAAAACGGGTGAATAATGCAAGAAGGATTTGTTCCCGAACTAATCCTAGTATACGGCTAATGAATGTAGCTATACCTATTAACCCAGCAGACTTAATAATCAAGAAATTCTTTTTGTAAGGCATGACAGTGGAGGCATTTTATTTAAGGTATTTATCAACTCTTCTTTGAAGTTGTTTTAAAGATTTGCTGATTTCAGGAAGTTTGGAGAAAAGGGCAGAAGATTTAAGCCAACGTCGGTTTTCTATAGCAGGATAACCAGAAACAATACTGTCAGCTTCAACGTCTGAGGGAATACCTGATTGTGCAGTAGCGATGACTCTATCGCCAATCCGACAATGACCGGCAACACCCACCTGACCAGTCAAAATAACATTATTACCAATCTCAGTACTACCTGCTAAGCCAACCTGGGAGCACAGTAGAGAATTATAACCAACTTTTGATCCATGACCGACTTGAACTAAATTATCTATTTTTGTTCCTTTAAGAATTCGTGTCTCACCAACAGCAGCCCTATCGATAGTTGTGTTAGCTTGAACCTCAACATCATCTTCTAGTACTACCCGGCCAGACTGAGTTATCTTTGTATAACTACCATCGTCTTGTTTTACAAAACCATATCCATCAGACCCTATAACCACACCGTTTTGTAGGATAACGTCGTTGCCAATAATGGATTCTTCACGAACTGAAACATGTGAGTGGGCAATGAAATTATTTCCAATAACAACCCCTCTATAAATAACAACGTGAGGATGAATAATTGTGTTATTTCCAATTGCAACATCTTCGTCAATGAAAACATAGGGCCCTATAAAGGCATTTTCTCCAATGCTGCTATGTTTAGAAATAAGAGCAGTAGGATGGATTCCAGGGGAGGTTTTTGGTTGTGTGTAGAATAGATCTATTGCTTTGGCAAAAGTAAGGTATGGATTTTTTGATCGGAGAGTGCTGATTGCCAGAGAATCAAAATCCTGAGATACAATAATTGCGGAGGCCTTAGTTGTCTTGAGGCTTTTATGATACTTGCGATTAGTTAGAAATGTGAGCTCACCAGATTTTGCTTGATTAATTGGAGCAACACCACTGATTTCAAGTTCACCGTTTCCATCCAATTCGCAGTTTAAATTAGTTGCAATTTCTGCTAAGTTCATGCTTATTAATCTTAAGTCTAATAGGTCTAGGTGCTGATGCTATATTAAGGAAGTAGCACTGTCAAGCAAGGGGAATGAGACTACTAATTAAAAAGGTGTTTGATATGGAAGAAAGAGTTTCTGACTACATTACCTATATCACTGTTGAAAAGGGACTTTCTTTAAATACAATTTCTGCATATCGAACTGATTTACAAAAATTTCAGAGTTTTATTAAGAAGGAAAGAATTGATTTAAGGGACATCAATTCTGATGAAATCCAACATTTTATTACATTTTTGTACAGGAAGAATTTGGATGCTCGTTCTATTTCTAGGATTATTGTTACTATTAGAAATTTTTTTCGATGGCTAATTCTTATCGGAAATTTGGGAGTCAATCCCTGTGAATTTATTAGATCTCCTAAAGTTTGGAAAAAAATTCCAGAGGTCTTATCTCTAGAAGAGGTAGAAGAACTTCTTGCCCAGCCTAATATTTCAACCCCTTTAGGGTTAAGAGATAAGGCTATGTTTGAAGTACTTTATGCAACTGGCCTTAGAGTTTCGGAATTAGTTTCTCTACAGTTAAGTAATCTTCGATTAGACTTGGGTTATCTTAATTGTCTTGGGAAAGGTGGTAAAATTAGAGTTGTGCCGTTGGGGAGATCAGCAATAAGTTCTTTGGAATCCTATACATCATATTCACGGCCGGTCCTACTAAAAGATACTAATTCAGAATTTGTATTTCTCAACCATAGGGGCAAAAAGTTAACTCGAGAAGGATTCTGGAAAATTATTGCTTCGAATGGAAGATATGCTGGCATTAGAGTTAAACTAAAACCACACATGTTAAGACATTCTTTTGCCACCCACTTACTTCAAAGAGGTGCTGATTTGAGAACAGTGCAAGCCATGCTGGGGCACTCTGACATTTCTACAACCGAGATTTATACTCATATTCTTGATGATCGATTAAAGGGGATTTATCGTAAGCATCATCCAAGGAGCTAGACTTAAGGATTAAATATTGAATAAAATTAATTAATTCAGGGTAATAACGACATACGTTTTTTTGCTAAATTATGCTTAAATCCAGTAGGGAGATAGTTCAGAACTCAAATGATTAATTATTTAGATATGTTTGTTTATATTATTCGTTTTTTTTATATCCAGACAATGTTTAAAGATACGAATCTATTGACTCTATTCTCTGTATGTTTTAATAGTTTTGCTTGGAGAAGGTCTATTTATAACGGCACCCTCGTACCTTTTTTAGAAAATAAATATGTTTAAGTCTTAATAATAGTATAAAGGAGTTGGTAAGCTTATTTTAGTAGGAATTTTGGGTGCTTGAGAAAGCCTAGATCGAATAATAGGGAATTTTTTAATTAATCTTTTACCTCACTAAAGATTAATTAAGTCCTTGTTATTAAATAGATAATATTAATTAAAATTTATTTAATGTTAAAGCCTATGTCGATAATTATTAAAAAATAACGTGGTCGTCGTGTCTACTATGCTAAAGGAAATTGTTTTGGAGGATTAGGTTGGGAGCTTTGCACGGTGAAGCAATTATCTTAAGGACCTATCCTCTTAAGGAAACAGACAAACTTATTGTTTTGTTTTCTCAGGAACATGGAAAAATTAGGGGGGTGGTTAACGGGGGTCAGAGAATTAAAAGCCGATTCTCTGGAAAGCTCGAACCCCTTTCTTGGATTGAATTTTCTGGTTTTCAGAGAAGAAACCAACAACTAGTTTCTATTGATGGCATTGAGGTTATCAAGGGATTTGGTTTCATTCTTGAAGATTATCATACATTTTTGCGTTCGACATATTTATTAGAAATTATTTTAAAAACAATGCCAGACAGAGAGGTTAACCAAAACGTATTTCGTTTGCTTTTACATGTCCTTCCTGCCTTTGTCAAGATTGATACATCTGAAGCGGCACTCTTATACTTTCAGGTATGGTATCTTAAATTTGGAGGGTTTCTTCCCGATTTATATAAATGTTGTAAATGTGGGAATTCCTTGGCTAAAAAAGGACGGGTTTACTGTGAGGAAAAAAACCAAGGATTCATGTGTGAAGCTTGTAAGTTTGGGATAGGGCGACAAATATCAGTTGAGAACATGGAACTTTTTAAGTTGTTAACTAAGATGTCGTTAGTAGAACTTTTAGAAAGAAACCAAATTTCTAAAAATATTAATCATTTAAGTACCATAGTAGAAGAATTAATAGAAACTAGCTTTGAGAGAAAATTTGATAGTCTGTCGGTAATAAAACAGGAAGTATGAGGTTCATACGGGCATGTTTTTCCAAGAAATCTTTATGCGGCTATTGTCCTTTTGGGGAAATAAGGATTGCGTTATTCAACTTCCCTATGATGTGGAAAAGGGTGCTGGCACAATGAACCCTGAAACTTTTTTCCGAGTATTGGGATCGAGCCCCTATAGGGTTGCGTACCTGGAACCAAGCCGAAGACCAGCAGATGGCAGATATGGAGAGAATCCTAACCGAGTTCAAAAACATCATCAGCTACAGGTGGTTCTTAAACCAAGTCCTGCTAACGTCCAGGATCTTTATCTTGAAAGTTTAGAATGCGTGGGAATTCATCTGGTAGAACATGATCTTCGATTTGAAGAAGACAATTGGGAATCGCCAACTCTAGGAGCTTGGGGTATAGGCTGGCAAGTCTTATTAGATGGTTTAGAAATTACTCAATTTACTTATTTTCAACAAGCTGGGGGGCTGGAGCTAGATCCAGTGTCAGTCGAGTTAACCTATGGTTTAGAGCGAATAGCAATGTTTATTAATGATGTAGAGAATGTTTTCGATTTAAAATGGTCGAAAAACTCGAGCTATCGAAATATAAGACATATGGATGAGGTCCAATTTTCTAAATATAACTTTGAGGTAGCCGATGTTGAAAATCACTTCAAGTGGTTTAATGAATACGAGGTTGAGGCTAATCGTCTTATTGAGATGGACTTAATTTTACCAGCCTATGATTATTGTCTGAAGTGTTCTCACACGTTCAATGTTCTTGATGCTCGGGGTGCTATAAGTGTTTCTGAAAGAGCTAAAATGATTCAACGGGTCCGTGTTTTGGCATGTGGAATTGCAAAGCGCTATATAAATCAGTTAGTTAAATAACATAATATTAATATAATAGATCATTAAAATTAAACTAAAACATTAATATAAATCAGATATGAAACTTGAATTTTTGTTAGAGATAGGATGTGAAGAGATTCCTGCAACATTTCTTCATTCAATGGCCCTTAAATTGGAACAAGGGATTACTAACATGTTAAGAACGAATGCAATTGGCTTAGATTATTCCCATCATTATTACACCCCTCGAAGGCTGACTATTCATTTGAAAGGTGTAGAAGAGAAACAGCCTGCACGTCAGGCAACTATAACAGGTCCACCCTATAAAATAGCGTTTGATGATGAAGGTAAGCCTAGCCAGGCGACTAAAGGGTTTGCCGGTAAGAATAATATTGATATTAGCACCTTATCAAAAATTAATACAGATAAGGGTTTTTATATTGGTTTCAAGAGGGATATCGCTGGTAATACTTCTAAATCAATTTTATTAAAAGAGCTAAATGGAATCATTAATAAATTGGAGCTTCCTAAAGGTATGAGATGGGAGCCGAGCAGATTCCAATTTGTTCGTCCAATTCGTTGGGTATTATGTTTATTACAAGGTGAGGTCTTACCTTTAGGCGTCGCAGGAGTTGAAGCCTCCAATTTTACATTTGGTCACCGGATTCTTTGCAAAAATACGCAGGCTATTGTAAATAATTTTTCTGAATATGAAGAATGGTTACGGTCTAATTCAGTTGAGATTGATCCAGAAAGTCGCAAACAGAGAATACAATCCCAATTAAATACGGAAGCAGAATCCCTAGATGGGTATCTAATCAACGATCCTGAGCTTTTGGGAACTGTAATGAACTTGATGGAGAATCCAATAGTAATTGCTGGAAGCTTTCACAAAGTCTTTCTTAGTTTACCTTCAGAAATTCTAATTACTGTAATGCGTGAACATCAGAAATATTTTTCTGTAAAAAATAAAGATGGGGAATTACTTCCAAACTTCCTGGCTGTCGTAGATTCAGAGTCTCAGTTCTGTAATCAAATTCGAATTGGACATGAAAGAGTTTTAAAAGCAAGACTCTCTGATGCGATGTTCTTTTGGAATTTTGATCTTCAAATCAAAATAAAGAACCGAATAAGAATGCTGAAGGATATTTTATTTCAGGAAAACCTTGGAACATTGTTTGATAAGACTCAGAGAATAAAACATTTATCTAAATTCCTAGCTGCTGAATTTGATTATTCGATGGCTCCCAATAACCTAGATAAAGCAGCTGAACTTTGTAAGACTGACCTTACAACTGAAATGGTTAAAGAATTCAGTGGACTCCAAGGAATCATTGGAGGATTGTACGCCCATAGTCAAGGCTTAGATTCATCAGTTTTTAATGGTATATACGATCATTATTTGCCAACTTTTTTTGGCGATAAAGTTCCAAGAGAGTTGACCGGATCCATTTTGTCAATAGCAGACAAGATTGATAATGTCACTAGTGCTTTCTCTGTGGGATTAGTTCCAACTGGATCCAGTGACCCTCTTGCTTTAAGACGGCAAACATTGGGAATAATTCAGATATTATTAGAAAATAATCTTGAGTGTTCCTTTCAAAAACTACTGAATGAATCATTTCTGGCGATAGGTTCATCAGCGCAGTCTTCCTTTGAATCGCTAGAGGTTATTTTTTCGGATTTTCTCAGGAATAGATTAAAGTTTGTTTTTAAGAATGAGGATTTCAATCATGACGAGATCAGCTCTGTTGTAAGAGTATTCATTGATAATCCGGTTGAATGCCGAAGGCGATTAGTTGCACTTAGAAACTTACGGGGTAGCAATGATTTAATTTCTCTTGCTAATAGCTTTAAGAGAATCAAAAATATCTTATCAAAATCTACTAAAGAAGACGTTCTAAATTTCAAGATTAAGCCTGAACTATTCAGATTAGATGAGGAAAGGAACCTGTATTCAGAGATTCTCAAAATTAATCAAGTTTACTTAGAGGCTTTAAGCAGTTTTAAGCACGAACAAGGATTGCAATTGTTAGCTTCCCTTAGACCAGTAATCGACTCCTTTTTTGATAAGGTTCTTGTTATGGAAAAGGAAAGCTTAGTTAAAGAGAACCGTTTAGCATTGCTATTTCTTTTACTAAAAACATTTCTAAGTTTTGCTGATATTTCTGAGCTTGTTGTTAGTTAAGATTTGCCGTCGCCTCGATATTTGGCATTATTGTTAGAAATAGTTTTCATACAGGCCTAGAACTAATATATTAATTTAAATTAGTACCTTTGAATTAGTATATTAAATAATTAATATTATGATAGTTAACATCTATAAAAAGTTTTTTTATTTTCTGTTGATTCTAACCGCTTATTCAATGGGTTACAGCGTTAGTCTTGGCAGAGAGCCCCTTACTCAGGATGAGCTTGTAGCATTAATAACGACTGCTCAAATAGGAGCTGTTTCTACTGATCAAGTAGTAAAAATAATTAATCAGCGGGGTCTGGGTTTTCCAGTTAAAGAACTTTTTATTTTAGAGTTAAGAGAACGAAAAGCTAAGGACTCTATTATTAATGCAATCCAATCCCAAAGAATTCCCAGGCACGAGGATCTCTCAGGGAATATCTGGCGTCCAAAAGTAGAGCCACGTAATATAGCTTCTGGAGGCAGTAGACTAGCAACAATTAAGTTGCCAAATCGTATGAACTGGTCAGATTTTTTAAATTTAGTTAGATCAAAAGCGATGGAATATACGGAAAATCTCCCTAATTTTATTTGCACCCAGATTACTCAAAGATTTCTTCGACGCCTACCAAAGAAAGGTTGGATCCGGGCTGACAATTTTGTAGCAGAACTTACCTACTATGATCAGACTGAACATTACAAGCTCTTATCAGTTGCTAACCGAGCTGCAAAAAATGATGCCACCCTTGAATCATTAGGGGGCACCTTCTCTACTGGAGAGTTTGGATCAACACTACATTATCTTTTTGATCTCAAAACTAAAGCGGTGTTTCGTTTAGAGGGAGTAGAAGAGAATAAAGATAATACCACTGTCCGGATAGGATTTAAAGTTCCTCTGGACAGTTCCAAGAGACTAATTATTTTCAAAAGTAAGGATGGTGAACAGTCTGTAGTTACTGGTTACAGGGGAAGGTGTTGGATAGATTCAGCCTCCCTTCAAGTAGTTAGAATCAAGGAGAAGGCATTTAAGATTCCTTCAGATTTTCCTATTACCCGTTCTGAGGGAGGAACGGTTTATGACGAAGTAGAAATTGCAGGGCTTAAATATTGGCTTCCTGTAAGAGCAGAAGTCTTACTCGAAAATGGATCGGCTAAACTTCATACTAAGAATGTTATTGAATTTAAACGTTATAGAAAATTCGGCAGTGATGTTAAATTTCTACCAGATTAATTGTCTGATTATAAGTGAAGTTGGAGTTCCTGCTTTTATTTGTTTTAAAATGAGAAAATTTTGTAAGGAGGATCCATTTTACATAAAGTAACCAAGCAAATTGATTTCTGTTATGGCCACCGATTACTAAATTATGACGGTAAGTGCCGTTTTCTCCATGGACACAATGCAAGGGTAGAAATTGATGTTGTCAGTCAAGAACTAGACAACCGTGGAATGGTGATGGATTTTTCTGATGTTAGTACAGTAATTAAGACATGGATTGATGCAGAGTTAGATCACAAGATGTTGTTGTACAATGGGGACCCTCTGGTATCGGTACTTCAAGACTTTAATCAGCCATGTTATTTAATGGATGCTAATCCAACCGCAGAAAATATTGCTAAAATCATTTATGAGTATGCTTATAGTCAAAGTCTCAAGGTGTCTGAAGTTAGATTGTGGGAGACTCCTAATTCATTTGCATCGTATATGAAATAAAGGAAGATACAGAGCCGAAAGATTATCTTGTATTCTATTTCTTTTGGATAAGTTTGTGAAGGATCCCATAATTCATTGTCTTAGTATTTATTAAGTACTAGAGGAGAAAAAATGAAGATAGGTCAAATATATCATCCTTCAACTGGAGTCCAGATGGTAGAAGTCAAAAATGACCTAATTTTTTTAGTTGAAGATAAAAGTCATCATTTAATAACTGTTTTAGACTTTATTCGGTATTCAACGGAATCAGGTGTAAAGCTTGAGGAGCTAGTTGAAGAAAATCGCTGTTCTAATCCGTTACCATTGAGTTGGAATGAAATCAATAATTCTGCTAATAAAAATAAATATTGTTTAGGACTTCCTATTCATTCTCCTGAAGTCTGGGCCTGTGGTGTTACTTATAAAAAGAGTGCTGAATTCCGAGATAATGACACCCAAACTTCAAAAGGGATTTATGATTATGTTTATTCTTCAAATCGTCCAGAGCTGTTTTATAAGGGTAATGAGAAGCATTGTACGGGACCTAATGATTATATCGGTATAAGAAAAGATTCTTCATTTACTGCGGTAGAACCTGAACTTGCTGTTGTGCTTGATTCAAAAAAAAATATATTAGGCTTTATGGTATCTAATGATGTTTCAGCATGGGATATTGAGCGGGAAAATCCCCTTTATTTACCACAGTCTAAGGTTTTTTTGGGATGTTGTTCTATTGGGCCTTTAATCTTGCTGGCCAGTCCAGGGATTGATCCTTACTCATTTTCAATTCACTGTGACATTAAGAGAGATGGATTGAAGATTTTTTCTGGAACCACTAATCTGAATCAAATGAAAAGGAGTATTGATGAATTAATTGATTGGTTATTTTATGCTAATCCTGTTGGTGACGGAGCAATACTTCTAACTGGTACAGGAATAATTCAGACAGAGGATGCTGCTTTACGTCAAGGAGATATTGTTGAAATTACGATCCCAGAAATAGGGACATTAAAAAATTCTGCTAAAGTTGTACACTAACGTTAAGGAAGTCAAATTATAACGTTAAGTTGGCTTATAATACCTTTCCAATAGTGTTACTTCCGTTTGTGATGACTAATTTACTACAAGTTGTGAAAAATTGTCCGAGACAGCTTTATGTATTGTTTTTGGTGATAATTTTCGTCTTTCCTTCCTGCAGGAAAGCAACTACTTACGAATTTGATTTAATCATCTCTAATGGCAATGTCATTGATGGATCTGGGTCATTATGGTTCCCTGCAGATGTTGCCATCAGGGGAGAAGATATTGTTGAAATAGGAAAGATTCCAGATAAAGAAGAGAGATCCCCAAAAATAATTGAAGCCCAAGATTTAATTGTAAGCCCCGGTTTTATTGATATTCAAAGTTATTCTGATTCTTCAGCATTTATTGATAAATTTTCAAAAAACAAAATATATCAGGGTATTACAAGTGAAATTTTAGTTGATGGAATACCTACTGACTCAACTCAAAAGGGACTCAAAATAGACTCAAAAAAATTGAATTCTAACTCTAGTAGGAAGCAATTAGGAATATATTTTAATAGATTAATAGATCGTGGAATTTCGATAAATGTAGGTACATACGTAGGGCTTCACAAAATACTCCAAGCTGTTCTGGGTTCTTCAAAAAGAAAGGTAAATCCTTCTGATATCAGTGAAATTAAGGAACTAATTCGTGAAGAGATGGTAGATGGAGCTTTTGGGCTATCAAATTCTTTTAGCAAATTGATTAAAGAGTCGATTACTACTAACGAATTAATAGTCTTAGCTGGTGTTGTAGCGAAATATGGTGGGATATATTCTGCGTATATTCGTGGAAAGAAGAAGGAGCTTCAGTCAGCAATTAAAGAGACTGTGAGAATTAGCAAGGAAGCAGATATCCCTACAGATATTATAAATCTAGAATTTACAGATGAATCATTTTTTGGACAGGTAGAACAAATAATAAGAATTATAGATAAGTATAGAGCTACTGGTGTATTAATGACTATGACTCAATCACCTTATTTAACTGGAAAAGATGAGGCTGGGTTAGGGATTATTAGTTCTATGCAAGAGAAAGATGTTATTTCTGTGCTCAAAGTAGGCTGGGCTTCTATTGGATCTGGTGGTAAAAATTTTGATTTTAACAAAGATTTTATTAGTAGAAAAATTCATCCTCGATCATATGGGACCTTCTCCCAAGTATTAGGAAAATTTATTAGAGATAAAGGTATTTCTGACGTTGAAACAGCAATTAAAAAAATGACTTGGCTGAATGCTAAAAAATTAGGACTCCAAAACCGGGGATTAATTAAGATTGGGAATAAAGCAGATATTACAATCTTTGATCCCAAAACTATTAATGATAATGCAACTTTTGAAAATCCTCAGGAATTTTCTTCAGGAATTCAATATGTTATTGTTAATGGTGTTTTGGTTTTAGAAGCTGGGAAATATTTAGCTGCCCAGCCAGGGAAAATTCTTTTTGGAAAAGGCAGGATTAAATAATAGTTTCCTAGTCTGAATGACTTAAAACAAACTAGATAAACGTTCTTCTTCCTAAAGAGATTGAATATTGAAAGAGGAGGTTTAAAAAAAGAAACTGGCAGTTAAAGCGCCCTTAATATCTGGAGACTATACTTTTGCTCTGAAGAAAAGGAAGGATTTAAAAGTAATGAAAACAGTGAAAATGAGCCATTTAAGAATGTATTTTGTTGTGTTTAGCATGTTGGCTGTCGTCAGTTCTAGTTTAACAGCCGATTGGCCCTTGTGGCGAGGATTGAATTCGGATGGCGTGTCTCAGGAAGTTGGATTACCCTCAACTTGGTCTGCAGAAGGAGAGAATCTCATCTGGAAGCAGTCAATTGGTGGCCGCTCAACACCTATTGTTCTTGATGAAAGGGTCTGCATTATTACCTTGGCAGAGCCCCATGAACCCTCGAAGTGGCAAGAAAGAATAGTATGTTTTGATGTCCTAACAGGAAATATTAAGTGGGATTTCCGTTACAAAGTCTTTTTAACAGACATTCCCCATCATAGAGTTGGTTGGGCTAGCCTGGCTGGTGATTCAGAATCTGGGTTTATCTATTCCAATGGTATTGAAGGAATGGTGCATTGTTTGGATACTGATGGAAAGGTAGTATGGTCTAGATCATTTTCTGAAGAAGTTGGACGAATCTCAGGATATGGGGGTAGAACTGTAAGCCCTACTATAGAGGGAGATCTTTTATTGATTAATTTCTTGAATGCTGGTTGGGGCTCAACAACAATTCCTCGTGACAGATTTTATGCACTAAATAAGCATACTGGAGAAACTGTCTGGATATCTACCCCTGGAGGAGCGCCAAAAGATACGACCTATAATGTGCCTGTTGTTAAGATTATCAATGGTCGGAAGGTCTTGATGAGTGGTAATGCTGATGGGGCAATTTATGGTCTTAGTTTAAATACTGGAAAAAAATTGTGGGGTTACCCATTGAGCAAGAGAGGGATTAACTCTTCTGTTGTTGTTCAGGGAAACCGGTTATACGCATCACATAGTGAAGAGAATGTTGATGAAAGTACGGCTATGGGTCGATTAATCTGTCTTGATGTTAGTAAAATTGTAAATGGAAAGCCTAAACTTTTATGGAAGGTAGATGGTTTTACTGCAGGATATGCTTCTCCTGCCATTTGGGATAACTACTTATTTCAAGTAGATAATTCAGCTAATTTGGTTGCTTTTAATGCAATGACTGGAGAACAGTTCTGGAAATATAATATCGGTGTAATGCAAAGAGCTTCCCCAGTTATTGCCGATAACAAGTTAATGGTTGCAGATGTAGATGGGAAGTTTCATATTCTGCAACTTCGTGGGACTAGGGTCCCGTTAATTAGGGACTTAGAAGAATTTCAAAATGATGATGGTTCTGCAGTTCCTATCAATGGATCACCTGCAATTTCAAATGGAAAACTATATCTGTTGACTGAAAATAATCTTTACTGTATCGGGAATAAACTGAACTTAACTACCAAAAAAGAAAACAAAAGGTTGGACGATAAAGATAACCAATTAATTGGTGACAGTACTAGGGAGATTCTAGTAGTACCTGGCGAAGTCATTCTGTCTCCTGGTGAGGAGAAAAAATTTACTGTTAATGAAATAGATTTTCTTGGTGGTTTAAATCAAATTAAACCGGAGTGGTCATTAAAGAATCTTAAAGGGACAGTTTCTTCTTCAGGTATGGTAAGTTTAAGCAAAGATAACGTTCCTCAAGCAGGACTTGTAATAGGTGTAATAGGAAACACTTCCTATAAAGCCAGAATCACCTCGCGCCCCAGAATTCCTTTTAAGGAAGATTTTGAAAGTTTTCAAGATGGATCGGTACCTCCTGGATGGAATTCGACTAAAGGCCGCTTTATAATAACCTCTAAAAATGGAAACAAGGTTTTAAAAAAGCTTTCTAACAATCCAAGATCTTGGCGCACGATGGTATTCATGAGCAAACCGAAATCATCAGGATATGAAATTACCGCAGAAATGTTAGCAACTGAACAGAAGCGCCGCTTGCCTGACATGGGTTTGATTGCACAGAGGTATATTCTTGCCGTAATGGGAAATAGACAGGAACTTCAAATTCGGAGTTGGCTTTCAGAATTAGGCCATTTTTCTAAGACCATCAAATACGCCCTCGATCCTAACGCTTGGTACCACATGAAGTTAAGAGTTGAAAATGATCTAGTTGGAACCGGCGGGAAAATTTTGGGTAAAATCTGGAAAAAGGGAACTACAGAGCCAAAGGAATGGTCAATTGAAGCTAAGGACCCAATTGTACATAAACAGGGTAGCCCTGGAATTTACGGGTATTCATCTGCAGAAATTTTGTATGATAATATCGGTGTTAAGCATTTTGACCGTTAGGATATAGGTATCCTTAAAGAAAGCGAGAGACTAGCATGCGAATGTCAGGCTTAAGTATCTTATTTGGTGTTTTAATAGTTTTATTAAAAATTTCTTTGTTAGCAGAAGACTGGCCGATGTGGGGTGGAAAACCTGGCCGAAATATGGTTTCAAATGCAACAAAAATTCTTGATAGTTGGAATATTAAGAAAAATAAAAACATTAGATGGATTGCTGAAATTGGATCACAGTCATACGGAAATCCTACTATAGCTGGTGGTAAGGTTTTTATCGGTACAAATAACCAAAGGTTACGGAACCCTAAGGAGTCAGGTGACCGTGGCGTAATAATGGCGTTTAATGAAAGTGATGGAAAATTTCTTTGGCAGATGACCCATACAAAGCTAAAGTCAGGTCGTGTAAATGATTGGCCAGAACAGGGTATCTGTTCATCTCCTGCTGTTGCAGGTAATCGACTTTACTATGTTTCAAACCGAGCAGAAATCGTTGCTTTAGATACAGAAGGTTTTCAAGATAATGATAATGATGGTCCCTTCGTCAATGAGGACCTGGTTACAAAAGAAAGTGGGGATGTAGTTTGGAAATACGACATGATGGATGAAATGGGAGTCTTTCCTCATAATTTAGCAACAAGTTCTCCTTTATTAGTGGGAGATCTCCTTTTTGTAAACACTTCAAACGGTACTGATGAGAGTCACATTAATGTTCCTGTGCCTCGTGCACCAAGTTTTTTAGCAGTGAATAGACTTAATGGAAAATTGGTTTGGGAGAGTGCAGCTCCAGGAAATATGGTTCTTCATGGACAGTGGTCCTCCCCTGCTTTTGGAAAAATTAATGGACGGAAGCAAGTGATTTTTGCAGGTGGTGATGGATGGCTTTATTCATTTGACCCTCCAAGTGGTACGCTCCTTTGGAAATTTGATTGCAATCCTAAGGGCTCCGAATGGAAAAATGGACGGGGAGATCGTAATAATTTAATTGGAACACCAGTAGTTTATGGAAATAATGTCTATATAGCAGTAGGTCAGGATCCAGAACATGGTGAAGGGATAGGGCATCTTTGGGCGGTCGATGGAACTAAATCTGGTGACATCACCGATAAAGGTGCAATATGGCATCATGATTTTCGCCGTAGTGTTTCAACCGTAGCAATCCATCAAAATATTCTTTATGCAGTAAATTTTAGTGGCTTTTTTCATGCTCTTGATTTAAAAACTGGAAATCTTTTGTGGGAACATGATCTCTTGGCCGCTGTCTGGGGATCTCCCTTTGTTGTAGATGGCAAGGTCTTTATTGGGGATGAAGATGGGGATCTGGTCATTTTAAAAGCAGGTCCTAATAAGGATCTTATCTTTGAAACAAATTTTGGCAATACACTTTATAGTACACCCGTTGTAGCGAATGGAATTCTATATGTTATGACCCGTTCCCATTTGTATGCAATTGGTAATAAGTAACTCTGTCTATGGCGTAAGACAAATCAGGCTCTAATCTTTTGATTTTCTTAACCGATTACTAGTATTAGTTTTGTGTCAGAGGTGGGGTTATTTTAGATTCTGAAAATTAATACTAGACATCGTAAACTTGGTTTAATATCTATTACTCCTTCCATTTAATATTACATCCAATGCTTGGAATTTGTTGCGCTGATACAGGCTGATTATTCAAGACTGCATTGAGAGCTTTCCTTAAATCACTACCTGTAACGGGTTTCTCATTGTCTGGACGACTATCATCAAGCTGACCTCTATAAACTAATTTTCTGTCTTGATCAAAAAGAAAAAAATCGGGTGTGCAAGCTGCATTAAAAGCTTTGGCTACATCCTGGGATTCATCAAAACAGTAGGAAAAGGAAAAATCAAGTTCTTTAGCCATAGCTGCTAAGTTTTGAGGTGAATCATCTGGGTGAGCGACGGCATCATTAGAACTAATTGCCAAAAGACCAAGATCCTTCGTTTGGTAATCTCGTCCAATTCTTGAAAGTTCTTCCTGAACATGCACTACAAAGGGACAATGTCTACAGATAAACATTACTAATAACCCTTTTTTCTCCCTAAAGGTATCAAGAGTGATCAAATCTTCAGTTACAACATCATTCAAAGAAAAACTTGGTGCAGAAGTACCAAGGGTTGGCATTGTAGATGGGGTTAAAACCATTTATTGTACTCCTTTCAGGAAATAGAGCTTTAAGCATGGTTATGATAAGTGTTATAGACAACGAAAAATTATCTGGCTCTCTATCGTAAATAAAAAATTATCATAAGAATTAAGAAAACATCCGAGCCTGACATCTCTTAACACAATCCAATATAACAAAGCAAATTATTAATGATAGTTGCTTAAATAGTTAATATAATTTCCAAGGACAATTTTTAGTGAACCAGAAAAGCTTATTAATAGTCTATTTATGAAGAGAGAATCGGAAATTTTAATTCCTCAAGTTGCTAAAATCCCAGGGGGACAGTTTTTTATGGGTTGTGACGAAGGAAGAGACGATGAACAACCCGTCCACCAAGTGACAGTCGATTCTTTTGAAATGGGAATATATACCATTACTAATCAAGAATACCTGTCTTTCCTAGATGAAACTGATGGAGTGTACCCTCCGTTTATTAATGAACCTATCTTCAGTCATCCCCAGCAACCAGTTGTCTCTGTTAGCTGGGAAGATGCAATGTCGTACTGTAGCTGGTTAAGTGCACTTACAGGAACTAATTTTAGGCTACCTACCGAGGCTGAATGGGAATGGGCTTCTCGTCAAATGAAAAATGAAAAGCTTTATCCCTGGGGTGATGAAGATCCATCAATTTTAGAGATTTATCGCGATGGATGGAAGGATAATTGCCCGCAGGTGGTCGGGCAGCAGTCAGAAAATTTGTTTGGCTTATTTAATCTTGGAGATAATGTGCACGAATGGTGTGCTGACTGGTATGCTAGAGACTATTATCAGACATCACCAAAACATAATCCTTTAAACTCAACACCAACAGAAAGAAAATCCTCGAGGGGAGGATCCTGGCGACACAAAATTAAGGTAAGTCGCTGTGCTGCCAGAAGTAGCTTACATCCTTCATTTAAGTATACCGACTATGGGTTTAGGGTTATCAAGGAGGTTCCTTAATCGTAATAGTTCAAGGAATATTCTTGGATTAACTTAAAACTAATTATAATGCCTTCCTATAAAAAGGACCTTGCTTGTTCTAACGAATCGATTGCTAATAAAACATAAGGATCAGTCTTTAGGGCAACAATAGAGGCTTCCAGAGGTTTTCCAGCCATGAGTAATAGGTTACTCCTTAGTTGGTGTTTTATGTAACCAATATTCTTTTCAAATTCCTCATTTGAGACCTGAATATTTCTATTTTGGGCAAATTCATAAAACTCTGAAATTAATACTCCATTCATTTTTTCTGATTCTGCCAGCTTCCGGTACTTAAACCAAATTTCTCGTGAGAAATTAAAGAATAGCCGGTTTAACAAAGCCTTAACCAAAAAAGGAGATACTTTTTTGGCCTTTAAATGAATATTTGGTGAAATACCAGTTTTCTCAACCCCTGAATTCTTGTAGGAAGATTTCTGAAAAGTGATCTCAGTATCATTCTGGTTGATCTTTTCTGAAAAGAAGAGTCTATTACGGAGTAGGTTTCTATAGTTTTGCTGAATGTTGATGCCTGAAGGTGTAAACCATTTGCCTGTGGTTAAGAATAAAGCATGTCCAGTTTTTAAAGGAAAAATAGTCTGAATAAGACCCTTACCAAAACTATTTTGACCAATTATTAGGCCTCGACGGTTATCCTTGATTGCTCCTGCTAAAATTTCTGCAGAACTTGCTGTTTTGTTATTGATTATCACAACAACTGGAAAATCTAATTTCTTAACATTGATTTTGGCGAAATATTCATTCCTTGGCTCACTAGAAATCCCCTGAGTACTCATTATTAAATCATTAATATTTAAGAGGCGATCAGCAATTTGAACCCCGGATTCGAGACTTCCTCCCATATTGTCCCGAAGATCTAATATTAATCCGTCTAAATAGGTTAAATGTGGAGCCAAACATTCATCAAATTCAATTTGAGTAGCATTCGAAAAAGAAGTTAACTTTATATAAACAACATTAGGCTTGAGCTGCAAGCACATCGGGATACTCGGTACAGGAAGTAAATCTCGAAGAATTATTAGCTCCAGTGGATTTTCAAGACCAAACCTTTGCACAGAAACCTTAACTGCTGAACCCTTCTCACCATGAAGAAGCTTTTTTACCTTGAGTGTGGAGAATCCTGTGATTTTCTGCCCGTTTATAGCAGAGATAATATCACCTGGACTAAGACCCGATTCGGATGCCGGTGATCCAAGAGTTGTGGAATGAACTATTCGTTTACCTTCAACTTCAATGAGATTAGCTCCAATTCCTGAATATATACCAGACTGAAAGAGCTGGAAGTCTCGAAAGGCATCTTTATTGTGAAAAGTAGAAAAAGGGTCTAAAAAGGTTAACATTCGTTGAATAGATTGGATGATTACTTCTTCAATATTAATAGAATCTGCGTAGTGCCTATCCAACGTAAAAATTATTTCTGCATATTTCTTTAAATCAGATTTAAGCTTTTCTTCCTCCCAAGCTAGGGACAGAGTTGTCTGCTCACTAAAAACATTGGCTGTAATAACATTTCCAATTAAAAAAAAACCAAGAATCACTTGGCAGAAAATTTTTTCAACAAACAACTTAATTCCTTTTTTTTAATTATTGGAGAGCTAAACATTTAAAACAATTATGACTGCTTAGGTTACATAGAAGTAACAAAAGAAACAACTAAGAAGCTCAAAGTTTTACCATTCAACAATGTGTTAAGATAGGTCCCTATACATAACAAAACTTTGTTATAATTTTTTTTGTCTTCTTTAAAATAATCTTAAATATTATCCCCACACAATTGTTAAATTTGCCAGAAGAGAATGTAAGTTTTGTTTAAGAAACAGAGAACTGGTTTAAGGTCAACAGTTATGAGATATCTTTTTTCAATCGTAGTCTTGTTTGGAATTTTACCTTGTCTAGCATTTGGAAAAGTCTTAACTATAGAAATTGATGATGTGATACATCCTGTTACAGCTGAATACATAATACAAGGTATCGAAGAGGCCAACAAAACAGGTGCAACTGCAATAATATTAAGATTAAGCACGCCAGGTGGGCTTGCGGACTCTATGAGAGAAATCATTGAAAATATACTGCAGTCTAATACCCCTGTTATAACCTTTGTCGGTCCAACAGGGGTCCGGGCAGCGTCTGCTGGATTTTTTATACTTTTAGCAGGGGACCTAGCAATAATGGCTTCAGCTACAAATACTGGAGCTGCACACCCTGTCCCTGTGGGTGGGGGGGGAATGGATCCCGTAATGCAGAAAAAAATTGAAAACGATTCGGCAGCGTATATTCGTAGCTTTGTTAACAAGCGAGGACGTAATGTGCATCTTGCGGAAAAGGGTGTGTTAGATAGCAGTTCTTTTACAGAGGAAGAGGCGTTAAATGGCAATCTTATTG
>Ga0310345_10000919_pt1 | contig 36107 bp, 35 predicted proteins | sample HC15DNA20500_MG_FD_204667 | JGI IMG/M metagenome (GOLD analysis project Ga0310345, IMG submission 204667) | Marine microbial communities from station ALOHA, North Pacific Subtropical Gyre - HC15-DNA-20-500_MG | ecosystem: Environmental > Aquatic > Marine > Oceanic | place: Pacific Ocean: North... | reverse complement strand
TATGCAATTTACGATGGAAGGCTTCATCTTGATGAAGGTTTCGTCCTGCAGCCACAGCGTCAGCGCCCCGAAAACCAGCACGAACCCGAGCGTCACCAGCGGCATGATTGCCACATGCTTCAGCACGGAGAGCGAGATGGTCTGGCTGATAAGCATGGCGACCATGAAGAATGCCGTGCCGACGAAAATCTTGCCGCCCAGCGCTTCCAGCACCGGCCAGGCAGCGGCCAGTTCCTCACCATAGGAATTGGCGAGAAAGAAAACCACCAGCGGCCCCAGTTCCAGCGCCATTTTCAGGATCGGCGACACTTCCTTTTTTGCGGCAGTGCTGTCGGCCTGTGCCATCAGCCGGCTCCTTCCAGTTGAGTGGTTCGGTCGAGCCCGGCAATCGAGCGGGCGAACTCATCCGCCTCGAAAGGCTCCAGATCGTCCACGCCCTCACCGACGCCGATGAAGTAGACCGGTAATTTATGCTTTGCCGAGATGGATACAAGGATACCGCCGCGCGCGGTTCCGTCCAGCTTGGTCATGACGAGGCCGTTAACGCCCGCTACCTTCTCAAAAATCTCGACCTGGTTGAGCGCGTTCTGGCCGGTGGTCGCATCGAGCGTGAGCAGCACGGTATGCGGTGCGGACGGATCCTGCTTTTTCAGCACCCGGATGATCTTCTCCAGTTCCGCCATCAATTCCGTCTTGTTCTGCAGCCGTCCCGCCGTGTCCATCAGCAGCACGTCCTGACCATCCTGTTTCGCCTTGTTGAAGGCGTCGAAAGCGAGGCCGGCCGCATCGGCACCCAGTTCGCGCGCCATTACCGGGGCCTGTGTGCGTTCGCCCCAGATTTTGAGCTGTTCGATCGCCGCAGCCCGGAACGTGTCGCCCGCCACCAGCAGCGTGGAAAGGCCCGCCGAGCGCAGCTTGGCCGACAGTTTGCCGATGGTGGTGGTCTTGCCGGAGCCGTTTACCCCAACGACAAGAATCACATGCGGCCGGTGTTCCAGATTGAGTTCCAGCGGCAGGGCCACAGGTGCCAGTACCTTGGAAATTTCGGACGCCATCACCTGCCGCACTTCGGTGTCGGTCACGTCTTTTCCATAGCGCTGCGCGGACAGGGAACCGGTAACTGCCATCGCCGTTTCCACGCCCAGATCAGCCTGGATCAGCACGTCTTCGAGGTCCTGCAGCGTATCGTCGTCGAGCTTCTGCCGAGTGAAGACGGCGGTGATATTGCCGGTCAGCGCCTCGGAAGAACGCGACAGTCCCTTGCGCATGCGCGCAAACCAGCCCTCCTTGCGCGCCGCCTCGTCGGTCTCGACCTGCGCCTGCGGTTTGGGCTTGTCCTCGAACAGCCGCACCTTGCCTGCCGGGCGCGGTGTGGCGGCAGTCTTTTCGCCCTGTTTGGGCGCTTCGACCTGCTTGTTGGGCGCCGGCGCATCCAGTCCGGCGGGTGAGGTGACCTGCTTGTCCAGATCGGGCACCGGCGTTTGCGGTGTTGGCGGCGTTTTCTTCGCCTTGGGCTCAGGAGCGGCCTTACTCGATTTCGGCTTGGGCTTTGGTTGTGGAGCAGACTTTTCTATCGCCTGTGGCTTGGCCGCCAACGTCTGCGGTTCCGCTTTCGATTTCGGCTTGGCGAGCTTTCCTGGCTTCTCCGTCTTGGGTGCAGGTGGTGGGGTAGCGGGTTCCGCCGCCTCTTCCTGTTCGACGACAGGCTCTGATTTGGCAGCCGCTTCCGGCTCTTCATCTACATCTGCCGGTTCCAGCGCGACCGGTTCTTCCGGCTTGTGTTCGGCCTCCGGTATTTCGTGGCCGAGATCGGTTTCCTGCTGTTCGTGGACGATCTGCTCGCTGGCCTGATCGTCGAGATCGGCAGGCACTTGCTTCTTCGAGCCAAAGCCGAAGGAGAATATGCGCTTGAGCAGGCCGGGTTTCTTGTCAGCCATTATTGTCCTCAGGCAGCGCCCGCGAGCGCCGGGATGTCTTCCGCGAGCCTCGCGCTTGCCATGTTGCCGTCGTGACCGGTGACGGTTATGCGGGCCAGCCCGGCATCCCGCCGGCCCGCTTCCTCGACACGAACGGGCGTGAACTGCGGCGTGCGGCCCATGCCTTCCCGTTCGAACAGGATTTCGATCTGGCTGCCGTTCAGCGCGTCGAGATGTCGGCGATACGCCCTGTCGCCGGCTTCGCGCAATCGTGCCGCGCGCTGCTTGATGATCGTCCGGTCGAGCTGTGGCATTCTAGCCGCCGGCGTTCCGGGACGTGGCGAGAACGGGAAGACATGCAGATGCGTCAGCCCGGCTTCCTCCACAATGGATAGGGTGTTTTCGAACATCGCTTCCGTCTCGGTCGGAAATCCGGCGATCAGGTCGGCGCCGAATGCGATATCCGGCCGCAGCGCGCGTGTTCTCTCGCAAAAGGCCAGGGCATCCTCGCGGGAGTGCCGCCGCTTCATGCGCTTCAGGATCAGATTGTCTCCATGCTGCAGCGACAGATGCAGATGCGGCATGAAGCGAGGCTCTGTGGCGATCATCTCCATCAGCACATCGTCGGCCTCGATGGAGTCGATCGAGGACAGTCGCAGCCGCGCCAGATCAGGCACCTGCCGCAATATCGATCGCACCAGATGGCCGAGTTTTGGCGCGCCGGGCAGGTCGGCACCCCAAGAGGTCGTGTCCACACCGGTCAGCACGACTTCCAGATAGCCGTTGCCGACGAGTCGATTGACCTGCTCCACCACCGCGCCGGCGGGTACGGAGCGCGAATTGCCGCGGCCATAGGGGATGATGCAAAACGTGCAGCGGTGATCGCAGCCATTCTGCACCTGGATGAAGGCGCGCGACTTTCCCTCGATGGATTCGACCATGTGGCCCGCCGTCTCGCGCACGCTCATGATGTCGTTGATGCGCAACTTTGTGGTGTCGTTGACGCCGAAATCCGGCAGTGCGCGGTAGGATTGCGCGGAAAGCTTTTCCTCGTTGCCGAGCACCAGATCGACTTCATTCATCTGCGCAAAGGTCTGCGGTTCGGTCTGCGCCGCGCAGCCGCTGACGATGATGCGGGCGGCGGGATTTTCGCGCCGCGCCTTGCGGATCGCCTGCCGTGCCTGGCGCACCGCCTCGCCGGTAACCGCGCAGGTATTGACGAGGATGGCGCCGTTTTCCAGCGTGCCCAGACCCGCCTCGCTGGCCTTGTCCCGCATCACTTGCGATTCATAGGCGTTTAGGCGGCAACCGAAGGTCAGGACCTCAATTGCCTCTTGCGGATGCGAAACGCTCATAAGGCCCGCTCTGCCGCCCCGGTTGCGGCCTCGCGTTCAAACGCGCCGGTCTGCGGGTCGAGCGCTCCGGAGAACTCATAGGCCGTCGGCCCGGTCATCAGGATGCGATTGTCATCGTTCCATTCGATTTCCATATCGCCGCCGGGCAGCGTGACCGTCGCCTTGCGGTCTGTCAGCTCCTTGCGGACCGCGCATACCAGCGCCGCACAGGCCGCCGAACCGCAAGCAAGCGTCAGCCCCGCACCGCGCTCCCACACCCTGATCCGCAAATGATCGCGCGCCAGCACATTGGCGACGGTGGTGTTGGCGCGTTCAGGAAATATCGGATGGTTCTCCAGCAGCGGACCGAAGCGGTCCAACTCGTAGCTGTCCACGTCCCTGTCGACAAAGAACACTGCATGCGGATTGCCGATATTGGCGACAGCAGGCGTATGTAACACCGGCGCATCGATCGGGCCGATCTGCAGCTCTATGCCGGTCGTGTCAGCAAATTCCTCGGCCAGTGGTATCTGATCCCAGCCGAAACGTGGCACACCCATGTCGACGGTGACTGTGCCGTCATTACGCCGCCATGTGGTGAGAATGCCGCCATCGGTTCGGAACGTATATTTGTCGCGTCCATCCTGCCCGTGCAGCCATTCCACGACGCATCTAGTGCCATTGCCGCAGGCCTGCGCCAGCGAACCATCCGCATTGAGAATACGCATGTCGAAGTCGCGGCCCGGCCCCGCCGCATCGCGCACTTCCATGATCTGGTCGAACGGAACGGCCTGTGGGTGCGCCAGCGCCACCGCTGCTTCAGCGGTTATCACGTCGGCACGGCCGCGCATGTCGGCAACGATGATTGCATTGCCGAGACCGTTCATTTTGACGAAGGGAATTCGCTCGCCCATCCTAGGCCATCCGTTTTGCCGCCTATATGGCGGAAACGATTGGCAATTAAAAGACCGGCGAATGATTCACGCCTCGCCGTCAGGCGATGGCGAACACCCCGAAAAGCATCAACAGGAATAGCACAAGCACGATGCCGATAAGCAGCTTCGCGCCGGTTGCCGCAGCGCCCGCCAGCGTGTGAAAGCCCAGTAGGCCGGCGATCGCGGCAACAACGAGCAAAATCAGAATCCATTCAAGCATGGTCAGCTCCCAGCTCCGTTAAGGCAGTGGATGTGCTGGTAACAATGCCGTTGCGGAAAATTGGTTCCCGCTCAGGCGGCAGGTAGTGGCGGAACCTCGACCGCCTGACCAGGCCGCAATGCGGGAAAGCGCGCCGGATCGACGCCATGTTCTACAAGCGCTTTCGCCAGCGCCTGTATTGGTGCTTCGATCGCCTCGTCGGTGAGCTGGAACGTGCCCCAGTGATGGCCGACGGCAAAGCCCGCATTGCAGGCGAGCTTGCCGCGCACGGCTTCATCCGGGTTCATGTGCTGGCCCTTCATGAACCAGCGCGGCTCATAGGCGCCGACAGGAAGAATGGCTAGGCGGAAGGGCCCGTGATCCTGCGCCGCCTGCACAAAATTTATGCCTTCGTGAAACCCGGTATCGCCGACATGATAGATCTTTCCGGCCGGCGTCTCGATGACGAAACCGGCCCAGAGCGCCATCCGGCGGTCGCGCATACCACGTGCCGACCAGTGATGCACCGGAGTAAGGTGGATATTCGCTTGTCCCAGCGAAACGCTTTCGCCCCAGTCGCGCGTCTCAAACCGCGCTCTGGGAATTTCCTGTCGCACAATCGCGTCATTGCCAAGCGGCGTGATGATGGGCGGGTCATACACCCTGACCAGCCTGCTCAGCGTCGCGAGATCAAGATGGTCGTAATGATTGTGGCTGAGCAGCACCGCATCAATGGGCGGCAAATCCTCGAAAGCGATACCGGGTGAATTGACGCGTTTCGGCCCGGCAAAAGAGACGGGGCTTGCCCGTTCCGACCAAACAGGGTCGGTCAACAGGTTGAGCCCGGCGATTTGTATCAACACGGTGGCATGACCAACCATGGTCACCTTGATGCGCTCGCCGTTGATCAATTTCTCCGGCTTTGCCTGCTCGTAGGGGCTCGGAAACTGCTTCGGCCACTCGGCCCTTTCACCCGAAAACTGCCATTTCAGCAGATCGGTGAACCGGCCCGGAGGCACGCCTTCCGGGTTGAAAAAATGGGTTCCATTGAAATGATCCGTTACGGGGCCGGAATAATATGGATTGGCATGGCTTCTGGTGGCGGCTGCGCCCAGACCCAGCGCACCCAGTGCCAGTGCTCCAATTCCCGTCAGAAGGTGCCGTCTCTTCATGCAACATCCCCATGCGAGCGAGTTTCTGCGATGCGGTTTACCGCGCGTTCACCACAGGCAAAGAGATATCGGGCCAGCAGCCCACAAATTCCAGAAAATTCTCACATTGATAGCATTTGCCGCTTAAGCATGCGTGCAGGGCGGCAATGTGGATATGCCGGAAAGGGCCGATCATGCGTGACTTGACCACGGGCAACATTCTGACGGATTGGCAGGAGCATCATGTCCGCCTCTTCGGCAGGCATTCACTCAAGCTGAAGCACAGCCTGCATAAATCAGACCTCTTCACCGACGAGGCTCTGGCGAAGCTGATCGAAAATTATCCGCGCGATCTCTATCATGTCAAAACCACCGACACGGGCGCCGCCACCGGGCGTTCGCACCGCGAAGGCGAGCTCGGCGGCATCTCCGGCGAGGCCGCGCTGGAAGCCGTGCGCAAGGGCCAGATCTGGATAAATTTGCAGAATCCGGGCGCCATCGAGCCGGGTCACGCCGACATGCTCACCGAGATGTACCGCGAGTTCGAGGCGCGCGTGCCGGGATTGAAGACGTTCAAGCACATGTCGACCATCCTGATCTCCTCGCCGCATGTGAAGGTGCGCTACCACGCCGATGTACCCGGACAAATGCTGTGGCAGGTACGCGGAAAGAAGCGCGTCTGGGTCTATCCGAACTCGGCACCCTTCCTGCCGGACGAAGCGATCGAGAAGCTCACGCTGAAACGTTTCCACGAGACCGACATGCCCTACGAGCCGTGGTTCGACGATTATGCCGATGTGCTGGAGCTGGAACCGGGCTACATGCTCTACTGGCCGCTAAACTGTCCGCACCGGGTGGAAAACCACGACAGCCTCAACATCTCGATCACCACCGAGCATTGGTCGGCGCCCCTGCGCGATGCCTATGCGATGAATTACGCAAACGGTTTGTTGCGCTCGGCCGGCCTGTCATCGCTTTCGACTGCACCGCTGGGTGCGCGCTACTATGCAAAACTCGCATTGGCAGCCGCGCACAAACTGTCGGGTGCGGGCAAGAGCAAAGCCAAGCCCTATCACATAGATTTTGCCGTCGATCCGGGTTCTCCAACGGGCTACCGAGACATCCACGCCTACGAGTTCCGCAAGTGATCTCCGCCGCGATAGAGGGTGCGTTGCAACGCCGTGCCAACACCGAAGATATCGTTGCCGCGGCGAGTGGTGCGACACTGATCGAAACAATCGAAGGTTTCTTTGACATCGAAGCGGCCTGGAAGGAACTCGAGGCAGGTTGCAAGGGAGCCATCCTGTTCCAGACTTTCGACTGGTGCCGCAATTGCGTTGAGCACTCGCTAAACCACAACGCCGTTGAGCCGCGAATATTCGCAATCTGGCGCGGCGGCGAACTGTCAGCGCTGTTGCCGCTCTGCCTGAAAGACAATCAGGGCCTCAAGGTGCTCACTGGGTTGTCCGAACCCTTCCAGCAATACACCGACATGCTGATTGCACCCGGAGAGGATGCCCCCGCCGTCTTCGGCGAGTTCCTCAAATTGATGCGCCGCGCCGGTGCCGACTATCTGCATCTGGGGCAGGTTCGGGAAGACAGTACATTGTTTGCGGCAATGGAGGGGCGCGTACCCGTTTCCGGCGAGGCGGACGCCGCGCCCTATGTCGCACTTTCGGACTGGCCCGATTTCGACAGCTACTATCGCGAAGCCGTGAAGGCCAAGACCCGCAAGAACATGCGCAATGCGCGCAACCGGCTGGAGCGCACCGCGCCGCCGAAGCACCATGCTGCGCGCGGCGGTGAGTTGCTGGCGCATGTTATCGACCGCTCATTCGCAGGACGCGAGGCCTGGCTCGAACGGCAAGGACTGACCTCACGCGCCTTTCGCGATACAGGTTTCGGTGGCTTTGTGGAGCGCTTCAAACGTCCGGATCATATCGGTATCGAAACGATTGCGTTCAGCCTGACGCATGAAGACAAGCCGATCGCCGACCAATGGGGCCTTCTGTATCGCGGACGCTATTATGCCTTCATGGCCTGCTGGGACTGTGAATATGAACAGGTCGGCCCCGGCAAGTTGCATTTGGGTTCGATCCTTGAGGAGTGCTTTACGCAGGGCATTGAAACAGCCGACTTCATGATTCCCGCAGCCCGCTACAAACTGACTTGGGCGACCGATGCGGTGCCCGTCCGCGATCATGTACTGGCCTTGTCGTTGCGCGGTGTAATTCACAATCGCCTGTGGCTCGATTTCGGCCGTCCTGTAGCCAAGAAGCTCGCCTATTCATTGCCCACCGAACTGCGCTCGAAGCTGTTCCGGATCTTGATGCCCTCCCGAGACTGATTCCGGCGGTTCGTGCCTGAGGTTCCCTAGTTGGCCCCACCAATGTCGGATTGAACCTGCAATTGGGATGGCGTACGAAGCCAGCATCGAGCTGAAGGGACACTCTCATGCGTATTGACGCCATCGCCATCGGCAAGAACCCGCCCGAGGATGTCAACGTCATCGTGGAGGTCCCGGTCGGCGGCCAGCCGATCAAATACGAGATGGACAAGGAGGCGGGCACGCTCGTAGTCGACCGCTTTCTCTACACGCCGATGACCTATCCGGGAAACTACGGCTTCGTACCGCACACGCTTTCCGACGACGGCGACCCGATAGACGTGTTGATCTGTTCCACGCGACCGCTCATCCCGGGTTGCGTCATCAATGTGCGGCCGATCGGCGTACTGATCATGGAGGACAATTCAGGTCAGGACGAGAAGATCATCGCCGTGCCGTCCACCGCCACCACCAAGCGCTATGAGGATGTGTTCGAGTTCTCTGACCTGCCGGAAATCACCCGCCAGCAGGTGCAGCACTTCTTCGAACACTACAAGGATCTCGAGCCTGGAAAATGGGTGAAAATTGGCGACTGGATGGGAGCGGCTGACGCCAAGCGGCTGATCGTCGAGGCGATCGAGCGGACCCGGACGGCTTGATGATCCGCGCGGCCGGAAAACCGGCTCGCGGCTAGAACACGTATGGATAGATGTAATAGGCGATGATGCGCTGAACCAGGAAGATGCCCAGGATCAGCACGATAGGCGAAACATCGATGCCGCCAAGATCGGGCATGAATCGCCGGATCGGCCTCAGCAACGGTTCGGTAAGCTGGTGCAGGACATTGGCAATTGTCGCAACGAACTGGTTGCGCAGATTGACGACGTTGAACGCGATCAGCCAGGACAGGATGGCGCTGGCGATGATGATCCAGATGTAGAGATCGAGCAGGATCATTATGACATCGAGGATTGCGCGCATCTACTTCACTCCGTTGACCTGATTTCGGCCATTCCTCTATCCGTCACGGCCCCTGCCTGCAAGTGCGGCGCCGAACGCAAGCCGGGCTTGCCGATCCAAAGGTCGAGAAATTCCTTCAGCCACTCCCGCGTCTGCCCGTCATAGAGCATCCGGCCGTCGATATGCTCGCGGCGTGACTGCGCGCCGTTTAGGCAGAAACGATGCGAGCCCTTCGTCGTCCAGCGGTGGATCATGGCGAAGGTCAGTTCGGCGTGGAACTGGATGCCATACGCGTTGCCGCCATAACGCATTGCCTGATGGGGATATTCCTCCCCTGTCGCGAGCAGTTCCGAGCCATCCGGCAATGAGAAGCCTTCGCGGTGCCACTGATAGATCATCGACGGCCAGTTGCGCATCAATGCACGGCCCTTGTCAGTGGCCTCCAACGGGTAGTAGCCGATCTCGGCGAACTCGCGCTCATTGGCCTGTACCGTACCGCCCAGATGTTTCACCATCATCTGCGCGCCAAGGCAGATACCCAAAAACGGCTTGTTCTCCTTGAGTGGAACCTCGATCCAGTCAATCTCGCGCTTGACGAATTCCTCGGGATCGTTGGCGCTCATAGGTCCGCCGAAAATGATGGCGCCGGCATGCTCTTCCAGGGTCTCGGGCAACTCGTCGCCGAGCGGTGGACGGCAGAAGTCGAGCGCGTAACCCATTTCATGCAGCATCTGCCCGACACGTCCCGGCGTCGAAGTTGCCTGATGAAGTACGATCAGGATCCGGGGCTGCCCGGGCATGCGATGGTTCAGCCACAAGGCCATGAGTTAGCCGCGACCCTCGATTTCCTCGCGCACCGCGCGCTTGATCTCCATGCGGTCGCGGGCCTCGACATCGAGTAGTTCGGCCACTCGCCAGACAATGTTGTCCTCCAGCTCATGCACAACGCCGTCGGCAAACACCATCTCCCACAGGTTGCGGATGAGTTGCAGGCGCTGGTCCTGATCCATTACACGCTTCAGCGTGCGGGTGAAGGCATAGAGATCAATCGCCTCATGGTCGGCCGCCCGCGCCTCGGAGATCAGCGTCTCCGTATCGCGCGCCGACAATCCGTATTTGCTCGAAAGCAATTCGGACAAGCGTTCCCGCTCCTCCTCGTCGACGATCCCGTCCACAGCGATGACATGAAACATTAACGCCGCTTCCGCGAGCTGGGTATCCCCGGCGATAAATGAGGGGGCCTCGCTTTCCTCGTCGGTGGAGGCGGTTCCCAGCAATTTCCTCAATGCGTCAAGCAATGATCTGTCCTGGTTTGGCGTGAATTGGTGCCGCTGATAGGACTCGAACCTACGACCCCATCATTACGAATGACGTGCTCTACCAACTGAGCTACAGCGGCGCGGCAATGCAAGAGCGCCATATAATACATCAGGAAAAATCGTGCACCCCCGGGATGGAGATTTCAACGCCCGGTTGACGTGAAAGCATCAAAACAGCCGGAAGCGCTTGTCTTCCTCTGTCTCGTTTTCCTCCACGCCGGGATCGTCCGGCGGCCGGTCGAAGGGGAACACTGGCTTTTTGCCGGTATCTTTGCTCGCCGGCCCGGCTTCTTCCTCCTCGCTCTCGGGACCGGCGACTTTGGTCTTCTCTCCATCGGCTTTAACCGTCGCTGGTTCGGCAGGAGGTTCCGGGGAAGCGACAACCTCTCCCTCGATTACCCGCTCCCCGGCCGTGCCGGGAGATTGAGCAGGATCAGCTGTTACTTCAGCCGCCGTACCCCTGTTGGATGCGGTCGCCACAGGCGGCTTCCGCGAAACGGTTTCCTTGTCAGCCCTTGGTTTGTCGTCATTTGCGGGCAATCCGGCCGCGTTGGTTGCCGCTGTTGCCGCGGCTGTCTGCGGATCGAGAGCTTCCGGCACATCGGCGGGAATCGGGCTGTCCTGTGCCTGTGAAGGAAGTTCAGCGAGCGGCTCACCCAGACTGGAAACATCCGGCAATTCCAACGCTTCGCCAAGTGCCGTCAGCGGCACCTTCCACTCGAACGCATCGACTTCGCCGCTCACGGGCGAAACGGGAAGCCATTTGTCGCTCGTATGTCCGTCGGCAATCCAGACGGGATCGCGCGGCGCACGCACGGCACGCGACAGCCAAGCCTGCATCCGGCCCCGGTCACCATATTCGCCTTCCTCGATATCGGCCATGATCAGGCAGGCACGCTGCGTCGGGCCCGCTTCCAGCAGCGGCTTCATCGCCTCACGCGCCTGTTCCCATTCCTGTGCTTCGACAGCCGCTTCCGCGATAGCCATCTGGCTCTCGGGATTGCCCGGAGCCATGCCTGCAAGCTTTTTCGCCCGCTTCAGCCGGTCGAGCACCGAATCGCCGCTGCGCAGATGCACGTAGGCGTCGGCTATTTCGGGATGCGGCGATTTTTTCCACACGGACTCCAGCATCTTCGCCGCCCGGCGCAAATCTTCGGTCCGCACCAGGGCGGCGGCTCCGATCACGGCAGCCGGCACGAGCCCGGGTGCAAGCTTGTGCGCTTCCTTGGCGTGGCTTGCGGCTTTCTCCGGCTCGGCCTGCTCTTCGGAATAGGCCTGCGCGGTGAGCAGTACGGCCCGCTTTCTAGCCGCTTCAGGCTTGCCTATGCTTCCGGCCGCGCGCAAATTCTCGAGCGTGCGCATCGCGTCCTCCCAGTTCGCATCCAGCGCCTGGTACTTCAGTGTGGCATTGCCTGCCCACGCCAGGCCAGGCAGTTCCTGCGATGCTTCCTCGGCGTAGTGACGCGCAGCAAGCGTTTCGCCTTCACGCTCGGCTTCCAAATAGAGCCCGCGCAGCGCCACCAGCCGCGTATCGTCCTCGTCCAGCATGGATTCGAACCGCTTGCGCGCAGATTCGCGATTCCCCTCCAGTAGTGAGGTCTGCGCGTCCAGCAACTCGACCAACGGTTCCGAACCGAGCAGCTTGCGGCTGTCCTTGGAAAGCTTTCGCGCCTGCGCCCCGTCGCCATAACTGGCCGCGATCAAACCCTTTGACAGCGCATGATAGCCCCGGTCGCGACGCCGATTTCGGAAGAACCGGTTGAGCAGCGCCGGCGAACGGATCACCGCAGAGATCAGCCACCAGCCGATCATCAGTGCCGCCACCAGAGCGACGATGGCGGTAAGCACCACCATCAGGCTGGTTTCATACTGCGTGCCCTGCCAGGACAGCACGACGTCGCCGGGCCGCTCGGCAAACCACGCAAAGCCGAAACCCAGAACAGCAACGATAACGAGGAAGATAATGAGACGGATCATGGGGGAACTTACTCGGTTTGGACCGGCTGACCGGCATCGCCGCCGCTCTGCAAGGCCGCCAGGATAGCGTCAAGTCTGCCGTCTGCCTCAAGCCGCTCGCGGACCCGTGCGGCCCATTCCTGCGAAATTTGTCTGGCAGATTCCGGGAGTGTTTCCCATTCCTCCAGCGCACCAGCAACGTCAGATTTTTCCAGACGGTCCTCTATGCGCGACACGATTGCTTCCGGACTGTCACCCGGCAGCGGACCGGCCGGACGCACGCGCACCAGCGACTTTGCGTTGGACAACAGCTGCGCAACCATCCCGTCCTCGCTCGGGGTGGCGGAATGTATGACCTCAGCGGCAATTGCGGAAAGCTGTTCACGCAATTCGGTAATGGTGGCGACACCGGTATGGGCCTGATCTTCCAGCGCGGCCGCCTCATCCAATTCGCCTGTCAGCGCCTGCACGGAGGCAAGCAGGGAAGCAAAGGGTTCGCCGCGTTCATAGGCGGTGCGCAATGCGTTCGCCGCCACGGATCGCGCAATGCGGTCTTCCGATTCGCTGCGCGCCTCACGCTGGTCGCGGAGCGTCTGCAGACCTGCTTCGATCTCTCCAATCTGCGATTCCAGCGCATCCGCGCGTTCGGCAAGCGCCGTGATCTGCTGGCTGTTGTTTTCCACCCCGTCCGCCGCATCGCTGTTGCTTTCGCCTGACTGGACCTGTTGTATCGCCTGCTCGGCGGCCACCATTCGGTTCTCAAAATCCTCCATCAAACTCCGGTTCAATTCGGCAGCGAAATCATTTTCCTGCTCGCCGGCCTGCCCCCCTTCCTGACTGCTCCCCGACCGCAATTCCTGAATGGATTGCTCGGCGGCGGCGATGCGCTGCTCGAAGTCTTCCATCAGGCTGTTGTTGAGGGCAGTAGCAAAATCGGGATCGCCGTCAGACTCCTGTGCAGCCTGCGACAGGCCGGCGAAACTTTCCTGAAGTTCGCCAATCCGGGTCTCGAGATCCTCCACCCTGCTGGTCACAGCCTGCAGCGCCTCCCCGCCACCTTCTTGCTGCGAACCTTCCAGCCCGGCTACCCTGTCATTTAGGCTTTCCAGTGTGGATTGCAGCTCCGCTACCCGGCTGTCGGCTGCCGGGTCGCTGTCTGAACGAAGAAGGCCGCCACCCACTGCAACGGCGCCGATTCCCAGCGCGACCACACCGCCGGCAGCGCCCGCCATAAACAGCGACGCGAGGCTTCTCTTTTCCTTAACGTCGCCGACATCACCCGAACCCTGTTTTACCGGACTGTCGCCCGCGCCAGATACTCCCGGCGCTGTGGCTGCCTTGCCGGCGTCATCCTTCCTGGCAGAACTCTCCTGTTGCGACACGGCGGTCTTGCTGGCCACAGGCTGTTCGGGTTGCGGCGGCAGTTTCTCGGCGGACGACTTCACCTTGGGTCCGGTCGGGCTGGATGCCTTGCTGGTGGCAGCCGGTGCCTTTGTCGCATCGGATTTCTTGTCCGCATTCTCCTTGCTGGTATCATCCGCCTTGAGATCGATGGTCTTGGGACGTCTGGTCTGCCTGCCGCTCCGTCCACTACCCTTGCTGGTATTCATCGCTCCGTCCTGTTTTCGCCGCGAAGTGCCCGGCCTCTTGCCGGCGGGCACGAATTATCTGCACATCGTTTGCGTCACAATTGCGCCAGCCGCGAGAACATCGATGCTTCGTCCGGACCTTCGGCAACGATAACGCGAACGCCGGATCGGCCGCGAGCCGCTTCGGCAGTTTTTTCGGATATGGCAATCAGAGTCAAACACTCCAGCAAACCCCCAAGCCCGTACCGATCCATAAGCTCAACGAAATGAGAAGCGGTTCGTTCCGAATATAGCAATGCGGCTCCGTCTCGGCAGCGTTCCAGCGCCGCCGTCAGTGCCGGCTCGCCCGGATCGCACAGTACTGCCTCGTAGACTGCCACGGGCTCGGTATGTCTTGGCGCCAGCGCCGCTGGCAGATCGAACGCAACATTTTTCCCGCAGGGGTAGAGCAGCCGGGATTCGACGGGTAGCGCTTCCGCCAATTGCTCCGCCATTCGCTGGGCGTCTCCCGCGCCCTCATGGACCAATGAAAATCCGGCCTCATTTGCGGCACGTGCGGTAGCCTCACCCACGCACCAGACAGGCAGGCGCAACAGGGCTTCGCTGGCTTCTCCGCGCGCAAGCCGTTTAACCAGCAGACGCGGAGCGTGGCCGCTGGTGAAGACGATAGCGTCGAACGGGCCCGCCGGGATTTCATTCGGCAACGCGCGAATTTCTGCAAGCGGCAATATCTCTGCCTCATGCCCCTGTTCGGTAAGCTTTGCGGCGGTTCCCCCGGCTTGCTCAGCATTGCGGGTGACGAGAACACGCAAGACCTAAACCCAACTATCAAAGAAGTTCGGCCCCGCGGCAGCGCGCAATTGTGCCGCGGCGCGTTTGCCGGTTGCAGCGGCGCTGGTTACCTCGCCCGTAAGCCAGGTTTCATGGCATTGCTTCCCGTCAGGCGTGAGGATCATCCCGTGAAAATGCAGTGTGCCGCCCTCGGTCCGGGCATGGCCTGCAATGGGCGTGCGGCAGGAACCGTCGAGCCCGGCCAGAAAGGCCCGCTCGCAGGCAAGCGCCGTCGCAGTCTCCGCGTGATTGACCGGTGCGAGTAGCGACAGCGTGGCGCTGTCGCCGATGCGGGTTTCCACGCAGATCGCCCCCTGTCCCGGTGCGGGAGGGAAGGCATCCATGTCGAGGCTTTCGGTGATCCGGTCTTCCAGCCCCAGCCGCCGCAGCCCCGCTTGCGCCAGCAGCGTCGCATGTACCTCGCCTTCCTCCAGCTTGCGAAGCCGCGTCTGCACATTGCCCCGGAAGGTGACCACTTCAATGTCGGGGCGCAGCCGCCGGACGAGTGCCTGGCGGCGCAAGGAAGATGATCCGATTACCGCGCCATGCGGGAGCTCCTGGAGCGTGTTGGCGACGGGCGAAAGAAATGCGTCCGCTGCCGCCTCGCGTGGCAGGAAGCACGAAAGTTCCAGTCCCTCCGGCAGGATGGTCGGCATGTCCTTGGATGAATGCACGGCCATGTCGATGCGGCCGTCGGTGAGTTGCGCCTCGATCTCCTCGGTAAACAGCCCCTTGCCGCCAATCTCGGCGAGCGGCCGGTCGGTGACGCGGTCGCCCTTGGTACTGATCACCACGATTTCGATCTGCGGCGCATGATCGCCATGGGCGGCGGCGATCCGCTGCTTCAGCTCATTGGCCTGCGCCAGCGCCAGTTCGCTGCCGCGCGTGCCGATTCTCACCGTCTCCATCGCCTGCTCCGCGCCGTCCTTCCAGCCGCCGGCATTTTCTTTTCAGCAGCCTTCTGCTACCTCGCAGCCGGTAAGCCGCCCCGGCGGCAATTTGACTACAGGCTTTGAATCATCGGCACAATGCGCGTTCTCGGCATCGAAACAAGCTGCGACGAAACGGCTGCCGCAATTGTCAGCCGCGATTCCGAAGGCGCGCCGCAAATCCTTTCCAACTTGGTCCTGAGCCAGATGGAGGATCACGCAGCGTTTGGCGGCGTAGTGCCAGAGATCGCCGCCCGGGCACATCTCGGCGCACTGGACGGCGTGGTTTCTGCTTCGCTCGCACAGGCGCAAATCGAACTTGGCGATATCGACGCCATCGCCGCGACGGGCGGACCCGGCCTGATCGGAGGGCTGATGGTCGGGCTGATGACCGCCAAGGCGCTCGCCGCCGCAACTGGCAACCCGTTCATCGCCGTCAATCATCTGGAGGGCCATGCACTGACCGCCCGCCTGACCGACAATCTGGATTTTCCCTTTCTGCTACTTCTGGTTTCCGGTGGTCATACGCAGATCGTATGCGTCAAGGGTCTTGGTAGCTATGAGCGGTGGGGCACGACCTTGGATGACGCGCTCGGCGAGGCCTTCGACAAGACGGCCAAATTGCTGGGACTGCCGTTCCCCGGCGGACCGAATGTGGAGAAGGCGGCGGTGGAAGGCGATTGCCGGCGGTTTGCCTTCCCGGTCCCGATGCAGGGTGAGGCCTCGCTCAACTTCTCATTCTCCGGACTGAAAACAGCCGTGCGCCAGCAGGCCGAGAAGCTTGTTCCGCTGAGGAAAACCGATGTCAATGACATCTGCGCCGCGTTCCAATTGTCGGTCTCGCTGGTGCTGGCGGACCGGATCAAGGGTGCGATGACGCGGTTCGAGAAGGAGTTCGTCCACATAGCGGGCCGCAATCTTGTGGTGGCAGGCGGCGTGGCGGCCAACACGCTTATCCGCTCCGGCCTGACAGCGCTTTGTTCGGAGCGGGGGTGGAACCTCGTTGCCCCGCCCGTGCAACTTTGCGGGGACAATGCCGCCATGATCGCTTGGGCCGGCCTGGAGCACTTCGAGGCCGGCAACCGCAGCGGGATGGATTTCTCACCCCGCTCAAGATGGCCACTGGACGAGACCAGTCCGGCGCTTATCGGCTCCGGCCGCCGCGGAGCGAAGGCATGAGCACAACAGGAGATGTCGCTGTGCTTGGCGGTGGATCATGGGGTACGGCGCTGGCGATCAACGCTGCCCGCGGCGGCAACACCGTGCGCCTGTGGGCTCGCGACGCCGGTGTGATCGAGGAGATCAACCGCGACAGCACCAATGAAAAATACCTGCCCGGCATGAAAGTCGATCCGCGCATCGAGGCGGTAAGCGGTCTGGCGAAAGCATTGGCGGGCGCACAACTCGCGCTGATCGTCACCCCGGCCCAGACCATTCGCGAGACTGCGGACAGGATCGCCGGGGCCGGGGCCGGACCAATCCCGCTGGTCGTCTGCGCAAAGGGCATCGAGCGCGAGACCGGCAAACTGCCCGCGGCCATCCTCGCCGAGCTGCTCCCCGAATTTCCCGTGGCCGCACTTTCCGGCCCGAGCTTTGCCGCTGATGTCGCGCGCGGTCTGCCGACAGCAGTGACCATCGGCGCGAACGACATGGCGCTGTCCAGCGCGATTGCCGAGCGGCTGTCTACGAAAACGCTGCGCTGCTATGCGAGCGACGATCTGGCGGGCGTGGAACTTGGCGGAGCGCTGAAGAATGTCATCGCGCTCGCTGTCGGCGCGGCGCACGGCATGGCGCTAGGTGCCAGCGCGCAAGCGGCGCTGACCGCGCGGGGATTTGCCGAGATGTCGCGGCTTGCCAGCGCTCTGGGCGCAAAGCCGCAGACGCTTGCCGGACTGTCCGGGCTTGGCGATCTGGTGCTCACCTGTTCCGGCCCGCAATCGCGCAACTTCGCGTTCGGCATGGCGCTGGGACAGGGAAAATCGCTGGAGAACCTGCCACTCGCCGAAGGCGCGCATACCGCAGCGATTGCCGCACAGCTCGCTTCGCAGCACAATGTGCAGGCACCCGTAACGGAAGCCCTGTCCGCCATATTGGCCGGGCGCATCACGGCACGCGAAGCTGTAGGACGCCTGATGGACCGGCCGCTCAAATCCGAGAACTGAACGAGGAAGACGACAATTGAGATACTGGCTGTTTAAATCCGAGCCCGACGCCTGGTCATGGGGATCGCAAAAGAAGAAGGGCGATGCCGGACAGGAATGGGATGGCGTGCGCAACTATCAGGCCCGCAACAATATGCGCGAGATGAAGAAGGGAGACCGGGGCTTCTTCTACCACTCCAATCAAGGGCTGGAAATTGTTGGCATCGTCGAGGTGATCGCCGAGGCTCACCCGGATTCCACCACCGATGACGAGCGCTGGGAGTGCGTCGATATCCGCGCATTGACTGACATGCCGAAACCGGTCTCGCGCAATGCAATCAAGGAAAACCCCAAACTGTCCGAAATGGTGCTGGTGAAGAATTCCCGCCTTTCGGTGCAGCCCGTGGAGCAGTCCGAATGGATGGAGGTCTGCCGCATGGGCGGACTGGACGGCAAGACGCTGAAGCCGCTTTGACGCAGGCGGGGCCACAAACCCAGATTAGGGACGATTCGCATTCGAGGCGCGATTTCATCCTTGCCAACACGGCTTTGATACCGGTCCCGCTCGTCCCGGAAATCCGGCTGCATCTGGCGCATGAGGCTCACGAACTCTGGCTGAGGACGGAGGAAGAACTGCAGCAGATCGGCCTGCCGCCACCCTTCTGGGCATTCGCATGGGCGGGCGGTCAGGCGCTCGCCCGCTACATTCTGGACAACCCCCAAACTGTTGCCGGAAAATCCGTGCTTGATCTCGCGACCGGCAGCGGACTGGTTGCCATCGCTGCCAGCCTTGCCGGCGCGGCACAGGTCACTGCCAACGACGTTGATCCGTTCGCCATGGCAGCACTTTCATTGAACATGGTCGCCAATGGCGTAGACATCAGTGCCAATACCAGCGATTATTCCAACGCAGCTGCTTTGCCAATTTTCGATGTGGTTCTTGCCGGCGACATCTTTTACGACCGCGAACTTGCAGACCGGTTCTGGCCTTTACTCCAAGACGCAGCAACGTCCGGAACTGCCGTACTGATCGGCGATCCAGGCCGGGCCTATCTGCCTGGACGGGGACTGGAACAGCTCGGCGAGTATGAGGTTCCGGTTACCCGCGCACTTGAAGACAGTGAGATCAAGCGGACACGGGTTTGGCGGGTAATGTCGGGATAGTTCCATCGCCCGGTGCCGATTTGGTGAACGGCATTTCCGCAATTGGCACCTCCATCTGACCGCGATATTCTTGCCGCTGCCAACGCATTCGACTGCTGGAGGGAATTTTCATGGAAGCGGCAATGGGCGCGAGTCTCCTCACCATATTGGCGGCGACCGTTGCCGCCTGGATATTCGGATCGATCTGGTATGGATCGCTGGCCAAACCCTGGATGGCGGCCGCTGGCATTACCGATGAAATGATGCAGGAGAACTCCTCCAGACCCGCGCTGGTGAAAGCCTCCCCATTCATCATTTCCTTCGTACTGGAATTTGTTATGGCCTACATGCTGGCGGTCCTGCTGATGCACACTGCCCCGGATGGTTTCAGCTTCGGCGGCGCGCTTATGGCGGCCTTCTTTCTGTGGCTGGGCTTCATCGCCACCACCATGACCATTAATCACCGCTACCACTTTCAGAGATGGTCGCTTACGCTGATCGATGGCGGTCACTGGCTTGGCGTGATGCTGGTAATGGCTGCAGTGATGTACCTGATCGGGTTGTGAGACTTACCAGGTCCGCCTCGGCCCCGTGTCGATGTGATAGAAACCCTGCCGGTAATAGCTGTAACCGCCAACTTCGGGCCGCGAGATCAGATAGCGTTTAACCTCGCCCGGATCTCCGGGAACCGAGAAATCGACGGCCTTGCAGCGCAGGTGATAGGATTTGGACTTGCCGCCCTTGCGCCAGTTCTCGAAGGGCCAGCGATGCGTCGAATGCACCTTGACCGGCCCAAAACGGCGCGAAACTTCCTTGAGCACGATCTTCAGCCGCAGCGGCACGCACCAGCGGGTATCGTTCCAGTCAATGCGCGCTGGATAATTGATTCCACTTTTCTGCCAGCTCGCACAACCGGACAGCACCAGCGAAACGGCCAGCATCGTCGCGGCAACCGCATTTTTGAATTGAATAGCACTGTTTTCGCGGGGAACCCCGCGTGCCGTGATTGTCATGACGTGCCGATACGCAAAACCAGTTGGCAAACGGCGCCAGACTTACCGGAATCATTAAAAATTTAATGAATCACGCGCCACGGGCGCCCTTACCCGTTGCGATTGGCCATTCCCGCCAATGGTATTATGGACTCAAGCCGTCAAAAGCGGAATAAACGCAGCAAATCCGGTGTCGGCGCAGCCGGCCGCCGCGACAACGCAATCGAGTGCCCGCTGGGGAGGAGCAACGGATGAGCGATACGGTTCACAAGGTCAAATCCGCCTGGAAAAAACATGCGCTGATCGACAACGACACCTACGAGAAATGGTACAAACAGTCGGTCAAGAATCCGGAGAAATTCTGGGCGAAGCACGGCAAGCGGATCGACTGGTTCAAGCCTTTCACCAAGGTCAAGAACACCTCCTTCGACGGCAAGGTTTCGATCAAGTGGTTCGAGGACGGCGTCACCAATGTTTCCTACAATTGCGTTGACCGGCATCTCAAGAAGCGCGGTGACCAGGTGGCGATCATCTGGGAGGGCGACAATCCCTATGACGACAAGAAGATCACCTATCGTGAGCTCTACGAGCATGTGAACCGGCTCGCCAACGTTCTTAAGTCAAACGGCGTCAAGAAGGGCGACCGGGTCACGATCTACATGCCGATGATCCCCGAGGCAGCTTACGCCATGCTCGCCTGCACGCGCATCGGAGCGATCCACTCAATCGTCTTTGGCGGCTTTTCGCCCGACGCGCTCGCCGGCCGTATCGTCGATTGCGAATCGACCTTCGTCATCACCGCCGATGAAGGCCTGCGCGGCGGCCGCAAGATCCCGCTCAAGAAGAACACCGATGCCGCTATTGCGATCGCCGCGCGCAATGGCGTGACCGTCAAAAGCGTGCTGGTGGTCAAGCGCACCGCCGGCCAGATCGAATGGAGTGACGGGCGCGATATCTGGTATCACGAGGCGATGGCCAAGGCGAAGCCCGAGTGCAAGCCGGAAAAAATGAAGGCCGAGGACCCGCTCTTCATTCTGTATACCTCAGGCTCGACGGGCAAGCCCAAGGGCGTGCTGCACACGACCGGCGGCTATCTCGTCTACGCCTCAATGACGCATGAATATGTCTTCGATTATCACGAGGGCGATATCTACTGGTGTACCGCTGATGTCGGCTGGGTGACCGGCCATTCCTATATCGTCTACGGCCCGCTGGCCAATGGTGCCACCACGTTGATGTTCGAGGGCGTACCCAACTACCCGACACCGGGCCGCTTCTGGGAAGTGGTGGACAAGCACAAGGTGGAGATTTTCTACACCGCGCCGACTGCCATCCGCGCGCTGATGGGCGCCGGCGATGATCACGTCACCAGGACATCACGCAAATCGCTGCGCGTGCTCGGATCGGTGGGCGAGCCGATCAACCCGGAAGCCTGGGAATGGTATTACAACGTGGTCGGCGAGAAGAAATGTTCCATCGTCGATACCTGGTGGCAGACCGAGACCGGCGGCATCATGATAACGCCGCTACCGGGCGCAACCGATCTCAAGCCCGGTTCCGCCACGCGGCCATTCTTCGGCATCAAGCCTCAACTGGTCGATAATGAGGGGCAGGTGCTGGAGGGCGCCACCGACGGCAATCTTTGCATTATCGATTCATGGCCGGGCCAGATGCGCACGGTCTATGGCGATCACGAGCGCTTCATCCAGACCTATTTCTCCACCTATAAGGGCAAATATTTTACCGGTGATGGCTGCCGCCGCGACAAGGACGGTTATTACTGGATCACCGGCCGGGTCGATGACGTTATCAACGTGTCAGGCCATCGCATGGGCACGGCAGAGGTCGAGTCGGCGCTGGTCAGCCATGATACTGTTTCGGAGGCGGCGGTCGTCGGCTATCCGCACGACATCAAGGGGCAGGGCATCTATTGCTATGTCACGCTGATGGCGGGCGTGGAAGGCAGCGACGATCTGCGCAAGCAGCTCGTCGCGCATGTGCGCAACGAGATCGGCCCGATCGCCTCGCCCGACAAGATCCAGTTCGCGCCGGGCCTTCCCAAGACGCGGTCCGGCAAGATCATGCGCCGCATCCTGCGCAAGATCGCCGAGGACGATTACGGCGCGCTCGGCGATACGTCCACTTTGGCCGAACCGGCCGTCGTCGATGATCTTATCGAGAACCGGCAGAACCGGAAGGGCTAGCGCTAACGTTCACCCCTTGCGGAGGGACCTGTTCCGGCTCATATTGAGGATGTCTTCAACAATCGAAAGGAGGTGATCCAATGTCGAGTGATTTCCATGAAGTGAAGGGCTTGAGCGGATCAGCTTTCCTTCGGAGCAACCTCTGAACGGATTGTGGTGAAGCGCAGAGCGTGCGGGAGAACTCCCAGCTCATCAGGCTCTGTCCTTCAAGCGAAATTACGGCGCCGCCCTGTTACAGGGGCGGCGTTTTTTATTGGCTAGAATTTGGATAAGCCGGGAAAAAACGAAACCCGCCGGGGGAGGAGGATCCGGCGGGTTTCGCAATTACGTTTCGGCACCGGGAGGAGGATGATGCCGAAACCAACAGTTCAAACGCGGGAGGAGGAGTACGTTTGAACCGAACATCGAGCGCTTTGTGCGCTGCAACAAGATCAATATAACCACCCGAATTTCATTGTGCAGTGCAAAATGAACATTTCTGCCATGCATTGCGCGCATAGCAATCAGGGCCCAGCCCTTCCCGCTGCGCAAAGGTTAATGCGCGTGATCCGCTCGAAGCGCGCGGCTCAATCCAGCCAAAAAGCAAGGAAAACAAGACGATCCGGTGGCAGACAAGCTTTGCCCGGAGCAGCCGGTGTGGGGAATGGCTGCTCCGGGCGGTCCGCTTTGTGCGCTGCAACAGGACTAGCGCGACAGGCGGAGTTTGCTGATGTCGATTGCGATGGCCTGAAACGCCTCGCGCAACTCGTCTTCATTGTCGGCATCGAAATAGTGGACCGACTGGCCTTGATCCGGCGAGGCGCAGTTTTTCATCATTCTTTCGGCATCTCTGCCCGCGTCGAACGCGATCGAATAGATGGTGATACCCGGATTGCCGGACTTCTCGGACTTCATGTCGGCGCAGAGTTTCTCTGCATGGTCACTGGATTCCTGCCTGTACCTCCCTCTGGGGTTGCCCTTGGTGCCCAGATAATAGGTATTGAATGCGCCATCGGTCATCAGGACAGCGATCTTCTTGACACCGTCGCCATATCGCGCGGGCTCTTCCTTGCCGCGCCACACCCGGTTGCGCCAATCCTCAGAGAGCATGTAGTAGGCCCAGGCAACGCCGATATGGCCCGCGGTATGGCCACTGGCCCTGAAGCCGCTGACCCGGGTTTTCAGCCGCCGGGCATCGTCGGTCAGGGGCATGATTTCCCCGTCGGGACATTCATTTCCATTGACGGCGCGTCGGTCGGCGCCCACAGGCGCGAACGCGTCATTGTATCGGTTCCTGCCACCACGCTCGGTGACGCAACGCTCAGATTCTCCATCTGTCGATCGGCTCGCATACTTTCCGGCATTGACCGAAGTGGCATAAGGCACCAGCCCCACACGCACCTTGCCGCTGCCGGAGTTTTCGGGAAGCAGTGTCTCGATCGCCTCACTCGCAGCCGATTTCAGCGCCGTGAGCTTGTAGCCTTGCATCGAGCCGGTCACATCCAGCACCATGGCCACCTCGATGCTGTCGGTGGAGAAGCTGGCTTGTGAAACAGACCCGATATCCACCTCTGTGTGACCGGCCAAACCCAGGAACGCCATTTTGACATTTGCGGTGGATTCAGCACTGATCGTGCCGGCAGCAGGGTCTGCCTTGAAATCGACGATTTGGAAGAGATCGGCGTGATGTTTGCGGCTCTCAAGATTGGCTTTGAAGAAGTCCTCAAACTCGGCACGCAACCTGGTCTGGCTGGTAGTGCCGTTGCTCATCAGATTGCCAGCAGCGAGCACAGCAGCGTCCAGAGCATTGTTCATCACAGATTTCGTGTGAACGATGCGGGTGTAGTCGACCGCCACTCCGGCGCACAGGGAAACTGCAAGCATTGATACACCGGCAAGCGTGGCAAACGAGCCCTGTTCGTCCCGGGTGAACCCCGGCAATGATCGTGCGAAGGTCTTCCTGGCAATACCAATCCTGAACATGGGCATTCTCCCTGGCGTTGTTCGCCAGTAACGGAGCATTTCCCCTGCCAGAGAGCGGCGACCGGCACCGCCGTGCCAGTTGTGGTCGCCAAATCATTGAAAAGGTTGAAGTCGGTGCGATGCAGTAGTTAGCAACTGGTAAACCAGCCCCAACATCGTTAGGCCGGCTATTCACCGCCCGTTAATCCGTCCGTTTTCAGTCCCCGAACGGGACATCGCGCCGCCTGACAGCGTCTGGTTTCGGTACACTATGAAAAAGGTCAATCGCACCATCCCCGACGCCTGCCGCCACCATAGGAGACGGCCAGACCGCTGGTTAGCATCACTGCAGAAATGTCGCGGCCGTCCGACAGCCGCACATCGGCCAGAACCCGGCCGTAGTATTTTCCGCCCGACACGTTGACCAAAACCATCTCGCCGGAACCGAGTAGCTCCGCCAGCCTGCGTCTGGCATACCGGGCCAACGCTTTCTCTCTCGCGCATTTGCCGCGCAGCTCGGGGGCATCGACCCCGCGCAAACGCACTGTGACGCTGATCTCCATACCGGGCCAGACCCGCGCCAGCGCCTTGAAACTGTCGCCATCCGTAATCTCGACAAGCCGCGCCTCGACGGGGCCGGTCACCTGGCTTGCATAAGCCGTTGATGAAACGACCGTTGCGACAACAGCGGCTCCCAGCGGCAAGATGACGAAATGGCGGATCAAGGAGAACATTCGACTACAATAGATTTGGCAAGATGTGATTATATTCCTATCCCATTCGACCGGAATGTCAAGATGTTCCCAAGTGGTGCGCACTTTGATCAGAAATCCGAGATGATTCCGTCCTTTTCCCAATCGCCGTAGCGGGTGGGCTCAGGCCCCTTGCGGCCGTTGACTTCCTTCGGCAGGACGGATCCATTTTTCGAGCGCCGCCGCCGTTCCTGCGCTTCAGCAAGCGCCCTTCGCGCAGCATCGGGGAGATCGCACCGGGCGGGTGATTCCTGTTCTGGTTCGTCGGAATTGTTCGACATGGTTCCTAGCAGAGTCTAGTCACTGTTGCGTCCGGGGATCATATATATCAGTGGCTGAAAAGGTCGAACCCGGCACCGGTTTGATGCTAAGGAGCCGCATTCCAACCTTCGAACGGACTGCCACAATTCCTTCGAAACAACCCAGAGCAGGCTCTACGCCACGTCCGGGCCTTGCCGCCCGCATCGCGGCCACACGGCTGATTGAGCAGGTAGTCGATAATCACGTTGCTCTCGACCAACTGACAGCGCAGATTGGCGGATTGAAAGAGTGGGCCGCGCTTGACGAGCGCGACCGTGGTCTCTCCCGGGCAATTGCGGTCACCGCATTGCGCCACCGGGGGGCGATCAGTGCGGTCTTGAAAACACTGCTCGACCGCCCGTTGCCGAAGAGGGCTCGGCATCTGCTGCACACGCTGCATGCCGCCGCCGCGCAAATCCTCTATATGGATGTGCCCGACCATGCGGCCGTCGATTTGGCGATCACCGCGCTCAGAGATGACCCCCGCAGTACCCGCTTCGCAGCGCTGGGAAACGCGTTGCTTCGCCGGATTGCAGGAAACAAGGAAGCACTGCTTGCGAAAGCGGACCGTACCGGGGCCGGGTTCCCCGAATGGTTTTCTCGTGCGCTACGATCTGACAATGGCCGCGAGAACCTGCACAGGATCGAAAAAGCAGTCGCAAACGAACCGGCACTGGACCTCACGCTCCACCCCCGGCTTGATCCGGATACACGGGAAAAAGTTGCGGCCGCGCTACAGGCTTTGGTTCTGCCGACCGGCACCGTGCGCGTGAATAGTGATTCGCCTGTCGAAGACTTGCCTTTCTACAGCGATGGCCATTGGTGGGTGCAGGATGCAGCCTCCGCTCTTCCTGCCCGGATGCTTGGTGACGTTGCAGGGCTGAAGGTAGCAGATCTGTGCGCCGCGCCCGGTGGCAAGACCGCGCAACTTGCCGCGGCGGGAGCCTTGGTTACCGCCGTCGATATTTCATCTGCACGTATGGAACGCCTGTCGGAAAATCTGGCCCGCTTGAGGCTGCAGGCGGAATTGGTCATTGCGGACATTCTCGAATGGAGCCCGCAGGAGCGCTTCGACGCAATCCTGCTCGATGCACCATGTTCCTCGACCGGCACGATGCGCCGCCACCCCGATGTGATCTGGACCAAACAGCCCGCTGATATTGAAGCGCTGGTCAGACTCCAGCGGCAACTCATCACCAGGGCGTCGTCGCTGCTCAAGCCCGGCGGAAGGCTGGTCTACGCCAATTGCGCAATCCTGAAGGCGGAGGGCGAAAAGCTTGTCGCGGAAATCCTGGGCAGCCGAGGACAACCGGAACCCGCCGCAATCCCGCTGCGGCGAGAACCGCTTGCGAGTGACGAAATCCCCGGAACGGATGGAATGATCAACTCGGCAGGTGATTTGCGGACCCTGCCGTTCCATCTGCAGACAGAAGAACCGGCAATGTCCGGCATGGATGCGTTTTTCGCCTGCCGTTTCAACCATATATGATCTTTTGCTTGGGTTATTGTTGACGCCATTGCCCTTGCAGTAGATTAAACCTTGAAACAAACACCGGTGAGTTCACGGCTCCTTCCATCATGGCATTGGCGGATCAACCCAGAATTGCTGCGCTGGCGCTGGCAGAAAGCTGGCGTCGGCTGCGGCGAAATCTGGCCGGTGGCAACCGGCTCAGAATCGCCGGGCCTGCGCCCGAGCGGCTGACGCTGGCTCCACCCGATCTCAATACTGGTGACCCAACGGTTGCTCAGGAGATCTATTCGGGCATCTATCATTTCGCCGGGCGGGAAGTGAGCACGGGCGGCGCCAATCCTTTCGAAATGCGCGACATGCCTTCGGCTTGGCAGCACGAACTGCATTCTTTCGGCTGGCTGCGCCATCTTGCGGCCTCTGACAACGCCTTGTCTGCCAGCCATGCCCGCGCGCTTCTGCGGGACTGGTCACGATTGAACCGGACACCCGGCAAAACAATTGCCTGGGAGGTTGGCACCGCCAGCATGCGGCTGATCCACTGGCTTTGTCATTCGGTGCTGATCGTCGATGGTGCCACCCTGCAGGAATATCGCAGCTTCATGAAGTCGATCGGACAGCACGTTCGATACCTTCGCGCCATTGCACCGCAAGCACCCGGCGGGCGGCCCCGCCTGCTTGCCTATATCGCGCTGGCCTATGCCGATGTATGCCTTTCCGGAAAGAAGGCCGGAGGCCGGCAGGCGCAGCAGAACCTGGGCGCCGAACTGGAGCGCCAGTTCCTCCCCGATGGCGGCCACGTTACCCGCAATCCATCGGTGCTTCCGGAGGTTCTCGCCCTGCTCTTGCCACTGAGGCAATCGCAGGCGCGGCTTGGCGCAGCACCCGTGCCCGAACTTGTGGCAGCGATCGACCGGATGGTCCCGGCCATCCGCTTTTTCCGTATGGGTGACGGAAACATGGCGCACTTCAATGGAGCCTCGACCACGCCTCATGATCTGATCGCCACCATCATGCGCTACGACGACGCGCTCGGCGAGCCGCCCGAGAGTGCGACCTTTTCCCGCTACGAGCGCCTGCGCCGCGGGGAGGCTATTGTGGTGATCGACACCGGCCCGCCGCCGCGCGGCGAATTATCCGCCACAGCCCATGCGGGGTGCCTTTCCTTTGAACTGTCCGATGGCAACTCGCCGCTTATCATCAACTGCGGCGCGCCACCCAACCCCGATCCTGAAACGGCGAAGCTGGCGCGTATGACCGCCGCGCATTCCACCGTTACACTCAACAACCGCTCCAGTTGCCGGTTCAATTCTCCGGGCTTCATGGACAACTATCTTGGCAGCCTCATTTTCTCGGGTCCCTCGAAAGTGCATTGCAGCCGCACGGAAGAAGGCGGGGCTATTTCTGTGGAAGCCGGTCATGACGGCTATTTGCGCGACTTCGGCATTGTTCATCAGCGTACGCTGAGGCTTGCTGCCGACGGTCGCCGCCTTACCGGCATGGATCGGTTCGTGACCAATTCAGGCAAGGCGCCTACCCAGGCAACCCGCGACACTGCGGCGATCCGCTTCCACCTGCATCCCGGAGTTCATGTCGAGAGGGTGCAGGAGGGTGTGGTAACGCTGACTGCCGGCAACGGTGCGCGCTGGCGATTTGTCAGCGCAGATGTGGCCTGCCATATTGATGACAGCATCTTTTTTGCGACTCCGGAGCGCGGCAGGCATACCCAGCAGATCGTGCTCGAGGCCAAAATGTCGAAAACCAACGAAATACGCTGGATTTTCGAACGGCAATAGGCGATTGCCTTGGTTCGCCCCCCGTGTCGAACCGACCGCCCGGATACCAGATGGCCGTTCAATCCAAAAACATTCCAGCACCCGATCTGGTGCGACCCGCCCGCGCGCTGATTTCCGTATCCGACAAGACCGGTATTGCCGAGTTTGCCACCGCACTTGCGGGCCACGGCATCGAACTTGTTTCGACGGGCGGCACTGCAAGGAGCCTCGCCGAAGCGGGCCTTGCCGTCAGGGACGTGTCGGAGCTGACGGGCTTTCCTGAGATCATGGATGGCCGTGTGAAGACCCTGCATCCGGGCGTCCATGGCGGGCTTCTCGCCATACGCGACGATGCCGATCATGCAGCAGCCATGCAGGCGCAGCAGATCGAGCCGATCGACCTGCTCGTCGTCAATCTCTACCCCTTCGAAGAAGTGGCGGGCAGCGGTGCGCAGTATGCGCAGTCCGTGGAGAACATCGATATCGGCGGACCGGCAATGATCCGCGCCGCCGCCAAGAACCACGCTTATGTCACCGTCATTACAAACCCGTCGGACTATGACGCAGTCTTGAGCGCGCTTGCGGAGCATGACGGGCAGGTGCCGCGGGCACTGCGCAAGCAACTCGCCGCCCATGCCTATGCCCGCACCGCCGCCTATGACAGCGCCATCGCAAACTGGTTCTCCGACCGCCTTGAACTCGCGGCTCCGCCGCATTTTTCCATTGGCGGCAGCCATGTCGAAACGCTGCGCTACGGGGAGAATCCACACCAGCAATCGACACTCTACAGAACGGCGGACAAGCGCCCCGGCGTCGTCAACGCCACACAATTGCAAGGCAAGCAGTTGTCCTGGAACAATATCAACGACACGGACGCCGCCTTCGAACTGGCCTGCGAGTTCGATCCGGCGCAAAGCGCCGCCATCGCCATCATCAAGCACGCCAATCCATGCGGCGTGGCGCTTGGTGAAACGCTTGGGGAAGCTTGGGAGCGGGCGCTCGCCTGTGATCCGGTCTCGGCATTCGGCGGCATCGTCGCCATGAACAGCGAACTCGATGCCTCCGCCGCTGAAAAGATCGCCTCAATCTTCACCGAGGTGATCGTCGCCCCTTCGGTCAGCGACGAAGCCGCGCAGATCCTACAGGCAAAGAAGAATCTGCGCCTGCTCGTGACCGGGGAGCTGGCTGACCCCGCTGCGCCGGGACTGGCGGTGCGCACGGTTGCAGGTGGGTTGTTGATGCAGTCGCGCGACAATGGCTGCGTCGACGCGGATAGTTTGAAGACGGTGACGAAACGCGTACCAAATGAACGCGAACTTGCCGATCTGGTCTTCGCGTTCCGGGTGGCCAAGCATGTGAAGTCGAATGCCATTGTTTATGCGCGAGACGGCGCGACGGTCGGTGTTGGCGCGGGTCAGATGAGCCGGGTCGATTCGGCCAGGATAGCCGCCGCCCAGGCGCGGGATGCCGCCCAAGCCTCGGGCGACGAGCCGCTGACCAGAGGCAGCGTGGTGGCCTCGGATGCGTTTTTCCCGTTTGCCGATGGCCTGCTGACCGCCGTCGAGGCGGGTGCAACCGCGGTCATCCAGCCGGGCGGCTCAATGCGCGATGAAGAGGTAATTGCCGCCGCTGATGAAGCGGGCATCGCCATGGTCTTCACCGGAACGCGGCATTTCCGGCATTAGCACGGCTACATCAGGCCGGAGTTCGGCTCTTCACCCAGGGCAGCAAGGCCAGTCCCGCAACAAACAGGATCACGATCGGCGAAATGCCGAACCGCTGTGCATCCTCGTTTGCAAGTTCCAGCGTCCCCAGCGCGAAACTGGTGAAAACCGCGATCATGGCTGGCGCCAGAAAGCTGGTCGCCTTTCCAGACAATGCGTATAGGCCAAACGCCTCGGTCATGCGGCCGGGCTCGGCCTGATCCACCATCAGCGTCCTTGACGCTGCCTGCAGCGCGCCGCCCGCTGCACCGATGAATGCGCCGCAAATGTAGAACACGATGTCCGGCGGGGTGAACATCCCCTCGCCGCGCTCAATCGGCATGAAGAGAACGGTCTCCCTGCCCGTGGACACGATCATGAAGCTGACCAGCATCAAGATGACGACGGCCGCTGTCACAACGGGTTTGGGCCCGAACCGGTCGTCCGCCTTACCGCCCAGCCACGCACCAAGCGCGCCCGTCAGTGCAGCCACAATGCCGAATACACCAAGCTGGGTAGCGCTCCACAGCAACACCCCGCCGGCGTAGACACCGCCAAACCCGTAAAGTCCGTTCAGCGCATCCCGGTAGAACATGGACGAGCCAAGATAGGCAAAGAGGCTGGTATTCTGCGGCAGTCGTTTCAGAGTCGCCACCAGATTGGCGAGTGCTGCCCTTATCGCGCCCTTGATCTCCACCGGCTTGTAGGCGTCCGGCGTGAACAGGAAAAACGGTATGACGAAGATCAGCAGCCACAGCGCCGTCACCGGACCGGTCGCGCGCTCGCCGCCGAACGGGACTTCGTTGAGACCCAGGATTGGCGCCACGCCGATGAGCGTCACGCCACTGCCCGGCGAGGTTTCGACCATCAACAACAAGACGATGATGAGCGCCACCACGCCGCCAAGATAGCCGAGCGCCCAGGCCGAGCCGGACAGTCGTCCCAGCGCCGCGCGAGGGACCAGATCCGGCATCATCGCGTTGTTGAAGACTGCGGAAAATTCAACGCCGATCATGCCGATGCCGAAGGCGACGAGGATCCAGAAGGTAATTCCACCGCCACCGGGAACTGCATACCAGAGGAAGGCGGTGCCAAGAATGCAGAGCAGTGCAAATCCGGCGATCCAGGGTTTTCTCGGGCCGGTTGCATCGGCGATCGCACCCAGGATCGGGGAGAGCACCGCGATAGTGACACCGGTACAGGCCAGCATTATGCCCCACCAGGTCTGGCCGGTGGCCGGGTCAGGCGCCACTTCGGTCGCAAAATACCGGGCGAAGAAGAAAGTGAGCAGCAGGGTGTGAAATGGCTGCGCCGCCCAGTCAAAGAACATCCAGCCCCAGATGCCCTTGCGGCTGACCCCTGTTGCGTCGATCTCCTGTGCTATTGCCATGTCATCCCCGCCTGCCCGCACAAGCGGGTCGTCATCCCGCGCTTTTATGGCAGTCTTTCGGCTCGCGCGCCATAACACTTTGATGAAGCTCGGCCGTTGGCCGCGACCAGCACCCTCACTTGCGGGAACACAGGGCAGGTGGCATTTTCTGCGCACGATTATCCAATGGTGGAGACGGATTCTTGAGTTCGCGGAAAAGGCACACCAAAACTGGCAAGAGCCGTGCGCACGACATTACACCCGAAGCCCGCAAGGCGCTCGACCGTGTCGAACGCGAGTCGGAAAGTCTTGGCACCTCCTCCTTCGCACGCACTGCCGACAAGACCATGCGCGACACGCATTCAGGGGAAATTCCACAGGATGACGAGATCGAGATCTGGGGCAAGCGCATCGGGCGCGGGCTGGCGATCATTGTCATCGCCTGGCTCGTCTATCACCTCGCGACCACCTACATCCTGCCCGGATTGTCCGGTTGAGCCCAGATCGCCAATCAGACGAGCCGCCAAGTGCCAAGCCGGGAGAGCGGCCTGCGGTTATCGTCATATCCAGCCATGTTGCACGTGGCTCGGTCGGTATCCGTGCGGCAGGATTCACGCTCGAGGCGCGCGGCCATCCGGTCTGGGCCGTGCCGACCGTATCGCTGCCCTTTCATCCCGGCCACGGCCAATCGGCAAGAATTGTTCCTGAACCGGAACAATTCCGAAAATTTCTGGATGACCTCGCCAGTTCGCCCTGGGTCAACGAGGTTGCGGCAGTCCTGACGGGATACATGGCGGATGCAGCGCAGGCCGAGGCAGTGGCCGGTTTCATCACGCGGCTGAAGCAGGAAAATCCTTCTCTCACTTATCTTTGCGACCCGGTCATCGGAGACGCGGGCGGGCTTTATGTCCCCATTGAGGTGGCGCTTGCCATAAGGGACCGGTTGTTACCGCTTGCCGATATCGCCACCCCCAATCTCTTTGAACTGGCTTGGCTGGCCGCAGGTGATATGGACGCACCCGCGGACCTGCCGCGGGCTGCCCAGATGGCTCGCGGCCTCCCCAGCACTGCAACCATCGTAACCTCGGCGCCGGCCTTCATGCGGGGAAACATCGCCAGCCTCTATTGCGCCACCGGACAGGCGTTTGCCGCCGAGCACCGGCGAATTGACGGCGCACCTTCAGGCACTGGCGACCTGTTTTCGGCTCTGTTCTTGTCCCACACGCTGGCTGGCACCGAACCGCCAAGGGCGCTCGAACGGGCGGCAGCCTCCACCTTCGAGGTGATCGCCCAGTCCGTTCGCGCGGGTAGTGACGAACTCATCGCGGAGCGCTGCATCGGCAGCCTGCAACGCCCGATGGCGATGGTCACGATGCGGTCGCTCGCCGCTGCCGAAACCGCGCCACGGCCAGCTTGATGCAAGCAGACAAACCGGATCGGGTCCTTGCCGGCATCGATGGGTGCAAGGCCGGCTGGATCGCGGTGATCTCAGGCAAGGACGGCATCCCGCAACCGAGGGTGTTCGCACGCTTCAACGAGTTGATCGAGAACTTGCCTGCCGATGCGATCATCGCCGTGGACATGCCAATCGGATTGCCCGAGCGAGTTGGCGCCGGCGGCAGGGGCCCGGAGAAAAGCGTCCGGCCGTATCTGGGGATGCGCCAGTCGAGCGTCTTTTCCATTCCATCCCGGTCTGCCGTGTTTGCAGGTGACTATCGGCGAGCCTGCGAACTGGCGCTTGCCACCAGCAATCCACCGAGAAAGGTCTCCAAGCAGGCCTTCCACCTGTTTCCCCGCATCCGCGAGATCGATGCGGTGATCGGTCAACACAACCAGCATCGCATTCGAGAGGCGCATCCCGAGTTGGCGTTCTGGCGATTGAACGACGAGCAGGCCATGCAATTTCCAAAGAAGATCAAAGGCCGGGTTAATCCCGCCGGCATGGAGGAGCGGCGTAATCTGCTCATCCGGTCTGGCCTGCCGGAACGGTTGGTCCGCATGACGCCGCCCGGCGCCGCTGCCGACGACCTGCTCGATGCGTGCGCATGTCTTGCCATTGCAGCAAGAATTGCCTCGGGAAGCGCCGTGCCCTTCCCGAATCCACCGCTCACCGATGCAAGAGGGCTGGAAATGGCGATCTGGGCATGAAACAACCCGGTTGAGTTGGACATCAGAATTGGGAGAGCCAATTGCCTCGCGAGAACGTGGAACCCGGATTTCCGCCCCGGTTGGTCGAAGGGTACAAGGCATTTCACTATGGGCGGCTGAGGCATGAGCGCGAGCGCTACGAGAAACTCGCAGCGCAAGGCCAGAGCCCCGAAATCATGATCATTTCCTGCTGCGATTCGCGCGCAGCGCCGGAGACCGTGTTCGACGCCGCACCCGGAGAGATATTCGTGGTGCGCAATGTCGCCAATCTGGTGCCGCCATACTCGCCCGATGGCGAATATCACGGCACCTCCGCCGCGCTGGAGTTCGCCGTCCAGGCATTGAAGGTCAAGCATGTCATCGTCATGGGCCACGGGCGCTGCGGCGGGGTGCATGCGTTTCGCGAGCAGATGGAGGGCAACGCTGCCGAACCGCTTTCGCCCGGCGACTTCATCGGCAAATGGATCTCCATGCTTGAGCCTGCGACGCGTGACATTCGTTGCGACGACCCGGAATCGTCGGCAGCCCGCCAGCGCGCGCTCGAAGAGGCATCAATCAGGAACTCGATTGCCAATTTGCTGACATTTCCCTGTGTGAAGATACTCGCCGACCGTGGCCAACTGCAGGTGCATGGAAGCTGGTTCGATATCGGCAAGGGAGAATTGTGGGTGATGGATCGCGAAAGCGGCGATTTTCACGCGGCGATGCAGGAAGGTTGAACACCATGCCTCAACACATGGATGGGGCATGCGCATTGCGGCGCGCTGCAGCGGCAACACTCCTGCTTGTTGCTGGTGCTTTCCCGGCTGCATCTCAGGAGCAACTGCCCAAGCCGGTGGTAGAATGGTTTGAGGCGCTAGGCGCGGTGGACCGTATCGCATTCGGAGAACTGATCGCCGCAGACGCGGTGATTGAGCTCAGATCGCTCAGCTTCTCGCAGACAAAAGCCGAATATACCGAAGCGCTGGACAACTGGGAGGAATTCGCCGCAGATACCGAGATACTGACCCGCCCGGTTTCCGAGCGCGAAGGCGGCACCACGGTGCAGGTGTGCTACCGGCGCCCCTCCGAAGCCTGGACCAATCTGGAAGTGTTCACTTTCTCCGACGGCTTCATCACTGGTGTCGTGCAGGAGCGCATCGCCGACGATTGTGCCGGTTTCGAGTAGTTAACCGGTATTGTGACTAACCGTCGATCTGTTTGGCCATGATGGCGATCGCTTTCTGGTAGACGCCGGCGGCATTCCACCCCTCAATCGCTCGGAAATTCGGTTCCCCCGGCTGATAACCCTGCCCGCGTTTCCAGCCATGTGCGCGCAGGAAATTCGCCGTTGAGGCCAACGCGTCGGCGGCAGATCCGATCATGTCCACCTTGCCGTTGCCGTCACCGTCGACACCGTATTTCACGTAATTGGCCGGCAGGAACTGCATCTGTCCGATTTCGCCATGGCCGGCACCGCGCATTGCCTGGCGCGAGAGTTGGCCGGTTTGCAGCAACTGCAACGCCCCATACAAGTGTTCTTCGAAGAAAGCTGACCGGCGGCAATCATAGGCAAGTGTTGTCAGCGATGAGAAAATGTCCTGGTCGCCAAGATATCGGCCGAAGGCGGTTTCCATCCCCCAGATCGCAATGAGCGGTCCGGCGGGAACACCGTAGCGCGCCTCGATTGCTGCAAACAGATTGGGATTACCTGCCTTTTTTTTCCTGCCTTGCGCCACGATCACATTGGAGCCGCGTTTCTGCATGAACTGTTCGAGCGACAGCTTGAAGCTTTTCTGCCCCCGGTCGATGGATATGGTCTTGCGCGAGTAGGATGCGCCCGAGAAAGCCGCGTTGAGCGTGGCGGGCCGGATTCCCTTGCGGACCGCCTCCTGGCTGAACGCCTGTATCCATGCATTGTAGCCGGAAGAATTGTTGCCGCATTGCTTGGCTGCAGCAGGCACGGCAAGCGCTATCGGCAGGATGAACACACTCAAAAGGCTGGCTGAAATCAGGCGCATGATCGAATTTTCTCCCGGATGCCGTTGAGGCAGGGTATTGCTCTTCGCTCCAATTCGGGCAGGTTTTGCGAGAAACCGCAAATCACATGACCGTATGAACCATTTGCCCCGGATCAGGCAATACGGTCGGATTTTGACGGGACGGTGACGCGCTGCTAACGGACGCTGTGGCCCGTCAGTCCGGTGTTGGCGGCCTACGCCGCCTGGCGGGATTCGATCAGTCCGCGATTGACCAGCAATTCTGCGATCTGGACGGCATTGAGCGCCGCACCCTTGCGCAGATTGTCTGAAACAACCCAGATATTGAGTCCGTTCTCGATGGTGCTGTCCTCGCGGATACGGGAAATATAGGTCGCATCCTCACCCGCGCATTCGATTGGCGTGACGTAACCGCCATCCTCGCGCTTGTCGACCACAAGACAGCCCGGCGCCTCGCGCAGGATCGAGCGTGCCTCGTCGGCGCTGATCGGGTTCTCGAACTCGATATTGACGGCTTCCGAGTGCCCGATGAAGACCGGCACACGCACAGCCGTGCAGGTGACCTTGATCGCCTTGTCAAGCATCTTCTTGGTTTCGGCCACGACCTTCCATTCCTCCTTGGTCGAGCCGTCATCCATGAAGACGTCGATATGGGGAATGACGTTGAAAGCGATGCGCTTGGTAAACTTCTTCGGCTCGATCGGATCGGCCACAAACACCGCTCGCGTCTGCTCGAACAATTCGTCT
>Ga0310345_10000918_pt1 | contig 36152 bp, 34 predicted proteins | sample HC15DNA20500_MG_FD_204667 | JGI IMG/M metagenome (GOLD analysis project Ga0310345, IMG submission 204667) | Marine microbial communities from station ALOHA, North Pacific Subtropical Gyre - HC15-DNA-20-500_MG | ecosystem: Environmental > Aquatic > Marine > Oceanic | place: Pacific Ocean: North... | reverse complement strand
TCCCCGTCTTGGGGCAACGTCTTTGGGGTCGCCCGGTGAGCGACCCTCACGCCGGTAAATATGAGGAATAGACCTCGTTGCGGCAACGGGGAGGGGCAGGCGGGAACTCCGCCTGTCTCTTACCCGCGTGCGTACACTGCTTCATCTAGGCCACCTGGAAATATTTAAAAACGATTTAACTTCTGATTAATCAACCCTTTCAGGGTTGGATATGAAGGGGGACCAGGATGACCCAGGGTTCGGAAACCCTGGGCTGAAATACGGAATCTCTTCAGGATTCATCGGTCCGACAGTAAGTGACTGGGTTCTCTAGAACTTCTGAACCAGAGGCCCCCGACATCTGTTGAAATCCAATTCACTTCAGCTTGCTCCGATAAATAGACACTGCCTCGTCGATCGCCGCTAGCGCCTCCAACTGTTGCGAGGGACTCTCATAAAGCGCCTTGGTCAGCACCACTTGTCGAAGTTCCTTAATCCTGTCCAGGAAGTAGAGAACCGAATCCCTATCCACGAAGGGTTTCCCCTGGATGACACAGTGAACCGGAGTGGTGTGGGCAAAGAGGGTCGGATTGTTCACCAGCAGACGGTGACCTTCACCGGTGACGCGCGCTGCCACCCAGGCGCTTTCAGTCAGCTCAATCTGTCCCTCGTAGCGCAGGACCTTCACCGTCCCATCCCCGGGCACAGAGTGGACGACCTTCCCATTCGCGATCAGATCCAGCCTTCCCATCGGGACCTGTGAATAGGCCTCGATCTTCACGCTTATCCGGCCGGGTCGGTCGAGAGAGAGTGGGGACCCGGGTAACCTACCTTCGACCTCGAAGAAGAGCAGGGGAGCGTTACTGACAAAGGTCCGGCCCTCCTTCAACCCTTCGATCCAGTCCTGGTAAGTGAGCTTGCCTTCCGTATGGACGTAGACGCGATCCCCTCCGATGACCTTGTGGCGGCGAATGTTGTTGAAGGTATCGGTGCCGGCGGCAGCAGTCAGCTGGAAGCCACAGTTGAGGAGACGATGATAGATATCGGTCGAGACCTCGGTGTTGGCGTAGCCCAGAATCTCCATGCCATCGATGGTCCCCAGGGCCGCATCGACGGCTAGTGACCTTTCAGTTTTCGATCCAGGGTGGACGTAGAAGACGCCAACACCCTCCTTCTGTGCACGCCGCGCGACGCTGGTGTTGGGCGGATAGTCAAAGGGATTGGGGCTATTGGGAAAGCCGCTGTACGGCGGTTCCACGAACTTCTTGAGATTCAAGAGCGCCATGTGGCCGTAGAGCCAAGGCCGAAATTCTTGATTCCAATAGAGGATGTGGTTGGGAGTGGAAAGAGGGTGAGGAGCTCCGGTGAAACGCTGCCGGTCGTAGAGGACCGTCCCCTGGGAGTTGCAAATCAGCAGGTTCGCTACGTTCAGATCTTCTGCATGCACCTGGAGTCGTATGTCTTCGGGATTTACCAACTGGGCCATCGTCTTGTGGACCAGGTTGGGGTGAATATGGATATCTCCCGAGTACCAACCCCGGGCGCCGGGATCGACGATCCGCTTGAGATGGAACTCCTCAACTTGAAATCCGTCCGGAAGCAGGCTCACGATTCGGCTCTCGGCGGCGTACTCCGGACCTCGGACCACGAAGATCTCGGTCTCGCCGGCAGGAAGGACAACCGAGCTGACTCCCTGAGTGTGAAAGTATGGGTCGGCCGCAACCTCGGCGCTTCTGAGATAGGTTCCAGAGGGACCGCGCCCCCTGCCATCGGATCCGCGCAGGTGAACCCGGGCGGGAACGAAATCCCCGATTTTATCGAAGACTCGGACTAGAAGTCGCGAGGACGATTTCCAGGCCAACGGCAGCGACAGTTCCTCCTCGCTGCCCCCCGCAGCAGCTATTCGGAGCACAAGCTGATCCCCACTGCGCCCCCAGACCCTGAATACGACCGGATAGACCTGTCCCGGGTCCAACTCCAGCTCCAGGGTCGGGAAGGCGAGTTCTTCTGAACCGGACGACACCGTGACCGCGAGTCGTTCGGCGCTACCATTCTGGATCAGAGCCGGCAAGCGGTTTTCGAGTCCGCTGGTAAACTTCAGAAACGAAGGTCGCATCAAGGCGACCGGAGCTGGCGTCAGCGTGATCTTGAGCAGCTCAGGGGAATCGAGCGCCAAGAGTGCCCGATTGACCTGTCGTTGAACCTCTGCCTCCGATACGGGGATCCGAGTTCCGAAGGCATCACGCTGATGCATGTTGAGTCTGCGAATGGGTTGGTAGACAGCCAGGGCGGCCTTCCGGTCTACTTCAGTGTTGAGCAAGAGGTCGGAAAAGAACTCAGCGAAGTCCCGAAACTGGGGACTTCGCACCAACAGACCTTCAATCTCGTCCTCGGTGAGGCCGTAAGGATTCCTGATCCGGCTTTCCTCTGCATGTAGATTCAAGAGCAGGGTGAGCAGCAATACACCAACTGCCGTGAGCTGAAGTGAGTGCTTTCGTGGCGGTCTACTTCTCACAAGACTTCCTGGTTGATTCAGCGATTATCCATTGACCGCGCCCATTATGAACAGCGAGTCGACACCGAAACAGACCTTTGCGCACATTGATGTCTCCCAGAACCTTTTTTCTTTGGAGCCCATCTCTTATTGTGAGAGAGTGGATTTAACTGATCGTTCGTGCCGGGGGCTTGGCTACCGGCTGAAGTCGCACCAGCGCCTAATGATCCTGTTATTGGCACCCGATCTGTTCAGTATGACCCGCCTGGAGGCAGACGATGGACGGAAAGGACAAAGACAAGGCGAGAGCGCAAACCAAGGCGGTTGAAAAACGCCCACGACCACCCATCGAATGGAAGCTGACCGAAGAGGATAAAGACTTCCTCCGTTCCTGCAACATCCGTCCCAGCTAACCGCAGCAAACTCACAGCCAGGAGCCCTCCTTAAGAAATCTTTCGGAAAAAGGAAGAACTGTCGACTCCTCGGCAGAGAATCAGAATACGTTCACGGTACAGTCCTCTTCTGCGGTCAGGTTCTGTGGTGAGGTGGCCGTTAGCCTGAAGGTCGTGCTCGTGGCCATGTTCAGCGTGAGGGACCCACTCGCCGGGAGACCGGAACCGATCGTCGAACCGGTAGTCAGATTCGTCAGCGAGACCGTCTGAGCATCTGAGGTGACCCAACTGATCTGGGCATCTCCACCACTGGGAACAGAGGATGGGGCACAGGTGAATTGCAGGATCGTGGGTGGTTGGAGGATGGCTTCTACAATCACGGCGGCGGTGACGACTTCTCCGGCACCGTTGGAAACGGTCAAGGTGTACAGCGTCGTCGACTGAGGGCCTACTTGAGCCGAACCGGAAGGCGGCAGGCTGTCGCCTATATTGGTGATGCTGACCACCAGGCTCGGGTGCTGATCTGCATTGGTTTCCCATTCCAGCAGCACCGGATCACCGGGATTAATGACGTTGTCGTTGGGATCGACCAATGATGCCGTAAAGCTGGTTATCACAGGCAGAGGCGGTTTGACGACCACGGTGACCGCGGCCGAAACACTCTCACCGGCACTGTTCGTGGCAGTGAGGGTATAAGTCGTGGTCTCAGCGGGTGTGACACTGAGGCTGCCGTTAGCACCGCTGGTGGGTAGGAATCCACCGTTGGAGTTGGTCAGCGTCAAGGTGTCGGCGTTCTCGGTTGCCCAGGTCAAGAGCGATTGCTTCCCGATTCTGATCTCCGAGGGAGTCGCGGTAAATCCAACTATCCTTGGCAGAGCAGGCCGCACCAGGACGGTGACAGAAACCGTGACGATTTCCCCACCCTCGTTACTCCCGCTGAGGGTGTAGGTGGTGTTTCCTTGAGGGCTCTCGGTACGACACCCACTGACAAGATCGTCTCCGGTAAGGTTAACCGTACCTCCCGAGCTATTTGTAATAGAAGCAGCAACGGCGTTTTCCATGGTCCAGCAAAGGTCCGTTGTTTCACCCTGTCGGATCTCGGGAGGGTTAGCAGTGAATTGCGTGATCAAAGTGAGGTTGGGCCGCACCAGGACGGTCACGCTTGACGAAACGATCTCGCCACGGTCGTTGGTTGCTGTCAGGGAGTAGGTTGTTGTCTGCTGGGGACAAACCACCAGTTGATCCGAGGGGCTCACTTCGACGGGAGCGTCGTTTATCGTGATGTTGGACACGGAGACTCGGCTAGCACCACCAGTTTCCCATTGCAAGACGGAACAGTCGCCCACGCGTATCTCGGGAGGAGTGGCCGTAAAGCGAACGATCTCCGGAAGGTCCGGCCTGACCACAACGGTGGCCTGGGCATTGACACACTCTTTCACCTCGTTGCAGGCTGTCAGAAAATAGACCGTCGTGTCCTGGGGCCGGACTATGACGCTTCCGTTCTCGGGGTCCAGAGCTGTGCTCGCCGGCACATTCGAGATTGTGATAGTCGCAGCTCCGGTCACCTCCCACTCCAGGAGAGATGTCTCGTTCTGGCGGATCTCCGCAGGGTTCGCGCTGAAGCCGTGAATCACCGATTGCTCGGTCCGGATCGATGAAACCACTACTAGATCGGGGAAACTTTCGGCGCCGAAAGTGTCTTTGGCTACGAGTTGCAAGGTGCATTTCTCTCCATTACCGATGACAAAAGAAGGATTGGAAGTCTCGTTCCCTTCCAGCACGATCGTCCCTGGGCAGTCCTCTAACAGAGTCCATCGGAAGTCGAGGGTATCGCCTTCGGGATCAGACGAGCCTGTCCCATCTAGAATCACTCGGGTAAACGGGTTCAAGTCAAGCTGATCCGGTCCAGCATCGGCGATTGGAGCCTGGTTGCCTCTCCTGACGACCCTGGTGAGTGTCTCGTAGCGGACGCGCGGTACGAACACCGGAACCGGCCCTTGATCCTCTCGGAAGGTTGAGGGACGGGACCAATCATCGAAACGCAGCCCGAATCCCACACGCATCGAGTTCTGGTTTCCGACGAAGCTCTCGTTGTATCCTATCTCAGCCACGAGCCCAATCTTCTTCCAAAGCCTTGGCATAATGTAGCGAAAGACTCCCCCGGGAACGTTGCTCCGAACCGCCGAGCTCATGTAGCCAAAGGCTCCTTCTACGTAGGATCTATCTGTCACTGAAACCTGAAAATTGACCCCCACCTGATCCATGACCTTGAGGTACGTCTCTTCGAAGAACACGTCATCGAACTGGACCGTTTTCACCAGCGGCTCATCCAGAGTTGCCTTGGTGGCATAGAATCCCGCCTGACCTCGGCTGAACAGGTAGCCGACATTGAAAAAGAATTGCCCCAGAGTACCGCCGGTATCGAAACGGTCTCGGTCGACGTAGCGAATACTCTGCATGGCCGCGACCTGGAAATCTCCAAAGCGGAACACGGGCCCAACGTCGAACTGAAGCTCGGTACTGCCGAAGTCAGCCAAGTCGCGTCGTTCTCGATCGACGAAGTTGGCCGGCTCGGGCAAGATCTGGTCCAGGTCGAAGAAGTCCCGGTGAGAACGGAACGAAACCTGTGCCTGGCTTTGCAGGGCGACATTGCGATTGAAGCGATGGAACATTCTGGCGCCGGCATCGCCTTCGAGGCTCTTGGTCCTGGTGTTGGTGCCCAATTGAAAGCCCAGCAGCTTGAACTTCGGGAAAAACTCTTTGAAGGAACCGAAGGAACGGTCGGGAGCTGTGATTTCAGTCACCTCGACGAAGTTGCTATCCGTCACCCTCCATTTGTATCCGAGTACCTGGGTACCCGGCCCCTCGACCGCCAGGTTGAAAGCCGACCTCCCCTTCGATGGTGTTCCTCCCACGGAGATGGTGTACTCGCCTGGGGGAATGTACATCTTTCCCCCGGGGATACCTGATTCCAAGTCGATGATCCGGGTGCCCCTGAACTCGGTTGCCTTCTGTCGCATCCATGTCTGCTTGGCCTGTTGCTTGGGAGGCACAAAGAAGTAGTCCGTCGGCCGAATCCCCAGATTCAGCTGAGCGGCGTCGTGCAGGTAGTACTTTATGTGAAAGTTGCGGGCGATTGGATTTTGAAACTGGAGCGTCAATGACTCGGCGAACCTCCGTGCTCGGATGGAGGCCGAGCCCTTGGAACCTGCAACTTCCACCGCGATCCGTCGCAGACCGACGAGAGCAGGTGATCGATCCAGTTGCACTTCGAATGCTGCTGACTCGAGCCGGAAATCTCCCTGTTTGATTTCGTACTCCCTGTGGAGATTCTGGAGGGTCCCGGTGGGCATGCTTTCCTTGGCAAGAATGGTGTCAGGCGGGACACTCAGATCGCGGCTGTGCTGACGCATCAGCTCATCGTGCACGTCGTAGAGGTCCTGGTAGCCGATCATCACTGCCGCTATCTTCATCAGGGCATGTATCTTGACCAGATCTTCTGCAGTAGTAGATCCACCGTTTTGGTAATCTTGGTCTGCCTGATCGCACATCGCCTGCATTCCGTACACGGCGTAATAGGCGTTCTGGAGGGGGAAAATGTTTTCCAGCTTCTGCAGTTGGGTCAGAGACGCCTTTATTTTGGGGAGCGTTGCATGAAGGGAGACACCACTGAGACAGAGGACCACAAACAGGATCCCAGTCCAAGTGACTGACCACCGGCCTAGTCGCATCAACGAGCCGGGTGCAAATTGGGAGTTTGGCATAGTCCAATACCCCTCTGTGTTATGAATCGTCCCCATCGCTCACGCAGTGTCTGCAGCTGGTCGAAAGTCATGGATCCACCTGATTTGTCGAGGTGCTCCATAGCCTTCCTGTCTACACCAAGTAGATAGTATGAGATTGCAATCTGTCCATGAATCCTTTCGGAATCCTTTCGTTCGAAGACTTGAGGACTTGCCAGGAATTCCAACGTAAAACAAATGGATTCCTGGTACAAACCCCTTTGATGGAGCTGTCCGATTCGGGCGTAGACCCGAGAATAGAGCTCTCGGCGAGGACCTACGAGCTGCAGCTCATTCGGTCTCTGCTCCTTCCGCAGGTGGATCCGGATTCCTTCATAAAGCGCCCTGCACGATTGCTCCACCAAACGTTTCTCGACTGCCATGCCCAGTGAGCGTTCCTGAGAGTCCTCATAGAGATCGTACAAATCGTCACTATATCGCTTGAAAGGCATCCAGCTCTGAGAAGGATCGTTGAGCGCATACACCCCTCGTGTCAGGAGCGTCTCTATCTTCTCTTGTTGCTCCATCAGTTGCCTGACGCGGTTCCCCAGGTCGATAGGCCGTAGAGATCCCTTTACCAGCCGATTGGCGAGATCAAAATGACCGGGCCCCGCAAGACTCCCGCCATCAAAGTCTATCAGCCACTGACGATATTCTTGCAGAACGGTCTGATAAGGATGCTTCTCAAAGACGCTGGTTGCGTTTGTAAGAACGGGCTTGAGCCATCGACCAAGGCTGTAGCCCAGATCCGGGTAGGTCCTTGCCAGCCATGACACAGTCCCGACGAAGTCCTCGACGTAAGTGCTGACCTCTTCAAGATCAGCCTTCGCAATCCCGTACTGTCCTCTTAAGGAAGCTTCTTGTCTCGTCGAATTTGCGGACTCGGCCGACCCGGCTTGCTTGGAGACTGCGCCCAGCCGTTGCACCTCGTTGCGTGCCCCCAGTGTGGAATCGAAGTCCTTGAACGTCTCTTCCAGGAAGGGTTCGGTGGCGAAAGCGTAATTCGAAGGTGTCCTGCTCAACAATGCCACTCTGAGAGAAACGCAGCCCCTACGTAACCTGGAGACCTCATCGAGGTCTTCTTCCTTAAACCGCTCGTAGAGAAAAAACAGTAGTTCATACAGACATGGATCGGAGGTCTCCAGTTCTTCCTGCCTCAATTTCTCGTAAAGGGCAGCCGCTATTCCACGATAGGCCTCTACTTCGTTCGGGTTTTCGAGTTTGGACTCGATTCGGCTTCCTCTCGGGAGTCCTATCGCTGGCCAACCCTCGGGAGGGGGCAGACTTTTCAGGAGTACTTCCGCTTCATCACCCGCGAGGTGGATCGCCCTGCGGACAGATATCTCGAGATTGCAGGGCTGGTTCGACCTGACCTCAGCCACATGACTTAGAAGGATGGCACAGAGAATCGGGTAAACACCCTGCGATTTATACATGTGGTGTGCAAGAAACGGACTGAAACAGTGTGTGAGCGGGCGAGTCCCGTATCCCCTTTCCTGGGTGCCTGGCAGATTGCGCCGATGGTAGGCGAGAGAGTGGCCTCCTCGAAGCCCGTCACTCCGGCTGAATGGACAAATCGTTAAAGGTTGAAACACCTTTGTCGTCACGGTACAAAATCCTAAACAGCTCGATCTTGCAGCCCGTTTCGGAACGCAGGGCCTGGATTTCGTATTGCCAATCTTCTAGTCCGTCGCGAGTAAGGGGGCCTTCTGCTGTGATGTCCTCACCTGAAGACCTGTTTATCGTCTTGTACAGCTTTAGAGAGTGGCTTGAAGTGAAATCCGTGAGTTCCTGGAACGATTCAACCGTTTTCTTCTCGATTTCAATCTGGGCTCGTGGAAACTGGTCCTTTAGCCGCTTCTGGATATAGACGCTTTCCAGATCGAAGATCCTAAGCTCGACCAATTTCCAGAACTCTTTACAGTCTTGCTCAAAGTGTTTATCGCGAGTACTCGCTCGATCCAAACTGCTGTAGAGTGTCTTCACTGGCACTCCGCTCGTGCCTTCCTGGGCGCGCTCCCGGTACCGCATCAAGCTGACGGCCTTGTACCATTTGATCCCCTCGAGTCGGGAGATCAAGGCCTTGGCCCGGTGTAGCAACGGAGCGCCATTCTGGCTCATCTCTCCAGGAGCCAAGGTACAGCTTGGATCGAACACCGCCACTGGAACGGCAGTGGCGAGCTGCACCTCGTACCGGGCTCCGTCGGTTCCGTAGACGGGTTTCCAGCGTGGAATGGGGACCAACGCAACCTGATCGAAATTGTAATCGAGGTTCAAGCCTTCTTCACTGTACTCTTGGTCCTTGGCTATTACCTTGTCGACGAGTTCCTCAATCGGGAGTGGTGCATCCGCCGGACTCTTCCAGTTGTCTTCCGGGTCACAGACCTTGCCTCTGGCTTCGTCGAAGTAGCACTCTTGAGCAATCATTTGGACCGGAATCTTACTGTTGAGGATCGGAATCCCCGCCATCAACTGCCCGGCCTTCGGCACCTCACAAGGAATCGGCCAGTCAGTCACTATCACAGACAGCTCCGGAGCTTCCTCGGCCCCATGATTTCTCGTCAGCAAGTCGGCAAGACCCCGTTGCGCCTCTGATTGCGCTAACCTCGCTAGGAGAGAAAAATCCAAAGGAACATAGATCCTCTGGACAGTCTCATTGGCAAACCCAGAACCACCGACGAGGGTCCCAACCACCACTGCAAACGATGTGAGCCTGAATAGGCCTGAGGACTTGTATCTCACAGTCCCCTCCTCGATTTGTCCTTTTGGATCACTACTGATATAGTAGATGACCTGAACTCATCATCTGCCTTGAGCGTGATCTTCTCTTCTCTGACCTTCTTGTTTGGTCCCAGGTTTGGTGCCACCCGTTTTGTGTCTTCGATCTTCAGGCGCCAACTACCGCTCTTGGGGTCTCGAATGATTGTATAGTTCTTGGTCGGACTGTTCTCCGTGATGGTCATGCGTGCGGGTCGTAGAGAAGTAACCCCATCTGGATCGACGATGAATCGGTCCAGATTGAAGTACTCGAACCTTTCTTTCCTCTCTTGCCCGCCCTGAGTATAAGCGTCTTTCGGGTAGACAAGAGTTATCCGCCCTCGGCTCCCTTCGACTTCATAAACCGGTCGGGGAGGCAAATTCTCGCCGGCCAGAAAGGAGATCTTGGCCATCAACTCCCCAGACTTGCATCTTCGTTCCTCACCGACACACTGGTTTTTATCATCCGAACTATCGGCGTAGCAGACCGTCAACTGATAGACATTTTCCTTCTTGGAACTTCCATCGTAGCGAATACTTCTAGCCTTGAATTCGTGCCTGCTGTTGTCGATGCTGATCAGGCCAGGATCGACGCTAATCCATGCCCCCCTGCTTTCCTGGTTGGATAGGTCAAGCCACTCACCGCCTTCCGGGCGCTTCGAGAGTTCAATGCCTTTGAGATTCTTCGCGCGCAAATGAGGTGGGAACTGGCTACTCCGGCCCTCCACAATGCTGAGTGGGCCATAGTGGCGCGGGATGCATTCTGGCGGCCTCTGATACTGAATCTGCACCTGGTTCTGAAAACCTGCTGTTGAAATATCTAGTTCGTTCCAGGCTCCCAACGGGTCTGTCGCAACTAGTTGATTTTCGCTCAAGGCAGGTCCCGGTTCCCGCGGCCACAGGTCGATTAGCCTTTCCGGATTACCCTCGTTGGCATAGATGGTGACCCCAAAGCTCACCTGGTATTCACCACTAGCCGGTTCGTCTCCCAGAAGGGCCCTGAGGTCAAAACTTGCCAGCTGCAGGGCATTTTCTCCCTTGCCAGGCCAGTCGAAGCGCCTGGAGTTGGCAGGTTCCTGCGATTCGAAGACTTTCTGTGTCGGACCACGTACCTTATAAATAACGATGTAGCCATGGTGATATCGCTTCAAGAGAGTCAGAGGCAGATAGCTGATCACAAAGCTGGGGTCTTCAAAACTAATTGTTTGAACAGAGGAACTCGTTTGGGTGGTGACACCGGTGGCACCCTCGCCCGGCTCGACGGAATCTGTCTCCTCAGGTTCTGAGTTCTCAGCCAGTTGCTTATAGAAGACGTAGAAGAATCCTTGCTCGCCGAATAGGCTCATACCCAGCTGCATTCCGACGGTCTGCTGATAAACAAAAACCAGACCAATGAGAATCTTGACCAGATTCAACCAGATTGCTGCGAAATCGTAGCCAGCGTGCGATGAACCCTGCATAGTCTGTACTCCTAGGCGGTCGTAAAGTAGGAGCAGTGTCTAGGAACTAGAATCCAGCCGACCCTTCTTCATCCTCAGACTGGCTGCAATGGCTCCAAAGCTGCTGAGAAGTCTCAACGCCGCGTAAAGTACGATGCTCGTCAGCATGGCTCCCATGAGCCATCCCGCGCGACCCGGATGTGTGTCAACGGTCAGTATTCCCCACAAGCCCAAGAAGACACCGAGGGAGGTGACTATGATCGCGCAGGCATCAATGGCCTCCTTCAACAGCGGAGGAGGCCAAGCTCCCCCATCGTAAGGACCCGCAGAGAGAAAGTCTGTCCATTTACCCAGCTTATCGCCCAATTCCTTAGGGATAGCCGCAAACTCTATTCCGATACCGTAGCCAACTTTGCAGTGCCGCACGAAACCGTTTACCGACAAGATCTCCATTCCCTCGCCGAAGCGGGGTGGATCGTTCCAGGTAATCTTAACCGGTGTGTCTCTGGAGAGGATTTTATCGCCAAAGTCAACAGGGATGAACATCCCAGCATTACTGATGTTGACCATCCCCTTGGTTTTGATTTCGACCGTCGGAGAATTTGGGTTTTCTTCACCTTGAAGGTAATCGCCTCGGATCTCCAGAACAAGGTCTTGAGCAATGAGCCCATAACGGGCCTCTTTTCGTCGTTGCTGTTCCATGTGAAGAATAGCCTCCGCCTGATTCTCCCGAGGGTTTGGTGTCGATAATAGGCAACTGGGCTGGCTGCGATGGCAGCGATCGGTAGAAATAGCTCGGGCCGAGACCAGAACTCCCCGAAATTCGCTGCAGGATCACCTCCCGTTCTATAACACAGCACAGTGGCGGTGCCTGTTAGAAGATGCGGCATCCTTCCCTACACAGGAAGAATGAGGTGAGATGACAGAGACAACGAACGCACTCAAGCCCTGATAAGCTGCTTCTTTGTGCCCCTCCCTCAAGTTGACTCTTATGGTTACGCAGGGGAAATATTAGCACAGATCAGCTGAATTGGACTCTGTGAAAGCCAAAGTGATGTTATATCAGCGCCCCAGTCGGGCTGGAAGCATAGGCGCCTTGCGCTCCTACGCAGATCCCTCCCGGGGGTGCCTGGGCTGACGTGCCGGTGGCGCGATTGGGCACCGTTGCCAGACGCCGAGGGCACCCTATACTTATACTGGTGCAGCGCGCCACCTGGCTCAGAACTTATGGCGAGCTGCACTATCCCGCATTTCTCACCCCCAGTCTACTGCGAGGCCGCAATCATCCGCCCTGACTGTGTTACGCTCCGTCGGCCTCCTCGACGTACTGTCAAAGTACGACTGCGGTGGCCTCGGTCGAAAGCCTTGTCAGGAAGGCGCTTTCGGCCTCTCGCTACGACCGGGTATAAGAAATGCGGGCTAGAGTTATCGTGATCACTGGTGCGCCCACTTGGGTTTGCAAAATAGTGTGGTCGCTTGGTACTGTGCCATGGTGGTGAGTGGTCTCGTTAGCCGAAGGACGATCTTCCTGGTAATCGCTCTCGGTCACACCTCGATTCAGAGCTTTGCTGTTGCCCAATCGGCCTCGTGTGCCTCTGAGTCCCATCTCGAGCTTCTCCGAAGCGAGAATCATGCAGAAAGAGAAGGAGCCGCCTATCAATTGGGAAGTCTCTGCAACTCGAGGTGTTCCTCTGCCACGGATGCTGGCTGCAAAGAGGTGGTCCCTCTACTGGAGATGGCTCTGAGTGAAGTGTACGAAGGAAATTCCCCTTCGTTCGATCCCAGCCACAATCTGATTTGGGCCTTGGGCAAGTGTGGAGTTTGCAACAGCGAAATACCTGCCGGGCTCTTCGAACTCTTACACAATCCCTCGAGCGGGCCGGAACGCCCCGAACTGCGTAGGAGCATCGCGGTAACGATGCTGTCTCTTTGGGAAAAGTCCGGTCAGTCCCGGTCTAGGCTGGTCGGTGAGTTCATTGAGGCCTTCGCTCGAAATCCTGAGAGACTGCATGAGATTCCCACGATTCTCGCTCTGAGCCTGAGGATTCGACTGAGCCGGCAACTCCGTGAAAAGAGTAAGGTCGTCGGTGATGCCGGCATGGTCGTCGCGATGATCGGCGGTAGGCACTTCGAGACAGAGAATAGCGACGAGCTCTTAGAAGCCGTGCGGGAAGAAATCGTTGAAACGCTGAACAGCTTTCTTTCGAACACCAACCTGGTTGAGAAAGTAGACGGCACCGTCCATTCGTACGCGGACAGTATGCTCGCTTTCCTGCTTCGATCAGACGAAGACATGTTGACAGAGCTTGCAAAGACCACACCGGCAAGAGTAGCTCTAATGGCGGCATCCGCCCATCGCCTCCAGCAGTTTGACGAAGCAGCTTCTCGGAATGACAAGGTTGAAGCGGGCCAGAATCCACTAGCTTCCAACAAGACTGCATACTTGAGAGGCTTGGCTCAGAAAGAGGCGATCCTTTTGAAGAGACTGGTTCGAGAGGAAGTGGAATTCCTGGGAAGCCTGGCTCAGGAAGCGAAAACGGCGCGGGAGCGCTGGGATGGTGGAGAACGAGGCTCAGACGTTGAACCGAAGATTCTGGCGCGTCCAGAGTCCAGGACCCGGGAATCTGCCCTTCTCGCTCTCCTCTCCTATGCTACTAAGGCAGGAGATGAGGCTCTTCTCAAGGAGACAGAGACACTGATCCTCGCCGAACCGGGTAGAGAGCGGATTGTTCTGACGGCAACTCAATCTGCCCTCTCGGTTGGGGCGGCGAGGACGCTTGGGAATTTGTTGAAATGGGAGGGCTTAAGGTGGTCGGGATTACAGGCGATCGTGGACGGCCTGGGATCAAATCAAAGGGGCTTCGTACTCCAGAAGGTGCTCCTGGAGAATGTCACACATTTCACTCCGCTCTCCCAGAACGAGGCCGGAAGTGCTTCTCTGAACTTCGTGTCGCAGCACTACGATTTGCTAGAAGCATTGATCGAGATCTTGCGGTCCGGTTCCCTGGAAGATAGGAAGTCCTCGCTCAATCTGATGGAGAAGCTCTACGTAGAATGGACGGCACCAGATCCAATCCTCACTTCAGGGATAGATGCTTACTTCCTGACTGCGCTCATCATAGCTTTGGACGATAGGCGCAATCTCTCGTTGAGAAAGGAGGCGCTCAAGCTGGGGCGGGTTATTCGATCAAGTAGTTCTGACCAGCTACAACCCGATCAAAGATGGCTCCTCCAGGATTCTCTCTCAGACTTGGAAACAGCGTTGGAAAACGAAGCAAACGGAGAAGCGGCCGGAACGGATCACACTGAGAACGATGAGTATCAGGAGATTCAGCGATGGCTGACAATATTGCGGTCAGAGCAGTCACCCAAGAGCGCGTCGCCCGAAAACCGCAACCCTTGAGCGACGCCCTGGTTCCCTCACCCCCCGCTAACTCTGCATTGGAAAAAGAGCGGTAAACCCATTAGCTGCGTGTTTCGGGAGGTCCTCGCTCGACTTGGAATCCGCCAGCCCTCCTGAGATCAATTCAGCCTAGCCCCGGATTTCTCATCGCTTGTCGTAGCGAGGCGCCGCAAGGCCGTCCTGGCAAGGCTTGCGACCGAGACCACTCGTGGCGAGCCGCCGCAGTCGTACTTTGACAATACGTCGAGGCGGCCGACCGAGCGAAACACAGCCAGGGCGGATGATTGCGGCGACGCAGTAGACCAGCGATGAGAAATGCGGGGCTGGGCTAAAGTACGGTGACAGTCGGCCGATACGGTTTTTGGAGGTTAGATATGAACGCGACTCGACGTAATCGCGTTCCGATGTGCCCGTGTAACAATTTTAGCGTCTATGTTCTACACTGTGGTGGCCTTTGGAGCCATCCTCTTCTTTGGTCTGGGTGTATAGGCACTTCTCCTGTTTACCCCCTCCTTTACGGGAGTTTCAGTATTAGCCCTAAAACCCGGATCTGAATCCCAACTCTCGTTGGGGCTTCTCACGGAAGCGGCAACGACACGTGCAGGTGGTCTGCCGTCCCCACGTGCCTCAGAGTCCGTAGGCCCATCAGATCGAAGTACCAGGTCAGAAGGCTGTTTCTCCACTCAGACTGACCCGTGGTTCTGAGATCCACGGCGTGGACGTACTGGTCTCTCTGGCGATAGTGAAGGGAGCGGCGCATTGTCTGGAGACGCATCCGCTTGTAATCCCCGTGGGTCCGCGCCATATCCGTGATAACCAGATCCGCGTCGGCTAGCACAACCGAGCTCACCGCTATCCTCAGTAGCGGGTGCAGGGCGGTGTATTCATTGCGGATTCGTTGGGCCTTGACGTTCACGCTCGAGACATAGATCAGGGAGCTGGCGCAGTAGACGACGACCACCGCGGCTGCAAACCGCAGATTGTATTTCTTTACCTTCTTCTTGATCCGGCGTTTGCGGAAGAGCTTCTTGTAGGCGTATTGGGTGTAGAAGAGCAGGCACGCTGAGGTCAGGACCATTCCGAGTGCGAGTGCCAACCAGGTGTTGAGCCTGGCGACTCCATAGAGAAAGACGGAAGTGCGGACGAGCAGGAAGAAAGGCAGGACGACAAGGATCAGTAGGCTCAGAGGGAAGAGGGTCAGCCGCAAGCGGTTGCCCAGACGAGACTTTCTCTTTCTTCTTCTCTTTGCCGCCATCGATCTGAGCTATCCGCAGCCATGTTAGAAGGGCACCCTGTCATTTCACTGGATGCGGCGGTGGTCTCCTGGGCGCCGTGCTTCGAGCCAAGGGCTCGGAACCTGTTTAGCTATAGCTATTCCCCAAATAAGCGCAATTTCGAAAACAGGACCGTTTCCCGGCTCCTAGGAGTCATTTTGGAGGCCCAAATTCTAAGTTTATGCACCAAGCCACTCAGAACTCGGCTCGGCTGTTGCGGTACTGCCCGCCGATCGGAGCCGTTTCCACACCTACTTTCCCACGGTCCGCCTTAGGACACCCTAGCATCTCCTTCACCTCAGCAATTACGCCTCCCCACCTTTCCTCCTTCATGCTGATTCGGGCTCGGCGGCGACGCAGATAGACCGAGAAGGAATCCTGCTCAGGCATCGCCGGCCGGAAGGCGGGGATCCAGCCTGTAACGTACCTCTGGATTCACCAGCGACATGGGATAGGCTCCCTTGAGGATGCGGGCGGCCTCCTGACCCAGGATCTGGAAACCCCGGCCCAGGACCTGCTCGGATAACCCGGCCGTATGAGGAGTGAGGATCACGTTGTCCAGGTCGAGAAGGGGACTGTCGACTGGAAGCGGTTCCTGATGGAATACGTCCAGACCCGCCCCCGCGATCCAACCCTCTTTCAGTGCGGTTGCGAGAGCCGCTTCGTCCAGCGTCTGGCCCCGGCCGGTGTTGATCAAGAACGCGGTAGGCTTCATCGTCTGCAAGAAGCTCTTTCCCACCATCTCTCGAGTCCGGTCGTTCAAGGGTACGTGAAGGGAGACAAAGTCGGAGCGGGCCGCCAGCTTCTCGAGGTCGGCCACCAGCTCGACGCGGTACTCCTGGGCGATCCAGGGAGGAAGGTAGGGGTCGTGGACAATCACACTCAGGCTCAAGGCCCTGGCCTTGCGTGCCACGGCCCGGCCGATGACCCCGAAGCCGACCAGCCCCAGAACCTGGCCCTCGATGGGAGGGATCGGAGGAAGCTCGGCCAAGGCACCATCCTGCCACCGCCGTGCCCGGACGAGTCGGTCGAGACGCACCAATTGCCGGGCACATGCCAGCAGCAGCAGCACGGTGTGATTAGAGACTTCCTCGGTGCAGAAACCGGGCGTGTTGACGACCATGATCCCTTTCCGGGTCGCCGCCTCGCAATCGATCTGATCGTAGGCATGCCCCAGACTCACGATGCCCCGCGCCCGGTCGATCTTCTGGATGACCGCCCCCGGTAGCGGGACTCCCACGTCGATGATCAGATCCGAGCCCTTCACAGCTCTAATTGTCTCCTCCGCATCCCGGCAGACTAGAGAGCGAATCCCGTAGTCCATCCCTGCAAGCTCCACCTCCACGGGAGATGCGTCCAAGGTGTTTTTGGAGATAATGACGAGGCGATGACGAGCCATGAAATCCTCCTGGTATGAGACCGATGGTACTCTGGACTCCGAGGTGAATCAATTCGGGCCTGCTCCGCTTCGCGCCCGATCCTCTGGAATCGCTGTCCAGGGAACCATGGATATTCAAACCGGAGCTCTTTTACGGTAAGCTGAAGACCCATTCAGGAGGTTTATCGAATGACAGTTTCTCCCGCGGATTTCAGGAAAGTAGTAGGAAACTTCGCCACCGGCGTTACCGTCGTCACGACCCAGACCCAGGACGGTAGTCCCTACGGGCTCACGGTCAACTCCTTCACCTCCGTCTCGTTGGACCCAATTCTCATTCTGGTCTGTCTGGACAACCGTCTCAGCGGCCTCGATGTTTTTTCCGAGAACGGGAAGTTTTCCGTCAATATCCTCTCAGAGGACCAGAAAGATATCTGCGAACACTTTGCGACGCGTGGGACCGATCGGTCTGACGCCGATTACATTACGGGAGAAACTGGAGTGCCCGTCTTGAACGGTGCCCTAGCACGATTGGAGTGTGAAGTCACCGCAATTCATCCTGGCGGGGACCACAAGGTTTTGATAGGCGAGGTAAAGTCGGCTGAAGTGGCACCCGGAAGAGAAAACGAAGCCCCCCTGCTCTTCTTCCGAGGCGGCTATCACCAATTGAGCGCCTCGTAGGGGGTGGAAGAGCGAGACTTCTTGTCAGGTAGCAAGTGGCATCGTGTATTCTTCGGGAACGAGCATCTCTTTCACGCGTGATACCAAGGCTGGCACGGATTTTTCTGGTCCGGGTCTGTTCGTGCGAGGCAGGATTTGAATTCCCCTCAAGCAGAGAACAATCGCTCAGGTGATTTTTACGAGGGCGTCGAGAAAGTCCGTCAGGCTCGTGACTATGATGTTGTCGCGCTGCGGATAGCTCTCCTGGCCCCGATAGGCGATCCAGGTGGGGGGCTCTCCTAGATCTTGGTGGGCTTCGTAGAGTCCTCGACCAAGCCGGGGACTCAAGGTATTCTTGACCTCGATCGCAGCTAGGACTTCGAGTCCACGCGTAATGACGAAATCCATCTCAGCGCCTACGTAGGTACGGTAGAAATGAACCTCGCATCCTGCAGGCAAAACAGAGAGCACCTGTTCCAGCACATAGCCTTCCCACGAGACGCCGAATTTGGGATGCCCCTGCAGCATCTCAAAACTGGGTATCCCAAGCAACGCGTGGAATATCCCGACATCACGAACGTAGACCTTGGGAGACTTGACCTGTCTTTTCTTCAGATTGAGATGCCAGGGTTCGACGAGGCGGATCAGAAAAGTCTCCTCGCACATGGACAAGTACCGCCTCACGGTCGGCGCACTGACACCCATGCTCGAGGCCAACTGACTGGCGTTCCACAATTGACCTTGGTTGTGGGCCAGCATGCTCAGAAATCGGCGGACATCTGGACTGGGAATCCTGAAACCGAGCTGCGGCAGGTCTCTTTCCAGGTAAGTCGCGATGAAACCGTCTTGCCAAAGGCGGGCCTGCCCATCGCCCGAAGCTAGTAGGGCCTCGGGATAACCGCCGCGCCACCAATGAGTCTCGAGATCTGCAACCTCTCGAATTTCCCACCATGAAAATGGGCTCAGCTCAAGATAATGCAATCGGCCCGCCAGTGACTCGGAACTCTGCCTCAACAGAGCGGGAGATGCAGAGCCCAGCAGCAGAAACCTGCCCGGTTTGCGGGCCTGGTCGACCAGCGACCTCAGGACGGGAAACAATTCCGGTCGGCGTTGAACTTCATCAATGACGACCAGGCTTTCTTCCAGCGAGCTCAAATAAAGCTCGGGATCCTGTAGCTTCGCTAGATCGGAGGGCAGTTCTAAATCGAGATATACGGCAGAAGCCTGTCCTTCCAGATAGGCTTTTGCAAGTGTGGTCTTGCCCACCTGTCTGGGGCCGATCAGAACCACAACAGGAAACTGTGCTAGCAGTTTCTGCAAACGGGAAAAGATTTCCCTGGAGATCATTATTGAATTATGAACAGGTGATGTTCATAATTCAATATTAATTGCCAGGGACTATCGAGAATGGAATACTCACCCATTTTCCAGAGAATCATCGTCTTCCCGGAAAGGGTGGCCGGTCTCGTACACGAATACGTCTTCCAAGGTAGGCTTGCCTACCGTGATCGACTGGATCTGATCCCTGAAGTCTTCCATCAAGTCGTCGATCAATTTGTGTCCCTTGCTGTGCTCTAGCCGCACTGCCCCGTTCAGGACGATTGGTTGACCGGAGAATCGCTCCTCGATCTGTCCTCTGAGTCTTTCGGGATCTCGAGAATGGACGATGATCACATCGCCACCGATACGATCCTTTAGCTTATCCGGACTACCCTCGGTAACGACTCTTCCCTCGTCCAGGAGGATCAGATGATCGCAATGGTCTGCCTCCTCCATCAGGTGGGTCGTAAAGACCAGGGTCAGGTTCTGCCGCTCTCGGATCTTCTTCAGCTGGCTCCAGAAAGAGCGGCGCGCCGTCGGATCCAGACCTGCCGTGGGTTCGTCCAACAAAAGAATCTGAGGCTGATGAAGCAGGCTCTTCGCCAGTTCAACCCGGCGCCTCAAACCGCCGGAAAGGGTTCCGACTCGATCGCCGCTACGATCCGCCAACTTGGACCAATCCAAGACCTCTTCGATTCTCTCTCTGAGCCGTGGCCCTCGCAGACCGTAGAGCTTTCCGTGACAGGCGAGGTTCTCCGAGACACTGAGATGCAGGTCGAGACTATTGGATTGGAACACGACACCAATCAGGCGACGGACCTGATGGGGATCCTTCGCTGCGTCCCAGCCACCAATCTGCACCCGGCCCGTGTCCGGCAACAATAGGGTACAGAGAATTCGGAAGATGGTTGTCTTGCCACTCCCATTGGGTCCCAGCAAGGCCACGATCTGATTCTTTTCGATGGAGAGGCTGACTTCCTGGACGGCTTTACGCTCCCCGTAGTCGAAACTGATCTTCTTGACATCAATATCCAAGGAGTGTGGAAGGGGAGACTCGGCCACGGCTGGAGGGGGGGTGCCTGATGTCATGCTGGTCGAGTACATCAGATCCGATCCAACACCATCAGAAGCAGGAGAAGAGGAAGATAGGCCACCGAGGCCCGGAGCACATGTCTAGCCGACTCCCGAGATCTGTTGAGAACAACCTGGGCAGAAAACCACAAAAACATCGCACCCATGATCAGGGCGCCAATAGCATAAATGATTCCTGCCATACCTAGAAACGTAGGAAGCAGGCTGACTCCCAACAGAAGAACTGTGTAGATCAGAATGCGCCATGCAGTCTTCTTCCCGTCCCTATCGACCACAGGCAACATCAAGAACCCTCCACGTTCGTAGTCTTCCCGATAGACCCATGAGATCGCGAGGAAATGGGGAAACTGCCAGAGAAAAAGGAGGGAGAAAAGAAGCCACGCTTCCAGCTCGAGACTGTTGCGAGCAGCGGCCCATCCGAGCAGCATGGGGCTGGCTCCCGGAAAGGCTCCTACAAAGGTGCAGAAGAGTGACCTTTTCTTGAGGGGCGTGTAGACAAACAAGTAGACAACCGCTCCCAGAAACCCCACGAGGCCCGTCAGGAGGTTGGTGGTGATGGACAGATAGAGGATCCCACCCCCAGTCAGAAGGACTCCGAAGACCAGAGCCTCAGTTGCCTCCAGCCGCTTTGCCGGCAGCGGCCGTCCCATGGTCCGCCGCATCTTCCCATCCGCCTCGCGCTCAATAAACTGGTTAAGAACGGACGTCCCGCCCACTAGCAACAGGGTGCCGAGCGAGAGGTGGAGCAAAGGCAGGATGTCAACAACCGACGCGGCCAGATAGAAACTGGCCACGGCGGTCAGGACTACCAGCAGCGTTACTCTCGGCTTGGTGAGCTGGTAATAATCGCAAAGCCGCGAGATGGTCGGCACCGAGCCCGCGTGCAGTGGATCGCCCAGCTGCCCCGAAGCGGATTCTACCTTCAAGAGGAAAATCCCTTCGACTCGTGGAGATCGAGGAGTGAATCTCCAGATTCCGTTTGCTGAGCGAGGGAAAGAGAGAGGATCAGGCTCCCAGCCAGGAGCAGGGCACCTACTGCTACATGACAGGTCGTAATTACAACACCGCTCAACAGAAGCTGCGCCTGCTGAAGATGGACCACCCTAGCCCAATAGGCTCCTAGTCCCAGTAACAGTTGAAGACCGAACAGAAAAACCATCAAATATCCCAGCCGATTCGAGGATGCGGCGCGTGGACGACCCAAAACCGCAAACGCTGTCGCGACAACGAAGCCACCGACAACCAGAGCCCAGAACAGATGCGCCAGGAGCGCGGACGTAACCAAAGTTGCTCCCTTACTCCCTCCGACGGTCCCAGTGTGGCGTAGAATTGCTCCCAACATCAACTGGACGAAAATGACCAGTACCGTTAATGATGCCATTTTCGTCTGGCGATCTAAACCTGGCCGCGCCCTCGAACGATGTAGAAGAGAATAATCTCCTTGACCGCTGGGCGAGGTTAGATAGGCCAGTGTCACCAACAAGCAGAAGAAGATCTGGCCCAGGCACGCGTGGGCAACGGAAACAGAGATGGGCAGAAAAAAGAGAACCGCAATCCCACCAAGAACCCCTTGGGCGACTACCATTCCGAGGGCCAACCATCCGATCCGCCTGATCCACGATCTCGGCTCTGACTTCTGCAACCAGAACGCAAGAACGATGGTGAGAAGGCCAACGGTAGCCGCAATCAGGCGATGGGAATGCTCGTAGAAGATTCCCCCGACCATATCCGGCAGCAGACTGCCATGGGAGAGAGGCCAATCGGGGACAGAGAGACCCGCATCGTTACTAGTGACGAGGGCTCCCGCCACCACCAGCACGAAGCAAGCGATGGCGGTCATGACTGCAAATCTGTGTAACCCTCTGGAAGGGTCCCCACCCATACACCCCTCCTCCGGTTGGACCGCGAGATTGGCCCGGTCGAGCCTGCCCTTAGTTGAGGGAGCCCACTATTCCCAAGGGTTGCACACTCAGCTTTTGATGCTGAAGCTAACTTCCTTGCTTTCGCTGGCGCCCACCGTCACCTTCTGCTCGGTAGCACCGAACTTCTCGTGCCAGGCCTCGATCACGTAGTCACCAGGCGGTACGTCCTTCAACTCGAAGGTGCCTTCAGCACCGGTAACCATGAAGTAGGGATGATCGACCACCCCGACATAGCTCTTCATCCAGGGATGGACATTGCACTTGACCGGAATCATCACTTCAGATCGAGGGAAGGACTTGATCAGGGGATTCCCCCGGGCACGCTGAGACTGGTTCCACTCCCGGTTGTTCTTGGGGAGGGGGTGGATATTGTGAGTGGTCGGGTCACTGTTGAGGATCTTGATCTCCTGCTTTACTTGAACGCCGATGACGTGGGGAGTATACAGGCAGCTTTTCTGGTCCAATGTAGCCTGTTCGCTGGGTGTAGGGAAAGTGTATTGCTCCAGTCCCGTCTTGATCCAGACGAAGACGTTGCTGAGAGTGCCGTTCTCGTTGACGATCACGGCGTCCGAGTAGACCTTGTCCGAGTGCTGCTTAATACAGACCGGATCGGCATCCATCCGAATCCGTGCGTTCTTGGGAGGCACCCCTTCGAAGCTCACCTTGCCGGTGATACTTCCAGCCTGCGACAGATCGGGCGTCTTGCCCTCCACCTTCTTCTCGGCAGGCTCGCCGGCTGGGGGCGCTTCGGCGGCCTTGTCGCCTCCCCCACAGGAAACAGTAAGAAACAGAAAACTGCCCAACGCGACCAAACTAAACATCTTACTCTGCATCTCTGGTACCTCTCTCGAAGGAATTGATTGAGTTGATTACGGAACCAAGAATCCCCTCTTTAGACTTCCTGGTTCATCTGGTGAAACTGGGAATCGTTCCGGTTCACTTCAGTCTTCGCTGTTCTTCAGGAGTGAACTGGAACATATATCTTACGACAAGATCGGCGTGATCCTTTGGATAATCTTTCATGCTCGGCAAATCAGCCAGAGCGAAGATCCAACGTTTCCCGTCCCATTCGAAGAGCCCGGAGGGCATGGAAGTGCCTGGCTGAATGATCTCTGGATGGACGATCCACCTTCGGGTCCAGTCCGGTTTCAATCGTTCTCTTACCAGCGCGAAGCTGGGGGCGGTGGCCGTCTGGTCCGCCTTCGGATCACCGGTTGCGTGACACCTCAAACAGGGCGCGGCCGGGTGGGTGAAAAGCTGGCGGGCCATGGTGAGCTCGGGCGCCGAAAGGGGTTTCAGCTCAGGCGCCATATAGGGGAGGGTCTGCTGGCTGGAGGCACTGAAAAAGCGTACCAGCTTTTGGACTTCGGCGTTAGAAAGATTGAAGGTGGGCATGCGAATCTGCAGGTAGCTTCTAACGCCGTTTCGGTGGGTGTCAGTCTCGCTCAAGGCTGGATTCTTCAAGAAGGGAGCCAACCAATTGGGATCAACGCGCGCGCCTTCACCTACCAGAGGTGGAGGAAGGAGCTCCTTGCCATCGTCGGTTTGATAGAGGGGTAGTTGGCGTAGGACAGTCTGTTGGCCTGGAGCCAACTGGTGACAAGCCACACAGTTGTACTTCATCACCACTTTCCACCCCTCCTGAATATCTTTGCGACGGTCTCCGGGGCGGTAGTGAAATTTCTCAGGAATTTTCTGATCGACGCTTCCCAGCAGGAATGTGGTGAGCTGTGTCTTCTGCTCCTCGCTGAGATGGAAATTTGGCATTCTCAGCTTTTCCAGGGGCTTTTTCACCTTGCCCTTGTCGTAGATAGCAGGGTCGGCCAGCTTCCTTTCGAAGAAGCCCTTGTGGTTGTACCAACCTTCGCTTTTCGCCTCCTCTGTGAGCAATGCAAAGTCGAGACGTTCGATCGGCTTGCTGCCCTCCCTGGTCAGGTTGGTGCCGATCTTACTTTCGTTTTCCAGACCGGCAATCTCGTGACATCCACTGCATCCGTAGTGACGGACCAGAAAGCGACCCTTCTCGGCCAAGGCCGGATCGTCCAGCTCAGGTGCCGCAGAATAGGCAGCATCTTCGTTCTTCTGGGTTATAAGGTAACTGGCAACGTCTCGAGATTCCCCAGGCGTGAGACGAAGAATCGGCATCGTGGTTGGATTCTGAACCTGAAGCGAGTGGTCGCCCAGAGGACAGCGATTGTTGTCCAATCCGAAGTCGAACGGAAGGCCATTCTCGGCGTAATCTTCCGGAGTGATATCCCGCTCGTGGATCGGGCAGTAGGGAAGAGTCCTTTCCCGCGGATTATGAACCCAACGGACCAGGTAGTCATAGTTCACCTTTTCGCCGACGCGGCTCAGGTTGGCTGCAAAGTCACCTCCCACCTGTTCTTCACCTTCTCCAATCGAATGACAGGCCATGCAGCCCCGGGATTCGAAGAGTGCCTTCCCTCGTCCCCCATCACCCGGAGCTTGATCCTCCAATCGAGGTTCCACTCCCGACTGCCAGATGAAGGCGGATATCGCCTGAATCTGCTCATCCTCCAGTCGAAACTCCGGCATCTTGGTGGTGGGCCGAAATCCCTTGGGATCCTTGATCCAAACGGGCAGCCAGTCACGACGTAGTTTCGCCTTCACTTCTTTCAGGTTCGGTGCAAGCTTCTTCGTCTCCATGAGGAGCTCGTCGGCGCGGTCTCGACTGCGATCCATCTGAGTGTCCAGGTTTGCGATGGTGAGCGTGCGCTCCTCGGCCTCTGAATAGAGTCGAGCGGCCTCCTCATTGGTCTCGGACTCGTCGGCGCGAGCGACGGTTCGCTCGATCTCCAGCTCTGTCTCGATCCGGCTATTGGACAGATCGGCGATCGCCTTTTGGAGCTCACGAAACTCGCGAGCTTCGTTCTCAAAACCCTCCCGGGCGTGGCAACCCGCACAGCCGCGCTTGGCGAAGAACTCCCTTCCGGCTGAAAGGACGGGCGCGTGTTCCAGGCGCCGGTCGGCTTCGTGGCATTGCAAACACCCGGCCTCGAAGTTCTCAGGGAAATACAGGGGATGAAGCCAGTGTTTATATTTGCCATGCGCCTGCACCACACTCACGGTGCCAACCCCGTTGCCGTTGTGACAGGGAGAGCAACCAAAGACCTCAGTGTCGTGAATACCTAGAAGAGAGGAATTTGGGTGCTTGGTAAAGACCTTCTCACCTCCCATGTTCTCCGATGTGAGAGTAACCGGCTCCAGGATCCCCGCGTGGCAGGACTGACATCGGTCAACCAGGCCCATCTCGGGACTGTGGATCTGCTTGATTTCGACCGGATATTGGTCCAGGCTGCTGATCAGCCGGGAAATCTGCAGCTCGTTGGGACCGGTCAAGCGAGCCTTGGCGTAGGCGTCAAGCTCGCGCCTCAGTTCACCCGGCTGCCTGGCGAGTTGGACCTTTCGGGCCCCTATCCGACCCTGTCGGGCCTTGAGCGACGAGAAGAGTTTTGCAAATTCCTCGAAGTTCAGACTCTTCGACTCCGAGGTTACACCGTCGGCTGAAGGCAGACTGATTTCATAGGGACCGGCCAGGAGCTCATCCAGCTCTTCCTGGAAACTGGCTTTGTCGCCCTCTGAAGCCGTCTCCAGTTCGTACATCTTTGCCTGAACCTGACTCCGGGCGTTAGCAAAGCTCTTGGTTATGGCGGCCAGGCTGCCTCTCACCTGACCTTCTTCCTTGCCGATCTCATTCGCCTGAGCCTGGCTGTCGGACTCTGCCTTTTCGAGTGCCGCCTTCAGCTCCTGATACCCCTCAGAGGCATAGATGGCTTTCTCCTCGCTGGCCCTTTTCGGTTTGAGCTCAAGAAGTGCCTCACGATACAGACCCACGAAGCGCTCCTGGTATCCAATCCAGGGCCGGAGACCGGAGGCTTCATCGTAGAAGGCCCAAATCAGGGTCAAAACGAGAAGTAGCGAGGTGATGGCGATGGGAGTCGCCAACGAGGAAGTAACGATCGGATCTTCCTCGGGGACGGGAGCCTCTTCAAGACGGGATCGGGATTTCCACCAGTTTAAACTCATATCTTTAAATGCTGAACCAAGGAGTTACCCAAACGTACTTGATTCGAAAAAGTTGGCGCAGTGCAATCTTCAGGGGAAGCGCCCACATGGATACTAGTAGCGTTTGCAACGTCAGATACTGCAGCAGGGTCATTCGAGCGTAGATCTTTCTGTTGAATTCAGTCCAGACAATCAGTTTGTGAGTCAGAAAGCCGAAGACCACCACATACAAACCAAAAGCCAGGAAACCAACCAGCCCTATCCAGGGTTGACTCTTAATTCCCAGCATTTCGTGGAAATCGACGTTGGTCTCGAATATAAGACGATGGTGATCCCAGGTCTCGCCGGGCCAGAACCACATCCAGCCGGGCCCACGAATGAACGTCCCTATCAGGACCAATAGCAGCCAGAGAATCAGGAATCCAAAACAGAAGGTAAGAATGGCAAACTTACGCTGCCGGAACGTGTAGTAGCCATTGCCCAGGGGATTCGTGTCGATGTAGGGAATCGCGATCAGGCCCACAATGATCAGGGTCGGCATCAGAACGCCCGCGATCCAGGGGTCGAAGTACACCAATATCTCCTGAAGCCCCAGGAAATACCAGGGAGCCTTGGATGGATTCATGGTGAGGTTCGGATTGGCCGGTTCTTCCAGGGGTGCATTCAGGGTGATGGACCACACCATCAAGATCACGGTCACGATGATGGTTGCGAGCAACTCGACTCTAAGCAGATAGGGCCAGACATGAACCTTTTGCTCCCACCCTTCGCGATACGGTTCGATTTTTCGGTGATGCACCTTGGCCAGTTTAGGATCGTCCTCCAACTTGGCGATGAGTCGATCAGTGGCAAAGGACTGCCGGAAACCGTACCAGACAAAGAACGGTACCAGGAACACAATGGCTACAATCGGTATATTGTCGGGAGCTGAGACAATCACCCAAAGCTGATGCCAATCCATGGAGCGGAACCTCGTAGAAAAATCGGTCTTGCAGTTCGACTTGACCCGATAAAATGACCGGGCCTAGCCCTTCATTTCCGTGGCCGTTTCATCTCCGATTCAAGCATGACGGGTGAGGGCCCTGAAATACTTCCGTCCTTTCGCACCCGCCAGAAGTGGACGGCCAATAACACCGAGAGAATTAAAGGAATTGCGATGCAATGCCAGATGTACGCACGTAAGAGCGCATTTGAATCTACGATTGACCCTCCTAGCAGGGCGAAACGCACATCGTTATAGGCGGTGATCCCCAATTCAGGGCCAAAAGGTCCTTCGTGTCCAAGCAGGGGCGTGGCACGAGCCATGTTGGTCCCGACTGTAACCGCCCAGAATCCCAACTGGTCATCTGGCAGCAAGTAGCCAGTGAAAGAAAGGAGCGACGTCAGCACCAGCAGAATCACTCCCACCATCCAGTTGAACTCTCGGGGGGTCTTATAGGAACCGGTCAGGAATACCCGGAACATATGCAGCCACACCGTGATAATCATCAGGTGTGCGGCCCAGCGATGCATGTTTCGAAGCAAGCCTCCGAAGGGCACATCGTTATGCAGGTACATGATGTCCGCATAGGCCTGGCCCTTGGTCGGGTGGTAGTAGAACATCAGAAACACACCCGTGATCGTGAGCACGATGAACAGGTACAGCGAGAGTCCCCCCATCCCCCAGGTGAAGCGAAAGCGAACGGCGTCGCGATTGACCTTGGCCGGATGCAGGTGCAAAAAGACGTTGGTCAGAACAGCGAGAGCCCGGTTGCGGGGCGTTTCGTCCAGTTTGTGGCGGAAGACCGACTTCCAGAGTTGGGTCCGCTTGTGATCACGAACCGCGTTCCAGTCCTCTTTGCCCTTATCAACAAAGGGCTGTAGTGTGACCTGGAGTCGCTTGATCAGTGATGGCCGTGACTCCCCCGAAGGAGTCTCTTCCACCTCAGGATCCTTGACCTTCTCTTCGTCAGCCATAGAGGCAACCTCGATCCCGACTTGTCTCGGCTTATACGCGCAAGAACGCGCCCTCTTCTTCGAACCCGCATTCCGCGCCGGGAGGGCAGGTGTACAATCGACTTACATCCACTACAATCTGCCCATCGGGACCCAGTTCCAAGTGGGGTCGATCCATGGGCCGAGGGGCGGGACCCTCGAAGTTGATTCCTTCGGTGTCGTATCCACTACCATGGCAGGGACATTTAAATTTCTGCTCACCCTCGACCCAATCAGGGGTACATCCCAGATGGGTGCATTTTGCAAAAATCACGAAGAGCCCTTCGCTGTTACGCACCACCCAGATGCGATGCTTCTGTTGAAACCTGGTGTCGACACCAGGACTAAAATCGCCGGGATAGCCGATCTTGAAACTTGTCTTTGGCTCGAACAGGACTCGGGGGAAGAAGAACCTCAACGTCATGAACAGGTTCGCCCCGAGAAATCCGAAAATACATGCCCAGGCAAAGTTCCGGCGACGCACGAGGCCCTTGGTTTCGTCTTGTGATTCCTTGCCTTCGGAACTCTCTGCAACCTCTTGTTTCGCCATTTTTCCTATGCTCGAAAATGCTGGAACAACCTCATTCGGGCCTCGAGTAAAACAGCTCTAAGCCCGTGTCCAGAAAATAGTCACATACTATGTAGGTCACTCCCAAAAACTTGTCAAGTTTTCGCCTGGGTCGGAAGCCTTTTTGGCCGTCTTGGATCGTGACTGCGATACCACCAGCACTATCGACTTATTTCGACTTGCTATCTCCCTGTGACCGCCCCTTGAAGGCAAGGTACAAGAAGGCCGGCATGATTCCCAACGGGGGTATCAGAAGTAGAATTATTCCTAGATTCAAGGCCCATACACTCGACAGCGCCTGCGCTGTGGTCTTGCACATGGCACAGCTCTGCGCCTGCAGCGACGCAGAGCTCGAGAAAAGCAAGAACGTGATGGCAGCCTGAAGCGCGAGCGAGGGATTGGAAACTAGCATAAATGTTCCCGACTTGTCTGCTTGCCTTCGCTTCAAAGCCCATTTGTCGATGTATGTTGCCGCGGCCCACACCCTCGCTTGCGCTTCAGGCTTCCTCACGTTTCGCATTATTGGGCGACCTGGAGGTGCGAGCTCCAATGAAGTTTCAGGTCAGTCTCACCCCCAGGAAGCCCTGGCCCCATTCGAGAAAGAAACTTCCGGCTACTGGGGATTGGTGCTGTTGTCCGGCTCTCTCCTCGGAACCTGGGCTCATTTGCCAACGGCTCAAGTCGGCGGCGGCTCTGTCGAACTTGGCTTCGTAACGCTGGCAGTTCACCCGTTGGCGGCACCTTCGGAGGACAGGAGACGTGCGACGTTCGACGTATTCTTGGAGTTTCAGCTTAGGTCCCCCCTCCGCCATCACTACCCTCGCATTTCCAACAACCGCATGCTGTCCGGCAGGAAAAACACGGCGATCAGAAAGATGCACAGAATCAGCATGGGTACCAGGGTCAGCGTGAGGCTGAACCTCTCGAAACGCAAATGCATGAAATACGCCATAATCAGCGCGGCTTTGAAAATCGAAAGGCCCAGCAAGGTCACGAGCATGACCGTCACCGACAGGGCGACGTAAGCGAGCACTACCTCGAGTGCGGTCATCACCAAAAGGACCACCCACACTGTCAGATAGAGACGATTCCCGTGGGACTCATGAGCAACTTCATCACTCATCGTGATTTCACCTCGATGGTTTCCTTCTAGACGACATTCGACAACAGGTAGACCATGGGGAAAATAAACATCCACACCAGATCCACGAAGTGCCAATACAGACCGCTGACTTCGACATCCTCGGTATCATACTTACCGCGTTTGAATCCCAACGCGACGACAGCCAGATAGATGACTCCAATAGTGACGTGAGTCATGTGCAGGCCAGTCAGAGTGAAAAAAGTGGCCCCGAATAGAGGACTCCCCCAAGGGTTCGAAAAGGGGGTCACACCATGGTGAATCAACTCCAGCCATTCGTTGGAATGGAGCACGATAAAGGCCACGCCCCCAGCTACTGTGGCCCATATCCAGATGGCCGTTTTACCCCGATCTCCGCGCTGACCAGAGAGCACCGCCATAACCATGGTGACAGAGCTGGACAGGAGACAGAATGTCATCACGGTTGCCATAGTGATGCTGGGCCAAAGCTCGAATGGCCGAGGCCAGTCCGGATTCGAAATTCGAACGTAGGTGTAGGCCAGGATCAAGACCGAGAAGGTAAGGGCATCGGAAATGATGAAAAGCCACATCCCCAGTTTCTTGGAGCCAATCGCGTAGGGACGGCCTCCACCCCCCCAGGACGAAACTGCCGCACCTTGCGCGTGCTGAGCCATTCATTACCTCCAGAAGAAAAGGAACAACAACAAAGAGATCCAAAGCCCATCCATGAAGTGCCAGTAAATAGCCACCACATCTATCGGAGTTCGGTTCACCGATCCAAAAGGATCCTGCCGATTACGAAACAGCAGGAAGCCCAGAGCAAATACCCCACCCGACAAATGAACTCCGTGTGCTCCTGTCAAGACGTAGAAAAACGAACTGCTGGGATTTGAGCTGACGTAGACACCGTCTCCGATCAACTGTCTCCACACAACTACCTGACCCACCAGAAACGCCGCCCCCAAGACCGTTGTCAGCAGCCACCACCTGGAAAAACGGGAGTTATCGCTCAGGACATGGCGTGACCGCTCCAAGGTTAAACTGCTGGCCAGAAGCAGCAGAGTGTTGAACCAGACCAGGCTGGGTAAGCTGGTGGGGATCCAGTCATTGGACAAGCCCTTGCGCACGACATAAGCACTGACGAAGGCCGTGAAGAACATGAGGATGCCCGCAAGTGCAGCCCACATGCCGGTTCGGTAGCGGTTATCAGAAATCCCTTTGGCGCCTTCCCCAGGACCACCGGGACCCTCCCAACCAAGGTTCGGAATGCCACCTCCGCCTCGACCCAGATCTTCGAGCTCAATCTCGACTGGAGAAGGTGCAATCGTTGTAGCCATCTGCTAGCTCTTGGCGGTCGCCACATCTGGAGCCGTCTGGGGCACAAAGTCCTCAGCCGCCCCCGGCACGCTGTATTCGTAGGGTCCTCGATGAACTACCGGGAATTCCCCGCCGAAATTGTCATGAGGGGGAGGAGTGGGGACGCTCCATTCGATAGTGGTCGCTTTCCAGGGATTGATATCGGCTTTCTTACCTCGAAAGAGAGCCCAGAAAAAAATCGCCAGGAAAATGAACTGGGCAGCGATGGTCGTGAAGGCAAACATGCTGATGTATTTTTGAACGGCTGCCAGCGGCTCCAGAAATTCGAAGGAAGTCAATTCGGCATACCTACGCGGATGCCCCGCAAAACCCAGGAAGTGCATCGGCATGAAGATGGCGTACACCCCCACGAATGTGATCCAGAAGTGAATCTTTCCCCAGGTTTCGTTCAGCATGCGCCCAAACATCTTGGGGAACCAGTAGTAGGTTCCTCCAAAGATCCCGAATATGGCCGCCACGCCCATGATCATGTGAAAGTGGGCGACCACAAAATAGGTATCGTGAAGGTAAACATCCACCGCCGGCTGATTCAGGAAGAGTCCACTGATGCCTCCGGTGACGAACAGGGAAACGAAACCCAGGGCCCATAGCATCGCCGTGGTGAACTGGATTCTCGCGCCCCATAGGGTCCCGAGCCAGTTGAACGTCTTGATTGCGGAAGGCACTGCCACCGCCGTGGTCGTCAAAGAAAAGACGATTGCGGTATAGGGGCTCATCCCGCTCATGAACATATGGTGTCCCCAGACCAGGAAGCTGCAAAAACCAATGCCCATGATGGCGTAGACCATCGCCTTGTAACCAAAGATTGGCTTGCGGCAAAAAGTTGAGAGAATATGCGAAGCGGCGCCCATCCCGGGAAGGATGGCGATATAGACCTCGGGGTGACCGAAGAACCAGAACAGATGCTGCCATAACAGCGGGGACCCACCCTTGTGGTCTATCAACTGATCGCTCACCACCAGGCCACCGGGAATAAAGAAACTGGTTCCGGCGTGGCGGTCCAGCAGCAACAGCACACCGGCTGCCAGGAGTACTCCAAAAGCCAGAAGGCCCAGGATTGCCGTCACGAACCAGGCCCAGCAGGTCAGGGGAAGCCTCATCATGGACATCCCCTCTGCTCTCATATCGATAGTAGTCACGATGAAGTTGATTGCACCCAACATCGACGCGATACAGAAAATAGCAATGCTCAAGATCCAGAGGGACTGCCCCGTCCCCAGACCCGTACCCGCAATCTGGCCGAGGGCGCTCAGGGGAGGGTAGGCAGTCCACCCGGAGATCGGAGCCCCTCCCTGTACAAAGAACGCGGCAACCATTACTACCAGGGACAAAAAGGTCACCCAGAAGGAAAGCATATTCAGCGTGGGGAAGGCCATGTCATCCGCGCCGATCTGGATGGGAAGAAAGTAGTTTCCAAAACCACTCTGAGGAGCTGTCGTGAGGACAAAGAAGACCATGATGGTACCGTGCATGGTCAACATCGACAGATAGAATTCCGGCGTCATCACGCCATCTGGCGCTCCTTCCGGGAAAATAGTGCCCAGGATGGGAACCTCGGTGCCGGGCCAGGCCAGATTCAAACGGACTAGCACTGAAAGGGTCATGCCGAGGAAAACGGAGAAGAGAGCCAGCATATAATACTGGATCCCGATTACTTTATGGTCGTAGCTGAAAATGTACTTCCGAATGAACCCTGCGGGCGCTTCGTGAACCGAGTGCGCCTGGACGGCTTCTCCCATCTCAATTTTCTCCAGTGTCAATCAAGAGTCGATCTCTGAATCCCGTCAGCTAATGTCGCTCCGCTATTCTTCTGCCTGATCTTTGAGCCAGCTAGCATAGTCCTCGTCTGAAAGGATCTGGATAGTACTCCTCATCTTGTGGTGCCCCAACCCGCACAGCTCAGCACATGCAACTTCATAGTGTCCGATCTTGCTGGGCTTGAAACGGAGGGGAATGGTCATTCCGGGCACAGCATCCTGTTTGATCCGCAGCTCTCGTACAAAGAAGGCGTGGGTTACATCCTTGGAGCGAAGCATCAACTCGATGTTGCGGTTGACCGGTACCGCCATAACAGGGACGACAAGATCGTCACTTGAAGCAGGGTCATCCGGATCCAGACCAAGAGCATTACCACCAGAATCGTCGGTCAGCTCCGGTTTGAGTTGGCCGAACTTACCGTCCGCACCTGGATAGCGAATGTTCCAGGAGAACTGCTGTCCCGTCACCTCGATCCGAACTACGTCCTCAGTCGGCGGGTTCAAATGTAAACTTGCCCAGATACTCTGGCCGGGGATGACCAGCGCAAAAAAGACAACGGCTGTCGCCAGAGTCCAGACAACCTCCAGCTTATCGTTTCCGTGACTGTAGTCGGCAGTCCGACCGGGTCGGTCTTTATAGCGCATGACCAAGTAGCCCAAAGCGACCTGGGCCAGGACAAAGATGATGCCGGTGACCACCAAAGTCAGCATGAATTGCCGGTCCAGGGCCACGCCGTGCTCAGAGGCCAGCTCGGGAAGCCACCAGTACTTGCCAACCGTCAGGACAACGGAGACAAGGGTAATCAACCAGATTATAATTGCAAAAAACATCTCTTCTCACTCCTCGGGAAAATCAGACGCTATTGTACCAAGTGAATTTCAACTTTCAACGTGTAAATGGAGAGTTTTTCGGCAGAGCCTCGAAAGAGAAAAAAATGCGCTAGGGATTGTGGGATTCTCGCCCCCCCCCTGAACCCTGACTCCACGACGATCTAGCGGCCTCCGATGGAGAGACATTCCCCCGGATGGGAAGGCAAAGGCAAGGCGCTAGATCGGTGCAGAAAAGGTGCGCCTAGGCGTCTCTTACAGGGAGCAGAATCTCGAAAGTAGTACCCTTCTCGACCTCGCTGCTTACCTTGATTCCCCCCCCGATGCTTTTGAACTACCGCCTGGACGTTGGCCAGGCCTACGTGGAGCCTCATCTTGGAGCCTCTCTCGACGAATCCAACATCAAAGATCTTGGCTAAACGGTCGTTGGGGATTCCGTGCCCGGTATCACTGGTGGTCACGCGTACGTGGCCATTCTCGGGACGGGTTGCGACTGTGATGATCCCTTCCCCCTCGATCGCCTCGCCAGCGTGTAGCAACAAGGTCATGAAGGCCTGGTTCAGCTCGCTGGGAAAACTTTCGATTTTCGGAACTTCGGCAAGCTCCTTGATCACCTTGATTCGATTCCCCCATTGCGGACTCAGGAGTGCCAAGGTGCTCTCGATTCCCTGACGTACGTCTGTAAGCTGAAACTCAGCCTCGTCGAGATGGGTAAAGTTCTTGAGACTTTGTACAATCGTGCCCAGACGCTCTCCGGGTTGCCCTACCTCAATTCGGTGCTGCCAAAGGGCTTCAAGAACCGCCTGCCATTGGCTGCTTTTCTTAAGTGCTCGATGCTCTCAGTCGCGGCAAGCTCGCGGTCCAGCTTGGCCAAAGCTCGCTTCGCCACGTCAGTGCTGCCAATGACACCTACCGGAGTGTTGATCTCGTGGGCCAACCCGGCCACCCACGTGCCCAGAGAAGCCATCTTCTCCATCTGGATCAAGCGGGCCTGGGCACTCTTGAGTCTCTCCAAGGCTCCGGCCTCGAACTTGATCTGCCGATTCTTCAGCCTGGTGTTGGTCTGCTCTCCCAGAACCTCTTCCTTGACTTGCTGAAAGGCCCGGTGATGCTCTAGAGCTTTGCGAAACTCCCCGCGAGCTTCGTAGGTGCGAGAGAGAGCTTCGTGGGCTCGGTAAATCTTCGGTTGCGTCTTGGCCTTCAGGGCGAGTTTCAGAGCCCTGTGAAGGCAGGTAAGAGCTTCATCGAGCTTGTGCTTCTGTGAAGACACATTTCCCAGGTCAATCAGCGTGGTGATCTCAGCTGGCCAGTTCCTAACTCTACGGCGGATCTGAAGGGCTTAGCTCAAGAACTCCTCCGCTTGGGCCAGATCCCCTTTGGCCTGGTATAGAGTGCCGATGTCGTTCAGAACCCTTGACTCGCCCAGATCGTTCTCGTCTTCCCAGCTGAGCTCCAGACTCATGAAGTGGTACTTCAGCGCCTCGTCGAGCTTACCCTGGCGCTGGAGAATTGACCTTAGACCCGTCAGGGCACGTCCTTCGCCGAGTCGGTGCTCCATACCTCGGAAGAGCTCGAGGCATCTCGTTTGGCACTCGTAGGACTTCTCCAGGTCACCCACACTCTCATACACTCCTCCCAACGAAGTGAGCGCCCAGCCCTCTCTTTCCTTGATTCCCAGACGGTGAAGTTTGTCGATTGACTCGTGAAGGCTCTCTACGGCTCGGTCGAATTGGCCAATACCCCAGTAGACAAGACCGAGTCCCAGGAGGGCGCTGGCGATGCCTTCCTCCTCCTCCACTTCACGAAACAACGTGATCGACTCGAGACCCTTGCTCAGAGCTGCGTCGAAGGCCCCAACGAAATAGTCACGCGTTGCCTGGTTAAGGAGACCCCAGGCGATGCCCCTGGGATAGGAGAGTTGGCGGGCGATTTCCAACGCCTGAGTCGCAAACTTCCCTTTCTGATCGGGGTCATCGAAGTTCGTCTCCAGGGCAAGCTCGTTCAGGAGATCGACTTTTTCCGGCGATGGTTCGGCAGCGAGAGAGGCAAGCCGTTGTTTCAGTTGTTCGACGGTGTCATTCATCAAATTGCTCGAGCGATGTGTCCCATTCTATCGCAGACCAACCTGAATTGAAGCGCCGAGTGAAAGGGAGGGACTTGGCTAGATAGCTACGGATTCAGAAAGAAGCTCCACAGGAGAGAATGAGGAGGGCGTATACCGAGTCATTTGAGAGAGGCTGAGATTTCAGGTGGGACAAGGGGACGCCCTCCTTATCCACCCTCCAGGATCTTCAAAATCCTGGAAAGAGAGAAGAAGTATACATGACGTCCCTGACAGATTTCTTGCTTGCGCCAAACAGGGGGACGTTTCTCCAAAAAGGAATCCACTCCTTCCTTGAAATCTTCCGTGTTTCGGGCCACCACATCCCACTGTGCCGCCAAGGCAAGCGCCTCTTCCAGACCTAAGCCTCGGAGCTGCCCCAGGAGATGCTTCGTCCAGGCGACGGCGCATGCGCGACAAGTCCCAGCGGAAATTCAAGGACAAGGTGCGGGAGTTAACCGTTCGCCACCACAACCTCGATGCCGAGGCGATCCTGAAATTGAATCGAGTGATCAGGGGGACGGTTCAGT
>Ga0310345_10000916_pt1 | contig 36311 bp, 38 predicted proteins | sample HC15DNA20500_MG_FD_204667 | JGI IMG/M metagenome (GOLD analysis project Ga0310345, IMG submission 204667) | Marine microbial communities from station ALOHA, North Pacific Subtropical Gyre - HC15-DNA-20-500_MG | ecosystem: Environmental > Aquatic > Marine > Oceanic | place: Pacific Ocean: North... | reverse complement strand
AGGCGCAGCATCTGTCTTGTCGAGAGGGAAACAAAGCCTGAAAGAAGTGCCGCAAGGCACTGATAGATAGGCAGAAATTGACCAATCGGACCGGGCAGGAAGGTATGTATTGAAACCAATTCCAGCGTGCTGAGGCGCGCTCTGGAAAGGGCGGATTGCAAGCCGGAAAGACCGGTTCCGGATGCGGGAATGGCGTCCCGGCGCGAAGTGGAAGCGGCAAGGCCGATGGTCGCAAGACCGGGGGCACCGACCGGCGGAAGCGGAGTGAGGGGCAGCACGCCAGACCAGTGCGGAAGGGCCCTTGCCTCCCCCGAGGGAGTACGTCCGAAGGCGAGGCCGCAAGGCCGGACCGGAGGGAGCGTCGCCGGAAGGACGGGACAAGGAAACACGCTCGCAGCGGCAGGAAGCGCGGTAACGCGGAGACTGTGGCACGGGCACCAGCGACTGCCAGGCCCATGTGGTCAGGAACTGCGGACGCCGCAGGACTGAAGGCTGAGCAAGATGGAAGCACCTGCCCTGCAGGAAGGACCGGAAGGCTGAGCGGACTGGAGGAGTACCGCCCCGACGGGTGGGAACCGAAGGGCAGGGAACGGCGGAAGGACGCGGTGAGCTCAGGCGCTGGAAAGCCAGAGTGCCAGCAGCGGCGACAGTGGGGGCCGGCAGCAATGCCGGCCCTCATTTGATTCTCAGGACATTGGGGGGGCCAGCAGCAATGCCGGCCCTCATTTGCGTTTGGGGCACCCGATTCGTACCGCCCCGCCCCGGCCTGCTGACTGCCCGCCAGGGCGCGAAGTTGACAGGGTTGACACAGTCCAGAGCAAAAACTGCCAGCCCCCTCGAAGTCCCTCCGCCGCGACCGCCAAGGGAGGCAAAGTGGCGGAATTGTTGGGAATCGCGCGACATGTGAGGACCATGCCGCAGATCGGCGGTTGTAGGACAGCGGTTTATAAATAACAGACGCGTCTGTTATTTATAGGAGTGCAAGATTGGCCGGATGAGTTGCGGGGACCGACGGACATTGGGACCTAACGGTCATTCCTTCGCGACGTGCTTAGCGGCAGGTTCCTCACCAAAACCCGCCACACAGATTTTGCCTGACCAGCCTCACAGCACGACTGCAACGGGGTCTTACGCTGAATACTGGTTGCTGGCGTTTCTGGGTCGGATGCGGACTCTTCGAAGCGGATGGCCTATGTTTGTTTCAATTTTCCTCAAAGACCACCCAGCGCAGCAAAGGCGCCGCAAGCGACCAGCCGGTCGAGGCAAACGGCCACATCGGCATCCGGGTAAAGCTGGCTTGCAGCGCGCACGGCGTGATCAAGGGTTTCTCCGAAGCGCAGTCCGACCAAAAGACGGTGGCTTGGAGGATTGAGTTCAAGGCCGACGACTTCTGCGCCTTGACGGGCAAAGATCGCGCCTGCCGATCCGCGCTGGGGCAGGAACCGGTCCTTACATCCCTTGCGGTGAGCCAGCCAGATTGCCATCGCCGGCGTGGCAAGCCACGCGAACCGGGTTGCGGGATGAGCCTTCAGCTTGAGCGTGGACCACCGAGCGGGTGCCAACCGGTTGAGTTCCTCGATCGACAAGGCCGGTCCGTTCGGAGCGCTCAGCGCCTCGTTGCGAAGCTGCTCGCAGCGGGCAAGATCGGCAAGGTAGGGCAGTTTGCGGCCCACCGCTTCCGCTGCCAACCATTCCGGAAAGGCCTTCAGCAAATGCACAGAAGGTGGAACCTCTGGCAGGCAGCGCCGCACGAAGGCCAGGGCAGCCGCCTCGAATCTTTGGGCGCCGACGATCTCGCTGGTGACCGGAAAGCTTGCGATGAGGGCATCAACCGCGCACAGCAGCGTAGCATTGCGATAGACCAGCATCGGTGAGGCCGTGGGCATCGGCAGAGTGCGCTGATCGGCAGGGTCCTTCCGGAGGGCTGCAATTTCAGGCATCCTCTCGTCTCCCGTTTTGTGGTGGCCGCGATGTCTCAGGCGGCCTTACCGTTTTTGCGCCGCGTGTCGGCGTGATCGTGGACCGGCGTCTCTTGATGTGGGGGGCGGCGCCCGGTCCGCAGGGTGCGGGGGCTGGAACCGGGCGCCGCAGGTGCCGGCCGAGGGGTTGAGTCGCCGGACCTTACGGACGTGTCAGACTTACATCTGGTGGAACACGTCCGAGCTCAGCAGCACCGCAGGTTCGGTGCCTTCGTTGATCCACCAGTGCGAGATACCATCGGCTTCGCGGGCAATGTCGCCGGCGTTGTGGACGATCGGCACGGCGCAGCTGCTGCGATGCTCGGTGATCTGGCCGCTGATGGTGATGATCAGCGCAGGGCGATCCTTGTGGCCATGCAGCGGGACGATGCCGCCGGGCTGCACGACGAGCCGCCGGGTCCGCAGCAAGCGGCCCTGCACGCCGATTTCCCTGCTGAGGTCGATCGAGCCGATCACGGTGTCGGTGACGTTCTTGGGCATGGTCGGCGCACCGGTCAGAGCGGTAGTGGCGGGCACTTCCATGCCCTGCGGGCAATCGGTCGCCATCGCCGGGGCAGCAAAAGCAAACGGTGCGGCAACCGCCAGCATCGAAACGAGGGTATTCTTGAGCATTGTGACGATCCTTGTTCGAGGTTCTTGACCTCTGCGGAAACAGGTGGCGAGAGGTTGGGCCCCTCGACCATCTCAGTTTCCATCGCCGGGCGCCGCGCATCCAATCGGATTGGCGCATCGAAGCCATGCCGGCCTCGCATGGCTGGCCGAGCCATAACGGCGGTGCATCGAAAGGCGAAGCAATCGGCATTTCAGCTGTCGCACTGAAAAAGCCACCTTCTGGCGGTCACTCCAACCGAGGATCGCCTGATGAACCTTGCACAACCTGCCTGCGAACTCACCACTTGCCGCCCGCTCGAAGGGCAGCTCGCCTTGGTGACCGGATCCACCAGCGGCATCGGGCTGGGCATTGCCACGGCGCTCGCCAGTGCCGGCGCAAATGTGGTCCTGAACGGCTTCGGCGCGCGTGATGAGATCGCCGCAACGATCGCATCGCTCGCCGAGCTGGACGTTGTGGTCGAACACGATTCGGCGGACCTGCTGAACGCCGCAGGTGCTGCAGCGCTGGTCGAAGGCGCGATCGAACGGCATGGGCGGATCGATATCCTCGTGAACAATGCGGGGATCCAGCATGTCAGCCCGATCGAGAGCTTCCCGGTCGAGCGCTGGAACGCGATCCAGGCGCTCAATCTCGGTGCGGCCTTCCACACGATCCGCGCCGCGATACCTGCCATGAAGGCAGCCGGGTTCGGCCGGATCATCAATGTCGCATCCGCGCACGGTCTGGTCGCTTCGCCGTTCAAGAGTGCTTATGTTGCCGCCAAGCACGGCGTGCTCGGCCTCACCAAGACCGTCGCGCTCGAGGCTGCCCGCGATGGCATCACCTGCAACGCGATCTGCCCCGGCTATGTGTGGACCCCGCTGGTCGAGCAGCAGATCGCCGATACGGCCAAGGCGCGCGGGCTTACCCATCAGCAAGTCGTCGAAGACGTGCTGCTTGCCGCTCAGCCCAGCAAGCGCTTTGCCACGGTCGAGGAAATCGGCGCTCTTGCGCTGTTCCTCGCCGGTCCGATGGCGTCTTCGATCAACGGCGCGGCAATCCCGGTCGATGGCGGCTGGACCGCGCAGTAGGATGAGCGAGCGTTATCCACCCGGCGGCCCGCGCGTGGTTGTGGTCGGAGCCGGTTTCGGCGGTCTTGCCGCAGTGCAGGCGCTGGCGCGGGCTCCGGTCGCGATCACCCTGATCGACCAGCGCAACCATCACCTGTTCCAGCCGCTGCTCTATCAGGTCGCGACTGCAGCGCTGTCGCCGGCCGATATCGCCGGGCCGATCCGTGCGATCCTCGCCGGGCAGGACAACGTCCGCGTCGTGCTCGATACCGTGATCGGAGTGGACCGCGATCGGTGCGAAGTGCTGATGGCGAGCGGCAAGCGCGCTGCCTACGACTGGCTGATCATCGCCACCGGCGCGCGGCACAGCTATTTCGGGCGTGAAGATTGGGCCTGCCATGCGCCCGGCATCAAATCGATCGAGGATGCGACGGCCGTGCGGCGCAAGGTCCTGCTCGCGCTGGAACAGGCCGAGACCGAAACTGACCCGAACCGGCGCGAGGCTCTGCTCACCTTCGTGGTGATCGGTGGCGGCCCGACCGGGGTCGAGATGGCCGGCGCGATTGCGGAACTGGCGCAACGTTCCGTCAACCGCGATTTCCGTTCGATCACGCCGCATTGCTCGAAGGTCATACTGATCAATCTTGCGCCACGTCTGCTTGAAACATTTCCCGCAGACCTTTCGGCCGCGGCGCTGGCGGACCTCGAACGCCTGGGCGTCGAAGTGCGGCTTTCGACGGCGGTCGAACACATCGCCCTCGATCATGTCGTTGCCGGGGACCAGACGATCCACACCCACACCGCGATCTGGGCGGCCGGCGTCGAAGGATCACCGGCCGCGAGCTGGCTGGGGGCCGAGGCTGATCGCGCCGGCCGCGTGAAGGTGGACGGGGCGTTCCATCCACTGGGCCAGGAGCGGATTTTCGTGATCGGCGACACAGCAAGTTGCCCGGGCAGCGATGGTCGTCCGCTGCCCGGGATCGCCCCGGTCGCCAAGCAGCAGGGCAAACATGCCGCACGGGTAATCATCGCCGAGTTGCTCGGCCGCTCGCCGCCGCGGTTTCGGTATCGCAACTACGGCAATCTCGCGACGATCGGGCGCAGTCACGCTGTTGCCGATTTCGGCCGCGTCCGGCTGCGCGGGCTCTGGGCCTGGCTGCTGTGGTCGACGGTGCACGTCTATTTTCTGGTCGGCTTTCGCAACCGCTTCGTGGTCGGGCTGAACCTTGCCTGGAACTACCTGACCTTCGCGCGCCACGCCCGGCTGATCACGGGCGAGCCCGCCGGCACCAATCCCGTTCCCTCGTTTCACCTTCCGCACGGAGAAGACTATGTCCAAGCTGCATGATGAACTCGCCGAACGCGGCCAGATCGTTCTGGTTTTCCAGGGCGGCGGTGCGCTCGGGGCCTATCAGGCAGGTGTCTATCAGGCACTCCACGAAGCGGGGGTCGAACCGGACTGGGTCATCGGAACCTCGATCGGTGCGATCAATGCTGCACTGATCGCAGGGGCGCCTAAGGACGAGCGGATCGCCCGGCTCGACGCGTTCTGGAGCCGCGTGGCGACCAGCAAGTTCATGGGTCTGCCCCTGCCGGACTGGACCGGCCTCCCCATCCGCAACATGATGACGATCGCCAGCGGATTGCCGGCCTTCTTCAGCCCGCGTCCCCTGGCGTTTACCAACCCGTTCCTGCCACTGGGCGCTAATGCCTCTGCCTACTATTCGGTCTCGCCGCTGCGCGAACTGCTGGGCGAGCTGATCGATTTCGACTGGGTCAACACAGGCGCCATGCGTCTCTCGGTCGGCGCGGCAAAGGTCCAGTCTGCGGAGATGGTCTATTTCGACAGCCGCGCCGAGCCGCTCGCCGTCGATCACGTGCTGGCCTCTGGCGCGCTGCCGCCAGCCTTCCCGGCGGTGCGGATCGACGGGGAGCTCTACTGGGATGGCGGCATCCTCTCCAACACGCCGGTCGAGGCCGTCTTCGACGACGAGCCGCGCCGCAGCGGGACCGTCTTTGCGGTTCATCTGTGGAACCCGCATGGGCCGGAGCCGGATTCGATCTGGCAAGTGATGAACCGGCAGAAGGACCTGCAGTATTCGAGCCGTGCTGCGCAGAACATCAAGCGCCAGCGCCAGCTCCACCGGCTGCGCCATGTGGTCACCGAGATCGCCAAGCTGGTGCCCGACACGGCCGCCTCCGGCGAACGGCTGGCCGAACTGCGAGGCTATGGCTGCGAAACGCGGATGAACGTCATCCGTCTGCTGGCCCCCTCGCTTGATAACGAGGATCATTCGAAGGATATCGATTTCAGCCCGACCGGCATCCGGTTGCGCCGTGAGGCTGGATACCGGCACACGCGCGAGGCGCTGGCGCAGGCGCCGTGGCGCAAGGAGATCGAACCGCTGGACGGGCTCGTGCTTCATGAGATTCGCGGCGGCGAGGTCATCCGTGCTGCGGACGCGGTCTCAACCACCTTGTAGTCAATGCGGTGCGATCCGCATAAACTGCGGGTCTACAGGAGTAGAACATGACCCATCCTCTGGTCGCGGCGCTCGACGAAACCTTTCGGAAAGTCAGGGACAAGGACTGGCCGCTCGCCGACCGGCTGCGCGCGATTGCCGAAGAGGTGCGCACCCGCAGTCCGGAATTCGCGAGCGCGGTCGATACGTTCGTGAACCGGCTCCAGGCAGCGCAAGCCGGTACCGGCGCTCCGCAAGTGGGGCAGCAGATGCCGCGCTTCACCATGCCCGACCAAAACGGCAGCCTCGTCTCGCTCGACACCATTCTCGAGCAGGGCCCGGCAGTCCTCGCATTTCATCGGGGGCACTGGTGCCCCTATTGCCGGATGAACATGGTCGGCCTTGCTGAAATCCAGGATAGCCTTGGCGATGCCCAGATCGTCGCCATCTCGGCCGAGCGCCAGCAGTACACGCAGAAGCTGCGCGCAGAATCCGGCGCCCGGTTTCCCTTCCTGACCGACCTCGACGGCGGCTACGCTTTGACCGCCGGGCTGGCGATCTGGGTTGATGAAGTGATGGCCGCGATGATCGCGGGGGCCGGTTGGGATATCCCCGGCTATCAGGGCGGTTCGGCCTGGATCCTGCCGGTCCCTTCCGTGTTCATCCTCGACCGCGAAGGCATCGTGCGGACGCGCCATGTTGATCCGGACTATCGCCGCCGGATGGAACTGGATGCGATCATTGCCGGAGCGCGGGCGCTTGCCAAATGAACCGGGCAAGGGAACTCGATCTGCAAAGAGCCCGCTCACGTTCGGTCAACATGCGCCTTCCCTCAATGATCGCTTGGACACCATCGCCGCCGACCTGCGCGCCCGCGACCCGGACGGCGCCGAGGTGGTTGACCGGTTCATTGCCCGGCTGAAAGCCGCCTGCATTGGCGATGACGCACCCGCGGCCGGTGAGGCGCTGCCGTTCTTCATCATGCCCGATCAGGATGGTCGGCTGACCTCGCTTGATACGTTGTTGCAGCAAGGGCCACTGGTCCTGGTGTTTCACCGCGGCCACTGGTGCCCCTACTGCCACGCGACGCTGTCCACTCTTGCCGAGCTGCGCAGCAGGCTTCTGCCAGCGAGGATCGTCGCAGTCTCTGCTGAAACCCAACGCTTCACTAGCCGGATCCGAGCCGAAACCGGTGCACAGTTTCCGTTCCTGAGCGATGTCGACGCCGCCTATGCCGAGACGATCGGGCTGGCTGTCACCATCGAGCCACCGCTGCGCGACCTGCTTGAAAAGTCGGGCAAGCGGATCCCCGATTTCCAAGGTGGACGACGCTGGGTTCTGCCGGTTCCGGCGGTTTTCCTGCTCGATCAGGACGGCATTGTTCGAGCGCGGCACGTCGATCCCAACTATCGGCGCAGGATGGACGTGGATGTTCTGCTGGAGGCAGTGGCGAAGCTAGCTGGCTAGCCGCGCCTCCCAATCGGCAGACCGTACCAGGCCCAGCAGCGCCGTCGCCTCGCGCGAACGGGCCCGACCGGCAATCGAGTAGACGGCGACCGTCCTGCGCAAGTCGAGGCCGGGGCACGGCATATGTCGCAGCCCGCCCGAACGGAAACTGCTGCGCGGCAGGATCGCGATACCGAACTTCGCTTCGACGAGTGTTTCGAGGTCCCGGTTGCACGTGACCTGATGCGCATCTTCAAAGCGAATCCCGGATGCTTCAAGCGAAGCTGGACTGAGTTCGGACCCGTCTTCCTGCGCATGGACCAGCAAACGCGAGCGCTGCAAGAGCTCGACCTGCAGCTCGACGTCGTTGATCGTTGAAAGGGCATGGTCGTTGGCGATCACCAGATCGAAGGACTCGCTGAACATGGGCCAGGTGTCGAGCCGGTCCCAGTTGTCTCCCAGCGGACCACCGAACGCGAGCTCGATTTCACCGGACTTGAGCCATTCGGCAATGTCCTTGCCGCCCCCGCGGCGGATCACCAACTGGAGCCCCACGAAGGCGCGCTGGAGCTCGGACAAGGCGAAAAGCACCACTTCGACATCGAGCGTGAGTGAGACGCCGATCGCCAGTGTCGCAATGTCACCCGCCTTGACCTTGGCGGCGAGGGCCTTGGCCCCCAGCGCGCTTTCGTAGCACTGGGTCAGCGGCGGCAACATGCGCGAACCGAGGTCGGTCAGGTGGCTGTGCCGGCCTTCGCGGCGGATCAGTTCACCGCCCAGTTCATCCTCAAGCTGTTTGATCGCGCGGGTGAGCGCGGGCTGCGTGACATTGCACGCCTCTGCAGCGCGCGTGAAATTGAGTGTCTTGGCTACTGCCAGAAAGTAGCGGACCTGCTGCATTTCCATGGTGTCGCTTCCCCCCAAATCCCGGATCAGGCTTGATACTTGCGACGGATCGGACCAGCGAGTCGCAATCTGCGCAATCTCGGGCCGGCGAGCAAGCCCGTCGCGATGCCGACGACCATCATCGCTATCGCTAGCCAGGCATGTGGCTGCAACCCGGGCAGACCGGCCAGAATGAGGTTATCGTTGCCACCCGGGACCAGCGCGCCGCCGAGACCCATCAGGGCTCCCCCGGCAAGGCAAGTCAGCGCGCGGAGCACCGAGAACGGCGCAAATTCCGCTGTTCTCCAGCCACCGGCCATGGCGCCGCCGATCAGCGCGATGAGCAGCAGGATTGTGCTGGAACCGGGCAGTGCGCCGCTGTGCGCGGCCCGGCCGAGCGCCTCGGTATAGGTCCAGGGGCCTGCTGTGACGCAGAGGACCACGAACGTGATGCCGATCGCGATCGTGGCGTGGCGATAGTCCAATACAGTCGTGAACGGCGGCTCGGCGCTTCGGGCTGCAACGATCTGGCGCGCGCTCATGACGAGGCTCCAGCCAAACAGCAGCAGCAGGGTGAAGGCAACGGGAAGCGAGATCGGCGCCGCCATGGAAGGCGCGGCGAAGGCGCCGGCAAACCGGGCGTGGAGCAAGCTCCCCAGAAAGAAGCCCGGCGGGGTCAGCAGGAAATGGAGGTCGCCTTTCCCGATGCGCGCTATAGCCCCGAATACGCAGGCCTCGTTGAGCCATGCTCCGAGCCCGAGCAGGGTGCCGCCGAGCACGACACCGAGGCTAGCCGGATATTCGGGGCTGGCGGCAAAGCGCAGCCCAGCCGCACGTACCGCCAGCCCCAGCGCCGCCACCCACAAACTGCATTCGAGCAAGGCGAGCAGCCGCCCGACGCGGCGTTCGGAGAGCACTTCTCCAACTGCCGCGACCATGCAGGTCCCGCCATGCTGGATCGAAAACCCCATCACCGCGGCGCAGAGCAACGCCACGACAAGGATGATCGGATGTGCCGGATCGGCGAGCCCGCCCGTCATTACCTGTTCCCCGCACCCGTCATGGCATCAGGGGTTGGTCGCGGCGCTTGCGATCGACATGGCCACCTCGCTCGCCATCTTGAACTGAGGATCCTTGTCGGTGATGCCATAGCGCTTGGCGATGAAGCCAAAGTCGCTCCAGGCCACCCAGACACTGCCATCAGCCTGTTCCACCACCAGCATGCGCACCGGCCAGTCGAGACCGGCGTAGGGGTTCGACTGAAGGAACTGCACGCCCAGCGGCGGATTGCCGAACAGCACCAGCGTAGAGCGTGCCGTCTTGAGATTGGCCTGCGCGCCAAGCCCGGACTGGTCGATCGTGTCGAAGAAGCGGATGCCCTTGGCCTGCACATCCGCCTTCAAGCGGACTAAGGTCTCGTCAAAGTTGTTCGCGCTCCTGAGGCGGAGGACTCCAGTCGCGGGCGCAGCCGACTGGCCGGTTGCAGGCGCAGCGGTCTGAGCAGTGGCCGCGCCGGGGCCCGCCGCTAGGGCCGCAGCCATGAGCACGAGGACAGGGCGAAATCGAGCGGTCATCAGGAAGTCCCTTTCAATGCAATTGGTCTCCTGACGTCTCCCACCGGTTCCGTGCTCGCTCAAATGCTGTTGGAGAATAGGTTCCATGCACAATGCTGATTGCCCGGCGTCCAGCTTGCTCAGTCCCTATCGATCCGATGCGGTCGCGGCATTTCACGCCAAGCCGTTCTTGCAGCAGGAGACCTGCATCGAATTGAGAGGAAAGCTTCATGACCATGCAGACTTCGTTTCCGCCCAAGGTGCCGGGCGCGGCTGACGGCGCGCGTGATTGCGCCATGCCGACAGGACACACACTGAGGCCGGAACTTGCCGCGTTCTACGTCCTCCGCGCGAAGGGCAGGTTCCCGCCGCAGCGGATCGCCATGAAGGGTGTCCTTGCCGAACTGGCTCTTCATCGGGGTCGCGATTGAGCTTGTCGGCCCTGCCGGTTCCGTAGGAAACTAGGGGCTAGCGCAGTGGCGAACGGGAATGCGAGCAAACCGTCGACAGTTTGTCCTAAGTGCACTGGCAGGTCTCGTCGCTGGCCTGCCGGGTTCGGCGCGTGCCGGCACGGGTGGCGCAACAGCCATGACCATCCGCAGGCACAGGCTGTTCATCCCTGCCGAGATCAACGGCCATCGCGTTCAGGCGCTGCTGGACTCGGCGGCCGAACTGACGCTGCTCGACCGCGCCTTTGCGCGCAGACTGGGTTTGCTGGGAGGCACCAAAGTCGATGCCAAGGGATCGGGTGCCGGGAAAGTTGGCGCAGAACTGATCGAGGCCGTGACGATGACCGCCCCCGGGATAATCCGGCACACCGGTCCTGCCGCCGCCATCGATCTTGGCGATGTATCCCGGCGCCTCAATGGTGCTCCGATCGAAGTCATTCTGGGGCGCGACTATTTTGATCTGGTGCGGCTGGAAATCGACATTGATGCCCGGCGGCTTCGACCGCTTGCGCCGGATGAACCGGCAAGAGGTCTCCTGTTTCCGCTCAAGACAGCGTTCGGCGTCGAGACAATGATCGTCAACGCCGAGGGACACGGTGCCGAGGCGACCATCGATCTGGGCAATGGCGGCGACCCGCTCGTTAGCCGCGCGTTCGCCAAGCGCATCGGTGCACTGAATGATGGCCGCACGACGGGCAAGCGCCGCGGGGGCGGGATTGGCGGCGAAGCTGTGCGCGAGCGCTTCATCCTCAAAAGCTTGTGCATTGGTCCGAAAAGCTTTGCAGGCATTCCGGTCAACATCGACATCGGAGAGAACGCAACCGATCTGAACATCGGCACGTCAATCTTGCGACACTTCGTGATGACAACCGACTTTGCCAATCATCGCCTCTGGCTCTTGCCGAAATCAGGCCTTCCTGCAGTTGGCTGAAGCATGTGAGTTGCGGATCTGGTGAGCAGGCGAGGTAGTCAACTTGGGGTTCAGTTCGAGGGGCCTCTTTGAGCTGGATGCACGGCGACCGGCTGGTCGCTCGACCCCGAACATTGGCAGGTTTTGGAGTAAGCGGCCATTTTGACGCAAACTGCTCAATGGCGCATTGTGGTCGAAAGCGGTTTCCGATCAGCTGGCAGTGTTCAAAATATAGGGTTGCAAGGGCTGTGGCCCTTGCCCGCCGGAGGCTGCTTTTTCTTTTGGGAGGTTGGCTTTCCTCTCCCAGCCCTCTCCCCTGTCCTTCGACAGGCTCAGGATGAGCGAGTGGTCCCCTTTCCCGTGCCGGGGAAGATCAGCCCTTGGCCAGCTGGCCGCGTACCGCACCGGCGGGGAAATCCGCGGTGTGGATGTTGATGTAGAAGCCCGCCGGATCAGCAACGATGGGCTTCAGCTTGTCGGGTTCGACGGCGATGCACATGTCGCTGCCCTTGCCGGTGACGTCGAGGGTGATGACGGGGGCGCCGTTGGTGCCGGCGGCGCCGGTGTGGACGTGGGCCATGGTCGGCGCGGAAATCTTCTCGCCGTAGAGGGTGTAGCAGAAATCGCCGGTCTCGGTGTTGATCTCGACGCGGAAGGCGCCGTTGCCTTCGGGGGCGCCACCTCCAACCTCGTTGGCGCCGGAGAGGTTGGCGGTGAGGACGACCGTCTCGGCGGCGGCGGCGACGGGCGCGAGGGCGAGCGCGGCGGCGCTCAGCGTGAGGACGGCGGCGGGGAGCTTGGGCATCGCATCTTCTCCATGCAAGGCAGCGCGGCCAAGCCCTTCAGACTCGGGGCTTGTTTGCCGCGCGCCGGGCGAGATTACGCCTTGTGGGCGGGGGTGCAACGGTTTGTCTCAGAAGCTTTTGGGCAGGCCCAGCACATGAGTGGCGACGTGGCTGAGGATGAGGTTCGAGGAGATCGGCGCGACCTGGTAGAGCCGGGTTTCGCGGAACTTGCGCTCGATGTCGTATTCCTCGGCGAAGCCGAAGCCGCCGTGGGTCTGGACGCACATGTCGGCAGCGAACCATGAAGCTTCGGACGCGAGCAGCTTGGCCATGTTGGCTTCGGTGCCGGCGCCTTCGCCCGCATCGAACTTCGCGGCGGCATCGGCGACCATCTGCGCGGCGGCGGTGGTCTGGATATAGGCGCGGGCAATGGGGAACTGGACGCCCTGGTTCTGGCCGATGGGGCGGCCGAAGACGGAGCGGTCCTTGGCGTAGGCAGTGGCGCGATCGATGAAGAAGCGCGCGTCGCCGATGCATTCGGAGGCGATGAGGATGCGCTCGGCGTTCATGCCGGAGAGGATGTAGCGGAAGCCATCGCCTTCCTTGCCGATGAGGTTTTCGCACGGGACCGGGAGGTCATCGAAGAACAGCTCGGTGGTGGCGTGGTTGAGCATCGTGCGGATGGGGCGGATGGTGAGGCCGTTGCCGACCGCCTCGCGCATGTCGACGAGGAGGACACTCATGCCCTCGGTGGGGCGGGCGCATTCCTCGCGGGGGGTGGTGCGCACGAGGAGGACCATGAGGTCCGAGTGTTCGGCGCGGCTGATCCAGATCTTCTGGCCGTTGACGATGTAGCGGTCGCCATCACGGCGGGCGAAGGTCTTGAGGCGGGTGGTATCGGTGCCACTGGTGGGTTCAGTGACGCCGAAGGCCTGGAGGCGCAGATCTCCGCGCGCGATGGCGGGGAGGTAGCGCTCTTTCTGGGCGTCCGAGCCGTGGCGCAGGAGCGTGCCCATCGTGTACATCTGCGCGTGGGCGGCGCCGCCGTTGCAGCCGGAGCGGTGGACTTCCTCGAGCACTGCCGTCGCCGCCGCTATGCCGAGGCCGGAGCCGCCGTAAGCCTCGGGGATCAGGACCGAGAGCCAGCCTTCCTGCGCGAGCGTGGTGACGAACTCGGTGGGGTACTTGCGGTCGCGGTCAAGTGCCTGCCAGTAGCTGCCGGGGAAGCGCGCGCAGAGTTTGCGCACGCCTTCGCGCAGATCTGCAAAGGTTTCTTCGCCGCTCATGTCCCTCTCCCGCAAGCGCTTGTCAGGCATGGCTATTGCCTGACTTGGGCGCGCCGTAAAGCGGGTCCGGAGGTGCAATTTTGCTAGTCGGCGCCGAGGCGGTGGCGTTCGCGGCGGAGATAGACGTAGAGCATGATGAAGACGGGGACGATCACGAGTGCGGCGAAGAGATCGTGCTCGACGTGGACGCCGAACAGCGAAAGGCCGCCGCTGAGATAGGCGAGGAGCGACACGGCGTAATAGGTGATCGCGACGGTGGAGAAGCCTTCGACGAGATGCTGGAGCCGCAGCTGGGTCTGCGTTGCGCTTTCCAATGATTTGAGGAGCTGGGCGTTCTGGTCCTCGATCCGCGTTTCGATGCGGGTGCGCAGGAGGGAGGTCAGCTGGGCGGAGCGCTCAGCAAGCTCCTGCTGGCGGCGCACCACGGTCTCGCATGTGCGGATCGCCGGGTAGAAGCGGCGCTGGGTGAAATCGGCGAGACTGGCAAAGCCGGGGATCGCGACGGGGGCCAGCGTGGCGAGACGCTCGTCGACAAGGCGGGCGTAGGCGGCGGTGGCGCTGAGGCGGTAGCGGGTATCCGCGGCGATCGTGCCGAGTTCGAGGCTCATCGCGCAGAGCGAATCGAGGAGGTCGTTGTCGGACACCTCGTCCGAATCGAGCTTGCGGCCGAAGGCGCGCAGTTCTTCCTCGGCGGCATCGAGCTTGCCCCAGACGGCGCGGGCGACCGGGAGGCCGAGGAGCGCCATGTTGCGGTAGTTGCCCAGTTCCTGCAGCGACTGGACGGCGCGTGCGAGATCGACCGGGCCGAGCTGACCGGCGGCGACGACGAGGCGGCCATAGCCTTCGTCCTTGATGCGGAAATCGGACGACAGGCGTGCCCCGCCGCCGAAATCGCAGCAGACGAGTTCGGCGGGATCGACATCGAACTGCGCCATGCGCGCGGAAGCGGCGGCCGCGTCGGCCTCGATATCGATGAGCGTGGCGCGCAGGACTTCGCCGGGGGCGCTTTCGGCCCAGGCACGCGCTTCGGCGAACAAGGGCGCGTCGGGACTGGCGAAGACGGTGAGCGTGGTTGCCTCGCTATGGCGCTCCCACGTGAAGAGGAGGCCGTCAGCGAGAATGCCCTGCATGTGGCGCTGGCCCGGTTCGGCGGCGAAGGCGGGGCCGCCGCGGAAGGGCGGAAGGCCTTCGGAGGGCCCCACGCGCAGGATCTGGACGATCGACATGGGGGGCGTGATCGGCGGCCAGCGCCGGAAATGCATCTCGCCGACGATCTCGCGCCGCAGCCGGTGTTCGTTGAGCATGGCCTTGGCACTCCCGTTGCGGCGCTAGTCTTTCACAGCGCGCTTGCCCTTACAACCCGCATAGTCCAGATTGGTTGACACCATGACCCGTTTCCCCTTCTCCGCCATCGTCGCGCAAGACGAGATGAAGCAGGCCCTGCTGCTGGCCGCTGTCGATCCTGCCATCGGAGGCGTTATGGTCTTCGGCGACCGGGGAACCGGAAAATCGACGGCGGCGCGGGCACTTGCCGCGATCCTGCCGCCCATCGTCGCGGTGGAAGGCTGCCGATTTGGCTGCGCGCCGCCCGATGCGGGGACCTGTCCAGATCCCTGTACATCGAAGAAGACGGCGAAGCGGCCGGTGCCCTTCGTGGACCTGCCGCTGGGCGCGACCGAGGACCGGGTGATCGGTGCGCTCGATCTGGAGCGGGCACTGCGTTCGGGCGAGAAGCGGTTCGAGCCGGGGCTGCTGGCCAAGGCACACAGGGGCTTTCTCTATATCGACGAGATCAACCTGCTCGAGGATCACCTCGTCGATCTGCTGCTCGATGTGGCGGCTTCGGGCGAGAACCTGGTCGAGCGCGAGGGGCTTTCGGTGCGGCACAAGGCCAAGTTCGTGCTGATCGGGAGCGGCAATCCGGAGGAAGGCGAATTAAGGCCGCAACTGCTCGACCGGTTCGGGCTTTCGGTAGAAGTGCGCACGCCGCAGGCACTGGACGCCCGCGTGGAGATCATGCGCCGCTGTGCCGCGCATGAGCGCGATCCGGTGGCGTTCGGCGAGGAGTGGGCGGCGGCGGACGCCAAGATCGTGCGCAAGATCGCCAAGGGGCGGACCCGGCTGTCGACGGTCGAGACGCCGGACGAAGTGCTCTACGATGCCTCGCGGCTGTGCATGGCCTGCAAGGCGGACGGGCTGCGCGGCGAACTCACCCTTATGCGCGCGGCGCGGGCGCAGGCGGCGCTGGAGGGCGCGGACAAGGTCAAGCGCAAGCATGTGATCGCGGTGGCACCGATGGCGCTGCGGCACCGGCTGCGGCGTGACGTGCTCGATGAGACGGGCTCCACGACGCGGATCGAGCGCGCGGTGGCCGAGGTCTTCGGGTGACCACCCTCCCCGCGCCGTCCGCCGCAGAAGATGCGGCGCTGGCGCTGCAAGCCTTTGCGCTCTGGCCGGCGGGCTTTGGCGGGCTGTGGCTGCGCGGTCCCGGTCCGGCGCGCGATGCGCTGGTCGAGCGGCTGGGGAGTGCGGTAGCCCTGAAGCGCATGCCGGCGCACATCGATGGCGAGCGGCTGCATGGCGGGATCGACCTTGCCGCGAGCCTTGCGGCAGGACGCAGTGTCTTACGCGCCGGGTTCCTGCAGGAAGCGCGCGGCAGCGTGGTGATCGCGCCGCTGGCCGAGCGGATCACGCCTGCGCTGGCAGGTAGCGTCGCGCAGGCGCTGGATCAGGCCGAAGCGGCGGAGCGCTTCGGGCTGGTGCTGCTCGACGACGGGGCCGAGCGCGACGAAGTGCCGCCGCTGAGCCTGACCGAGCGAGTGGCGTTTGCCTGCGATCTGGGCAGCAGCGCACCCGGCGGGCTGGCGACGACCGAGCTTCCCGCCCCCCTCCCCTCTCCGGCAGAGATCCCGCCCTGCAGCGCAGAAGGGCTGGAAGCATTGGCGGCGGTTTCGTTGGCGTTGGGAGTCGACTCCGGGCGGGCTTTGCGGTTTGCGGCGCTGACGGCGGGCGCGAGTGCGCGGCTGGATGGGCGCGGGTCTGTGCGGGAGAGCGATCTCGCCGCAGCGGCGCGGCTGGTACTGGCGCCGCGCGCGACGCGGCTGCCCCCTCCCCCGCCGAAGGATGAGGAGGACGAGGCGCCGCCCCCTCCCCCGCCGCCAGAGGGCGAGACCGACACGCCGGGAGACGAGGAGCGCGAGGACAACGGCGTGCCGGACCCCGATCAGCTGATCGAAGCGGCGGCGGCGGCGATCCCGCCGGGTCTGCTGGAAGCGCTGGCCGATGGGCGCGTCCGGCGCGGTGCGGGAAGCGGCGGTGGTTCGCGGCATTTGTCACCGCTTCGGGGCCGTCCTTTGGCGGCGCGGCAGGGCTTGCCGCGTGGCGGCGCGCGGCTGGCGCTGATCGATACCTTGCGCGCGGCAGTGCCGTGGCAGGTCTTGCGGCGCAGCGAGGGCGAAACCCGGCCCGGCCTGCGCATCATGAAGGACGACGTGCGCGTGCGGCGGTTCGAGGCGCGCAGCGCTTCGGTGACGATCTTCGCGGTCGATGCCTCGGGCTCGGCGGCGTTCACGCGGCTGGCAGAGGCCAAGGGCGCGGTCGAGCTGCTGCTGGCGCAGGCCTATGTGAAGCGGACGGAAGTCGCGCTGGTGGCGTTCCGGGGACAGGAGGCGCAGTTGCTGCTACCGCCGACCCGTTCGCTGACGCGGGCGCGGCGCGCGCTGACGGAATTGCCGGGCGGGGGCGGGACACCGCTGGCGGCGGGGCTGTCGATGGTTTGCACGCTGGGCACAGGGCTGGCGCGGCGAGGTTATACGCCGCTGCTGGTGGTGCTGACCGACGGACGCGGGAACATCGCTCTGGATGGCAGCACCAACCGCGCGGCGGCGACGGAGGATGCGCTGAAGGCCGGACGCGCGGTTGCAGCGGCGGGACTGGCGGGCGTGGTGATCGACATTTCGCCGCGCCCTCGCCCGGAGGCGGCGGCGATCGCGTCGGCGATGCGGGCGCGCTATGTGCCCTTGCCGCAGGCCAATGCGAAGACGCTGAGCAAGGTGATTGGGGCGCTAACATGAGCAGGCCGCTGGTCTGGGATAATGACGGACGCGATTGGCCGCATCGCGAGGCGAGCCAGTTCGTGGCTGCCGGGCCGCTGACCTGGCATGTGCAGGAAATGGGCTCCGGTCCAGCGGTGGTGCTGCTCCACGGCACCGGTGCGGCGACGCACAGCTGGCGCTATTTGATGCCGCTGCTGGCACAGCACAACCGCGTGATCGCGATGGACCTGCCGGGGCATGGCTTTACGCGCGGAAGACCGGCGGGTGGGCTGACGCTGCCGGGCATGGCGGCTGCAGTGACGGCGCTTCTCGACAAGCTGGGCGTGCGGCCCAAGCGACTGATCGGCCATTCCGCCGGGGCGGCGATTGCGCTGCGGATGGTGCGCGATGGGTTCGCGGTACCGGAAGTCGTCGGCCTCAATGCGGCGCTTTCGCCGTTTCCGGGGTTCTTCGCGCCGCTTTTTCAGGGCCTTGCCCGGGCGCTCGTGCTCAATCCGCTGGTGCCGCGCCTGTTTGCCGCCAGCGCGCGGACTTCGGGCGATACCGGGCGGCTGCTTGTCCGTTCAACCGGCTCCAACATCGATGCCGAGGGGGTGCGCTGCTACGCGATGCTGCTGGGCAATGCGCTCCATTGCCGGGGCGCGCTGGAGATGATGGCGGGGTGGGACCTCGCCGGGCTGCAGCGCGATCTGCCGAAGGTCATGGCGCGAGTGCGGCTGATCCATGGCGCCAAGGATGCAGCGGTGCCGGTCAGTTCGGTGGAGCAGGCGGTGAAGCTGATGCCGCAGGCGACGCTCGAGGTGCTTGCGGGGCTTGGCCATCTGGCGCACGAAGAGCGAGCGGACCTTGTGGCGGAGGCGATGGCGGCCGCCGCGACGGTGCATGCCTGAGAGGGAGGGACAGCGTGGCTGAGAATTTCGGATGGATCGAAATGGTCGTCTTTGGCGGCGTCGCGCTGGGAATCGGCGTGTGGCAGCTGGTTTCGGTCAACCGCGAGATTGCCAAGGACAAGGCCAAGAAGGACCGAACAGCGAGGGACTAGCCAGCGTCGATTGGTTCCGAACTTGGCGGAGCGGCTGGGATTGGTGGAGAGCTGCCGCACCCTTTCACTGGCCGACAAAGGTGACAGCAAGGAAACTGAACAGGAGAAACGCCGTCAGCCCCAGCGTTCCTGCGAGAGGCCAAAGCAGCAGGCGTGATACCCTTGTGCCGATAACGGCGGTGAGACCGAGAACGACTGGCGGAAGCGCGATGAAAGCGGGATAGAGCCATGTGATTGGATGGGTGCTTGGGAGAAGCAAGCGCAGTCCCATCGGCGAGAACACCAACGCGATAAACACGCTCAGGAGCGCAAAAAAGAACCAGAGCGTCGCCACAATACCAGTTAATCGGCTCATGGGTGCAAGTTGGCACAGCCGCGCAATGTCCGCAATTGGGCGCAACCGATCGTTCGGATTTGCCCGTCCAGCCTAAGTCACCGCCGCGCCCTTGGCATGCGGTGCGGGATCAGTTGCTGCACGATCGGATTGCAGAACCGGTCGAGCGAGAGCGTTTCCTGCATCGCCACCACCGGCTCGCCATAGAGCCGCGCGTGGAGCGTGGAGCGGGTGTAGAAGGGGGAATCCTCCCAGGTCTTGCGCACGCGGGCGAGACCGCGGTCCGAGCGGGTCAGGCGCTCCATCTGCCACATCGTGTTGGGCAGCGGCGCGGTCGGCGGGAGATCGGTCTCGTGCGGGACGCCCGCGCTGTCAAACCGCAGCGCGCTGGCGAAGGTGGAGCCATCGCGGCGCTGGCCTTCGTAGAACACCGCGACGTGCTTGCCGAGGTGCGCGCGCGACCAGTGCCAGATGCGGAAGCCTTCCTCGAGCGATTCCGAGCCGCGGTTGGAATCGAGATAGGCGCTGCCCTGCCAGCTGAGCTCCGGCGCCTGCATCTCCACCGAGATCCGCGCGCGGGGGGCGAGGCAGTGCCAGAGGTGCTTGCCCGCCGGATCGAGCGCGAAAGCTTCGGTGTTGAGCATTTCGGGCCAGACCTTGATCCGGCCCGCCACACGGCGGCGGAACGGGTTCATGATCCGCTTGTCGAGTTCCTCGATATCGATGACGAGGCAGTCACCCGCCCAGCGGACCGAACTGGGGCCGATGGCGAACTGGTCCGCTTCGGGTTTCACGGCGTGTTCGCCCCGCTCGGTCATCGTCCAGCGCGCCTTGGGGCCATAAAGCGCGACGTTGAGCGCGCAGTGATCAAGCGGATTGCCGCGCCCGGAGCGCTTGAAATAGGGCGAGAAGACGCTGCCGATGAAGGCGATCAGGGTGAGGCCGTGCTGCCCGTCGTCGCTAAGCGCATCGACATACCACCATGAGTAGCCGCCCGCCGGGACCGGCGCGTCGAACCGGGGGTGCGCGTCGCTGTCAAGGCTGCCGGGGGCGCGGACGAGGCGGTCTTCCTCGCCCTTCTGCAGCAGCGCCCAGGGATCGGGCGCGGCGGGCGCGGGCGGCAGCGCGCCTTGCATGCGGGCGAGCGCCGTCCAAACCGGCGGCAAGTCCTCGGCCTTGAGCCCCAGCGCGCCATCCGCGCGATCATCGCCTCGCCACATGGGCCTGTCTCCCGTGCTCCGGATTTGCAGGAGCATGTGATGGATGATTGACGCATTGCCGCTAAATGTCCAATGTAATTGACATATGGACATGTCCAATCGTCTGGATTTGCCCCAAAGGGCCGGACTGAAGGAGCGCTGGGTCCTTTGGCGCAACCGGCTGCTGACCAATCCCCGGTTCCAATCATGGAGCGCCGCTTTCCCGCTGACCCGGCCGATCGTGCGCTCCCGCGCGCGGCGGGCCTTCGATCTGGTGGCGGGCTTTGCCTATGCGCAGGTGCTGGTGGCTTGCGTCGAGGGCGGGCTGCTCGATCTGTTGGCGGAAGGGCCGTGCGATACGGTGCGGGCGGCGAACCGGGCGGGGCTTGGCGTGGAGGCGGCAGAACGCTTGCTGCGCGCCGCCGCTTCGCTGGGCATCGCCGAGTCGCTGCCGGGCGGGCGCTGGACGCTGGGGATGGATGGCGCGGCGCTGCAGTGCAATCCGGGGGCGCGGGCGATGATCCGCCACCACGCGCTGCTCTATGCCGACCTCGCCGATCCGCTGGCGCTGCTGCGCGCGGACCGCAAGGAGCCGACCGCACTCTCGGACTTCTGGACTTACGCACGGGCCAGCGCGACGGGCAACGTGCCGCCGGGGCGGAAGGGCGATGCGGACAACGCTCCCGCAGCGGCCACCTATTCGGCGCTGATGGCCGCCTCGCAGGCGATGGTCAGCGAGCAGCTGATCGCGGCGTACAAGTTCAGCAAGCACAAGGCGATGATGGACGTGGGCGGGGGCACCGGCGCCTTTGTGCGGGCGGTGGGCACGGCCGCGCCGGATTTGCGACTCGGGCTGTTCGATCTGCCCGATGTCGTCACGGGGGCGGAAACCTCGCTAGGGCGCGATGCGCTGATTGCTCCGCGACTTACGCTCCACAAGGGAAGCTTCCTGCACGATCCCCTGCCCACCGGCTTCGATCTCATCACGCTGGTGCGCATCCTCCACGATCATGACGACGAACCCGCGCTGCGCCTGCTGCGCGCGGTTCGCGCGGCCCTTCCGCCTGGCGGAACCTTGCTGATCGGCGAACCCATGGCCGGAGCCACCGGCGGCGGCGCGATGGGAGATGCATACTTCGGGCTTTACCTCTGGGCGATGGGTTCGGGCCGCCCGCGCCGCCCCGCCGAGCTCGGCGCGATGCTGCACAGCGCCGGATTTTCCAGCTGGCGCGAGGTTTCGACCCATTTGCCGCTGGTGTGCGGCGCGATTGTCGCCCGCGTTTGACACCTCGCGGCCGCATAGGCGCAGAATCCCCCCAAAACGGACCATCGGCACTCATGCACAGCTTGCCGCAGGGCCGACCTGCACAAAGGTGTAGTGTCGAGTTGACACTTCTCTATGACAATGTAAGCTGACACTCGGAAAGCCCCCTAGACCGTACGGCATGCCGTCCGGCCCGGGCTGAGGGGAAAATGGTCGTGGAAGCATTGGCGCTCATCATGGAGGCACCGGAGCAATTGGCTCTCAGGCCCCTCGCGCTCGATGCGCCGACCGGCTCCGATGTGGTTGTCGAAGTCTGCTGGAGCGGCATCAGCACTGGCACCGAGAAACTCCTCTGGACCGGAAAAATGCCCATGTTTCCGGGCATGGGTTACCCGCTGGTGCCCGGTTACGAGTCGGTTGGCCGCGTGATCGACGCGGGCCGCGATGCCTGGGCGCGGATCGGCGACTGGGTCTTCGTCCCCGGCGCGAGCTGCTTCCGCGATGCGCGCGGCCTGTTCGGCGGATCGGCCCGCAGGCTCGTCCTGCCCTCCTCCCGCGCACTCACCATCGACGAGTCGCTCCAGGCGAACGGCGTGCTGTTTGCCCTCGCGGCAACGGCGCTGCATGCGCTGGACGGCGGCACCCTGCCCGATCTGATCGTCGGGCACGGCGTGCTGGGGCGTCTGCTGGCACGCATCACCACGGCGCTCGGCGCGCAAGCACCTACCGTGTGGGAAACCGATCCCCAGCGGATGGGCGGGGCCGTTGGTTACAAGGTTGTCTCGCCCGATGAGGATCCGCGCCGCGATTATCACTCGATCTGCGATGCCAGCGGCGACTCGAACATTCTCGACACGCTGCTTGGCCGCCTGACCCGCGGCGGCGAGATCAACCTTGCCGGCTTCTACAGCGAGCGGGTCAACTTCGCTTTCCCGATCGCTTTCCGGGCGGAGGCACGCATCCGCGTCGCTGCCGAATGGAGCCACGGCGATCTCGACCGGACGCGCGATCTCATTCGTTCGGGTCGGCTCGATCTCTCGGGCCTCGTCACCGACGTTCGCCCCGCGAGCGAGGCGGCCGAGGCCTATCCGGCGGCCTTCACCGACCGGAACTGCCTGAAAATGGTTCTCGACTGGAGCAACTGCGCATGACGACTCTGGAAGTATCTGCGCGCGTTCAGGCGCTTCGCGATGAAGCCGCGATCGAACCCGATGCGGTCACGCCCACCGAAGTGACCAAGGAAACGCAGATCATCGCGATCTACGGCAAGGGCGGCTCGGGCAAGAGCTTCGCGCTTTCCAACCTGAGCTACATGATGGCGCAGCAGGGCAAGCGGGTGCTGCTGATCGGCTGCGATCCCAAGTCCGACACCACCTCGCTGCTGTTCGGCGGCAAGAGCTGCCCGACAATCATCGAAACGTCCGCCGCCAAGAAACTGGCCGGCGAAGACGTGAAGATCGAGGACGTCTGCTTCCAGCGCGACGGTGTCTTCGCGATGGAGCTCGGCGGGCCGGAAGTCGGCCGTGGCTGTGGCGGGCGCGGTATCATCCACGGCTTCGAACTGCTCGAGAAGCTGGGCTTCCACGAGTGGGGCTTTGATTACGTGTTGCTCGACTTTCTGGGCGACGTGGTCTGCGGCGGCTTCGGCCTGCCGATCGCCCGCGACATGTGCCAGAAGGTCATCGTCGTCGGCTCGAACGACCTCCAGTCGCTCTACGTCGCGAACAACGTCTGCAAGGCGGTCGAGTATTTCCGCTCGATGGGCGGCAATGTCGGTGTTGCAGGCATGATCGTGAACAAGGACGACGGTACCGGCGAGGCCAAGGCCTTTGCCGAAGCGGTTGATATTCCGGTACTTTGCGCGATCCCGGCGGACGAGGACATCCGCCGCAAGTCGGCCAACTACCAGATCATCGGCCGGCCCGACACGCAGTGGGGCAGCTTGTTCGAGGAACTGGCGGAGAACGTTGCGACGGCCCCGCCGCGCCGGCCCAAGCCGCTCGACCAGGACGGCCTGCTCGGCCTGTTCTCGCCCGAGGACACCGGCGGCAGCGTGACACTGATCCCCGCCACCCAGGCGGACATGCGCGGCGGCACCTTCGAGACCAAGGCGTCGCTGGAGGTCATCTACGATGACATCTGAAACCCGCCCCGCCCCTGACCGCATCGACGCCATGCCCGACGCCCCCGTCGCGGCGGGGACCGATGGCGGCTGCCATGGCGGGACGGACCGGATGCGCGAGGCCGCGCGCAATGCCGGCAAGAGCGAAGTGCTCGATCGTTATGCCACCGACTATCCGGTCGGCCCGCACGATCAGCCGCAATCTATGTGCCCGGCCTTCGGCTCACTGCGCGTGGGCCTCAGGATGCGCCGCACGGCCAGCGTGCTCTCGGGCTCGGCCTGCTGCGTCTATGGCCTCACTTTTACCTCGCACTTCTACGGCGCGCGGCGGAGTGTCGGCTACGTGCCGTTCAGCTCGGAAACGCTGGTGACCGGCAAGCTGTTCGAGGACATCAAGGAAGCGGTCGAGCAGCTGGCCGATCCGGAACTCTACGACGCGATTGTCGTCACGAACCTCTGCGTGCCGACCGCCAGCGGCGTGCCGCTGCGCCTGCTGGGCAAGGAAGTGAACGGCGTCCGGATCATCGGCATCGATGTCCCCGGCTTCGGCATTCCGACTCATGCCGAGGCCAAGGACGTGCTTGCCGGCGCCATGCTCGCCTATGCCCGCAGCGAGGCGGAGGCTGGCCCGGTAAGCGCTCCCCTCGCCCGTTCGGATCGGCCGACGGTGACGCTGCTTGGCGAGATGTTCCCGGTCGATCCGGTCGGCATCGCGCAGATGCTGGAGCCGATGGGCCTCGCTGCTGGACCTGTCGTGCCGACGCGCGAATGGCGCGAGCTCTATGCCGCGCTCGATTGCGCCGCCGTCGCCGCGATCCATCCGTTCTACACGGCCAGCGTGCGCGAGTTCGAAGCCGCGGGTCGCACAGTGGTGGGCTCCGCTCCGGTGGGCCGCGATGGCACCGCCGATTGGCTCGCCAGCATCGGCCAGGCCTGCGGCGTGAGCGCCGACAAGATTGCCTTGGCGCAGAACCGCATCCTGCCCGCGATCAGCGGCGCGCTCGCCGCCCGCCCGATCAAGGGCCGCATCACCGTCTCGGGCTATGAAGGCTCGGAACTGCTGGTGGCGCGGCTGCTCGTCGAAAGCGGCGCGGACGTGCGCTATGTCGGCACTGCCTGCCCGCGCACGGTGTGGTCCGACCCCGACCGCGAATGGCTCGCGGCGCGCGGCGTCAAGGTGCAGTACCGCGCCAGCCTCGAACAGGACATCGCCGCGGTCGAGGAATTCCGCCCCGATCTCGCCATCGGCACGACACCGGTGGTGCAGCATGCCAAGCAGCTGGCAATTCCGGCGCTCTATTTCACCAATCTCATTTCGGCCCGGCCGCTGATGGGTCCGGCGGGTGCCGGCAGCCTTGCCATGGTGGTCAACGCCGCCATCGGCGGGAAAGCCCGGTTCGACCGCATGAGCGCCTTCTTCGAAGGCGTCGGCACAGGGCACACCACGGGCGTGTGGGAAGATACTCCGCAGGACCGGCCGAACTTCAAGAAGAAGTACGCCGCGCTCAACGAGGCCGCCCGCAAGGCGGCCGAGGCGGTGGGATCATGATCCTTCTGATCGCCTATCGCCGCCTGCGGCTCGCCGTAACAGTCCGGCCGATGTACCGCCTCGCAGGAGCGCACGCATGACGCTCATCATCGATCATGATCGGGCTGGCGGCTACTGGGGCGCGGTCTATGTCTTCACTGCGGTCAAGGGCCTGCAGGTCATCATCGACGGCCCTGTGGGCTGCGAGAACCTGCCGGTGACCTCGGTGCTCCATTACACCGACGGGTTGCCGCCGCATGAGCTCCCCATCGTCGTCACCGGCTTGGGCGAAGAAGAGCTCGGCAAGACCGGCACCGAAGCCGCCATGCGCCGCGCGTGGAAGACACTCGATCCGGAGCTGCCGGCAGTCGTCGTCACTGGCTCGATCGCCGAGATGATCGGCGGCGGCGTGACGCCGGGCGGCACCAATATCAAGCGCTTCCTGCCGCGCACGATCGACGAGGATCAGTGGCAATCGGCGGACCGCGCGCTGAGCTGGCTGTGGAGCGAGTTCGGCCCCAAGACCGTGCCCGCGCCAAAGGCCCGCAAGGACGGCGAGAAGCCGCGCGTCAACATCATTGGCCCGGCCTACGGCATGTTCAACATGGCCTCGGACCTCGCCGAAGTGCGCCGCCTGATCGAAGGCCTTGGCGCCGAGGTGAACATGGTGTTCCCGCTGGGCTGCCACCTCGCCGATATCCGCCGCCTTGCCGATGCCGATGCAAATGTGTGCCTTTACCGCGAGTTCGGGCGCAATCTTTGCGAGGTACTGGAGCGGCCCTACTTCCAGGCGCCGGTCGGTCTCACTTCGACCACCCGCTTCCTTGAGGCATTGGGCGCCTCGCTGGGGCTCGACCCTCAGCCGTTCATCACGCGCGAGAAGCACACCACGATCAAGCCGCTGTGGGACTTGTGGCGTTCGGTGACGCAGGACTTCTTCGGCACGGCCAGCTTCGGCATCGTCGCGAACGAGACTTACTCGCGCGGGATCCGACATTTCCTCGAAGAGGACATGGGCCTCCCCTGCGCCTTCGCGTTCTCGCGCAGCGCGGGCGTGAAGCCGAAGAACGAAGACGTGCGCGATGCGATCCGCGCCGGCGCGCCGATGGTCGTGTTCGGCAGCTACAACGAGCGGATGTACCTCGCCGAATGCGGGGCGCGCAGCATCTACATCCCGGCCAGCTTCCCGGGCGCCGCGATCCGCCGCCACACCGGCACGCCCTTCATGGGCTATTCTGGTGCGACCTACCTGATCCAGGAAGTGTGCAACGCGCTGTTCGATGCGCTGTTCCACATCCTGCCCCTTGCCACCCAGCTCGATGCGGTGCCCGCCACGCCGGCGCGGCTCCACCGCGAGCTGCCGTGGAGCGACGAGGCCAAGGCCCGGCTCGACGAACTCGTCGAGGCCCAGCCGGTGCTCATCCGCATCTCCTTTGCCAAGCGCCTCCGCGACGTGGCCGAAGCTGCCGCCCGCCGCGAAGGCGAAAGCGAAGTCAGCGCCGATCGGCTGGCCGATGCGCTGCTCGGAAGCGCGGCGCCATGAGCCGCGCGCGCACCCATTCTCCCGCTTTGCGGGAAGGCCATTCCCGCCCAGCGGGTAACCCCATTCCCTCGGCTTCGGCCGTTGGAATATCGCCGGGGGGCGATCGCCGCCTCTCGCTTTGCACGTCAATACTGGAGATGCAGATATGAGCGATGATCGCCTGGGGCTCAGGACCTACCTGACGCCTGAAGAAGCCAAGGAATTCCACAAGCTGTTCATGAGCAGCTTCCTCGGCTTCACCGCCGTGGCCGTGGTTGCCCACGCGCTCGTGTGGTCATGGCGTCCCTGGATTTCGTAAGAAATCCAACGTCATAACACCCACGTTTGGCCATAACGGCCACCCGGCCCTTTTCGGCCGAACCTGAACGACCGCGCCGCTTTGGCGCTTTCACAAGGACAGATACCATGTGGAGAGTCTGGCTTATTTTCGATCCGCGCAGGGCCCTCGTGGCGCTCGCCGCGTTCCTGTTTGTGCTGGCAATCGTGATTCACTTCATCCTGCTCAGCACGCCTCGCTTCAACTGGCTCGACGGCCCGCACACCGCGGCCCAGGCAGCCCCGGCTGCAGCCGCAGCCACGCCCTGACCACCTGCAAGGCAAGAGGCGGCATCCCACCGAAAGTGGACATGCCGCCTCCGGCACTGCCGGGGGGAACCGGTTGATTTTCCATGTACTTGTGCCCGCCAGGCTTGGGCGGGGGAGGATAGAGCCATGGCGCTCCTCAGTTTCGAGCGAAAGTATCGCGTGCGCGGAGGCACGTTGATCGGCGGGGACCTTTTCGACTTCTGGGTCGGCCCGTTCTACGTTGGCTTTTTCGGAGTGATCACGGCGATCTTCGCCTCACTCGGAACGGCTCTCATTCTCTACTGCGCCTCACAAGGTGGCACGTGGAACCCGTGGCTGATCTCGATCGCGCCGCCTGACCTCAAATATGGCCTCGGCTTCGCGCCGCTGCGCGAGGGCGGGTTCTGGCAGGTGATCACGGTCTGCGCGATCGTGTCCTTTGTCTCCTGGGCACTGCGCGAGGTGGAGATCTGCCGCAAGCTCGGCATGGGCTATCATGTGCCCATCGCATTCGGCTTCGCGATCTTCGCCTACGTTTCGCTGGTGGTGATCCGTCCGGTGCTGCTGGGTGCCTGGCACTTTGGCTTCCCCTACGGGATCTTCAGCCACCTCGATTGGGTGTCGAACACCGGCTACCAGTACCTGCACTTCCACTACAATCCGGCGCACATGCTGGCGGTGAGCTTCTTCTTCACCACCTGCCTCGCGCTCGCATTGCACGGCGCGCTGGTGCTTTCCGCGGTCAACCCGAAAGAGGGCGAAACCGTGAAGACCCCGGAGTATGAAGACACCTTCTTCCGCGATCTGATCGGCTATTCGATCGGTACCCTGGGCATCCACCGCCTGGGCCTGCTGCTGGCGCTCAACGCCGGCTTCTGGAGCGCGGTCTGCATCATCATCAGCGGCCCCTTGTGGACCAAGGGCTGGCCGGAATGGTGGAACTGGTGGCTCAACCTGCCGATCTGGTCGTGAAGGAGGACTAGCCATGGCTACCTATCAGAATATCTTCACGCAGGTTCAGCTCAGCCATGCCCCCGAAATGGGCATCGAGATGAAACCCGGCAGTGATCCGCGCGGCACCGCCGTCACCTTCAACCACCTCTTCGGCCGCTTCGGTCAGGCCCAGCTCGGCCCGATCTATCTCGGCTGGACCGGTCTCCTCTCGCTCCTCTGCGGCTTCACCGCGTTCGAGATCATCGGTCTCAACATGATGGCCTCGGTGAACTGGGATCCGATCCAGTTCGTGCGCATGCTGCCCTGGCTCAGCCTCGAGCCGCCGGGGCCGGAATACGGCTTCTCGCCCATCGTCCCGCTCGCGAAGGGCGGCTGGTGGATCCTCGCGGGCATGTTCCTGACGCTCTCGGTCCTGCTCTGGGCGATCCGGACCTACCGCCGGGCCCGCGCACTCGGCATGGGGACCCACGTGTTCTGGGCGTTCATGTCGGCGATCTGGCTGTTCCTCGTGCTCGGCTTCATCCGGCCCGCCTTCATGGGCAGCTGGTCCGAAGCAGTGCCCTTCGGCATCTTCCCGCATCTCGATTGGACCGCCGCGTTCTCAATCCGCTATGGCAACCTGTTCTACAATCCGTTCCACGCCCTCTCGATCGCCTTCCTTTATGGCTCGACCCTGCTCTTCGCGATGCATGGCGCGACCATCCTGGCAGTCGGCCGCTATGGCGGTGAGCGCGAGATCGAACAGATCACCGATCGCGGTACTGCATCTGAACGCGCAGCCCTGTTCTGGCGCTGGACCATGGGCTTCAACGCCACGATGGAATCGATCCACCGCTGGGCCTGGTGGTTTGCCGTGCTGACCACTCTCACGGGCGGCATCGGCATCCTCCTCACCGGCACCGTTGTCGACAACTGGTACCTGTGGGCCCAGCAGCACCACTATGCGCCGGCCTATCCCGATACCGGGGTCGTCGATCCGGCTTTGGGGAGCAAGTGACCATGAAACCGAACCTCATGCTGCGCCTCGGCGCGGTGGTCCTCGGCGCTGCGCTGCTCGGCGGCTGCCAGATCGAGACCAAGTCCGCCAAGCAATACGGCTTCCGCGGCACCGGCATGGATCAGATCACGCTCGCTTCGGCGAACAAGAAGATCGATCCAATCAATGTCGTGCCGCCACCGCCCTATGATCCGCCCAAGCCGGGTGGCCGTCCTGCCAAGGAAGCTTACCAGAACGTGCAGGTTCTGGGCGACATCTCGGAAGACGAGTTCAGCTACACGATGGCCGCGATCACGCAGTGGATCGCGCCGGAGCAAGGCTGCAACTACTGCCACAACCCGGCCAACATGGCCTCCGACGAGATCTACACCAAGAAGGTGGCTCGGCGGATGCTGCAGATGACGCGGAACATCAACACCAACTGGACCCAGCACGTGAAGCAGACCGGTGTGACCTGCTACACCTGCCACCGGGGCAAGGCGGTTCCGACCGAAAACTGGGCGCTGCCGGCCAAGGGCAACGAGGACACCATCCTCGGCAACAAGCACGGCCAGAACGCGCCACTCGTCAGCACGGCCTATTCGTCGCTGCCGAACACGGCTTTCGCCAAGTACCTGCTCGACAGCAACTCGGCGCCGATCCGGGTGCAGACGACCTACAGCCACCCGTCGCAATACGTCGCGACGAAGAACAAGACCACGACGATGGAGACCGAAGGCACCTACAGCCTGATGATGCACACCTCCTCGGCGCTCGGCGTGAACTGCACGTTCTGCCACAACGCCGGCTCGTTCCAGGCCTGGAACATGAGCACGCCCAAGCGCGTCGGCGCCTGGTACGGCTACCGGATGGTGCGCAACATCAACGGTGAATACATCGGCACGCTCGCCAGCGTGTTCCCGAAGCACCGCCTCGGGCCCCAGGGCGATCCGCTGAAGGTCAACTGCACGACCTGCCACCGCGGCATCAACAAGCCTCTGGGCGGCGTCTCGATGGTCAAGGACTACCCGGCCCTGCGCCCGAGTGCTCCGATGGTCACCGCGGCGGCAGCTCCGGCTGCGGCACCGACCAAGATGCCGTAAGCCAACCGAACACCCCCGCGCACGCAACCGGCGCGGAATACCTGGCCCCTGCGATCCCCTGCGATCGCGGGGGTTTTCTTTTGGTGGGTAAATTGAGTGGCGGTTCCCTGCGAGCGAAAGGCCGCAGCTGAAGACACGTCAAACAAAACTCGATATCCTTCAACCCATGGATCGCACTGACCGCAATAGATTTGGACCTCCCGACGACACCCCAATGTTGCCGTGGTTTGAAGGAGCGTTCTCACACGCATTCATTGCGTTGCATCCATTCGTGGCAATTGAGGGACTTGATCCGTCAGTGTGCGCGCATGGAACGTTGATCCTGAAGCGGACCGACGCGCCACCAGACGTCGACTTGATCGAGTGGATCGACGGCGAGGTCGAACAAAGTCGAGAAGGTAAGGAGTTGACTGGGATCGCGATCGATGAGGCCGCGATCAAGTTCGGCAGAAAAGTTCGTTGGCGTGAGATCTGTGAACTCGCTGATTTTATTGATCATTGCGCGCTGGATCAAGCACTTCGGACCAGTATCGGCGGTATGAGGAAGGATCTGGAGGATCGGACCGCAGCGACCAGATTGAAGTCGTTGTGCCGCGAGCACAGGTTGTTTCTGCCGACTGAGGGACGGTTTGAGCCGGTCATGCAGGCGAACCTGATCGCGCTGCTTGAGCGTATGGGGGTGACGGAGGTTTACGTCGGTGACGAGTTTGGAGAGGAGGAACTCCTAATCAGCGTCGCGGCTCTTCGCGGAGAGCAGCCTTGGAATGACAGGTCGGATTTGATCTCGTGGGCCATTCAAAGGATCTATCCACCTGACCATTCCGTTCTCATCTGGGTGCACTGGGACAGTTTCTACACGGCAGTATTCGCAACTGCTGAGCGACTGAACGGAAGCAACATCAGCGAACTTTTGGAGGGCTTCTGGTGCACGAACGAAACGACAAGCTACTGGATGATCGAGCCTCAGATCTCCTTGGTCCAGTAGGTTTCGGCTGCCAATCCATGCCCTGGCTTTGATCGCCATTTGACTGAATCGTTCGCTTCAGCTGCAACTCACGAAATGTCGCTACCGTCCTCTCCCCCGCCGCACAAGGTCCGCCAGATGGACCGGGAACGAGGCAGCCAGCGGCAGCGCGATCCATGGCCAGCTGGCGCCGACGAGCGCGGCGCGCAGGGACAGCATCATGCAGGCGCCGGGGAGCAGGAGCAGGGCGACGTCGATTGCCGGGCGGCCTGCTCGCAGGAGAAGCAGGGCTTCGAGCACCAGCACCGAGAGGACGAGATCGGCGGCGTGGCCGCTGGCGAAGAAGGGGGCAAGATCAGGCATGCGCGCCCTCAGGAGAACGGCCCGTTGAGCTGGATCACCTGCCAGTTGAGCGCGCCCGCGATACTCACCCAGACGAGATAGGGCAGCAGCAGCAAGGCGGCGAGGCGGGAGAAGCGGCCGCAGGCCACAATCAGGACGAGGATCGAAACCCACAGCACGGCCAGCTCGACCATCGCCCAATCCGGCCGGCGCAGCTGGAAAAACAGCACCGTCCAGCTGACGTTGAGCGCGCCGTTGATCGCGAAGAGGCCAATCAGCGTATCGGCGGAGCGGCTGTCTGGCGCGGCCCGCCAGGCGTAGACGCCGGCGGCGGCGATCAGCGTGAACACCACCGTCCAGATCAACCCGAACGCGGGCGCCGGCGGGTTCCAGCTCGGCAGGTTGAGCGACTGGTACCAGCCGGTCGTATCGGTCATCGTGCCGCCGACGCCGGCGACGATTGTCGCGGCGATGGCGGCAACGGCAATCGGCAGGCCCCAGGGCCGGTTGGCGTGTCTGCTCAAGGGTGCGCGGCCCTCAAACCAAGCAAATGCGCGGTATCCTTGAGGAAGATCCTGAGGTGCGCCAGCGGATCGGCGCGGACCAGCTTCTTGTTCATGTAGGCCTGCCAGGTGAGGCGCTGCACATCGGGATCGGCGCACATCGCGACGAAGCGTTCGCGGCGCTTGTCGCTGGAGTACCAGAAGTATTGCATGATCCCGAGTATCCAGAACACGCGGCCATGCTCCTTGAGGAAGGTGCGCCGCGCGGCCCGGAGTGCGGCGGGCTTGCCGGTCACGAGGAACTGGTGCGCCGCATTGGCCACGTGGCGCCCGCATGTCATCGCGTAGTAGATGCCCTCACCCGATGCGGGCGCAACGACACCGGCGGCATCGCCCGAGACGATGACATCGCGGCCATTGTCCCAGCGCTTCAAGGGCGTCAGAGGGATCGGAGCGCCTTCGCTGCGGATCGTTTCGCAATCGGCAAGGCCCATTTCCCGACGCATGGCGGCGACTGAGCCGCGCAGCGAGAAGCCCTTGTTGGCGCTGCCGACGCCGATGCTCGAAGTTTCGCCATGCGGGAAGACCCAGCCGTAGAAATCGGGCGAGACCCGGCCCTGGTAGATCACGTCGCAGCGCGCGGGATCAAAGCCGTGGTCGTTGGCGGGGGGCGACTTGATGATCTCGTGATAGGCGAACACGCACTTCACGTTCTCGCTGCCGGGCAGGCTGTCGCGCGCGACGCCGGAGCGGGCGCCGTCTGCGCCGACGACGAGGCGAGCGCGCACGCGGTGGTCCGGTCCGGAGCGGCTTTCGCGGTAGACGACCACGGCGCCTTCAGCCCCGTCGCGCTCGATGCGTTCGAAGGTGCCGGTGCGGCGCTCGGCCCCTACCTGCGCCGCGCGGTTGCGCAGCCATTCGTCAAACACGTCGCGGTCGACCATGCCGACATAGCCGATCTCACCCACCGGCATGTCGACCGCGCGATCAGACGGGGCGACCATGCGCGCGCTGCGGGCGCGGGCGACGAGGAGGCTGTCGGGGATGGCGAACTCTTCCATCAGGCGCGGGGGGACTGCGCCGCCACAGGGCTTGATGCGGCCATCGCGGTCGAGCAGCAGCACGGAGTGGCCCATGCGGGCGAGGTCGGCAGCCGCCGTGGCTCCGGAGGGGCCGCCACCCACGACGACGACGTCGAAATCGATCTTGCTCATGCTTCCGCCTCCCGCAATTTCACGGCCGCGCCCTGCCCCGCAATGCGCGCCGCCATCACCGCCGCGGCCATGAACAGCATGGCCTCGAGCGTGAAAATCGTCTGGAACGCGCGCCCGTCGCTTTCCGCGTGGCGCGCCAGATCGACACCGATGGCGCCGGAAAGGCCGCCGAGGCCGAAGGCAATGCCCTGCGCCGCGCCCCAGATGCCCATGCGCAGGCCGGTGTCAGCCTTGTTGCCAGCTCCGGCGAGGCTCATCATCGCGCCGATGGCGGAGACGGCGAAGACGCCGTTGGTGAAACCGAGCACGCCGATGTTGGCTGCGAGCGGCCAGCCCGGCCCGACGCCCGCGCCGACCGCAAGACCTGCCAGTGCGAGCGCAGAGCCGACACAACCCGCGGAGATCCAGCCTCTGAGTTCCCCCGCCGCACGGCCCGCAAAGGCGCTGCCCCCGATCCCGGCGACGATCATGCCGAGGAGCACGCCGCTGTGCTGGACCGCGGAGAGCGAGGTGGACTGCGCAGGGCTCATCCCGAAGACGATCCCGGCGAAGGGTTCAAGGATCAGGTCCTGCATCGAATAGGCGAGCATCGAGAGGAACACGAAGACGGTGAAGCGGCGCGCGGCGGTTTCCGCAAAGACGGCGCGCAGGGCTTCTCCGAGGCTGGCTTCGCTGGTCGGTTCGGGAGTGACCGTCTGGATGCCCCGTTCGAGACGGAAAGTCGCAAGCACGGTGATGAGAAGGGCGGCGAGCGCGATCCCGCCGGAGACCTTGACGAGCTGGGCCCACGAGAATGGCTCAAGCAACGCACCAGCCGTACCGGCGGAAACGACGATGCCCATGACCATCATGATCCACGTGACCGCCGCCGCGGCGGCGCGCCGCTGGGGTGCGACGCCAGCTGCGAGCAGGGCGAGTAGCGATGGGCCTGCAGCGCCGACACCTGCTCCGATCAGGACGAAACCGAGCAAAAGCAAGGCATTGGCGGGTAGCGGCGCGAGCGGCAGGGCGAACACGGCAAGCATGGCTCCAAGTCCGAGGACCGCCACGCCGCCGATGATCCAGGGCGTGCGGGCATGACCACGGTCCGAGCCATGCCCCCAGACGGGGCGTGCGAGCTGCACCGCATAGTGCAGCGCGACGAGCCCGGCCGGGACGGCGGCGGCCATGCCATATTCGACGACCATGACGCGGTTGAGCAGCGACGTGGCGAGCATGACGATCGCGCCGATGGAGGCCTGCACCAGCCCGAGCCGGGCGATCGAGAGCCAGCTGAAGCCCATTACCAGTGACCGCCAAGGCCGCCGGCAGCTGCCAGCATGCCGAGGACGTAGAGGGTGACGCCGGTTCCGCCGTACCAAGGCGCGCGGCCGGCCGGATCGGCGATCAGCTTGGGCATCAGCGCGAATTGCACCGCGAGCACCGCCGCAACGATGGCGGCGGACAGCATGAGGCCATTCTGGACAAGATAGAGCGCGGCGCAGACTTGCGCCAGCGCCATGACGGCGCAGGCCAGCAGCGCGGCATTGCGAACGCCGAGCACGACCGGGAGCGAGCGCACCCCGGTCTGGCGATCGCCTTCCACAGCCTTGAAATCATTGAGCGTCATGATGCCATGCGCGCCAAGGCTGTAGAGCACGAGGACGACGAGCACCGGCGTGGGCGGCAGCGTGCTGGTCATCACGGCGGCACCGGTGAACCAGCTGAGGCCTTCATAGGTCAGCCCGACCAGCATCGGGCCCCACCAGCCGCTGGCCTTCAGACGGAACGGCGGCGCGCTGTAGGCCCAGGCGGCGGCAAGGCCGACCACGGTCGCGACCATGACCCATAGGCCGAGCGCCACGCCGACAGCGAAGGAAACAACCGAACCGATGCAGGCGATCCACAGACCCCAGCGGCCGGGGATGCGCCCCGACGGGATCGGGCGGTTTGGCTCGTTGATGGCGTCGACATGGCGGTCGAACCAGTCGTTGATGGCCTGGCTGTTGCCGCAGACCAGCGGGCCGGCAAGGAGGCCGCCCGCGATGATCGAAATCCAGTGCCCGGACGCGGGTTGGCCTGAGGAAACGACGCCGCACATGAAGGCCCAGATCGGCGGGAACCACGTGATCGGCTTCAAGAGCTCCAGCACGTCGCGCGGAGCTGGACGCCGGATCGCCTTGGGGTCCGTGAGTGCCATCGAGCGGGCCGAAGTGGCAGGCTGCGTCATACCCTCGGAGGGTATGGTTGACACCCACAAGTGTCAATTGATTCTTACACTTGCGCGGAAAAGGCTACTCGCCCTCACCCACGAGGTTGCCGAGCCCGTAGCGGTGCAGCTTCGAGTAGAGACTCTGGCGGCTGAGGCCGAGGATCTCGGCGGCGGAGGCGCGGTTGTCAGAGGTGTAGGCGAGCGCGGCCTCGATGCAGAGCCGTTCGATGAGGTCGGTGCTCTCGCGCACGATTTCCTTGAGGCTCGCGCGGCCGACGAGTTCGGTGAGCTGCTCGACCGAGCGCGGCAGATCGAGCGGTGTGGGCGGCAGATCGCGCAGGCGGCGCCCGATCTCGCGGATCGCGAAGCCGTAGCACGGGTTGTCTCCCGACGTGCGCACGGCGGAAAGCTCCACCGGCTCCTCCAGTTCGGAATCGCGGGCGCGGACCACGGTGCTCACGTTCCGGGCAAGGCCGTACTTGGTGAGCTGGCTTTCGATGAGATCGAGATCGATGCCGGGCCGGCCGACAAATTCGCCCAGCGGACGGCCGCGGATCTGATCAAGCGAGGCCGCGCGCGCGAGTTCGAGGAACGCGATGTTGGCCGCGATGATCCGCATGTCGGAATTGGCGACGACGAACGCATCGGGCATGCGCTCGACGATGTCGAGCAGCGTGGCAGCGCCTTCGGTGGCGCGGCCGCCCGCCGAACTCAGCCTGACCAGCAGGTAGCGTCCGCCCAGCTGACGGAAACCGGTGGCGGAAATGATGAGTTGCTGGCGCGCCCGTTCGAGTTCGACCGTCAGCGGCGAGACTTCGGACGTGGTGAGCACGGCGCCGAGATAGGCGATCAGCGCATCGCGCGAGCCGCGGGCGACAAGGCCGGAGAGCTTGGTGCCGACGAGACTGCCGGGCCGCGCCTCCAGCACCGCATGCGCGGCTGGGTTCGCTTCCTGGATGCGCTGGCTGTCTGCCTCGACGAGCAGAACGGGCTCAG
>Ga0310345_10000915_pt1 | contig 36370 bp, 39 predicted proteins | sample HC15DNA20500_MG_FD_204667 | JGI IMG/M metagenome (GOLD analysis project Ga0310345, IMG submission 204667) | Marine microbial communities from station ALOHA, North Pacific Subtropical Gyre - HC15-DNA-20-500_MG | ecosystem: Environmental > Aquatic > Marine > Oceanic | place: Pacific Ocean: North... | reverse complement strand
GCCGTGTCACCGGCCTCAATCCTGGTCGCTCAGGCTCCGCGGTTCGCCATCATCCTCTTCGTCTCCGCCGTCTCCGCCGTCTCCGCCGTCTCCGCCGTCTCCGCCGTCTCCGCCGTCTCCGCCGTCCGCGTCATCCTGATCCACCAGAGGGGGAGGTGGAGACGACTGGTGAATCTGGCGGTCGGGAGCTTTGAACTCGTGCTCGATCTCCCGCACCGAGCTCTTGAACTCCCGGATGCCCTTCCCGAGGGACGAGCCGATCTCTGGAAGCTTCTTGGCTCCAAAAAGCAGCAGGACCACCAGAAAGATGAAGATCATCTCCCACATTCCGAATCCGCCTAAGCCCATCTCTCAAATCCTCCACAGGGTTCGTAGCTCAAATTGTCCATTCAAGTGTTTCCGGTATCGTCCGCTGATCAGATCCAAGAGCGCACGATCAGCGCGACAATCAAGATCCCGACCAGTGTCAACACGTTCACAGTAACGGAGATCGGGCCCACCGTGAACGCCGCCACCGCTAGGTCGATCGAGAGTGGACCTATTGATGCATCCACTGCTGTCACCAGAAAGTCCCTCGCCGCGCTCTCTGGGAGGAACAGTTCGGAAAGTTTCGTGAGTAGCCCCCCAAGGATAAGGCCCAACACCATGGTCCATGTGAGACGGATAAGACCCCGTCGTCGAGTGTCAACCAGCATACACGTTTCTCATCGCCTGCGATCCACCGCGTAGGCCACGGCGTCGTGCAGCGCAGCCACCGCGGAACTCTCAGGGAGGTCCGTCAGCGACGCACGCGCGAGATCGGCATAGTCCTCGGCCCGACTCCTGGCGTACTCGAGTCCACCCCTATCCGTGACGATTCCGACGACTTGCTCGATCTTCTCGTCCGACGGAGCCACCCGGGTGAACAAGGTCCGAATCTCGAGTTCCTCCGCCTCGCTGGCGCTCGCCAACGCACCCATCAGCGGCAAAGTAACCTTGTGCTCCCGAAGATCCTGTCCCGTAGGCTTCCCCGTGACGGCTTCGGAACCGGTGTAGTCGAGCAGGTCGTCCGCAATCTGGAACGCCATCCCGAGATTGTGGCCGAAGAGCGCCAACTGCTCCCTGCACTCGGCCCCGCCCGCGAGCGAACCCATTTCACAGGAAGCCGACATGAGTGACGCAGTCTTTGCCGCGATGAGTCGGTAGTAGTCCTGCTCCGTGAAGTCAAGCGCGTCGAACGAGGTCAGCTGGCGCATTTCCCCGACCGACATTTCGTTGGCGGCCCCCGCCAATACCGTGAGCGCGTCCAGGTGGCCAAGTTGGGCGAGTTCCGTGACAGCCCGGGAATACAGATAGTCGCCCATGATGATGGCGACCTGATGCGTCCACAAAGCGTTCACGGTCGGCATTCCGCGACGGAGCACAGAGTGGTCGACTGCGTCGTCGTGAACCAGCGTCGCGAGATGAACGAGTTCGACAACAGCAGCGAGCGTGCGTGAATCGGGGTGGGGCTCTCCACTCACGCGACTAGAAAGCAGGAGAAGCGTGGGACGGAACAGCTTGCCCTGGCGCAAGAGGAGGTGCTCGTTGACCTCTTCGATCATGTCGAAGTCCGAGAGCACGATCCGACGAAGCTCCGAGCCTACCTGGTCCAACTCCGATCGCACAGATGCTTGAATCGAAGTGAGGGCTGACGCGCCCCCCTGACCTGCTTGACCTACGCTGGTATCGATTGAGGTCTGCATCCGGCGCTCAACGCAAGTCGCGAAGCCGGTCGGTCACGTCGGCGAAATTGATATCAAGCGAGAACACCTTCTCGTACAGCTCTAGGGCCCTCTCCGAATTACCCATATCTTGATGCGCTCGAGCGAGGTAATAGTAGATGCCCAACAACTCGTCCTCGATGTCGTACTCGACCTCGAGCGCCCGTTCGAGCGCGTTCACGGTGGCCTCAGGCTGACCCATCTCCAGGAAGGTGGTGCCCAAGAGTTCGTGTGTGGGCAGATGGTCGAGAGCGGCACGAAGCGCAGCCTGAAACTCGCTGATCGCCTCGTCGAGCAAACCCATCTCCTTGTACGCTGTGCCGAGATCGTGGTGAGTCTGCACGTCGTCGCTATCGATACTCTCGGAAACTTTGTACTTGAACTGAGAGAGCATCTTGGCGAAGTCCGCAGCCTCATCTCCCGAGGGCTCCTCATAGGCGACCGTGAATCGCGTCGACTGCTCGTAGTGGTGGACCGCAGCAGCAAGATTTCCTACCCGGACGTAGAGGTCCCCGACACGGTTGTACAGGCCGATATCCGGCTGCTCTTCTTCGGCCAGTTTCGCAATCGCCAGCCCGTACTGCACCAGAGCCTTGCCCCACTCCTCATTCTGCTCGTGACGGCGAGCATCTTCTTTGAGGGTCTCAATGCTCATATGGCATCGTTCGAAGTCGGCATTCCGGTGTCCAGGCGTCCTTCCATGTGCATCCTGACACGGCGGGACAATACGCGGGCTGGTTGCAGGTCAAGAATGTGTAATTTGTGCTGCGTCGCGGGAAGCACAAGGGCATCTGGAATCATGCCAATCACTTGAGTTTCAACGACATCGCCGCCCTGCGCATGTACCGCCTTTTCGATTGCTGAGAAGACAGCGAGCGGCGAAGTCTTAGTAGGATCCTCGAGGTTCATCGATATCTGGACTCGGTCCTGCGATGGCAGATGGAGTCCCAAAGCCCTCAAGCCCACGAATCCGCCGTCTCGCTCACGTACCTGCGAAGCGATCTCGCGCGCCTGATCACGAGTGATCCCTCGCAGAAAGATGTTCCACGCAAGTAGGACTGGCCTGGCTCCGACGCAGGTCACGCCTGCGGTCTCATGGGCGCGCTCGGCCGACGCCGGCTCCTGGGGGCGGCGGTCCTCGGGGAAGCCCTTAGCGAGGCCCTTGAATCCGCCTCGACGCAATTCGGCGAGGCCACGCCCGACGGGGTCGGAAGCACGTCCGTAGTAGAAGACGGGAACCCCGAGGTCCGCGATCGCCTTCCCGACACGATGCGCGGCGCTGACCGCATCCGTCATGTCGACACCGTGCAGCGGAACCAACGGCATCACGTCGAGGGACCCTACACACGGATGAACTCCTTGGTGCTCGCGCAAATCGATGTGGTCGCGCGCGAACTCCGCCGCAGCAATCGACGCACGAACCACCAAGCGCGGGTCCCCGATGTAGCTGATCACGCAGCGATGATGGTCGGGATCCGCAGACCAGTCGAGCACCTCCACTCCCGTGGCCGCGATGGTATCCACGAGTGCGCGCACCTTCGAGAGGTCGCGTCCCTCGGAGAAGTTCGGCACCGCTTCCAGCACTTTGACCATGGGTGTCAAGCTACATGAAGTGAGGCCCGGACGCGGCTTGGCGCCCGGGCCTCTTCGGGCCAAAACATCGAGCCCTCAGCCCATCACCGTCCCACCACTACCACTAGGTCTGGGTTCCCAGCCTGGACCTGATAGGCCCAGTCGAAGATCATCAGGGCGTTGTCGTCTTGGTCGTAGCCAAGCAGATCCGGGCGAATCACGCCGTAGTGGATCTCGCCGTCGTTGCCGATCACTCGTAAGACATAGCTCGCCTGAGTTGCGAGCGGCATGTCCGCGGTGCCATAGCCCGACGTGGGCGCACTCGTCACATCAGTGCATCCCGCGTCGGCCGCTACATCGCACTTGAGAGACGTGGTCTCGAAGCTCACGGGATAGATGGCGGACTGCGGGCCCGGAACCAGCCACCACCCCTGTGCGTCGACCTCGAGCCGGAAGTGCCGGTCGAACGACGTGCCGCTCAAGATCGGGTTGGTGTTCTCGTCTTCCGAGAAGCGAAAGCCGGAGAGCGCTGGCTGACCGAAGTGGTCGTACAACCACTCGCCGTGGAAGTCCGGCCGGGGCGTGCCCTGAGCAGTCAAGCTCGCAGAACTCTCGTGACCGTCGGTGCCCACCGCGGTCGCGAAGTACGAGTAGGTCGCACCGTTCTCGGCGAGCAAGTCCAAAAAACCCTCGGAGTCTGTCTCACCGAGCAAGAACTCAGTGCCGGACCCGTCGTCGAGATAGACCTTGTAGTGCGAGAAGTCGCCGGCTTCGCGCGATCCGTCACCCCACGCAAGATAGTTCGCGTTGTCGAGCGCGATTACGCGGAAGGCATTGGGAGCCGGAGGACCGACCGCCGCGGGCACGGACACCTCGACGGAGTAGTCGCTCGCCGTCTCGATGCCGGAGTAGGAGTCCACCGCCGAAACGTAGTACTCGTACGTCTGACCCTCGAGCACGTTCGCGTCCTCATAGGAGCAGAGCCCCGACGCACAACTCGTCACCTCGGCGATCAAGAAATAATCGGCGTCGGTCACCCGGCGGGAGTACACACGAAAAGCCTCCCCATTCCAGGCCGCTGCCAGCCCCCAGGTCACAGTCACCACGCCCGCGTAATAGCTCGCCTCCACATCAACGGGAGCCGCCGGCGCGTCCACACCGAACATGAATTCATCCTCGCAGCCCACTAGGGCCAGCATCATCACCAGAGATCCCACCGCCACGCGTCTCATCGTCCACTCTCCCATTCGACTCAGCGATCCACCATCCCCAACAGCCCACCTCAAAGTGTCGACAAGTCAGAATGCATCCCCCATGCCCAAACCCTAATCCGTTGTCACACAACATCTTAGTCAGATTCGACCGAACCGAGATCGTCCCCCCTGGAGGACACTCCCACAGCCCCCCAAAGACACAAGTAGTCCCAACGCGCCCCCGAAATCCGCTGAGCAAAGCGTCAAGCAAGCCACGGAACCGGCGTCGGATAGCCGCAGAGTTGGGGGCGCAGCGAGCCACGCTGCCCGCGGCTGCGTCGGATGTGCCACCGAGGCCCCGCGCCACCCGTGAGACCAAGAAGTTGGGGGTGCCGCGAGCCACGCCGCTCGAAGCGGCGTTGGATCGGCAAAAGGAAGGACCCGAACCCACGCCCCGCTCGGACTCAGACGAAGGGCACGACCCCGATCCCCCCTACCGATCCCCAAAGCGGAGAGCGGCGTGTCTCGCGGCACCCCCAAGAGCTAAAACCGCCGACTCCGAGGCAACCCCGCGTCCAGATTCCGCTGCTTGTAGTCGAACTTCAAGTCCCGGTTGTCCAACAGCGACACCTCGAAGCGAAACGACCAATTCCCAGTAGCCGTCTGCAAGAAGTCGAAGTTCGCCTGCCAGCGGTGGAGGTCCCGGCTGAGCCGAATCGTGTGGTCGTTGAACGCGCCGCGCTCGATGTCGTAGGCGGTCCGCCAGCTCAGATCCCAGTTCTCAGTCGGGCGCATCGTGACGGTGCCGGTCAGCATCTGGCTGGCCAGTTGCCCATCGCCGCGGGGGCGCTGCAGCGAGTAGGAAAGGTTGGCATTCCAGCCACCACCCGATCCTCGCGAGCGCCTCGTAGTCCTGGTCGGCTCACGGTCGATCCCCGGCACGATCGAGGACTCGTCCGTGGCACCAATGGCCGCGAACGGATCCTCGATGTCGGGTTCTTCCGCAGGTTCGTCGTCCTCTCCGACTTCACGTCCCGCCAATGCGCTGAGCCAACGGAAGATCGACGAGCTCGAGCCCAACGAGAACGAAAAATTCACCTGAGAGAGATGGGGAGCGAACCTGCGAGCGAGCTCGCCCTCGACCTCGGTATCCTCGAATAGCTCGTGGTCCACCGAGACCGAGAGCCCGCGCATGTAGTCCGAGGAGATTTGGTTGGAGAGCCGCGTGGTCTGAAAGCCGGCCAGGAAGCTGCCCACGGAGTCAGCCTCCACGAAGTCGTAGCGCACGACGCTGGTGCGCAGGGCAAGCAACGTCACCGGGGGGACCGATTGGACGCTACGAGGAGCGTTCGGGTCCCCGTTCAGGTCGATCGGCACCGCGAGGGTGTCGGGCTGGGCTGGGGCGATCGCCACGGAGTCACCCTCTTCCTGCTTGCGTTTGGCCTCCCACGTCTGATTCAGAGTGATCGCGACTGCGTTCTTGGGTTGCAGGGCACGCGACCTGAAGACCTGCTGCTGAAGTTCGGTCGGGGTCGTGGACGGGCTCCACTCGTATTGGATGGAAGGAGAGAACTTGTGTCTCACCGCTTCGAACGGTCCGAAGCCCCCACCCATTCCGTAGAGGTCGGTTTTCAGGGTCGCTCCGAAAGCGATCCTGGAGGGCGCCGAAACGAAGCTCGGCGCGAGCGCTGACGTGTCGGCTTTGAACATCGAACCCGACAACGTCAGCCGCGGCGTGATCGTCGTCGAACCGATGAGTTGCTGCTGGTAGTCGACCGAGGAAGACCACGTCAGATCACTCTCCGCGATATCCCTCGCGGGCGCCCCGGTCAGCACAGTCATGGGGGCGGTGGAGTCACCGATCAGCAGCACCGCCTCAGGGACGCCGAGCGTGGCGTCCTCTCGGACCTGGAGATTCTGCGAGATCGACAGGTTGCCGAGGCTCACACTGCTCCGGATCGAAGCCGTCGTATTGGCGGTGTTCGCCTGGGAGAAGCTGAACGTGTCAGGCTGAATCCGTTGCAACGTGCGTCGCGAAAAGTTCGAGCTGCCGGACCAGGTCATGTTGTTGTAGAAGCGCGAGCGGTTCGGCGGAGCCTGGAAGAGTGTGATCGTAGAAAGGGAGAGGTTGGCCGAGGGCAACGTCCACTCCGTGCGATCGTCCGAGAGGTACTGCTTGCGGTTGGCACCGACGGACAGCGAGCCCCATCCAAACCGGCGGTTGATACCGCCTTCAGAGTCGATCGACTGGGTCACCTCGGCCGGGTTGAACGAATTCTCGCGAACGAAGTCGTTACTCGAGGCGTACCGGCCCGAAATGCGCATCTGTGTGCGCTCGTCGAAGTCCCACTGGTGCCGCGTGTCCAGCGCGAGCTCGGTGGAGCCGTCCCGCCTCCAATACCGCCGAAAATTGAGACTCCCGTCGAGGAATTGACGGTTGAATCGATATTGAAGCTGGCTGGTGAGGCTGAGGAAATTATCGCTGAACCAGTCCAGCGCCATGAGCGCATCGGAATAGTCGCTCATGGCCCAGTAGAACCCCATGTTGCTCACGCGACGTCGGTATCCGCCCGACGTGCGCACAATGTCGTTTACGCTGAAGCGCGGCGTGAGCAGACCTGACGATCTGCCCTGCGCGAGGCTCTGTGCGATGAACGGCAACCAGAACACGGGCACGTCCGCGAAGTACAGCCGCACCCCCCGTGCAACCAGCACGTTCCCCCCGACGATTTTGATCTCTTTGGCCTCGAAGTGGTAGTGAGGCTCCTCGATTTCGCACGAGGTGAACTGCGCGTGGGACATGAACGTCGAATCCTGAGCGGCAAACGGCATGTCCCCACGGACCTGCCAGTTTGCGCCCCCCTCCCGAAACGAGGTCCTGGCGTCGTTGGCCGAACCGCGGCCTTCGTTGATGTCGTAGATCAGGGAAACAGACTCGACGGGGTCGCCCTCGGGCGGGGTAAAAGTCGCATTCCCTGTCGTGGTCAGCAGGCCGGACGTGTCGTCGAACATAATCGCAGTGTCAGCGGCGACAGTGACCCCCTCTCGCGCGACCGACGCCCGACCATCTTCTGGCGAGATCAACAGGAGAATCCGGTCCTTTGCTTCGAAGGTCGCCGAGCCGGCATCGTACTCGGTTAGAGAGAAGCCCGGCATGTCGAGCAGGGCGGCCGACACGGAGTCTCCCACATTGCCCACTCCCGGTCGTCTCCCCTCCAGCGCCACCGCCGCGCGCAATGAGTCTTGGAGGTAGAGGATGCTGTCGAACCCGGGTGGGCGACTGAGGCGCTGCAGACGCTCCCTGATGCGCAGCCGCGTCGAGTCAACCTGCTCCTGCGCGGCCGTCGGATCGAACGCGATCGCTAATGCGAGCCACGCCAGCCACAGCGCCCGGCGCGTCACTACGCGTCGGCTCACTGCGCCTCTATGGAATCCGTCGGGGGCGTCAGGTCAGCCTCGAGTTCCTTCTCACGCTGCGCCTTACCTCGGTAGATGAGCCAGGAGAGGAAGATCCCGAGCTCGTAGAGACCCACGAGCGGGACCATCATCATGATGGTGAGAACGACCACGTCACCCGGGGTGATGAAGCTCGCGACGACGGTGATCAGGACAATCGCGTGTCGTCGTTTTGTGCGGAGGAACTTCGGCGTGACCAAGCCCATCATACTGAGCACCATGATGACGATCGGTAGCTCGAATACGATGCCGAATGCCAGCAGCAGCTTCACGATGAATCCGAGGGTCGCGTTGATCTCGTAGTTCGCTGCCAGCGCGTCAGTCTGGAACTTCTGGAAGAACTCGAGCGTGACCGGCAGCGCGGCGAAATACGCGAGCGCCATACCCGCAATGAATAGGAGCATACCGAGGTACAGCGCCGGCACGATCAGCCGTTTCTCCCGCTTTTCCAAAGCAGGCGAAAGGAACGACCATGTGTGATATGCCACGATCGGAAACGCCATGATGAAGCCGGAATAGATCGCCAGCTTCAGCGTCACGAAGAAGGAATCCGCAGGGGAGAGGTACTGCAGTTTGAGGTCGGGGTCGCCCGCCGCCACGCGCACCGGCTCAATCAGCAGATCGAGCACCCCGAAGTAGTAGACCAAAGCGAATCCAATCACCGCGCCCACGGTCACCGACAGCACGGACCACAGAATATGCCACCTGAGTTCCTCGAGGTGATTGAGGAACGGCATTTCCCCACGCAGGTTTCGGGTACTGGCCATCTATTCTTCGGTTAGAGACGCGCGTGCCAGCGGCTCAGAACAGAAACTCCACCTGGTTGCGGCGGAGTGCTTCGCGCTTTTGAGCTGCGGTCATTTCATCGACGAATTCCTGGAACTCACCGGCGTCCTGGAAGTTCCGGTACACCGAGGCGAAGCGCACATACGCGACGCGATCGATTGGGCTGAGCCGCTCCATGACGAGCGCGCCGAGCTGCACGCTGGGGACTTCCACACCCGCCTGCCGCGAGAGTCCGTCCTCGATGTCATCGACGAGTGCTTCCATCTCGGACGCCGAGACCGGGCGCTTGGCGCATGCGACTTTCACGCTGGCGACCAGCTTGGAGCGGTCGAAGTCCTCTACCGCTCCGGAGCGCTTTAGGACCTGAATGGGTCGCTCTTCTAGGTACTCGTACGTGGTGAAGCGCGCGTCACAAACCGTGCACTCTCGGCGCCTGCGCACCGCCCGGCCACCGCGACTCGACCGTGTATCGACGACGCGGTTTTCTGTGGCGTCACACTGCGGGCATCTCATCAGCCCGCGGGAGCCCGAATGACGCGCGTCCCCTCACGAGCGCGGCGCGCCCACGTGGTGGTCCGCGCGACGGCGTTCACCGAATCTCGTCGAGCTTGTCCGCCGCGAGCTCCGCCATGATCGACCCGGCGTATGTGTTCACGATGCGCTGCAATGTCTGCTCGGCCTCGTCCAGATCGTCCATCTCGATCTGGATCACGGCAATCCTGTACAGCGAATCAGGGACGCGTGATGCCGTCGGAAAACGCCTCTGGACTTCCCGGAACGCCTCGAGCGCGTCCGCAAAGTTCTCCTGCTGAAAGAGGATGTCTGCCAGGAAGTAGTGCGCGTCAGGCGCGGACTTATGGTTGGGGTAGCTCGAAAGAAATTCCTCGAACGCCGCTCGCGCCGTGTTCAGCGAACCACGCGCCACCTGCTGCTGGGCGGCGCGGTACAGCTCCTCCGGGTCGCCGCCGCCTTGCACGAGCACGCGCGTCGAATCGTCGGCGGCCCTCGGCGGCGGTGTGCGCTCGGACCGGCGCAGGTTGGCCACCCGGTCCCGAACGCCCGCAATCGCCTGTTGGTTCTGCCCAACGAGCGCCTCGAGCGTCCCGAGTGTGCGCGCGATGTCGCGGAGCTGGCGGGTGATCTCGCCGCGGAAGTCGAAGATCTGGTCGGACTGTGTACGCACGCTGTCTTGAGTAGACAGAGTCTCCATACGCAACTGCGCCAGCAGCGTGTCTTGCCGCGCCGCCAGCATGCGGATCTCGGTCTGCAGATTGCGAAGGTCACCCTTGGTCGCGCAGGATCCGAGCGTGACAGTGGCGGCCATCGTCAACACGACACGGACCGCCACAGAGCGTTGCGAACGTCTCATCACATACATGGACCCCTCCCCCGGTTGTCCCGGAGGAGGGGTCCCGCAAGGGTCATGCCGTCAGTTGCCGGGGTTGATCGTGCTCGCGCCGCCGGTGAGGATGAACTCCCCTCGGCGGTTCTGTGCCCAGGAGGCCTCGTTCGAGCCTCGCGCGCGGGGACTCAGCTCCCCGCGGGAGACAATCGCGAAGCTGCTCTCCGGCAGGCCGAAGCCCGTCAGGTAGTCGCGAACCGCCGAAGCCCGTCTGTTGCCGAGCGCCAAGTTGTACTCGGTCGAACCGCGTTCGTCTGCATGGCCCTCGATGCGAAGCCGTACCTGGGGGCTGGCCCTCAGGATGGCGACCTTTCGGCGCAGCAGCTCCTGTTGATCGGCCCGGACGTCAGAGACGTCGTAGTCGAAGAACACAGCTTCTTCGAGCGTGGCTTGCGCGGCAGCGACCGCCCGGGCGAGTTCGGCACGCTCGGCACGTGCGGCGGCCGAATCAGCTGCGGCGCGGCGCGCAATAGCGGCGGCCTCGGCTACGGAGTCGTTGTAAGCGTCCAGCGAATCCTGATTCACAGGGGGCGGACCCGGCGGCGGAGGCGGGTCACCCTTGCAGGCACCCACGGCGAGTGTGGCGGCTAGAACCGCGACGGAAAAACGACGGACGATCATCCCTGCTCCCGGGTTGAACGAACAGTAGTGCGTTCGTGAGATTACCACTCCAACCGGAGTGAACACCGCAACGAAGCTAATGTGCTTTCGCGGTTGGGAAAGACCCCATGGCATATAGGCGAAAAAGTGTGTTGGCGCAACAATCGCGGCGCACTTTCGCTCCTGGGATCGGTAGGCACCACGCTGCGCTCAGCCTACCGGTGGCAGCGCCGGAGACCAATCCGGCAGCCCGATGCGCCGCCCAGCCAGTATCGGCCGAAGTCGCCCGGTGGCGATATCCACCACGAACAGCCCGAAGCCCCACCGTCGCTCACCCGCGAATACCAAGTGCCGCGCGTCCGGGGCCCAACTCGGATCCTCGTTGTTTCCTTCCCACGTGAGTTGACGCAGCCGCCGGCCATCGGTCTCCATGTCCGCAACGAGGATGTGGTAGGTGCCACGACGGATCGCTCCATGAAATGCCACCAGGTTTCCGTCGGGGGACCAGTCGGGCGAAGTGTAGTAGCCTTGGCCGCCGTACTCGTACGGAGAAAGCGTTTCGGCCTCGCCGCCATCGGCCGGCATCACCATGATCTGGGGTACTCTGTCCCCGAAGCGATTCGTATTGAACGCCATCCAGTCGCCGTCCGGCGAGTAGGTGGGCGAGAGGTCGTACCACTGCCCGCCGGAGAGGTAGGTAAGGCAGCAGTCGCGCTCCACATTGTACGTGAAGACCCCGCTGCGTCCGCTGCCCAGAACCGAAAACGCCAGTGTTGAGCCATCGGGGCTGTACGTGGGCGTGATATAGTCCCCGGTGCCCCGTACCTCTGGCAGCATCCGCTCCTCCCTCGTAGCCAGAGTGAACTCGTAGATGCGAGGGAAGCCCGTCTCCTTATAGGACATATAGGCGATCTTCGAGCCGTCCGGTGACCAAGCCGGGGACAAAGTTATATCTCGAAAGTTCGTCACCCTGTGGAGATTCTCGCCGTCCGAATCGATAAGATAGATGTCGGTGTTGTAGTCGATGTCCGTCAGCGTAAAGGCGATGCGGCTCGCGGCCATGCCGGGATCACCCGTCGCCCAACGCACGGCCTCGTCAGCAGCACGATGCACCGCCATACGGAAATCGTCGTCCGCCCCATCCGGGATGCGGAAGCGGCCGCGCTCGACGGTACGACGGTAGATCACGTCGTGCAGCTCCAGAATCAGGACGTAGCCTTCCCCAGCGCCTTCGACTTGCCCGGTAATCAACCACACCGCTCCGAGGCGGTCCCAAAGCGTATAGTCGATGACGTCGCCGACCAGGCCCCGCGGCAAGGAGTCGATGACCACGAAGCGGTCGGAGTTGCGCAGATCGCGACCAATGATGTCTTGAACCTGCGAAGCGAGCCCCGCGCCACCGAAGCGACCCGTGAACGGCTGGATCGCGAGCGCCGGCTGAGGCTCGTTCTCGTAGACCAGGCCAAGGCTCACGCCCGGAATCGACTCGCGCTCCTGCGCGCTGGCCGCATGAGTCCACATAGCGGATACGGCCACCAACAGGGTGATTACACGTCTCGTACCCGTCCATACACCCGTCCTCACTGTCATGCGTATCACTGGATGGTCACCTCGGTTGGGCGGCCATAGCGGCCGAATACTTCGAGCGGCTCGCCACCTGGCCTGAAGTCGAACTGGACTGGCTGGAACGGCAGATCTGGGGGAAGCGGCCCGAAGCGACCGTTCCCTGCGCACTCGACGGCGCCCATGGCGCGGAAGTCGAAGTCGGAGCTGCCCGAGCGCGCGACGAACTCGAGCCCCTCGACGGACCCATCGCTTTGGATGACGAAGCGCACTGTGGTCATCCAGTCCCGGCCCTCCCTGGGCGGGCGAAAGCAGTTGTTGATCTGCTGGATGATGTTCCTGTAATACACGGGGTAGTCGCGGCGCAGGCCTTCCATGCGGACATTGATATCCTCCCCCGACTCCTCCGCTTCCTCGGGTGGGTCTTCCGGCACAGCAGCAACCGTCACCTCTTCCTCCGCCAACTCTTCGACTGGAGTCGACTCTGGCTCCGGTGGTTTCGGTGGCGGATCATCTTCCTCCACCGGCACGACCTCTAGCTCCGGCTGGGGTTCTGGTTCGGGCGGCGTCGGATCCGGTCGCTCGACGACCATCTCCTCAGTAGCCGGTTGCACGATCTCGGCTTGTACCGCCGGTGGCGGCGATACCATCACGATCTCGTACGTGATGAACTCCATCGGCTCATCGCGCGGCACGAGACCGCTCAACCAGAAGATGAGGAAGATGCTGGCGTGCACCCCGCACGAGGCCGCCATGCTGCGCTTGTCGAACGGGTCCGGGCCACGTGCCATTCTTCGTCAGTTTCCGCGGTAAGGTTCGGCCACCATCGACCAACTCACGCCGCTGTTGTAGGTCGTCGCAATCACGCGCAGCACGGGGCCGAAGGGCGCGAGTGAATCACCCCGAAGGAACACCCGTTCGATGTCTCCGGCGCTCAATACCTGCCCGAGCCCCGACTCCAGCTGCTCAAGCGTAACCACGGACTCCTCCATATAGATCGTTCCGTCCGCAGTCACTGTGATGTAGAAAGGACGATCCTGGGAGGTAAGAGCCTGCACGTCCGCCCTCGGGACCGACACCTCTATGCCACCCTGCAGGATCGGCATCGTGATAATGAAGATCACGAGCAGAGTGAATGCCACGTCGACCAGGCTCGTCACGTTGATTTCCGCGTTGACGGGAAGGTCAGCGCGGCTTCCGCGCGACCGACGGCGGGTTCCGAGGCTCATCTCGATATCCGAGCGAACGCGCTGCCCACTAGACCAGACCCTCCCGGGCCAACGTGCCGATGAACTCGCTCGAGAACCCCTCGAGCTCGCCGCTCACCAAATTCAGCTGAGCCACGAAATGGTTGTAGGCAATCACCGCCGGAATCGCGACCGCGAGGCCGGCGACGGTCGTGATGAGCGCCTCGGCAACGCCAGGGGCGACCGCCATGATGTTGCTCGAGCCGGCCGACGTGATGCCTAGGAAGGCGTTCATGATGCCGATCACAGTGCCCATGAGCCCCATCAGTGGAGCCACCGACCCAATGGTCGCGAGCCAGCCGAGCCCGTGTGCGAGCTCGTCTCGCTCCTCCGCTTCCTCCTTCTCGAGGACGAGCCTCAGTGCTTCCAATTGAGTGAGCGAGAGGCCCTTGATTGGCGGCGCGCCCTCACGCAGCGCCCCCGGCCGCAACTCGCTGAAGAAGTTGACACCCTGTCGGAAGACCCGGCCATAAGGCGACTCTGGCAAGGATAGGATCGACTTGTAGGCATCCTCGAGCCGTTGGGCCCGCTCCATGTACTCGAGGAAGCTGTCGCCCTGGTGGCGGACGTCACGAAACTGCCTCCATTTGTGGAAGATGAGCCACCACGTGGAGAGCGACGCCACCGCCAGCACGGTCAGCACGATCTGTGTCGGCAGCGTGCCACCGCCGATCATGTCCATAATGCTGGTCGGTGGACGCGCTTGGAAGAGCAATAGAGGTGCTAGGGTCATGCCGGGCCTCCCGCCCTCTGATCTCGGATGAACGTGTAAGTCTCTTGCAAGCCCTGTTCCAACGAATACGCCGGAGCCCACCCGTGGGCCCGCAGCTTGCCCGTGTTCAGCGTGCTGTGCCGTAGCTCTCCCGGACGCCCACGCTCGTGCTTCCGCCCCGGCTGAACCGCCGCGACCGATTCGAGCACCTGAGCCAGGCCGATTACACTCGTACCCACGCCCATTCCGACGTTGAACGCACGGTCGTCGATGTCGCCCGAATCGGGCAACTCCAGGTCCGAGACCAGCATGTTGGCCGCGACCACGTCGCGCACAAAGACGTAGTCCCGCGTCTGCTCACCGTCGCCGAAGACCGTGAGCACGGCCCCGTCCAGCAACCGTGTGCAAAAGATAGATACTACACCTGCCTCACCGAGCGGATCCTGGCGGGGGCCGTAGACGTTCGCGTAACGGAGCGCGACGTAGTCCAGGCCTCGCACGTGCCTGTAATAGTTCAAGTAGTGCTCCCCAGTGAGCTTGGTGACGCCGTAGGGCGAGAGTGGACCTTTCGGTGCGCTCTCCGGGGTCGGGATCAACTCGGGCTCGCCATAGACCACGCCCCCGCTGCTCACGAACACGAAGCGTCGAGTACCAACCTCGATCGCCGCCTCAGTGAGGTTGAGCAGCCCGTGCACGTTGATCGCGGCATCCTTCGCTGGATCGGTCACGGAAACGCGCACGTCGATTTGGGCCGCGTGGTGATTCACCAGATCGAAACGGGCCTCGCGGAAGAGATTGCGAACATCCTCCGCCGATCGAATGTCCATCTCGACCAGGTGAGCGGCCTCTGGGACATTTTCCCGCCGGCCGGAGGAAAGGTCGTCCATGATCCAGACCTCGTCGCCAGCCGCCAGATAAGCATCGGCGATGTGACTACCGATGAAACCCGCGCCCCCCGTCACCAGCACCCGGCGTCTTGCTCGTGTCATCGACGTCCTATCAAAGAGAGTCCCCGCCGGACGGATCAGGCGGGGACTCTAGGGTTGCGTAGCAACTCGAGGTGGAGCGACGCGAGGGCTTGGAGTCTCCTCGCGTCACCGATCACCGCATCTTCTTGGTGAGGCGCAATACGACCCCCTGCTCGAAGACCGCATCCCGCATGGTGACAACGCGAGCTGCGGAAGTCTCGTCAGCCAGTCCGACCACTTGCAGAACCCCCTCTGCCGCATCGACATCAGCCGAGTTGTAGAGCGTGAACTCATCGCCGATCGCGATGCCGTCGTCGGTCCCGAGATCGAGGAAAGCGATCTGCCCTATATCCAGCACTATAGCGCGAGTAGCGAAGCCCATGAGCATGGCAGCGCCTCCCCCGCTCACCGGGTCGGCATAATCCCCGACGGACAGGTCGAAGGCCGGCACTGGGCCCACGAAATGACCGGGCAGGATACGGCCGTACTCCTTGATGATGACTCCGATGACCCCGCCATCGATCACCGAGGACACAGTCATCAACCCGGTTGGATGCACCACGCGGCCCACGTCCTTGATCACGTGGTCGACCGCGAAGATCTGCAGTTGCTCACCGACTCGGGCGGGGCGGTCCATCGACACGCGCACGCGCTCGTAGGAACGCACTGTGTTGCCTCGGTTGGTGCCGCCCGCTGAGCCCGCGAGCACCCCAGTGTGCTCGGGGTCATCTTCGAAGTGTGTGAGCCACGGAGCGGAAAAGACGAGGTCGCGCGGTACGGCCAGGTAATCCACGCTCACAACGCCACCACGAACCACCGACATGTCTGGTCGGAAGATGGTCGGAATATCCGCCAGATCCACCGGCTCTGGTGCCACTACAACGACGTCCGTGACCTCGGTACCCGGTTCCGTACCAGGAATGACCAACACCTGACCTGGTTGAATCAGGTTGGGGTCGGCGATGCCGGCGCGATTGGCCTCCCAAATTCGGCGCCAGTCGAACGGGTCACCGTAGTGTCGCTGCGCGAGGTTCCACAACGTGTCGCCACCGACGACGGTATGGTTCCCCTGCGCCTGCTGAGCGAGGGCAATTCCCAGAATAATCAGTGCGGCGAGTATCATCGCAGCCGAGCGAACTATGCGGGCTCCTTCGGCAAGTAGGACAGGGCTTTTCACCCCGTGAACACTGCCGAAAGATACCTTTCCTCCCCGCCCGAGGTCAACGCGTTTTTTCAAATTGACTTCAAATGTTTCCCGAACGGAAATCCATTCTAGAGGCTCTCCTGCTCCATCACGGAGCGGTAGTCCCTCGACCAATCCCCGACGTGATCAAGTACGGGAATCCCCAGCACGCGCCCAGCGTTCACCAGGTGTCGGGTCACCGCACGGTCCTCCTCAGACGGCGTCGGGTCACCCGACGGATGATTGTGTACGAGAATCAGCGCAGCCGCTCCCTCCCCCACGGCGAGTCGGAAGACTTCGCGCGGGTGGATGAGCGACGCGTCCAGGATGCCACGCGTCACGAACACTTCGCGCATGACGCGGTGGCGGGCGTTCAGCAGCAAGGTATGGAACTCCTCCTGCGGGAGATCGTGCAGACGCGGTCCCATCCGGCGAAATACGTCAGTGGGTCCTCGGATCCGGTCTGCGTCGGGCTGCGTCTGCGTCGCGGCACGTCGCCCGAACTTGAGCGCCGCTACGATACGCACGGCCGTTGCCCGCCCCACTCCCGGCATCTGTTCCAGCGCCGACACATCGAGCCTCGCCAGGCGCTGCAGGGACCCCGCCACATTACGGGAGACAACGTGCGCGATATCGACCGCCGACCTCCCCGACGATCCACTCCCAACCAGAATCGCAAGCAACTCCGACACCCCCCCCGGCCCCAGCGCCCGTGACCGCTCCCAAGGCCGTTCCAAGTCGCAAGAGAACGTGCCCGTGGCGGGGAGCGTGGCGGCAGCCGAGGGTGGGGCAGGCGCCGAGCCTGCAGCCAGAGCCGCCGCCGTGGCCGGGAGCGAATCGGCCCCCGAGAGCCCATAAGGTGAGGTAGTCACAAAACACACTCGCCTCCCACGCGAGCCGACGCGATAACCCAATCGGCCCAAGAAACCAACGAGCGGCCCGCGGCCACGGGCCGACCCTTACAACAAGACCAGCCGCATCACCAAAGCATCTTCCTTCGGCTTGTCGTAGTACCTCTCCCGCACCCCAACCTGTGAAAATCCAAAACGCTCGTAGAGTTCCAACGCCTGCGTGTTCGACGCGCGTACCTCGAGGTAGATCGTCTCGATTCCGCGGCCTTCAGCGATCTGAAGCACTCGCTCTAGCAGTCGGGACGCAAACCCCTGCCCTCGGTACCCAGACCGGACCGCGATGTTGGCGAGCTCGGCCTGGTCGAGGATGCACCAAAGAACCGCGTATGCGACAATGCCGGCGACCGAGTGCTCCATCACCCACAGCTCAGAGCTCGGCCGCCCGATGAGACTCAAGAACGTGTCCGCCTGCCAGGGGGTCGTGAATACTCGGCTCTCGATGCTGAGCACGGTTTCGACGTCATCCCGCTCCATCGGCCGGATGAGGACGTCGGGACCGGCGTCTACGCGCTCCATGCCTTGTCCGGTTGCCATTCACGGATGTAGCGCGGCTCCCATAGTGCCACAGCTTCGACCGGAGATGCGTCGGGATGTAACGCCAGATACCGGAAGAGGCCACCCGCGGACGGTTGGGGCACAGGCCCAGCGGCCACTGGAAAACCGGCGCCCTCAATCGCGTGCCGATGTCGGCCTGCTCCCTCCCCGAAGAAGACGGCTCCCGGCGGCATCGCGCCGTCGAGCACATCTCGTAGCGCGCCGCCGTGGGGCGGGACGATCGTCTCGACCCCGATTCCCCCAATACCGTAGCAGGCACCGTAGACGCGGTCGCCGCGCGCGTCGAAAAGCATGTATCGGATGCCGCTCCCTTCCACCGAGAGGGCCGCCGCCACCAGGCTTGAAATCGCCCAAATGGGACAGTCCAGCGCGTGCGCCAGCCCCTTCGCGGTGGCCGCCGCGACTCGGACGCCGGTGAACGAGCCGGGGCCTTCACCAACCACGACACCACTCACCTCGCCACGATCAATGCCCGCTTCTTCGAGCACTCCGGCAATCGCGGGGACGAGCGTAGACGCATGCCCACGCCTCTCCCCGAGCGTCTCGCGTGCCAATACGTCTGCACCCTGCGCGACTGCGACCGAGCCGGTTGAGCCCGATGTGTCGAAGCCCAGGTAAAAGCTCTCCGGGTCGAAGACCATGCCGGTACCAGCCTCGCCGCTCACGGAACCGACACCGACATAGAAAAAGCGGCGAGATCGGGCGGCGCGCCCACCCGGCGCACTGCGACGTCTCGAAGCTCGGACTTGCCCGGCGTGTTGGAGAGCTCGATGAGCCAATGGTCCGGCGGCATTAACGAGTCGGCCCGCTCCGGCCACTCGACGATCACGATCTCGTGCTCGGCACCGAGGCTCTGCCAGCCCAATTCCCACAGCTCGTCGGAGGCAGCCACACGGTAGAGGTCGAGGTGCACGACCTCTCTGCCGAGCCCTGCCGGATATCGAAAGACAAGGTTGAACGAGGGGGATGGCATCGCCGCACTTACGCCCGCGCCCTTCCCAATCGCACGGGCGAGCACGGACTTCCCTGCACCCAGTTCGCCCTGTAGACCCAGCACTACCGGCGTTTCGACGGTCTCGCCGATCCTCTCGCCCCAACGGGCGAGGCTCGCCTCGTCCAGGCGCATAGGGTCTTCTACCCCTCGGCTTGCCCGGAACCGGCCATCGCTGCGCTCTCCTGGCTACTAAGCCAATCGGCCGTAAGGCGGATGCCCTCGTGCAGGGAGACCTTCACTTCATACCCCAACCGATCGCAGATCTTGGTGAGGTCCGCCAGTGAGTCGCGCACGTCCCCAGCGCGAGGCGCACCATACTGTGCTTCGAGCTCGACGCCGGTTGCCGCCTGAATCGCCTGCCACAGGTCGGTCACGCTTATGCGTTCCCCACAGCCCACGTTGAAGACCTCCCCGCTCACTCCTTCTGGTGGCGCTGTGCACGCGCGCAGGTTCGCATCGACAACGTTGTCGATGTACGTGAAGTCACGCGTCTGACCACCATCCCCATGGATCGTCGGTGCCTGTCCTGCGAGCGCGGCATTGATAAAGAGTGGGATCACCGCGGAGTACACAGAGTTCGGGTCCTGCCGGGGACCGAAAACGTTGAAGTACCGAAGTATTGCGGTTTCCAGCCCGAACAGAGGTGGGAACACCTGCACGTAGTGTTCTCCCGCCAGCTTCGCTACCGCGTAGGGGGAGCGGGGCATGAAAGCCATTCCCTCGTGCTTGGGAAGGGTCGGCGTGTCGCCATAGGCCGACGACGACCCCGCGTAGACGAGTCGTCGAACCCCCGCGTCGTTGGCCGCAACGAGCATGTTGAGCGTGCCGGTCGCGCTCACGTCATGCGTCGCGATAGGGTTGGAAACGGAGCGCGAAACGGAGGGCAGTGCCGCTTGGTGCAGCACGTAGTCGATGCCGACGCACGCCGCCGCGCACGCCGCCGGATCCGTGATCGACTGTTCGTGCAAGTCGATGCGATCCATGAACGGCGCGAGGTTCTCCCGGCTCCCCGTAGAAAAATTGTCGATGACGCAAACCGCAGCGCCCTCAGAGACAAGGCGTTCGACCAGGTGTGAGCCGATGAAGCCAGCCCCGCCGGTCACGAGCACAGAACAGCCTGAAAAGTCGCTCATAAGTAGGTGTTGAGGACAGACTAGGACGTCAGAGGAATCTAATCGATCAACCGCGGTAGAGTCCCGCGCGCTCGATGATCGTGGCCACCCCGGGAGGGACAAGGTCAGCCGCGTCGAGCCCAGCCGCGATATGCGCCCGGACCCGGGTGGACGAAATGTCGATGCGCTCGACCGCGACGAATTCCGCGGCATCGGTGCCCGCGACGTCCGGCATGTTGTCCGCCGCGCGCGCTCCCCCCCGGTCCATGACCGCGAGACGCGCGAGCTCGAGGACCTGCTCAGGTGCCCGCCAAGTGGCGAGCGCATCGTATTCGTCGGCGCCGACGATGAAGTACAGTGTGGCGTGGGGGAACTTGCGACGCACCTCGCCTAGCGTGTCCACGGTATACGAAGGACCCTCACGCGCTGTCTCGACATCGCTCACCTCGAAGCGCGCATCCTCGGCTGTCGCCGCGAGTACCATCTCGAGGCGAAGCGATGCCGGGGTAACGTCTTGCTGCGCCTTGTGCGGCGGCTCACCTGCCGGAATCCAAAGCAGGCGATTCAAGTTAAGCGCGTCCGCAACGTCCTTGGCTACAGCGACGTGACCATTGTGGGGAGGATCGAACGTGCCCCCGAAGAGGCCAAGGCGGAGTGGGACTACGCCGGACCCTTTAGGATCCCGACGCATTGCTGCGCATCGAGGCGGCCTCTGGAGACTCCGGATACCGTTCGAGCAGGCGTAGTCTTGCGGCCTCGGCCTCGTCCTCGTACCCGATCGCCACGTTCGAATAGTAGATGCCAGCGAGCGACTTGGGTGCAAAATCAGTCTCGGCGAAGAGCTCCACCACAAACTCGTAGTACTTGATCGCCGAGAAATACAGCTTGCGGCGGAAGTAGAAATCGGCGGTCAGGTACTCCTTCTCCGCCAGCTTGAGCCGCATGCTGTTCGCCAGTCCCGCCGCCTCGATAGCCTGAGGAGTCCCTTGGAAATCGAGCAATACATTGCGGCAGACGGTGATGGCGTCGCGAGTGAAGACCTGATCGCGCGGCATATCCGGCGACAAGGCCGCGAGCGATCGGCATACGCCCAACGCAGCGACCATCGCGTCCTCGTGCCCCCCGTACCTGTCGAGGAATCTCACGTATTCAGAGCGGGCCGTGAGGTAGTCGCCGTCACCGTAGCGGGCGTGGGCAAGCAACATGCGCGCGTCCGGTAGGCGCTCCCAGTCCGCATAGGCAATCAGAATTCTATCCAGCGCATCAGCGGCGTTCGCAAACTCGTCTTCGGCGTATTCCTCGGTCGCCATCCGATAAAGGGCCTCGGCATCCATGCCCTGATATTGATTGCCCGCGCCACCGCAGGCTGCGGCCACGAGAAGAGTCATGGCAACGAGAAACGATCGAGTCTTGGGAGAACGCATCGGGCTGGGCGAAGGGACGCGGCAACGGGGTTGCTCAATGAAACGGAGTGGCGCACGTGAGTGCGGCACAGCACGAAAAGGTAACGTCTCAGGCGCGTCCGGAAGCACATCCAGCCCACCCAACTTTTCCATCACCGTTTTCGCGTCAGCGACAGCGCCCGTCGCGCAGGTGTTCCAAGCCGCGCCCGAACCGAATCTGGTCGAACGCGCGCTGGGCGCGCCCGACGAGTGACCCTGCTTGGTCGGCGTAGCGAACCTGGGCATACGCGTCCATAGCGAGCTCACACTCCCCCATCTCAGCCAGAATCTCGCCCTTTTCGAACAAGGCCTGAGCCTGAATGTTACGTGGTTCACCGACTTCCACCGCTCGATCGACGAGGATGAGTGCCTGCTCGAGTTCTTCTTCTTGCAACGTGGAGCGCCCTCGCAGTTCACGAGCCAGGTTGAAAGCACACGTTCCGATGTACCAGTCGACCTCGCCGCGCTCCCACGGCCGGGCCATCTCCCGGAAGCGCTCGAAATACACCAGCGCATGACGGCAATCACGGATCTCTTCGTACGCCAGTCCCACTTCGAAGACGATCTCCGGAACCGAATCGGTTGCTTCGGCCATCGCCTTCTGGTAAAACGGCAAGGCGCGACCGTACTCCCCGCTCCCGAAGTAGTGGCGCGCGAGCGGCAGCGACATCTCTCCGACGCCGAGGCCCGGGCGAAGCCGCAGCGACGTCTCGACGGCCGTCGCCATCGCGAAGCGGTCTCCCTTAGCGAGCGACTCGCGCGCAAGGCGCATGAGGTCGGCGACCGCTTGATCTGCAAGCCCCTCTTCTTTCGACGCCGCCTCGACGTAGTAGGCACCCGCATCGTCGACGCGACCCATGATGGCGTACGTGTGCGCCACCCTCACCATCGTGCCCGCGTCGTCGGCGCCCTGCCGTACCGCGAGCCGGTACTCCGCTAGAGCCTCTTCGTAGTTGCCCAGCGCGAACGCCTGGTCGCCCCTGCGTACCGCGCTTTCCTCGGTCGCGCGCGTCGCACACGCGGCGACGGTGAGCCCGCACAGCGCGGCAAGGGTGAGGAGGCGCCGAAACGTCATGGGGAGTAGGTTCGTGGTCCGGCGGTCAGAAGGCTGCACTTTACCGCGGAATATAGTAGCAAGGATCGGGCCGCTAGTCGCCGTCTGTACCAGGGTGCACATGAGGGAACGTCACGCCTACGGACGCGAGGTACGCGCGGGGACGCATGTCCGCCGGATCGTCGGCGGCACACTGCTTCCACTCGCGAATCCCACCGTCGGTGTCCCCAGTTCGCTGAAGCACCACGCCAAGCCGGATGCGCGCACCCACGAATCCCGGGCGTGACTCGAGGATGACCAGCAGCTCCGTCTTCACCTTCTCGAGATCGCCACTGTCGATGAGCGTTTCAGGGAACTTCGTGCGAATATCCATGAAGCGAGGCCGCACGTTGATCACGGCCTCGTAGTGCTTCGCGGCTTCCTCTGAGCGGCTCGCGGCCAAATACAGGTCTCCGAGCTGCGCGTGCGTCACGGCGATCCGATTGCGCACGTCCGACGGGAACGCCCTCGAGTCGCGCGTGTCAATCTGACCCGCCTCGGCGAACGCCTCCTGCGCCTCCTCATGTCGACCCAGCTCGTTGAGAACGATGCCACGATTGAGATGTGCCTCCGCGCACGAGAGGATTCCCATTCGCGCCACCGTGGCAAGTCGCGTTCGAAAACGAGCCCAATTTTTGGGTCAGAAACGACACCTCAGCGGTGTACCTAGGCGGGCGGCGTCATTCGTTGAACCACTTGAGGAAGCCTCTCACGCCTTCGCGAAAGTCGACGCTGGGCAGGTACCCCAACAGAGCACCTGCCCTCGAGACGTCGGCGTATGTTCGAAGAACGTCGCCCGGCTGCATCGGCTTTTGTTCAACAACGGGCTCGACCCCCATCTCTTCACCGAGAACCTGGATCATCTCACGCAACGACACGGTGCGGCTTTCACCCAGGTTGACGATCTCGAAGACCGGCTCAGAACGCTGCAGCAAATCGATGGACGCGTGAATCCCCTGGAGGATATCGTCGATGTAGGTGTAATCGCGCTCGCTCGAGCCATCGCCAAACATGGGAATCGACCGCCCTTCGCTAATCAGACGAGCGAACTTGTGGATAGCGAGATCGGGGCGCTGCCGAGGCCCGTAGACCGTGAAGAAGCGAAGGGCCAACACCGACAAGCCGTGCAGATGATGATATGTGTGGCATGCGAGCTCACCCGCGAGCTTGGTCGCGGCATAGGGAGAGATCGGCCGATCCACGACCACATCCTCTCTAAACGGGGCGATGTCACAATTCCCGTACACGGATGACGACGAGGCAAAGACGAGATGCGGAATACCTCGCGATCTCATCCATTCCAGTATCTGCCAGGTTCCGTCGATGTTGACGCTGGAATACAGCAGGGGATCCTCGATCGACCGTCGGACACCAGCCTTGGCGGCGAGGTGAACCACTAGAGTCACGTCGGACGGCACGCCATCCAATGCTGATCTATCTCTGATGTCCCCCTCCAACATGGAAAACGTCGAAGCGGCACGGAGGGAGGTCAGGTTGCGTTCCTTGATGGCTCGGTCGTAGAAGGCATCGAAGGAATCGAGCCCGACTACATCGTGCCCTGCCTGCACGAGGCTTTCTGAGAGGTGAGAGCCCAAGAATCCAGCGGCCCCGGTGACTAAGATCGACATGTTCGAAGGTGGTGAGGAGTCATGGGGCCTCGGGAGAGGACTCGACCCTCCCGTAGCGATCCGCCAAGCGCACGACGTCGTCGAGGTGTGGAGTCGAAGCCTCCAAGATATCGATATCCGTCTCCGCAACCATCCGGTGAACCGTGCCCGTCGTCACGTGGAAACGCTGCCCCGCCTCCATGTGGTAGTCCACGAGCTCGTCGGGCGACGGTCCGGCCTGAAACAGCATCGTGCCGCTCAGTAGGTAAATCGTCTCATCCTTGGTCTCGTGGTACTGCAACGAGAGCGCTTCACCCGCTTGGACGTGCAGGATCTTGCCGATGTATTGGTCAGTCTCGGCCCAGATGAGCTCATAGCCCCAGGGTTTCTCGACTCTGCGTGGTTGCTCGATCATATATTGCGCGCTCGCGCGTCGTGACACGCCAACTCATACTCGAAGAACGGCAGCGTCCGCCGGATACCCTCTCTGATCCCGACTTTCACCTGCCAGCCCAGGACCTCGCGTGCGATAGATATATCCGGCTGCCGGACCTTGGGGTCGTCCTCGGGAAGCGGCAAGGACTCGATCGGAGATTCGCTACCGGTTTCCTCCAGGACGATTTGCGCGAGCTCCTTGATGGTGAACTCGTCCGGATTACCGATATTGGTCGGTTCAGTGCGGTCGGAGCTGAACAGGCGGTAGATTCCGTCGATCTCGTCGTCCACATAGCAGAACGACCGCGTCTGGCTCCCGTCTCCATATACCGACAGCGGGTCCCCGCGCAGCGCTTGCACGATAAAGTTCGATACAACGCGTCCGTCTCCGGGCCTCATGCGGGGTCCGTAGGTGTTGAAGATGCGCACGATCCGGGTATCGACCGCATGGTGCCTGTGGTAGGCCATCGTCATAGCTTCGGCAAAGCGTTTGGCCTCGTCGTAGCAGCCGCGGATCCCGATCGGGTTCACGTTACCCCAGTAGGTCTCGGGTTGAGGATGTACCAGAGGGTCCCCGTATACCTCGGATGTCGAGGCGAGCAGAAAGCGGGCACCTTTGGCCAACGCGATCCCGAGCGCGTTGTGCGTGCCTAGACTGCCCACCTTAAGCGTCTGAATCGGCATTTCGAGATAGTCGACGGGGCTCGCCGGCGACGCGAAGTGAAGGATCCCGTCCAGCTCCTCGTCGAAGAAGATCGGCTGCGAAATATCATGCTCGACCAGCCGGAAGCCTTCAAACTCTTCCAACATCGCAGAGTTCTCACGTGAACCCGTCACGAAGTTGTCGAGCCCGACGACCTCATGACCCTCTTTAAGGAAACGCTCTGCGAGATGCGACCCAAGGAAGCCGGCCGCGCCCGTTACGAGTACACGAATAATCTATCCGCTTCCTTCCGACCTGACCGTGGCGGCGGAGCGGCCGATAGAGACATACTCGAAGCCCCTCTCAGCCATCTGGTCGAGGTCGTAGAGATTGCGGCCATCCAGGACGAGCGGCCGCTCCATAGCATTGAGCATACGCTCGAAGTCCGGACGCCGGTACGGGTGCCACTCGGTGTGGATCACAAGTGCGGCGGCACCGTGCAGGGCGTCGTAGTTGACTTCCACAAACTCCACTCGATCGCCGAACCGACGGCGGGCCTCGTCCGTCGCGACCGGGTCGTGCGCGACCACGCGCGCACCCCGTTCGAGCAACCCTTCGATCGTGACGATGCTCGGCGCTTCTCGCATGTCGTCGGTGTTCGGCTTGAACGCGAGACCCCAAACGGCAATGGTCCGGCCAGCGAGGTCTTCTCCGAGCCGATCGACGAGGCGCTCGAGCAAGATGCGCTTCTGTCGCCGATTGACCTCCTGCACCGCCTGCAGAATCGACGCATCGGCGCCAAGATCACTCATCGTGCTCGCGAGCGCCTGCACATCCTTTGGAAAACAAGAGCCGCCGTATCCAATGCCCGGGAAGAGGAAGCTCGATCCGATGCGCGTATCGGACCCGATCCCCTGTCGCACGGCATTCACGTCGGCCCCGGCCTTCTCACAAAGCTGGGCAATGGTGTTCATGAAGCTGATGCGCGTGGCCAGCATCGAGTTGGCCGCATACTTGGTGATCTCGGCGGAGGGAACATCCATGATCAAGATCTCGCGCCCCGTGCGCACGAAGGGGCTGTACAAATCACGAAGTACCTCTGCCGCATGCTCCGACTCAACACCAAGTACCACGCGATCCGGCCTCATGAAGTCCTCGATCGCCGCCCCCTCCTTCAGGAACTCAGGGTTCGAGCAGACGTGAACCACATGCTTCGTCCTCGACTCGATCTCTACCTTCACACGGTTCGCGGTACCAACCGGCACCGTGCTCTTCGTGATCACGATCTTTTCGCCATTCATCGACTCGCCGATCGTACGAGCTACCGCAAGGACATGCTGAAGGTCCGCCGAGCCATCCTCGTCAGGCGGTGTACCCACGGCGATGAAAACGATGTCGGAGGCGCACACGGCCTGTGGCACGTCGGTGGTGAAACTCAAGCGGCCCGCCTCGAGGTTGCTCTCGATCAGCGGTTCCAAGCCGGGTTCGAAGATGGGGATCTCTCCCCTATTGAGACGCTCGATCTTGTCTTGATCGATGTCGGCACAGATCACGTCGTTGCCGGATTCGGCCAGGCAGGCACCTGCGACGAGGCCAACGTATCCCGAGCCGACCACCGCGATCTTCATGTGCTGCCGAGTGAGGTTTTGGGGATGCTGAGGTCCTCGGACAAGGTGGTGTGGAACGTCGAGAAAGTACGGGGAAAGCGAGGCCAGCAGAACCCTGACCTCGTGTCTCGCGGCACCTATCCCTGTCTACTTCACCGCTCGCAACTCGAATAGCTGATCCCGAATCAGCGCCGCGCGCTCAAAGTCCAACGCCTCGGCAGCTTCTTCCATCTCCTTCTCGAGGATCTTCACGAACTCCTCGCGGTTCGCTTCGTCGGCATAGGTCTCACCTGCCTCCGCGACGACGGCCGGCGCCTCGCGCACGTCAGCCACGCGTGTCGAGAACTCGATCTCCTCGACGCTCTTCCGGATCGTTGTGGGGGTGATGCCATGCTTCTTATTATGTGCGATCTGGATGTCTCGACGGCGACTCGTCTCGTCGATACAACGACGCATCGACCGCGTAATTCGGTCCGCGTACATGATCGCCCGGCTGTTCGCGTTCCGGGCCGCCCGCCCAATGGTCTGGATCAGAGAGCGTCCATCTCTCAAGAATCCTTCCTTGTCGGCATCGAGGATCGCGACAAGAGACACCTCCGGCAGGTCCAGGCCCTCCCGCAGCAGGTTGATCCCCACGAGCACATCGATCTTGCCCAGTCTCAAGGCCCGCAGGATCGCCATGCGCTCGATGGTATCGACCTCCGAGTGCATGTAGCGGACGCGCACTCCGACCGACTGTAGGTACTCCGAAAGGTCCTCCGCCATGCGCTTGGTCAGCGTCGTAACGAGTACGCGTTCCTGCTTCTTCTCCCGCTCGCGAATCTCCGCAAGCAGGTCGTCCACCTGGCCTTTCACCGGACGCACTTCCACCTCAGGATCGACCAAGCCGGTGGGTCGAATGATCTGCTCGACCACGACGCCCCCTGCCCGCTCGATCTCCCAGTCACCAGGTGTGGCCGACACAAACAGTGTTTTCGGGACTAGGTCTGCCCACTCGTCGAACTTGAGCGGACGGTTGCCGAGGGCGGACGGGAGCCTGAAACCGTGCTCGATCAGCGTCTCTTTTCGGGAGCGGTCGCCTTTGTACATGCCGTTGATCTGAGGCAAAGACACGTGCGATTCGTCGACCACGACCAGGTAGTCCGCTGGGAAGTAGTCGATCAGACACGCCGGGCGCTCACCGGTCCGGCGCCGACTCGTGTACAAGGAGTAGTTCTCGATGCCCGGGCACGTCCCGATCTCGAGCATCATCTCGATGTCAAAGTTCGTGCGCTGCTCGAGCCGTTGTGCCTCTAGGAGCTTGCCCTGGTTCCGGAACAGGGCGAGCTGTTCATCGAGTTCCGTGCGGATGAGCGGGATCATGTCGTCGATCGTGCGGCGCTCGGTCACATAGTGGCTCGCGGGATACACCGCGGTTCGGTCCAGTGTCGCGATGATCTCCCCAGTCAACGGGTCGAAGCGTGTAATACGCTCGACCTCGTCGCCCCACAGCTCGATGCGGATCGCCTGGTCGTCGTACGCGGGAAATACCTCGACTGTGTCGCCGCGTACTCGAAAGGTCCCGCGCTCGAACAGGTAGTCGTTTCGCCGGTACTGAATGTCTACCAGGCCGCGCAGAATGTCTCGACGGGGCGTTTCGCTTCCGACCTCGACGTGCAACATCAGGCTCCGGTAATCCATCGGGCTTCCGAGACCGTAGATGCACGAGACGGACGCGATGACGATCACATCCTCCCGCTCCATGAGCGACGAGGTAGCCCGGAGCCGGAGGCGCTGGATGTCCTCGTTGATCGAGGCGTCCTTCTCGATGTACGTGTCCGTCGAGGCCACGTAAGCCTCGGGCTGGTAGTAGTCGTAGTACGAGATGAAGAACTCGACTGCATTGTGTGGAAAAAGCGATTTGAGCTCCCCATACAACTGTGCCGCGAGCGTCTTGTTGTGTGACATCACGAGGGTCGGCCGGCCGTAGTCGGCGATGACATGAGCGATCGAGAACGTCTTGCCAGTGCCCGTGGCCCCGAGCAGAACCTGCGCTTTGTCCCCCCGAGCGAGGCCTTCTTGCAGCTCAACGATGGCCGTGGGCTGGTCACCGGCGGGGGTGTGGGGCGAGACTATCTGGAACATGGTCGTGGCGGTCGGGGGCAGGCAGGAGAATTTTGAAGGTAGGCGAAGAAACGCCGAAAGGGGAGGGTCGTCGCCCCCTAACGTCTCTTCTTCGAGGCCAGCTTTTCTTGCCACCATTCGGGCACGCTCGTCTGAGCCTGGCGGTACGTCTCCGGCAGACCGATGTCGATGAAGAAGCCCTCGTCAACCACTCCGCTCAAGGCTCCCTCCAATACCAGCGCGGGAAGGAGATCGGTCTCGATGGACGAAGGAGTCTCCAGCCGATCGATCGCTTCCCGCCGCACGGCATAGATCCCCCCGTTGATGATCCCTGCCCCCCCTCACTCTTCTCCGCGAATGCGACGACATCGGTTCCGTCCAGCCTGACCCGTCCGTAGCGCGCAGTGTCCGGCACGCTCCGGAGTGCGACAGATACCGGCTTCCTCGATTCGAGTAGGGTCTTTCCACTCGATGCAGAGAAACATCGAACAGCGTGTCGCCGTTGAGCACGAAGAAACTGTCCTCGAGTTGATCGCGCATGAGAGGCAATGCGCCACCCGTTCCCAGTGGTTCACGCTCGATGAAGGTCTCTATCGCAAGCGGAGACTCAAGTCGAGCCATCCAGCGCGAGAACGCCTCCGCCTGATGACCGATGGCGAGCACGACGTTGTTCACTCCCTGACGTGCAAGGTTGTCGAGCAGCCACTCGAGAAACGGCCGTCCCCCCACGGGAAGCAATGGCTTCGGCTCATTCTCGGTCAGTTCGCGCAGGCGAGTCCCGAGTCCCCCAACAAGTATGACCGCCTGACCAATCGCTTCCGCCACTCGGCTGTTCCCGTCATCGCTCTCTGAAATCAGCTCGGTGCGAGCGGAACCAGTCGACGGCGCGCGCGATGCCGGCCTTGAGCGTGTGTGCGGCGGTCCAACCCGTCGCGGCAACCTTGTTGACGTCGAAGACCCTGTCCTGTTGACCGGACGGCTTCGAGGTATCGTACGTGATCTCTCCGGGGTACCCCGAGGCTTCCTCGATCGCCTCCGCGAGCGCGCGAACCGTCGTCCGTTCGCCTGTCGCCACATTGACCCGTCCTGATACGCGCGCCTCCCATAGGCGGATCATCGCGTCCACGCAATCCTCGACGTAGAGAAAATCGCGCCGTGCAGTCCCGTCCCCCCAAATGGCGACCTGGGACGCGCCGCCTTCGCCGGCCTCCACGAATCGCCGGATGAGCGCCGGCACCACGTGCGAGTGCACTGGGTGGAAGTTGTCGTGGGGCCCGTACAGGTTCGCCGGAAGGCAGTAGCAAAAGTCGAGCACACCAACATCCTTGAGCGCCTCGAGGTGAACGAGCATGCCGCGCTTCGCGTAGGCATAGGCGTCGTTCGTTTCCTCGGGCACACCGTCGAGGTAGTCCTCTTCGTGAAGCACGTCCCCCTCCAGGCGCTTCGGGTATGCGCACCCGGTGCCCATCGCGAACACATACTCGACGCCCACATCCACCGCCGCGTCCAGCACGTGCGTGTTGATCAGGACGTTGTCTCGGTAGAATCGAGCCTTCTGCGTCGAGTTGGCGTAAATGCCGCCTACACGCGCCGCGAGGTGAAAGAGTATCTTGGGGCGGACCTCCCGCAGCAGTTCACGGGCCGCGTCCGCCTCCCGCAAATCCCTCTCGGAACCCGTCGCCACGACCTGGTAGCCGTCGGTTCGCAAACGCTCGACCAGGTTCCGCCCCACGAGTCCCGTCCCGCCGGTGACGAGGATGGAGGGCTCGGTCATTGAGGGGTCCCAGGCCGGTAGTGGATCACCTGCATGCCCGTGCGATCAAAGGAGAAAAGCACAAACAGCAGATCGGAGAGCCGCTCGCGAACCGCGCGCTGCATCTCTTCGGGGCAGGCCAGGATCATGAATCCGCCGGCCCCCGCCCCCAGGATCTTGCCGCCCGTCGCCCCAGCATCGCGTGCTGCGTCGTACGCCTCATCGATCATCGTGTTCGTGGTCCCAGGGAACTCGCGCTTGCGCAACCACGTCTCGTGCATCAGGTCGCCGAGATCTCTCATCTCGCCGCTCAAGATGATGTGCAGCGCTGACTTTACTGACTCGTGGATGAATCACAGCAAGTGATCGTACTCCTCCGGGTCGTAGTCGCGTGCGGGCGATACGTGTCCACCTTGGATATCGCATAGGGCGACGCAGGGTGAAACGTCGTCTCCTCCCCGATCGGTACAAACTCCTTCGGAACGCGGCCGAAGACCTCGGAAGACGCACACACATGCACAACCGGATCGAGGTCCGAGTGCCGGAGGACCTCCAGCACGTGTGCGGTCCCCTGAATGTTGGTCTCGAGCGTGTCGAGCGGAGCGCTGAACGACGTCTGCGGGTAGCTCTGCGCAGCCAGGTGGAAGACGAAATCGGGTTTCGCCGTCTCGATTGCTCGCTGGATCGAGATGTAGTCGCGCAGGTCGCCGTCCACCAGTTGGATCCGGTCCCCGCGGTTAATGCGATCCAGGTGGTGCTCGATGTTGTCTAGTGGGCTGCGCCAGCGCTCGAGGCCGACAATCTCCCAGTCGGTGTTGTCGAGCAGGTAGTCGGTGAGGTGAGAGGCGACCATTCCAGTGATGCCGGTGATGAGGGCGGTACTCATCGGATCGCGGATCCCCGCAGGCCCCTGTCGTGTCCATGATCCACCAGAGCGCGTTCTCCCTTCGCGAGCTCGTGGTCATGATCCACCATCATTCTCACGAGCTCGTGGAAATCAACCTTCGGCTGCCAGCCCAGCATGCGACCAGCTTTGCCTGCGTCGCCCTCGAGGTGGTCCACTTCAGACGGACGTAGGTAGCGCGGATCGAACTCCACGTGCTCCTGCCAGTCCAGGTCCGCGTAGCTGAACGCCTCGTCGACCAGCTGCCGGATCGAATAGGATTCCCCTGTCGCGACGCAGTAGTCTGACGACGCGTCCTGCTGCAGCATCAGCCACATGGCTTCCACATAGTCTCCAGCGAACCCCCAATCTCGTTTGGCGTCCAGACTGCCCATGAACAACTTGTCTTGCAGCCCCTCGAGAATTCGCCCGATCGCCCTGGTGACCTTACGCGTCACGAAGGTTTCACCTCGACGGGGTGATTCATGGTTGAACAGGATGCCGTTGCATACGAACAGGTCGTAGGCCTCGCGATAATTGATCGCGTACCAATACGCGGCGACTTTGCTGACCGCGTAGGGGCTACGAGGGTGAAACGGAGTCTGCTCGCTCTGACGAGGTGGCGCGGCTCCAAACATCTCGGAGGAGGCCGCGTTGTACACACGAATCTCACGCCCATCTCGCGCTTGTGCCTCACGCACCGCTTCCAGTAACCGCAGCGTACCGATCGCGCCGACATCCGCCGTGTACAAGGGCTGATCGAACGAGACGCGCACGTGGGACTGCGCTCCCAAGTGGTAGACTTCGTCGGGTCGTGCCTCGCTCATGATCCGCCCCAGGCCGCTCGCGTCCGCGAGATCCCCGTAGTGCAGGATCAGTCTCACATCGGATTCGTGCCTATCCCGATAGATGTGATCAATGCGATCGGTATTGAAGCTCGACGCGCGCCTGATCACGCCGTGTACGACGTATCCCTTTCCCAGGAGGTACTCAGCGAGGTACGAGCCGTCCTGGCCGGTGACGCCAGTGATCAACGCGGTCTTCATAGGGTGTCGTCAGGCCCAGCCCAGGTCATCGTCATCGAAGTGCTCTCTCCGTTCGACGTCCAGAACACCTTTCACGCGCCCGATCGAGCGACGAACCTTTTCGAGGTGGGTTAGGTCACGTACCTCAACCACGAGTTCGCCGTGCATGCCGCCCTCCATGGTCCGCATGTCCGCGTGAGAGATGTCGGTGCCGGTATTCGTGATCGCTTTGCCAACGTCAGAAAGTAACCCACGGCGGTCCGATCCCCGCATGTACAGCTTCACGAAGAATCGATCACCCTTCTCCGCCGCCCATTCAATCTCGATACGTCGTTCGGGGTCGCGGGACAGCGCGAGCACATTCGGGCAGTCCTGCCTGTGGATGGAGACTCCACGGCCGCGCGTGACGTAGCCGATGACCGGATCCCCGGGCACTGGCTGGCAACAGCGGGAATACCGCACCATCAGGTTTTCCATGCCCTGAATGCGCACGCCACGGCCGGAGATCCTGAGGCGAGCTGCGATCCGCTCCAGCGCCGTAGGCTGGCGCTTGGCGACTTCGGCCGGATCGTGATCCCTGAAGAACTGTTTAATCACTGCCGTCGGTCCCACATCACCCCGGCCGAGCGCCGCGTAAACCTGATCGAACTCCTTGTAGCCGAGTGCGATCGCTACCTCGAGACGCGCATGCAGATCGCTCGGGAGTATCCGCTTCGCCTCCTTAAGCTCTCGGTCCAGCAAGTCCTTTCCGATCTTGAACGCCGAATCGAATTCTTCGACTCGGATCCACTGTCGGATGTGCGTACGCGCGCGAGACGTTTTCACGAACGCCAACCAATCTCGGCTGGGCCGCTGCCTCGATGTGGTCAGGATCTGGATCGTATCGCCGTTTTTCAGCTCGCGAGACAGCGGCGCGATGCGGCCGTTCACCTTGGCGCCCGCACAGCGGTTGCCCACCTCGGTGTGAACCGAAAAGGCGAAGTCGATCGGAGTGGCGCCGGTCGGGAGTGCCTTTACGTCCCCTTCAGGGGTGAAAACGAAGATCTCGCCCCGGAAGAGGTCCATGCGCAGGAACTCCATGAATTCCTCTGGCTCCGCAGTATCCTGTTGCCATTCCAGCACTTGCCGGAACCACGTCAGAGCCTCGTCTACCTCGGTGCCCCCTCGGTGGGCTACGTCGTCCTCCTTGTAACGCCAGTGCGCCGCGATTCCATACTCCGAAGTGCGGTGCATTTCTTCGGTGCGAATCTGGATCTCGTACCGACGGCCGCCAGGACCGAAAACGGTCGTATGAAGCGACCGATACATGTTCGACTTCGGAGTAGCGATGTAGTCGTGAAATCGCTCCGGGATCGGTGTCCACTTGCTGTGGATGATGCCGAGCGCGGCATAGCAACTCTGCACCGAATCGGTGAGAACTCGCATCGCCATCAGGTCATAGATGTCCTCGTACGGTCGCCCTTGCAGCATGATCTTCCGGTGAATGGACCACAGGTGCTTCGGGCGGCCGCTCACCTCGGCGGGGATGCCAGCCTCCTCGAGAGCCTCCTCCAGCGGGCGCTGCATCTCTAGGACCTCTCGCTCTCGCTCCTTGCGACGCTGCTTGATCTTTTTAGTGAGCACGGCGTACGCATCCGGCTCCAAGAACTTGAACGATAGATCTTCGAGCTCCCACCGGATCGCGGCCATGCCGAGTCGGTGCGCGAGCGGCGCATAGATCTCGCGTGTTTCGAGCGCGATCCGTCGGCGCTTGTTTTCCGCGAGGTGCTCAAGCGTGCGCATGTTGTGCACACGGTCGGCGAGCTTCACTAGAATGACGCGAGCATCCTCGGCCATGGAAAGCAGCATTTTTCGGTAGTTTTCGACTTGCTGCTCGGTGGCCGACCGGAACTGGACCTTGCCCAGCTTTGTGACGCCATCCACGATCGTCGCCACCTCACCGCCGAAGCGCTGCTCCAGATCCGCCAGGGAAATCTCCGTGTCCTCGACCACGTCGTGGATCAGGCCGACGATGATCGAAGCCGTGTCGAGCCGAAGTTCCGCGAGCAGGGTCGCAACCTCGATCGTGTGGGTCACATAGTCCTGCCCGGAGGCACGGGTCTGTCCCGCGTGCGCCTCAGCCGCGAGCGCGTAGGCGTCGCGAATCGCGTCGACGTCCAGCCGCTCCGCGTACGCCTCCAGGGCCCGGGCAAGCGGGCGGGGGAGGCCGCGGATGGTCGGCATCGAAGGGGGCGGAGTGGGAGTCGAAGTCGTAGCCATCTTCCTCAATATACACGCCGTCGTCTACGTCCGACCAGCAGTCGCGGAACGCGCCCGGACCTGTGGGACAGGGTCGCGCGGACAGCAAGGACGAAGATCTGTAGGCCCGCGCCCCCGATGTCAGGGTTGCCCTCAATCGGATTGATTCCATACTACAGGGTCGCCCCCTCGGGGGAGAGCGGTATCGACACTTATGGGAGATCTGAGTTCCCTGAATCCCAGAGGAAGCGACGTTGATCGCCGCTCGAACGACGCTTGGCTCGCTTGCGCTCTCGGGCGTAATCCTTTCTTCTCGCGAGATGAACTGGTCGAGGCGCATAGAGATTGGCGCCTGCCTCCCCACCCACAACGTGATAGCCGGGCAAATTACATGGCTGAAAGAAGAGATATCGTTGCGCTTTACGGCGTCCCTGAAAAGGTAGAACACTGCACCCGCTGCGTAGTATCTAATCAACGCCCTCGGATCACGTTCGATCAGGACGGGGTGTGTTCGGCATGTCTCTATGCTGACTACAAGCAGAACGTGGTCGACTGGGACTCGCGCCTAGAGGAGTTGGCAGCCCTTTGTGACCGATATCGCCACGACGACGGCTCTTATGATGTGGTCGTTCCCTGCAGCGGCGGCAAAGACGGAGGGAGGGTCGCTTGGATGCTGAAGCACCAGTTCGGCATGCACCCGTTAACAGTCACATGGTCCCCGCACGTATATAGCGACGTCGGGTGGCGCAACTTGCAGTCCTTCATCGCTTCTGGATTCGACCACATTCTTCTGACACCCGATGGTCAGATCCATCGCAGGCTGACAAGAATCGCGTTCGAAGAAATGGGCGACCCCTTCCAACCCTTCATTTTCGGACAGTATAGCGCCCCGTTTAGAGTGGCCGCACAGAACGGTGTCAGGTTGGTCTTTTATGGGGAAGACGGCGAAGTAGAATACGGCGGTTCGATGGAATCCGCGGATCGTCCCAATCTCCCGTGGGACCGATTCGTCGAACATCGTTTTTCAGGAATCCACGTGGAGAGGTTTCTGTCGGCCGGAATTACCGAGAAGGACATCAAGCGCTACACCCTGTCCGACCAGGAGCTCAGCCGAATCCAAGACAACGGCATCAGCCAATACTTCATGAGCTACTTCATCAAATGGACGCCGCAAGAGAACTACTACGCCGCAGTCAATAACTTTGGCTTCGAAGCCAACGAATTCGGCCGTAGCGAAGGAACATACTCCAAATACGCGAGCCTCGATGATAAGCTTGACGGCTTTCATTACTATTTGGCGTATATCAAGTTTGGCATAGGGCGGGCAACGTCGGACGCTGCTCACGAAGTGCGCGATGGTCATATTTCCCGAGAGGAAGCCGTAGCTCTGGTTCGCAAGTATGATGGAGAGTTTCCCAAACGGTATTTCGAAGACTTCCTCGAATACTGCGACATGGGAGAGGATCGTTTCTGGGAGGTGGTCGATAGTTGGCGAGGCTTGCACCTCTGGGACAAGATCGACGGAGAGTGGAAGCTCCAGCAGAA
>Ga0310345_10000914_pt1 | contig 36421 bp, 34 predicted proteins | sample HC15DNA20500_MG_FD_204667 | JGI IMG/M metagenome (GOLD analysis project Ga0310345, IMG submission 204667) | Marine microbial communities from station ALOHA, North Pacific Subtropical Gyre - HC15-DNA-20-500_MG | ecosystem: Environmental > Aquatic > Marine > Oceanic | place: Pacific Ocean: North... | reverse complement strand
ACTACTCAATCTCAGTGGGACGGCGACCTCGGGCCAGAACGCTACCCCAGTTCCCAAACCTCTATCACCCAGAATCTGAGGCCAGAGAGAACCGAGTCAAAGCCGCGGGAATAGTCCTGAGCATCCAGGACTCTCCACTCGGCTGCCTTGACAAAACCAGCCATCTCCCTGCCAGCTCGCTGCAGAAACGCCTCTTCGTTTTCACCTTCTTCGGCACCCTGTCTTATGGCCGCGACCGCTGCGCCTATCTTGCCCCTTCGGAAGACCAGGCGCTCCACCCATTTTCCGACGCGAAAGCGGAGTGCCGGAAAGCCCAGCAGCGTCAGGCTCAGTGCTACGATCAGCCAGGCCTGCCAGAAACCGCCCACCTGGGTCAGGTCCAAAAGGCCAAGCAAATTACCGGTGATGATCAAGATCGCGGCCGTTGCTGCAGCCAGGAGCGCGCTACCCAGAAAACGGAGCAAGACGTCCAAGAGGAGAAAGCGATAATCCTGAAGCAGCACGAACAGGGCGAGGGGGATTCCTGCATGGTGAACGAAGAGCTCGTGTGTCCAGGCACTGGGACCGTGCATATCACCGAAATGAAAAAAGAAGCAGCGAATAAGAAGAGCGCCATGGCTCCCAGGACACGCATGCTCGCCCCCTGACGGCGATCACGATCCCGTGCCAGCGCGGCAGCCGCGACAATTGCAAGAAGACCGAAGCCAAATATAATCCGCAGCACCCCGAATCGGTGTAACGTCACGTCGAAGCCAAACACCTCTGACAGGTGCGTCGCCATGGCTGCTGCGCTGAGCACATAGCCTCCCGTCCTGAGCAGGAGGCGCCTGGTCCCCAGTGATAAGTGAAGCAGCACACCCGGCAACAAACTAAGGACCGCGAAACTCAGCGATACAGTCAATTGCTGATACCAGCCAACCGATTCTGCACTGGCCAGGACGGCCAGCGACCCCACATTCCATAAGAGCGCAAGGCAAGCAGCACTCGCAGGAAGCCAGAAATCCGAGAGAGGCGCTCGACGACTGTTTCGCCACAACAAGTAGAGGAAAACGCCGAATGTGGCGGCCCCCGCTACGTGACCGAGTGTGTTCACCAACAGAGGGAGATGGATGCCTGCCGCAGGATTCATAGGTCGCCTCAGGATGTCACAAAGTTTGGATCTGTAACGTCCCCAGAGCTGCCTGGAAAGTTACTTCTGCTTGGGTTAGGCTAGACGGCAGCGGATGGCCACGAAGCCCCTGAAAACATTGGTGGTAGACGATGAATCGTTTGCTAGGCGGATCCTCTTGGAGGAACTCTCCCTGGTAGATGGGATCACCGTTGTGGGCGAAGCCGAGAATGGGAAGCACGCGCTCTAGCAAATCGAGAATCTGGTGCCCGATTTGGTGTTGCTAGGCGTTCAGATGCCGGTAATGGATGGTTTCGAGGTGGTTCGAAGACTCGGGGGCCCAATCCCCTCCATCATCTTCGTCACAGCCTCCAGCGAGCACGCAATCCAGGCATTCGAAATCGGCGCCATCGCCTATCGGCTGAAACCGATCGCGGAGAAGCGTCTGAACACTGCCCTGGAGCGGGCCCGCGAGCCAAGACGACGTCCCCTCGGAGGAGCGCAACGGGTAGCAGCGACTCTTAACGCTCTTGGCCCCGAGCCCTCCATCGGATCCTCCAAGACTGTGGTTCGTCGCGGACAAGACTACTACTTGCTCAACCTGGATGAGATCTTCGCCTTTCAGGCGGAAGGCGAGATTGTCTGGGCTCATGCAGAGAAGAGGAAGTACAGGGCCACCCAGAACCTGAGGACTCTAGAGCAGCGACTCAGCGACTCCCCGTTTCGGCGCGTCCATCGCGGCGTTCTGCTCAACACGGACAAGATTCGGAAAATGCGTAGTCTGGGCAGTGGTCGCTGGCTGCTGACCCTGGCCAACGGACTCGAGTTTACCGTCAGCCGGCGCCAAGCCCCGATGATCGACAGAGTCCTGCGGTGTGGCAAGTGAGGGGAAATGCACCCGGATCTCTGCTGCAGCAGCTGGACGAGACTGCCTCCCAAATCCTGCAACGCTTCGGCGTACAACCCTCTGTGGCGATAATCCTGGGTTCCGGCCTGGGGGACTGTGCCAAGTCGTTTGCTGCATCAACTCGGATTCCCTATCGGGAGCTGGCTCATTTTCCCGTCAGCGGAGTCGAGGGCCATAGCGGTGAAATTATCGGTTTGAAACAAGACTCCTCGGGTCGACCACATACTCTGATCCTGAAAGGAAGGTCGCACCTCTACGAGGGTCTGGAGCTTTCGGAGGTGGTCTTTCCGGTTCGTGTTCTGGGGCGGCTAGGCGTCCGGACTCTCATCCTGACCAGTGCGGCTGGCGGACTGAACCCGGGCCTCACCCCAGGGACCTTGATGCTGATTTCCGACCACCTTAATCTCATGGGAGATAACCCCCTGAGGGGAACAAACCTGGACTCCCTGGGACCACGATTCCCCGACATGACCGAGGTCTACTCTGAACGCCTGCGAGTCCTGTCAAAGAAAGTGGCTCGAAACTTCGATCTCAACCTGCCGGAGGGCGTGTACGCAGGCTGTCTGGGACCCTCCTATGAGACACCGTCTGAAGTGAGGATGCTGCGAACCTTGGGTGCCAGCTCGGTAGGCATGTCCACCGTACCGGAGGCCATCGTGGCCCGCCACATGGGTATGGAAGTGCTGGGAATCTCCTGCATCAGCAACCTTGCAGCCGGTCTCGGCGACGGGCGTCTCTCTCATGACGAGGTCCTGAAGACGACAGCTCGGGTTCAGGGAGTTCTGGGGAGGTTGCTAGAGGCTCTCTTGCCCCGGTTGGGTGAAGAGCAAAGGCCGCGACCAAGAGGAGACCGTTAATGTCAGAGAAGCAAGCCAGCCGTGCCGTCAACGTCTCTGAGTATGAAGCGTTGGCCAGGGATGCGTTGCCGCAGCCCGAATTCGATTTTCTCTCCGGCGGTGCCTGCGATGAGCCCACCCTACGGCGCAATGTAGTCGCGTTCCAGCAGATGCTGCTGCTCCCCAGGGTCCTACGCGACGTGACCCAACGAGATCTCTCCACCACCCTCCTGGGCGAGTCGTCTTCCCTTCCGATCATTCTGGCGCCGGTCGGCTGCCTCGGCTTCTTTCATGCTGAGGCCGAAAGGGCCGTGGCCAGGGCGGCCGCTGCTGCCGGCATCATCTATACCCTCAGCAGTGGACCCAGCTATTCCGTCGAGCAGGTCGCTGCCACTGGTAGTGGAACACGTTGGTTCCAGCTCTACCCACTCCGGGACAAGGAGGTCACTCGAGCCCTGGTCCAGCAGGCAGAAACGGAGGGCTACAAGGCCCTCTGTCTTACCGTCGACTCGCCGATTTAGGGAACGAGAGATCGAAACCTGAGAAGCCAATTTGTCTCCGACCGTCGGCTCCTGCATCAGGTACTGGTCAACATAGGATTCGATCAACTTTCCGAGGATCTTAGTAACCACGAACTCCAGTCCTTTGCAATAGAACAAATGGGGGCGGCGCTGACCTGGGAGACAGTCGATTGGCTCAAGTCGATCACTCGGATGCCGCTGCTCCTGAAGGGTATTCTCAGGCCAGATGACGCATTCCGAGCCGTGGAACACGAAGTGGCAGGGATTGTCGTCTCCAACCACGGAGGCCGACAACTGGATGGCTCACCCGCAACTGTAGAAGTCCTGGAGGAGATCGTGGAGGTAGTCGACAACCAATTGGAGGTCTTCATCGATGGAGGAATACGGCGAGGATCAGATGTCGTGAAGGCCCTGGCTCTGGGAGCCAAGGCTGTCATGGTTGGTCGTCCTTATGTCTGGGCATTGGCAGCAGCTGGAGAGTCCGGCGTCAGCCACGCGATTGAGATGTTACGCGACGAATTGGATCGTGCACTCGCCATCAGCAGGTGTAGCCTAATCAGCGAAGTCGACAGAAGTCTGGTCAGATGGACGGGACCGAGTGTGACGGGCGTATCTGTGCCGGCGTCTTGAATCCTTTCACCAGAATGACTCGAAGCCCCGCGAACAGGTCTAATGTCTGAAACTGGAACCTTCATCTTAAGCACCCCAGAATTCGTGAAGTCGTTCGGCGAAGAGCGCAGGATCCCTGATCACGTCGTGATCGCTATCCGGCCCTAAAGGGGGTGTCGCAAAAGCCCTTGAGGATTGGAAGGGCTAAGATCTCGCCTCGCTGTTGCTCCACCGCGCCTACAGATCCGTGACCGTGAGGGAGCGGGATCCTGTCCCTATGTTGTTGGAAAGAAATCTATTACTTGATCCAAGTGTTTCCATAGTGACTCTAGGAATTCCCAGATTTGCACAGTCGGATCCCGCTCCCTCACGGTCACGGATCTGTAAGCACTCCGTAGCAACAGCGAGGCGGTATCTTAACCCTTTCAAGCTGCAAGGACCTTTACAGAAACCTCTTTAGGACGGGTCGACTATTCCTGGGAGCGCAGCCAAGCCAGGTACTTGACGATCCCTTTGATTTCCTTGTCTTCGTAATCTCGAGTCACCGAGTGGTGAGACCAGCCCTTGGCATCCACAAGTGAGGCGATGCTTGAGGCCTCGAAAGTTCGCAGGACAGGTGGGGCTGAAGTCAGGTCATAGAGCTTGACCCAACCTTCATTCTGCTCGAAGCGTAGCGCGGGAAAAGAACTCCTATCCGTCAGAGTCGCGGTTAGCACATGCTGAGAACGGGAAGCTCTAACCAGAGAGAGAAAGCGATCCTGGTCTTCGAGGGTCGAGCCCGACAATTCGGGACCGACGGCGATACCTCTTCCATCCACCGAGTGGCAGGTAGAACACTGCAGGAGCCGGGTTGCGTCAAAGAACCAGTCGCGCCCCTGCTTGGCCTCCGCTGGGCCTGGAAAGTCCACATAGGCTGCCGGGCCTGTGCCCGGCGGCATAGGATACTCCGGCAGTCCAGCTTCGTCGGCGTGCTCCAGGCTCACAACGTAGGCGATGACCGCTGAAAGGTCCTGCTCAGAGAGACGATCTTTCCACCCGGGCATCGCCGATTTCGGGATACCGTCGCGAATGGCCTCGGAGACACGATTGCGGTCAAGACTCTGGCCCCTGAGACGGGGTCCTTTCCCTGCCGCTCCAGCCGCCCCATGGCAGTAGCCAGTGGCACAGCTTTGAGCGAAAATAATCTCTCCCCGCTGCAGCACTGCCGGATCGGCAACTGTCTGGATCAGTAGCAGAGAGACCCAGATCATTCGGCCTCCTGCGGAAGCGCGAAGACGAACAGGGTCGAGCCCGCCCGAAAGTCTTCGGATTCGGCCCAGAGTTGGGGAAACAGCCCGGCTACAGCCGATCCCCAGCCGGAGGGCGTGGCGATATACTGCCTTCCGTCAACCGAGTAACTGATGGCGGAGCCTCGGTGACCCGACCCAGTTTGAAAGCTCCAGAGCTTGTCACCCGTTTTCGCATCCAGGGCGAAGAAATACCCCTCGACATCTCCCGTCAAGATGACGTCTCCCGCGGTCCCCAGTAGCGAGGCCAAAAGGGGATACTTCGAACGGTAACTCCAGTATTTCTTGCCAGTTACCGGATCATAGGCGTCCAGGTGCCCATGCGACTCTCCCTTTGGAAGCGGCCTCATCTTGAAGGCTCCTCCGAAGAAGTTGAGGCCTTCGACGGGTTCCTCCTCCTTGGCAACAACATCCTGGCACCACTCGATGCCGGTAGTGTAGTACCAACCGGTCTGCGGGGAGTACGTCCCTTGATTCCACTGTCTGCCCCCTCCGATGCTGGGACAAATGAAGGTCGACTTACCAACCACCGGTTCCTTGCGACCTACTAGACGACCTTTCTCGTCAACACCGGTAATCCAATTAATGTTTTCTGCAACCGGCCAGGCCGAGACGAAGCTCCCATCAGTGCGGTCTACGACGAAGGTGTAGCCCCCCTTGTTGGTATTGAGCAGCAGCTTTCGCTTCCTGCCCTTCACGACCAGATCCAGAAGCACCGACTCGTAGGCAGCATCCCAGTCCCAGACGTCGTGCGGGACCTGCTGAAAGTACCACTTGAGCTCTCCAGAGTCCGGATTCAGAGCGATCACGCAGTCCGTGTAAAGGTTGTCCCCTTTTCGTGATCCTCCATAGAAATCGGCTGCCGGATTGCCGACGCCCCAGTAGATCAGGTCGAGATCCGCATCATAGGAGCCCGTCATCCAGGTGGCTCCGCCCCCATACTTCCAGCTATCTCCCTCCCAGGTTTCGTGCCCCTTCTCACCCGGAGCGGGTATGGTGTAGAAACGCCAGACCATTCGTCCGGTCTCAGCGTCGAAGGCACTCAGATAGCCGCGATGGGCCGAATCCCCTCCGGTCACGCCGACGATAACCTTATCTCTGACCACCAGAGGAGCTCCGGTGATGTTGCAGCCACACTGGCGTAGATCCTCAACGTTGACCTTCCACAGCTCACGTCCCGTTTTCTGATCCAGAGCGACAACATAATTATCCAGGGTCCCCATGAATACCCGGCCGCCAGAGACTGCGACCCCTCGGTTCCAGGGGCTGTAGATAATCCCTATCTGGCGTGGATTCTTATAGTAGTAGTGCCAGATTTCCTTCCCCGTGGCGGCGTCAATGGCGAAGACCCGATTCCAGGAAGACGTGAGATACATAATCCCGTCCACCACAATCGGAGTGGCCTGCAATCCACCGTCTTCCACACCAGTTTGGAATGCCCAGACGGGCGTCAACCTTTTGATGTTGGAGCGATTGATCTGGTCCAGCGCACTGTAGCGCCAAAACTGATACGAGCCTCCATAGTGCGGCCAGTCCTGCCCTGTACTCCCATCCTGGCCCATCAAAAGAGCTGTGCCAAGCAAGAGGCCGAGAAGTAGGGAAACAAGAGCTGTCTTTGAGTCTGTGAGAGCTGGAAATACGTGTTTCACAACGGCGGAGTCTAAACGCCAGGATTAGGACATGTCAAATCGCCAACTGTCTTACGATCGACATCCCCGCCTTTTTGATCCTGTGGACCTAATCTGCTACAATCCCGCCCGGAAACAACGGAGATTTCCCTCCTACAAAAACATGAGCTATACACCTTTCGCCTACCTCGATCCTGGAACAGGAAGCCTCTTCCTACAGCTCCTCCTAGGAGGGATTGCTGGCTTGGTCGTCATTCTCAAACTCTACTGGCATAAGATCCTGGCCTTTCTCGGAATCCGCAAGGCTTACTCCGAAGACGACGAGAGTAGCGAGCAGTGAAACCGTGTTTAGTATTTCGTAATTAGTACTTATTAAACAGTCCGCTCAGTAATCAGCGATGCACAGCGTTCATACGTTTGATATGTCTGGTCACTTTGGATGCAGTTGAGGTGACCATCTTGAGCGATGTCGATTACTGCTCACTGATTCACTAAACTGTCAACGCATGTCCGATCTACAGGGCGAACCTGGGTCCTTTCGAGACCGTCAGGGGCGAATCTTCTACAGGAACGGGGAGGTCATCCGAGCGCTGAGTTCTCGGGCTCTGGAGGAGTGGCAGGTTCTGTGCTCCACTCGCTTCTTTTCCCGCTCGATGGAGGCGGGAAAGATCGTCAGGACCAGGGCGCTGGAGCCGGAGGAACTCGAGGGAGCTCTTCCTGAAGGCGAAACCTGGTCGGGTTTTCTGCGCCACGAAACAATACCGTTCATCTCCTATCCCTACGAATGGAGCTTCCAGATGCTCAAGGACGCCGCTCTGCTCCAGTTGGAGCTGATTGCGGCGGCTCTTGCCGAAGGTATGATTCTGAAGGACGCTTCATCGTTCAACCTTCAGTGGAGGGGCGCTAAACCCGTTTTCATTGACATCCCCTCTTTTGAACGGCTCTCTCCGGGCGAACCCTGGGTTGGCTATCGTCAATTCTGTCAGCTCTTTCTCTACCCACTCTTCCTGCAGTCCTATGAAAACATTCCCTTCCAGCCCTGGCTTCGGGGCAGCATCGACGGCATCTCTCCCCAACACTGCTGGCAGCTAATGTCCGCAAGAGACCTGCTGCGAGCAGGAGTGTTGACTCACGTCTACCTCCAGAGCCGGCTGCAAAACCATTACGGGGGGTCGAATACCGATGCCAAAGGAGTACTCAAGACAGCTGGCTTCAGCAGAGATTTGATCGCGGCCAACGTGCAGCGCCTAGCCAAGACTGTGGCCGGGCTGAGCTGGACTCAGACCCGATCAGAGTGGTCGGACTATGCGAGCAACAACAGCTATTCCCGACAAGATCACGAAACCAAGACTGACTTTGTCAGAAGCGCGGCCCAATCCCGACATTGGACTCTGGCATGGGATCTAGGCTGCAATACCGGCTCCTTCTCGCGTATCTGTGCGGAGAACTCGGACTACGTGGTCGCCATGGATCAAGACCCAGCCGCCATTGAGCTCTTCTACCGTGCGCTCAGCCAAGAGGGATGCAGCAACATCCTACCGCTGGTGCTCAATCTGGCAGACCCCTCACCCAATCTCGGATGGCGCTGCCTGGAGCGTAAGGCAATCACCGGCAGAGGCAGACCCCAACTAACACTGTGCCTGGCCCTCATCCATCACATGGTGATCGGCGCCAATGTCCCTGTCGGCGAATTCCTGCAGTGGCTCGCAGACCTCCAGAGCGCACTCGTGATCGAGTTCGTCACCAAAGACGATCCCATGCTAAAGGTCCTTCTGCGCAACAAAGAGAACCAGTATCAGGATTACGAGCTCGACCACTTCGAGCGCTGCCTGGGATCCCTCTTCGAAGTTGAGCGCCGAGAAATCGTTCCCTCAGGGACCAGGGTCCTATATTTCGCCGCTCCCAAAGCCTCTGCCCGCCCCTGACGAATTGTCAGGGGATCGACGTATTCTTCCTGGATGATTAGCGGTGTTACTTTGGGTCTACTCCTAGCTGCTTTCCTGCTGGGAGCACTCTTTCTTTTCGTCCTGATGCGACTGGTGTTCCGCAATCTGGCGGCTGAAGCGTTGAGCCGCAACAACCAATCCTTCCTCGATCTGGCCAAGTCCAGCCTGGGAGGCTTTCACACCGAAGCCAAAGGGGATTTGGCCCTCAAGGAGCAGGCAATACGAGAGTCGGTCCAACCGCTCCAGGACATGCTGGAGAAGTACAAGACCCAACTCACCGAATTGGAGCGAAAGCGCGAGTCTGCCTACGGTGGCCTACACCAGTATCTGGAGAACGTCGCCCAGACCCAGGTCGAGTTGCGAAAGGAAACCGGCAGCCTGGTGGCCGCCCTGAGATCGCCTCAAGTCCGGGGCAAATGGGGAGAGATCAGCCTCAAGCGAGTCGTGGAGTTGGCAGGCATGGTCGAGCACTCCGACTTCCGCCTGCAGCAAACTCTGATTGCCGAGAACTCGCGTCTGCGTCCTGACCTGATCGTCTACCTGCCCAACCAGCGCCAGATCGCCGTCGACGCCAAGGTACCTCTGGAAGCCTATCTCAGCGCTTTGGAGTCCTCAGACGAGCCCAAGAAGGAACGTCTGATGGTCGAGTACTCACAGCAGCTAAAAAGGCACATTACACTGCTCAGTGGAAAATCCTATTGGAAGCAGCTGGAAGGAAGTCCTGAATTCGTGGTCCTCTTTCTGCCCCTGGAAAGTCTCTATGCTGCGGCCTTGCGATACGATCCAGAGCTGCTGGAGCGAGGAATCGAGAAGGGCGTTTTCGTAGCAACTCCCACCACCCTGATTGCGCTGCTCAAGGCGGTAGAGTACGGCTGGAAAGAAGAGAGGTTGAAGCAGAACGCCGAAGAGATTCGGACTCTGGGACAGGATCTCCACGACCGTCTTTTCAACCTCGCCGACCATCTCTCACGGCTGGGGGCCAATCTCAGCCGAAGCGTGCAGACCTACAACGAGACGGTCGGATCATTCGAGCGACGAGTCTTCGTCCAGGCCCGCCGCTTCAAGGACCTGGGCGTCCCTGCCAAGGAAGAGATTCCCGAGATCACCTATATCGATAGGATACCGAGAAATCTCGATAGTGAGATCACCGAGCTAGCTGCGGACGCTGGAAGTATCAAGATACAAGAAACAAACAAGTTCCAAGTGCCAAGCATCGAAGAGAGAATTGAGGTCTAACTTATAAATACTCTGTAGAATCAGCAGGTTACCGATGTCATGATCTTCCAGAAAACGCGAGGTTTGCACACGAACCGCGACTGTACCTGTCGTAGAATTGAGCCTCCCCCAGGCCAACGCACTGTACCCTGGTATAGCGTTTTGTAAATACCGATACGTTCCAGAGGGACCAGCGCTCCCCACCAGGGAGGAGGGACAGAACGTTTCTTGATTTAAGAGTCGTTACCTCGTCCGGCCTGACACCTTCCTCGACCACTCACTTGCCGAGGGTGATGAGGATTTCAAGCTCATGATCGGGCAGCTGGCCACGTCCTGGGTTTGGAACTCGCCGGAGCGTGGTTTGTAGTTCGTTCTTGTCCGATTTCCCAGGTGTTGCTCGGCCAGGAAGAAGGCCCCGAGAATCGGGCTCAGAGGAGGCCCCACTGGAATTCCTCTCTCAGACTCCCAGAACACACACACCCGCTCGGCCGTCCGCCGTAGATACTGCCCAATCAAGTTCAGCACCCGACGGTCCTGGATCACCAGGGACAGACGCTCCAGCAAGTGTTGGTGATCGATGGAAGCGTAGTAGGACTTCACGTCGGTTCGGATCACAAACCGGTGCCGCTTCAACTGGCGCCACACCCGGCGCACCGCGCCCTTGCCCCCACCGTTCCCTATCAGGTGCGTGCAGTTCGCGCCCGCCACTGAAGTGCATCCAGTTGGCCGGAAAACGGCCTTCTGATGTATACTTGTGGCATATACGATCGGTATGACAACGGAAGACAAACTACTCCGATGTACCGGCTTTGACTGGGATGACGCCAATGTCCCCAAGATCTGGGAGAGACACCAGGCGTCGCCCATGGAGTGCGAGGAGGTCTTCTTCAACCTTCCCCTGGCTGCCGGCCACGACGAGAAGCACTCGCACGAAGAGAGGAGATGCTACGTCCTTAGTCAGTCCGACGGGGAGCGACGACTCTTCGTCGTGGTCACGATCCGCGAAGGGCTGCTGCGTGTCATCTCAGCAAGGGACATGAACCGCAAGGAGCGAGAGGTTTACAAAACAGCATGAGCACCAAGAAGAAGAGGGTTCCGAAGCACAGCAGCGAGAATCGAGAGCGCGCGTTTTGGGCGTCCGCGGATTCAACCGACTATGCGGCCTGGAGCAAGGCTTATCGTGTCGCGTTTCCAAACCTGAAGCCATCGTTAAAAACGATCTCTCTGCGGCTTCCGGAAATGATGCTTGCTGAACTCAAGGCACTTGCCAACAAGCGCGACGTTCCGTACCAGCCCCTCCTGAAGATGTTTCTTGCTGAGCGTATCGCGCTGGAACTGCAGGCTCTTTCCGGAAAGAGGGCCGGCTAGCAACGGCATGGCCTGCCTTGGGAGGACTGACTAGCCTCTCGCTTCTGATGAACTAGGCGGTGCAAGTCCGGCCGTGGTAATCGCCAGAGAGCCACGTAGCAAGCTCCCACTGCACGTGGCGACACGGAGTGCTGGAAGCGGAGTAGACCTTCGGGAAGGAGAAGCAAACGAGCAGTCCGTACCCTAGAGGGAATCCTGCAGCGTCGAAATGTTAACCCCGCAAGGGGAGCCAGGCATAAGCGGCCAATCGGAGACCTCTTAGCGTACTATATTTTCCGCTTCGTGAGGGCCCCGCTGTTTCCACAGCAATCTGGTCGCTACCCCAACTTAACCAATCGATAGCATGGATCTATCGGAAAAAGTCACTTTTTCAATCATTTAGACATTGGAACCTACAACATCAAGTAGGTCTACATCGCTAAGTAACTGATATCATCCAACTTTTAACCGGACAGCAGTGGAAGGGAGCATTAAGAAGCCCACCGATTCCAAATGGTAGAAAATGTCGCGTGTCATCCCGGCTGCTGGGATCCGATCATCCATTCAACCGCTGCCCAGGCAGTCATGAAGGAAACGAGCACCAGCCAGGATAGGCGCAGCATGCGTCTGGAAGTCCTCCGCCCAGGTCCGGTCCACTGCAGATCGGCTCTCTGCCAATGACGCACGAAGTTCTCACGCAATCCTTGAAGGAGGGAGAAAACCAAGGCATAGAACAGCGCGAAACCGAGTGCAACTACAAAGACCAGCCCCCAGTAGCGAGTCCAGCTCACGGTTTTCCTCCCGATGGGCGCGGAACGAGGACGGAGATTATTCTATCCGGGCTAGGTCAGGTTCATCGACGCGATGAATGGCAAATCTCGATATCGATCCTGGTAGTCCAGTCCGTATCCGATCAAGAATTCACGACTTACTTGAAAACCGACATACGAGAGGGGGAGTTCCGCTAGACGCAGTTCCGGGCGGTCAAGAAGTGTACACAGGGCAAGCGAGGCGGGATTCCTCCTCGACAACAAGCTGCACAGGTAGTTAGCGGTCAGACCGGTGTCGACGATATCTTCTACCAACAGCACGTGTTTACCAGGAATGTCTACCTCGAGATCTTTCAGGACTCGTACCTTCCCTGTGCCGCCCTGGGCTGCATACCGACTGATCGCCATGAAATCAAGATGGAGCGGGATCTGCAACTCTCTCACAAGGTCACAGGTAAACACCAAGGCTCCCTTCAAGATTCCAACAACCAAGAGCTCCCTGCCCGCATAGTCGGTGCTGATCGTGACTCCCAGTTGTGCAACACGAGTGCGAATAGTTCCCTCGTCAAGGACAACTTCGTTGACCACATGATCGGCCCCCAGCCGGTGATAGGTGGACACCAGACTCACTGAAGGGCTCCGAATTTGAAGAAAAGCTTCCGGTAGTCTCGTCTATAGAGAATCTTGATATTGATGTCGGGGTAGAGGCTGCGCATCTTACGAATCTTGCCGTTCTTCCTGGTCACCAGACTCTGCTTCATGGTGGTCAACTCGACATAGAGATCGAACTCAGGAAGGTAGAAATCAGGAATAAAACTCTTGAAGATCCGACCGTCGGGCCTGCGTTTCAGGGCAAAGGCAACAGGCTCGTAGTGCCACTCGACCCGATAAAAATCCAGGAAGCGCGCGAGCTCTGCCTCACTTTCGTGAGCGAACGGCATGGAGGGAACCTTAGGACCACAACTCGCCCGCATTTCTCTACTAGAGCTTGCCATGAGGAGTCTCGGCTAGTGATATCAAGACTCGCTGAATCTACCAAAGGGATCTGACAGGTGACACCCGGCGCACAGGGAGTTGGAGAGGGAGAATCATGTGCAAGCCAGGGAAGCCTCTGATCGGACCCTGGGTAGAGGAGCTCGCTATTCTTGAACCACGGGAAGCACGGCCGAGAGGAAGTCCATTCCATGATTGCCGAAGAGTTCCTGTGCAACCACACCTTGAGAAGCCTCCAGTATGATGTACCCGCCGTTGAGGCCGCCACTCTCAGGAATAAGATTCTCGAGGATATCTGACAGCCGCTGATTCTTGCCCAATACAAACTGCTTTTCACCTCTTCCAAGACCTGCGGCGCTGAAGACTCGAAGCACGACTTGAACGGCCTCGTCGTTGGGATTGAAGACGGCAATTCCAGAGAACATGTCTGAGGCGAGGTCTAGCGGCTCGACAGACCCGTTCGCAACCTGGCTAAAGACCGCTTTGGTATAGAGGGTCTGCTGCAGCGGTATGGCCGCCGCAAATTTGATCCGCTTCGGATCCCCAAACACCACATCTCCCAGAATACCTGGCCCATCAACCTGCACTTCGATTGATCCAACGATCAATCCTCCCATGCTGGAACCCAAAGGAAACATCTGGTTGGCATCTCTCTGAAAGGCCTGCCGAGGAGCCAGCGTCAAAGGACCGGCGATCCCAACGATCACCCCGTCCTCCCGATACGCGATCACAGTTGCCGCCCGAGGTTGATCTGAGACATTGAGAAGCTTCAGACTCGTAAAAAAGCTGGTCCCGGTGTCCAGGTCGAGACCGTTGGCGAGTTGCGCCGAATAAAGCCGGTTTGCCTCTTCTCTCACCGAGGCGTTGAGGCCGAGGACCGTGTCTGACAACTCGATCAACTCGAAGCCAATCGCGCCCGGTCCCGCCACGACTTCCACCATGACCGAACCGTCCGAGACTGGAAGTTGAAGGCCAAATAACGTCGCTACGGAATCAAACAGCAGACCGTTTGGAGGTAGCTGTCTGGTCAGCACGTCACCCATGGGCTGCCCCGTCGGATCGAAAAAAGTCAGCGACAAGGTGATCCCCTCTTCATTGGGATTGGCAATGCTCAGAAAAGTTCGGGCATCCTGAGAGTCTTCCAGAGCCGGAAAACTATCGGGTCCCTCGTAGATTCGCGTGAAATAGAAGAGTTTTGACTGCTCCCTCCAGGCGACCGATCCATCCATCTTCGTCAACGGACCCGATAGCCCGTTTCCAAACTGGAAAAAGCTGGTGAGTTCAGGCGTGGAAGATTTCACGCGGATCCACCCCTCCTGCCGGGTGTCCGAAGAGACCTCGAAAAACTCGCTCCCCAGTTTGGCTAATTGCTGATCTCGTCCCACCGACTCAATGTGAGGGTTCCCGGGAAAGCCCAGGGGTTCACCGGCTGGAGTAAAGCCTTCCACCAGGACAACACCGTCTGAAGGCGAGAGGTTTGCCATGGCATAGCCGGAAAATACTTCGCGATCGCCTCGATACAGTGGGAAGAGCAACTCCTGACTCGAAGCCTGAAAGAGGAGGCGCTTTCCTTCCAGGTCGAATGTGCTTTCGGTGAACACTTCGTAGACTCCCTGACCCTCAAAAGCGACCGCGGAGGAGCCAAAGGACAGATCGGTCGGGTGACTAGTCCCCGCCCGACCCGGGGTAATGCCGACGATGGCCTGGACGCCGTTGGGATCTGCGGTCACCTCGACTTGATCGTACTCGAATAGGATATCTCCATTCGAAAACAGAGTAACCGAAAAACTGTTTCCGGGACGCGGGTCTGAGTTTGAGTATTCAGGCACTACCTCCCAGGTAAGAGTGACACTTCCAGTTCCGAAAGAGGCCTCGATCTGTCCGTCCCTTTCGGGATCCAGGTCCGTAAACAAAGGTGCGATGCGCGGAGGTCCCGAGAGAAATCGACCCTCGCTTCTAGCGACGCCAGGCTGGCTGTCGCCACCAGAAAAGGTGAGGTTCCCGTCGCTGTTCACGACCACCTCGGTATAACTCTTACCCAAGAAAGGAAAGGAAAACCCTTCCTGAAAGGTGAAGAGCATTTCGCCATCGTCCTCCAGCAGATCAAGTTGGTTGACCGGCTCGTTGAGGATCAGGTTGATCCCCGTGAGAGTCTCTCCTGCGCCGACGTCAAGCACTACCATTTGGGTAGGATCATCGTCGAGGAAACCGGATTCCCCCTCCCCGTTATAGTAGTCCTTAGGGAAATTGGTGAAGCGAGTGTCGAAGGGACCGACCGAGCTACCGCCAACGAAAGCTGGATCCAAGGGTTCGATAAAAACAACATACTGACCCGGCGAGAGTCCGGGCAGTTCATAGCTGCCGTCACCGGTGAGCAGGAAGTCGGAAACTACCGACACCATCTCCTCTGAAGACTCGAGAACCGATTCGTCGGCTCCCAGAGAAACCTGCACGGCGACCACGTTCGCACCCTCCACAGGCGTCCCAGTTGGGCGAGAGATGGTGCCTTTGATTGTCCCGGTAGTGGCCCCGAATTCCTCTTCCGGATAAAGCCAGGAGAACCAGGCTACATCGTCACGTAGTGGAGCATCGGGACCGAACAGCTGGGCAAAGGGATACATCACGGGAACGAGATGATTATCTGCGAGGAGGCCCCCGGCCATGGCCCGCCCCGACTGCGTGTGATCCAATCCCAGAAGGTGACCGATCTCGTGTAGCGTTACACTCGAAAAACGCGCCGCTTGTTCGGTCTGGAGGCCATTCAAAAGCGCAAATCCATAGATATAGTTCAACGTCTGAGAGTCCGATGCTATGATGCCGGAAAAACCCAGGACTGTGTCGCTGGATCCAGCACCCAAGAGACTATCGATGATGCTCCCATCTGCGTCGAAGATGATGAGGTTTTCCGGGCGTGTCAGACTGGTGATCGCTCCGAAGTTCGAGACGGTCACATCCTGATCGAGGAAACCAGGGTCAGTATTCTCAATCTGTAGAGAAGCCGTCGAGACTGCTTCCCACTTCAAGAATGACTCGCGAACGATATCGGCAATCCCGGCCCATTCGGGATTGGACAGATCTTTGTCCATCAGGTACCTCACGGGCTGGCTTCGATTCCAGCGAAAGACCCTTCCGCCAGGCAGTAGGGTACGGGGTCCACCCCCTACCAGAAGCGGCATCAATAGCCAAACAATGACAAGCGTGGAAAAGGTTCCGAGGAAACTGCAGCGACTCCTCACTCCCAGCCTTTTAAAAACGCGCCGAATTCCTGCCCGAGCGAGGCAGCCCAAAACCGACTCGAGGCTACCCTTGGGGCATGAGTGTAGGGGAAAGGACACTGACTGCCTACCCTCGACAGGCGGACTTATCATTGCGTCGAGTGTCCCCTGCCCGACCAGAAACTCTGGATCTTGTCGACCAGAGACAAAAACCGCGAGAGTGGAATCGGGTGTGGCTTCTCCAGCACCTCTTGCTCATGATCGGTGAGGCCGGAGCCACCAACCAGTTCAGCTGAAATGTTATGGGCTAGATTCCGGTTGCCCAGACTGTTGCTGACTGCCAGGTAATCTTGCATCTTCTCGACCTGAAAGACTCCTTGAGAAAGGCCTACCGGACTGGTCAAGCCGATTCGACTGTCGGCATGGAGAAAGAGCAAGGCCTGCTGTCCCTCGGGATATTGGGGGAGACCGGGAATCCCAAAGCCTTTCTGGCCTTGGCTTATCTGCCGAAAAACTACGGTTTCACCCGAACTAACTCCCTTGATCCCCTCGCGCACTTCGAACGTATAAGCGGTAACCAGAAGGCCGGTTGTCCCATCCTGCTCGGTCTTCATCTTCAGGCAGGTGCCCCAGAAGACTCGGTCCGCCAGCCTGACCATCTCAAACAGATTGACGGTCTGAACTGTAGTTGCGCCCAACTCTGTTCCAAAAAAGACCAGAAACAAGAGCCAGATTCTCTGCCGTGCGCGACGCCAAGACATCATCTATCCTCCCTACCGACGTCTCTTCCAAGAGCTCTGACTGTGAACATAAGTACCTCTCACATCACAGCAGGCACACAGCGACACAGCTTGACGCTCTTGCCCACCTTTTCTATTCTAGCGGGAGTCAAGGTTCGGAGTTGGATGAGATTCTCCTCCTACTTCTTTTCTCTCGTCTAACTTCTAATTATTGATGCACTTCCAGTAGTGTCCCAACGTTTGGGCTTCTAATCTCTGCAAAGTATTAATGAACAATATGTTAGAGGAGATAATGGGTGTTTCCGACTTGAAAGTGAGTGTACGCTCACGCCCTTCAGTTGATAAGGAGGGTGGGCATGTACACGGGCAGGACGATTTTTTCTCAGGTGATGCGGCATCTTCCCTGGCATCGTTTTCATCGCATTGTTCAGCACTACCGAGACGACTACAAGGTCAAATCGTTCCGCTGTGCCGACCATTACCGGGTCATGGTCTTTGCGCAGTTGACCTATCGCGAGAGCTTGCGCGATATCGAAGCCTGCCTACGGGCCATGAGATCCAAGCTCTTCCACATGGGCATTCACTCCACGGTCTCCCGCAACAGTTTGTCCAATACCAACGAGAGGCGCGACTGGCGCATCTATGCCGAGTTTTCCAAAGTGCTCATAGGCGAAGCGCGCCGCCTGTACACCGACGAGGATCTGGGAGTCGACCTGGACGCGACCGTCTACGCCTTGGATTCCACGACCATCGACCTGTGCCTCTCGGTCTTCCCCTGGGCGCGCTTCCGCCGTACCAAGGGGGCGATCAAACTGCATACCTTACTCAACCTGCACGGCGCCATCCCCGAATTTGTTCTGATCTCGGACGGGAAACTGCACGATGTCAACGCCTTGGACCACCTGATTCCTTGTCCCGGTGCCTACTACATCATGGATCGCGGATACCTGGATTTCGGGTTCCTGTACCGACTCCATTCCGCCCGGTCGCTGTTCGTGACCCGCGCCAAGGCCAACTTCAAGTTCCGCCGCCGCTACTCCCACCCGGTGGACAGAACGACGGGACTGATCTGCGACCAAACGGTCCTGCTGAGCACCTTCTATCCGGCCAAGGCCTCCCCCGAACCTTTGCGCCGCATCAAGTTCTTCGACGTCACCACCGGCCTGCGGCTCGTATTCCTCACCAACGACTTTGCTTCTCCCGCTCTGACCATTGCCCAGCACTACAAGCTGCGCTGGCAGATCGAGCGTTCTTCAAATGGATCAAACAACATCTCCGCATCAAGGCCTTTTACGGCACCAGTCCCAATGCCGTAAAAACACAAATCTGGATCGCCCTCAGCACCTACCTGCTCATCGCCATCATCCGCAAGCGTCTCTATCTCGAGTTGCCGCTCTACACAATTCTCCAGGTCCTGAGCGTCTCGCTCTTCGAGAAAACCCCCATTTCACAGGCCTTTCAGGACATGGACTACATTACTCAGACTGGTGCCATTCATAAACAGTTGATATTATTCGACTAACGCTGGGACACTACTGATGCACTTCAAGAGCTTCGGTTGCAGCAAGAACCCCTATAGCAAGCCCGCATGAAGACTCCCACCCTGAAAGACGTCGCTTCACAGATTTTTGGCTCAGAGCACCCTGAGGCGGAGGCGTCCTGGATAGACTATTGGGAAAAGAGCCCGGAACGGGCCCGAGAACTTCTTGGCACCTTTGAACCTCTCACCTGGTTCGATTTCAAAGGCAAACGGGTACTCGACATAGGATGCGGCATCGGAAGCCTGTCGGACGTCCTCTCTGCTCGGGGCGCAGAGTACGTCGGTGGTGACTATACCTTCCACGTGTTGCAGTTCGCCACTCCCAGTTCCGCGAAATCTTACCTTCAGTGTAATGGGATCAGCCTGCCCTTCCGCGACGGCTGCTTCGATTACGTTTTTGCCTTCGACGTCATCGAGCATCTGGTTGGGGGTACCGGCTGGCAGCTGCAGTTTCTTCGTGAGCTTCGCAGGGTGCTTCGGCCCCTGGGGATGATCCTTCTGACGACACCAAACTGGTGGTACCCCTACGAGGCGCACTCAGACCTCTTCTGCCCCCAGTACCTCCCGTCGCCGTTGCGCGATCCCTATGTCGCATGGCGCAATCCGGCATTTCTTCGCGAACACGGCTCCTTCTCCAACATTCGCTTGATGAAGCCCCTTACGCTGCGCCGATGCTTGCGGGAAAGCGGACTGACCTTTCTCCATTCCTTTCCCTGTGGTCTGGACAAACGCGATTATTCGAAGCTTTTTCCCTTTCGTGGCCTGCTCGCCAAGCTAGGCTTGGGCTGGCATCTACACGCTGAGTTCTGGGGAATTCTCGCCCGACAAGAAGCGCGCGAAAGGCTTCGGCTCAAACTAAAAAATCGAAGACCCCGCGGTCAAAATGAAGCCTGGGATGGGTCGCAAGGTGATTTTTCCCCGATTATCGATTTTGATCAGGGGACTTTCGCTAATCAGCTGGGGCCAGGCTGGTACGCGCGCGAGGACGGCAGTCCTTCCCTGCGTTGGACCAAGCGAGAAGCCGTTTGCTATCTGGAAGCACGCCAATCCACTCCCTTTTTCCATCTCCATGGCTACAGCCCTCGAGAGAACCACTTTGAAGTCTGGGTGGACGGACAACGCATAGGCGAGCACTACATCCGGGCTGAGTCGGACTTTCGACTCCGCTTTCTGCTTCCCTTCGAAAGAACTGAAGACCGAATCTTTCGGGTGAGCCTGTGCTGCGATAAGGCCTTCCGACCGTCCGATTCAAGGGATGAAAGAGAGCTGGGTGTGATCGTCTTTTCCGCCGGGCTGAGGCCATGATCCCAAGGCTAGTCCTATGCGTCCTGCTCCTGCCAGTACAGATCATCCTTGCCCTGGCCCTGGGCCTTTCGGAGTTCCTCCGGACCTTCTGGCCCGGCGCCGCCCAGAAGGACACCGATCCAGAGGGACAGCCGCCTGGGCGCCCCCTTTGTTCCATCATCATCCTGAATTGGAATGGCCGCCATTTGCTGCAAGAGAGTCTCCCAGCCGTGGAGCGGGCGGTTGCCTTCAGCCAGGCAGAACACGAAGTCATCCTGGTGGACAACGGGAGTTCTGATGACAGTCTGGCATGGGTCCAGACTCACCATCCCAACGTCGGGATTGTCCCTTTGGAGAAGAACATCGGCTTCGGTGAAGGGAACAATCGAGGAGTCGAGGAGGCCCGCCACAAAATCATAGTTCTTCTGAACAACGACATGATTGTGGCAGAGGATTTTCTTCCTCCTTTACTCGAGCCCTTCTCCGACGGACGTGTTTTCGCAGTCTCCAGCCAAATTGTCTTCCCTGCAGGTAAGCGGAGGCAGGAAACCGGAAATGCCCAGGGCCGACTCAGACGGGGATTTCTTCACCTGTCTCATGAACCACTGTTGCCCTGTCACTTGACGCGACGATTCCTGCCGGTACTTTGGGCCGGAGGGGGATCCTCTGCCTTTCTCCGAGAGCGTTTTCTGGAGTTGGGCGGATTCTCCACCCTCTTTTCACCTTGCTACGTCGAGGACACTGATATCGGGTACCGAGCCTGGCGGAGGGGCTGGAGAGTGCTCCTGGCGGCCGAGAGCATCGTTCTGCACAAGCACCGCAGCACTAGTGCCAGAGTCTACACTGACAAGCAGATCAAGCAACTCATCGAAGAACGGAAACTCTGGTACCTCTGGAAAAACTTCCAATGGTGCACCCTGTGGTCCCACTTCCTCCTCTTTCCGATTCACGTGACACACGAGATGAGCCTCAAAGGCTACCTTCGAGCACTTCGAAAACTTCCGCAAATCTTCTACCTGAGAATGACCGAAGCTCGACGCTCCATGAGCGACTCGACGATTCTGGAATGGACGACCAGACCGCTCTCCTATTTGCAGCAGGGTGACTCGAACACCCGATTGTTCCCGGCTCAGCAGGAGCGGCTGCGGATCCTGGTTGTGAGTGCGTATCTCCCTCATTTGGGCTACCACGGAGGAGCCGGTCGAGTCTTTCAGCTGATCCGCCAAGTGTCCCGAAAACACGACATTACCCTTCTGACTTTCGTCGAAAGCGACAAAGAGCGAGAGCAGTTCTCACAAATCACGCCCTATTGCCGCCGGCTGGAGCACGTCTACCGGGGCGCCTACTCTCCTGTCTCTTCCTTTCCCTACGAGCCCTTCGAAGAGTTCAACTGTCTGGACCTAAAATTGAAGATGGAGGAACTTCTGGCAGAAGAGGATTTCGACGTGGTTCACTTCGAATGGGCTCAAATGGTCCAGTACGCGGACCTCGTTCCCGCCGAAACCAAACGCCTTCTCACCGAAATCGAGGTCAACTACGCGGCTCACTTCACCCGGATCAAGGTGGAGAGGCGCTCCGCTGCCAAGGTGAAAAAATTCTATGACACCCTTCAAACACTCTATCGAGAGCTCGAACTCTGCCGCAGGGTTGATCACGTCATCTGTGTAACCGACCTCGATCGGGACTATCTTGGCGGGTTCCTGCCCAGGGAACAGCTCGAAGTGGTGAATACGGGTGTGGACACGGAGTATTTCGCCTATGACGACTCCGAGATCGAACCGAACAGCCTGGTTTTCGTGGGCGCCTTCCGCCACGATCCCAACCTCGATGCAATGGCTTATTTTTGCGAGGAGATTCTTCCAGGAATCCTCATCAGCCAACCCGACGCTCAGCTCTACATCGTTGGCTCCTCCCCGCCAGCATCGATCCAAGATCTGGCCGATAATCCCCGGATAACCGTTACAGGCTTCGTACCCGACATTCGGGACTACTACCGTAAGGCTCAAGTAGTTGTGGTTCCTCTGCGAACGGGCGTCGGAATCCGAGGGAAGATCCTGGAGGCATGGTCCGTGGGTAAGGCAGTCGTCGCTACCTCGCTGGCCTGTCAGGGCATTCGAGCCGTTCACGGGAAGAACATCCTCATCGCCGACCGACCCGAAGACTTCAGCGCCTGGACGACCGCGCTGCTGCGTCAACCGGATTTCGCCGCCGAACTAGGCCGCGCCGGAAGAAAGACCGTCGAAGAACTCTATGACTGGGAAGCGATTGGAGAGCAGATGAGTCTCTTTTATGAATCGATCGTCCCTCGAGGGGTGCAGATCGCAGATCACAGTTTGCTGAGAAGGACACCGTCAGATCGTAAGGCTATCGAACACTGAGTGCTAAGTACACCATTTCATAAATACGATGATGCTTGCGGATCTGGCCTATGAGGCGAGATCACGTCAGGAGGAGGGCAGGGAGCACTCAGATTCGGGAAAATTTCGCTATTCGACTGGGTCCAAGGAGGAATGGAGATGGGCTAGCTTCCACTCTCCGTCTTCCCGATGGTAGATCTCTGTCCAGCGCCCTGTTTGTCGCAGGAAGTCATCTTTCATCTGGTAGGCCATCAGGTACTGGGAGGTGATCCAAGCGACATCTCCTTCAACTTCAATCTGTATGTTCTCGGTAAACAGCGTTAGTTCCTGTATCTGAGCAAAATACTGCTGAAGAGTATTCTCGAAAGTCTTGAAGTCCGAGAAGCGGGGAGGCGGCACCGTATTGAAGACGACAACTTCTTCGGAGTAGAGCCTCCGCAGGTTGCCCAGACTCATCTGCTGCCACGCCTTTACATGGTCACGGTGCAAGTTCAGTAGGATCTCTCTTGGATTGTTGCGCATTAGCTATGTGCATTTGAGCACATGGAAAGATAACAGATATTCACTCCGATTTCCAGCCCGGCTCATACAGCCCCGACCGACCAGTAGGCTGCAGTTCACTCATCGTAGAATCCAATGGGTACACCCCAGAGGTTGATAGAGCCGCTCCGCCGCCTATGCTCCAGGTGGAGATCCCCTGTACATCCTCTCTGACGATGAAGCGCTTTCCCACCGCCTCCATCTGCATAACTCTCGGTCTGATATGATAAGATGCTTGCCGACATCCAAGGAGGTCCAGCGTGCCAGGACTCTGGTCAGGATCGATTACGTTCGGCTTGGTTTCGATTCCCGTAAGGCTTGAGGTATCGCAACACAGAAAGAATCTTGGATTCAACCCGCTGCATCAGGACTGCCTCCAAAGGATCAATCAAAAATACCATGCACCACATGTGAAGCGGATGTCGAGCGTAGCGAATTGGTCAGAGGCTATGAGTTCGAGAAGGGTCGCTACACCGTTGTCGATCCTGCAGATTTCGAAGCCACCGACGGAGAGGCCTCTTGGCACATCGAGGTAGTTGCTTTCGTCGAGCACTCAGAGCTCAGACCTGAACATCAGAACCGCACCTATTACCTGGTACCAGAAGAAGGAAGTGATTAGAGTCAAAGAGTTACGTCCTGCTGCTGCAGGCCATGCAGGAGATGGATCGGGTTGCTCTGGCGCGCTTCATCATGAGGGGCAAGGAATATGTGTCGGCCTTGGTACCGGCTGAGGGCGGCTTGATGCTTCATATTCTTTTTCACCAAGGCGAGTTTAAGCACATCGCTGACGTAGTGCATCTCCCTCCGGTTGAACTCAAAGAAAAGGAGCTGGATCTGGCGAGACAGATTGTCGAGAATCTCCCCGAAGAATTCTCGGAGGACCTCCTCGTCGGCGAGTACCGTGAACGATTGCTGGAAATCATCCGTTCCAAGGTCGAAGGGGAAAAGGCCACCACGATCCAGCAGCGCAAGCCGGCAAAGCTACTCAACCTCATGGACGCCTTGAAGCGCAGCCTGGCGGCGACTGCCCCCAAGAGACCGGCCGCCCGAATGCAGGCCCAGGCCCGCCCTGTCCGCGTGAAGGCGCGAGCAGGAGCTGCAAAGCGGACCTAAGATGCTTCGCTACTTTAGCGAAAAAGAAGTTAGCCAAATTCTGGGTATCAAACCCGGTCGCCTTAAGTATTGGAAACAAATCGGCCTGGTAGCGCCGTCCCTACGAGAGGGCATCCCCTGCTACGATTTTCAGGATCTGATCCATCTGAAAACCACCCGGGGACTGATCGCTTGTGGTCTGCCCGCAACCTCTCTGAAGCAGAGCCTTGATTCACTGAAGAGAAGGATTCCGGATGTAGGCAGAAATCTCAATAGCCAGCGAGTCTATGCTTTCGGAAACCGGATTTTGGTTCGCCACCGAAACCAGCTGATGGACACCCAGTCGGGGCAGATGGTCTTCGAGTTTGATGTGGCGGATCTTGCGGAGTTCGCCTCGGAGCGGGTAGTGAATTTCAGTTCCTCGAAAACCGCCGAAGAGTGGTTCGGAGAGGGCCTTCGCCACGACTCACCCGAGGGAAGTTTCTCGCTTGCGCTCGGAGCCTATGAATCAGCGATCCAGGTCGATCCCAATTATGTTGATGCCTACGTCAACATAGGCACGCTGTATTACGATCGGAAGAAGTTTGAAAAGGCTCAACGCTATTATCGTCAGGCTATCGCTCGAGACCCTCACCACGCCAAGGCCTATTTCAATCTGGGGAACGTGCTGGATGAACTCGGCTGCACCGATAAGGCGATTGAACTCTACGAAAAGGCCATCGAAGTGGACTCGACTTTCTCGGACGCGTACTTCAATCTGGCAACAGCCTGCGAAAAACTCGGTACTCAAGATAAGGCAATCAAATACTGGACCGGCTATCTTGAACTGGACCCCGATAGTCGACACGCCGATTTCGCCCGGAGGCGCCTGAAGCTTCTTCGATCTTTATCTCTGACATCCTAAGCGCGTTAGTGTCCCCAAGAAGATCATGAAGTCCAAACCGTTTCTCATCGCAAGGCCTTTTGCTCCCCGCCCCAAAACGCGAAACGAACGCTTATAAAGAAATGGCCGACCCACTAGACTATTCCAAGGTGGAAAAGAGACCGCAAGCGATCAGCCGGGCGATGGAAGACTACCTAAAGACGATCTACCAGCAGGTACGCCACGATGGCAGGATCTCGACATCAAAACTGGCCGAGGCCATGACCTGTTCTCCTGCCAGCGTGACCAACATGCTGCAAAAGCTGTCCGATTTGACACTGGTAGAATACACGCCCTACCAAGGCGTCAGCATGACACCTGCCGGGGCAAGGATCGCACTCGAGATCATTCGCCATCACCGCCTCCTCGAGCTCTATCTCTCTGAGATCCTTGGTTATACCTGGGACAAGGTTCACGCCGAAGCAGATCGGCTCGAACACGTCATTTCAGAGGAGTTTGAAGAGAAGATCGACGAAGCCCTGGGGCGCCCGAGCAAGGACCCCCACGGCCACCCCATTCCAACCAAGGACGGCAAGATTGACCTCAAGCACGCCGCCACTCTCTGGGAAGTGGCCGAGGGCCAGACTGTCCTGGTGCAAAGAGTGAGCGATCACAACCCGGAAGTCCTTCGTTATCTCGCCTCAATCGGCATCTATCCGGAAGTGGCCCTCGAGGTCGTTAAACGATCTCCATTCAACGGTCCACTCTATGTTCAGGTCAAGGGGGAGGAGCATGGGCTGAGTGAGGAGCTGGCCCAGCAGATCAACGTGGCTGAGCCATGAAGGTTCCGCTAACGCCGATCCGCTTCCTCTACCGAGCACGTGATCAGTTTGGTAGCAAGAGAGCGATCATCGAAGACGAGGATTCCTGGACCTATTCTCAATTTTCCGATCGGTGCCATCGACTTGCCTCCCTACTACTTTCCTGGGGGATTTCTACAGGGGCACGCGTCGCTTTCCTGTCCTACAACTCGCACGCCCTGCTAGAGGCCTACTTTGGAGTGCTCTTGGCGGAAGCCGTCCTGCTACCTCTGAACGTCCGCCTTACCGCCAATGATTTCCGCCTGATTCTCAACGACGCAGAAGCGGATGTCCTCTTCTTGGATCCAGACTTCCTGCCCTCCATCGAGGAGATCCGTGGGGACCTGAGGACAGTCCACCGATTCGTTCAGCTTGATCCCGGCCATCAGAGGGATTGGATCGAGCCGCACGCCTACGATGAATTGATCCAGCAGCAGTCTCCCGCTCCCGACAAAGACGTCCGACCGATTGACGAAGATAGCACGGCAGAACTTTTCTATACCTCGGGAACCTCGGGTCAGCCCAAAGGGGTCATGCTGACTCATCGAAATCTCTACCTCCACGCATTGGAGGTTGCCCTGATGCTGGGAATACGTGACGACGACGTCCAGCTGCACACCATTCCCCTTTTTCACGTCAACGGATGGGGAACTCCACAGTTCCTTACCTGCGTAGGTGGATGCCACGTCCTGATGCGGAAGTTCGAGCCACAAACAACATTTCGCTTGATTGAAAAGCACCGAGTGACCCTCTTCTGCGCGGTCCCCACGATGGCCCTGTCCCTACTGAACCATGCGGGGAAGAGAGACTATGACCTCTCCTCGATGCGTTTGGTCAACCTCGGAGGCGCCTCCTCTACCCCGGACCTGGTGAGGCGACTGGAAGAGACCTTTTCATGTCAGTGTGTTGCCGGTTACGGATTGACGGAAACCTCGCCCATAGTAACGCTTGCCTTCCCCAAAGCACATCTTGGCGAGAGGGGAGAGAAGCTACTCCAAACAAAGGCGATGACGGGTTATCCGATTCCCGGGATCGAAGTGGAGATCCTGGATCATGCCGAGCAGCCCCTACCCTGGGATGGGACTACCGCTGGAGAGCTCGTGGTGCGAGGCGACACGGTCATGAAGGGCTACTGGAGAGAGAAGCAGGACGATCTGGCTCCCTCCGATGCCTGGTTCCGTACTGGTGACCTGGCGACCATCAACCCGCACGGCTACGTCAGGATCGTCGACCGTAAGAAGGACGTGATCATCAGCGGAGGCGAGAACATCTCCAGCCTGGAGCTGGAGAAAACCTTGCTTGACCATCCAGCGGTTCTGGAGTGTGCGGTGATCGGTGTTCCCAACAGTCGTTGGGGTGAAGTTCCCAAAGCCTTCGTCGTTCTGAGATCGCAACAAGCCACCAGCCAGAAGGAACTCTTGGCACACTGTAGACAGCAACTGGCCAGATTCAAGGTTCCACGTAGTATCGCATTGGTGGAAAGCCTGCCCAAGGGAGGTACGGGTAAAGTCATCAAGCGAAAGCTCCGCGAGGGCTAACAGGAGACGCGCGACGTTCAGACGTTTCGACGTGCGACATATTCTTGAAGTTTCAGCTAAGTCGCGCCCCCAGGAAACACTGGCCCCATTCGAGAAAGAAACTTCCAGCCACTGGGGATTTGTGCGTCACTGCGTGGGAAAGAGTTGTCCGGCTCTCTCCTCGGAACCTGGGCTCATCTTGCTAACGGCTCAAGTCGTTCGCGGCTCTGTCCGACTTGGCTTCGTAACGCTGGTAGTTCACCCGTTGGCGGCACCTTCGGAAAACAGGAGACGTGCGACGTATTCTTGAAGTTCAGCTTAGCCTGCTGTCCTCGATCCGAACACGGCCATGCTATACTCCGGCTTGGACGCAGCCGCCAAGGAGTACTGAAATGATTGTGGTCATGAAGTCCGATGCCACGCCCGATCAAGTCGAGAAGGCGATGAGGCGAATCGAGTCCCTCGGCCTGAAACCCCATCCGATCCATGGTGTGGAAAGAACAGTCATAGGTGCGGTAGGTGACGAACGTGGCAAGAGCGCCTTCGAAAGTCTGATCGAAATCGAGGGGGTCGAGAATGTGATCCCGATTCTCAAACCTTTCAAGCTAGCTTCGCGGGAACTGAAGGCGGAACCGAGCGAATTCAACGTCGGTCCAGTGCGGATTGGAGGCAAGGGATTTGCGCTGATCGCGGGTCCCTGCTCGGTAGAAAGCGAGGAACAGATTCTAGATGTCGCGCGACAGGTCAAGGCAAGGGGAGCGAACATGCTTCGAGGAGGCGCCTTCAAACCCCGTACCTCTCCCTACAGCTTTCAGGGACTGGAAGACGAGGGGTTGAGGCTGCTGGCCAAAGCCAGGGAGGAAACCGGACTCCCCATCGTGACCGAGGTCCTCTCATCCGAGGATGTTGCGCGTGTGGCTGAGTTCACCGATGTCTTACAGGTAGGCGCTCGCAACATGCAGAACTATTCGCTCCTGAAAAAACTGGGCAAGACCGACCGTGCGGTGCTGCTCAAACGAGGAATGATGTGCACCATCAAGGAAACCTTGATGGCAGCTGAGTATATCCTCACCAGTGGTAATCCCCGCGTGATGCTGTGTGAGCGCGGCATCCGAACTTTCGAAGATTCGACCCGCAATACCCTCGACCTGGCAGCCGTTGCCCTGATGAAAGACTGGTCTCATCTGCCGGTCATCGTGGATCCAACCCACGGCACCGGGGTGAGGCAGCTGATTCCTCGAATGTGTAAGGCCGCTATTGCCGCCGGGGCCGATGGCCTCATGGTCGAAGTCCATACGCATCCGGAAGAAGCATTGTCAGACGGTTTCCAGGCCCTTTTGCCCGACCAGTTTCTGGAGCTATCAACAGACATCAAGCCCTATTTGGCGATAGAAGGCAAACAGACCTGATTCAGTCCAAGAGAAGGCCCCTCCCGCCCTCGCCATCGATTCGTTAGGGCGCCCCAATCATGTAGTCGGTGCTTCCTCCTCTCCGCTGACAACCCCGACGGCGCTCTGCTGGGGCTGGTGGGTATGAGCACGCTCCTCCAGATACCTCTCCGCGTCAATCGCAGCCTTGCAGCCCGCTCCTGCGGCCGTTATCGCTTGACGATACACCTGGTCGTGGACATCTCCCGCCGCGAAAACTCCTTCGACGCTGGTCCGTGACCCGTCGTGGACAACGAGGTAGCCATTGCCCATCTCAAGCTGCCCTTGGAACACCTCCGTGTTTGGCTGATGTCCGATCCCGATGAAGACCCCATCGGTGGGAAGAAGGATTTCGGCGCCCGTCTTGATATTCTTGAGCCGGACAGCCTCTACCCGTAGCTGATCCGGGTCCAGGATTTCCTCGATCACCGAATCCCATATGAAGTCGATCTTGGGGTGATTGAGCGCACGCTCACCCATGATCTTCGATGCCCTCAGTTGATCCCGCCGATGCACGATCGTGACGGAGTCCGCAAACTTTGTTAGAAAGAGGGCTTCCTCCATCGCGGTGTCACCACCACCTACTACAACCACCTTGAGGCCCCGAAAAAAGTACCCATCACAGGTGGCGCAGGTGGAAACGCCGTGACCGAGCAACTTCGACTCCGACTCCAGACCCAGCAACATAGCCGAAGCCCCAGATGCGATGATCAGGCTCTCGGCCTGAAAGGTGTTCTGGTCTGTCTCGACAGTAAAAGGAGACTGCAGGTCGACCGAGCGGGCAACCTCCATCTGATACTTTGCGCCGAAACGCTCCGCCTGTTGCTTCATCCTTTGCACCAGATCAGGCCCATCCAGCCCTTCAGGAAACCCAGGGTAGTTTTCGACCATAGTGGTCAGGGTCAGCTGTCCCCCGGGTTCGTGGCCTTCCAGGACCAGAGGCTCCAGATTAGCCCGAGCCGCATAGATTGCGGCCGTTGACCCAGCACAACCTGAGCCCAGTATGATGACCTTGTAAGCCATTAGAATTCCTTTCTGCGCCGCCCGCTTTCAAGACCGGCGCTGTGTCTGTAAGAGGAATAGTGAGCAGTGGATCAATTATCTGCTCTCACCCGAAGCTTTTTCGCCCATCATTCTCCTCAACCCTTAACTTCTCGCTGCCCTACTGCTCACTGCCTACTGACAAACTGCTCACTACTCAATGCTCACTGACCTGCGGGCGGTTGGCTGGCCAGGGCAACCAGCGCTTCCCTCACCCGGATGATCTGCTCTGCCGTGACGGTAAGATGGCGATCTCCTCGTTGGCCGCCGGATCTCAACTCAACCGTCCCCTGATCGTCGATCCTGAACTCGCCCGGCTCCGAAAGTTGAAAATAGCCTCGATCTGGTCGAACTGCGTAAAGGACGCTGGTCAGATCCCAGGCAGATCGGTCGTAGGGCATCTTTCCGTAAAGCTCGTAGCCCTCTTCCAGGGGGTGAGACGCCTGGTAGCCGAAATCCTTCTGGATACTCTCGGCTGGATACTGGATCGATTCGCCAATCTCATAGCCGCTCATGACAATGGGAGTCGGCCACCGCGAGAGAAGTCGCCTCGATGCGTCCAGGTCGGTTCGAATATTGTATTCCCTGAATCCCTCGGGTCGTGGGATGCCGAAGTGTCCTCCCATCATGGACAAGAGCCCTACCTTGCGCGCAACCAGTTGGCGTCCGTCCAGGGGAGAGTGCCGATCCGGGGCAGAGTCGAGGAGACGCGCTAGATTGGTCGCGAACCCTACCACGACCACCGTGACTGCAGCATCCGGCTGAGCGGAAAGCGTGCGGCGAAGTAGATCCGTGGCATCCATCACTTGCTCGGGACGCAGAATCTTACGTGGGTAGCGCCAAACATTTCCATCACGGGCTTCGACGAGCTGCTTCACATAGCTTCCCGGTTCCGGGGTCATTCCATCCCGCACGAGTCCCACCGGAATCTGAGGCCGTCCGTAGAAGTGATTGACGAGGTCGGAGAAGGCAGCGGCGTAAAAATTGCCTTTACTAACCGTTACGGCTAAGAGAGTACACTCTTCCCTGCTCTGCAATGCGTGGATCACACCCAACGCCAGAGCATCGTCAATGTCGTTCCCCATGTCGGTGTCATAGATGATCCGCACCGATCCCTGACTTCGAAGCCCTTCCTTCGCTTCAGCCTCCCTGGAACAGCCGTACCCGACGGCGAGAAGTATGAGCAACAGAAGCGAAAACGACTTCACTACTCTATTAAACCACCAGATTAAACCACCAGACCTCTCGCATCGGGACCCGCTGCGTGACTGAGCCGTGATCGAGCGAGCTCTTCCAACCCTTCTCCGATCAACGCTCATCGGCGCCGAAGACACCACTCGACGGCGTTCTTCATAAGACGCTGGTACATGGGATGCAAGAGCGGCTCGATCGGATGTCCACTGGCCAGATGGCAAACCCGCCCGCTTCCGACTTCACGAACCCAGCCTGCCGGAACGGCAATTCCATTGTCCATCCGAGTCTGAAGGATGAGATGGACCTGGGTCTCGTCATAGAGGACAGGAGTGTGCTGTTCGTCGGCGGTGCTAAAGTCGGTGACCCCTTCGGTGATCGGGTGGCTTCGGTCCGCCACTTCGATGCGGAACCTCTCGAAGGGACCGTGCCCGATGTAGCGTCCGCCTACTAGCTGCAGGTAGGGACCGGAAGGTGGATACAGACCCAACGAATTGTGCAGATTCAAGAAAGCACCACCCTTCTCGACGAAGGCGACGACCGCTTGCTCCTGCTCCAGGGTCATCCAGGTCTGGATCTTTCCATGGAGAGGATCCTCCAACTCCCGCAGCTTATCCCGTCGCCCATCGGTCCGGGGCACTTGCCGTCCATCGCGTAAAATCAAAAGAAGCTGAACCTTCTCCAGATTCTCAGCCGAGAGGGTCTCGACATCGACCGAAAAATGAGGAACTACTCCGGTGGCCTCGAGCACCTTCCTTAGCGCTTTTTCGATCGGGGCCGGTGGATGCGGTGAGTCCCCGTAGATCACCAACGCATTTGGCCGCGAGACAGCGGGATCAGGGGGCTTCCCGTAGAAGGGCGCCGAAGGAGCCGTTAGTTCACGGAAGACATGCTCGATGAGATCGGCCCTTGGCCTGGTGTGGGTGGTCCAAAACAACAGATCGTAGGAGATCCGCACTCGGCTCTGGACCTCCTCGAGCGAGTAGCCTGCGGCGATATCGTGAGCCACCTGAATCCTGACCTCCGTTAGAACGGAGCGGAGCCGGCCTAGCGTGTTGCTGCCCTCCCAGGAACCGAAGCCTGGGACTACGCGCCTCGGGGCCAATTTCTCCAGCTCGGATAGAGCCGAGATCCACGGGAGAATCTCCTTGCCCTCAGCCACTGCACGAGTGCCATTGAAGACCAGTGGTCCGCCAAACAGGATCCTTTCATTCGGAAGGAAGACTGCCCCCGCACCTTCGATTCTCACGGGATCCAAGGGAATGAATTCGACCGGGTGAGACGCATCGCCAATCGGACTCCGAGTCTGCATCGTCTCCACCTGGGAAGCGGAGATTCCCTCCCCGGCTTGCACTAAGCGAGAACCAATCTCCGGCGACGTAATGATGCGTTGAACCCCGCTGCGCAGCAAAGCCTGGACGATGGGAATTACCGGGTCCGAAGTAAGACGGTGACCCGGGTCGTACCAACGTTTCCTTGCAGGATCATAATCACGATTCGATCCCCAGTCCGGATCACTCCACAGATGAGTCAGGACCAGCCGCTTTACCGACTTCCCCGATCTCTTGGAAACCTGATTCAGAAACTCCGAGACCGGCGTGCCTCGGGGAAGATCCACCAGCAGGATATGATCGTCGAGCTCGATCCAGCCGCAGTTAGCATTGCCGTATTGATAGGAAAAACCGGCTACATGAATTCCAGAGGCCAATTCATCTCGATGGGGAAGCATTTGCTTGCCTCGCTCTGCACCAGCTATCGAACTAGTCAACGCAAGACTCAACGTGAGCACTCGAATCGTCAGTTTCGATAAAAGGGCCATGGTTGGCGCGGAGTATTGAGAGCCTTTGCCAAATGAAAGAAGATCCTTGAGCCCTGAAGCCAATCGCGAGGCGATTTCCTCAGGTCTACTTTGGACGGATTGTTTCGCGTTATTCATCTATCTTGCTCCTAACGGCTACGGATGGACTGTGCAAATTACATCAACCTGGCATGCCTATTCCAGCCAGCATCACCGTAAACCAGATAATCGCACCGACACAAATCCAGGCCAGGACAAATCCTCCCAGACCCATCCTGCTTGGCATTGGGATTTCAAGATCGGCAACAGGAATCAACTTTCCTGTCTCCATGGGTAGAGGATCATCGGGCAGAGTACAGGGCTGCTTGACAACTTCGCCGGGACGAACTGGGGTCCGGATCAAACGAAAAAAATCGTCCAGCTTCTGCGTGGGTGTCCGGCGGGTGAGCAGACTCGCAGCAACGCCTGCGATTGCTCCCGCGGAGAGATAAACAAGAATCTGGTAGGGGAGCCGGGTCCGATAGGTCATCACACCCTCCCCAGCAGACACAGCCTGCATAATACCGGGAACGTGGAGATAGAGCCATTCCCGGACCAGGCCCGGGAAATAGTCGATATTCTGCTGCCAGAAATCGGAGCTGCCCACGGCAGCGATTGCCTCAAAGGGATTGTGTGCCTGGGTGAGATACCAGGCGAAAGCAGTGGCCAGGGTTGAAGCCCAGACCGCCTTGGTCGTGTACCTGCGCCAAATAATCCCGAACCAGAAGGCCAGCCCCATGAAGGTGGGGATGGGTTGCACGTAACGGGTCAAAACCTGGATCACGTTGTCGAACTGGGTCAACATCAGGAGAGCTAGTGCCACTAGTCCCAGGCCGCTGAGCCGGCCTACCATGAGGTAGTGAGAGCCATCTTTCCCAGGGTTGAGGAATCGCCTGTAGAGATTCTCCGTGAACAGTCCCGACCCTACCACCATCTGGGCGTCACAGGTACTCATGACCGCGGCCAGCAGAGACGCCATGAGCAAGCCTACCAGGCCGTGCGAAATCGTAGGCAGAATGTCGTGAGCAGCGCGGCCGAAAACTTGATTTGCAAAGGCAGCCAAGGCGCCGGGATCGCTCTGGATTTCCTGGATCTCGCCGGCCGCCAGATAGTCATTTCCAGGCGTCAGATAGATGATGACACAGGCCAGACCCGTGAAGGTCCACGCTATGGTGCAGAAGCGCTTCACAAAGTTACCTACGGTGAAGCCAAACCGCCCCTCGAATTCGGTCTTTCCAGCTCCACATACACCCATGATGTGAGGCTGGACGACGATTCCAATCAACCCGGTCAGGGCGAGCATCACCACGTAAAAGAATGTGATGGGCTCCTGTCCCATCTTGCTGGTTACTTCCTCGGTCAAGGTCAGGCTCAACAATTCAACTCCGGATCGCCCTGGGACACCCAGATGGAGTGCCTCGAATCCGCCGAGGGCCCCCGAGACTCGGGACGCAACCTGAAGGGCGAAAGGCAGCAAGAGGAAGGAGAAGATGATGGTCAGGATTCCTTGAACGAAGTCAGTAATGATAGCGGCTCCAAGTCCCCCCGCCATTCCGTACACCACAAACATCACGGTCATGCCAGCGATGGCATACTCCATCGGAAAGTACGCTCTACCGGTGGCTGGATCTACGCCCCCGGCCAGCCCCTGGATCATTTCGCCGCTACCGTAGAGAGCAGCCGCCATGAAGACAACGGAAATGAGTACGCCCAGGATGGAGTACAGGATTGCCGTGGACGAATCGTATCGCGCCTGAAAGAAGTCGCTGGTGGTGAGAGCCCGCATGCGGCGAAAGACCGGTGCGACGATCCAGTAGAAGGGTGTGGCCCAAAGCCACAGAAACTGGTACCAGATCCCGGCGAGCCCATAGCGAAAAGACCCGGCGGCCACACCTACCGCCTGGTCGCTACTGGTTCCAGACCCGAAGGCAAAGAACATCATGAAGACCTTCCCAAAGCGGCGGCCTCCCATGAAAAAGTCCGTCGTATTCTTTATTTTCTTATAGGAAAGGACTCCGATGATCGTGACCCCGATCAGGTAGGCCAACAGCACCAGCCAATCGATCCAATGAAGCCCCAGTAGGTAGGCGCTTGCCAAAATCATAGGGTTTTCTTAGCCAATCCCAAAGGGTTCGGTCCGATCGGGTAAAATCGGACTTCAAGAGAATATCAGTCAGACCCTCGGCCGGGAAGCAGACGGAGACAATAGGCAATGCCGAATGGCTGTGATATCGTGCCCTCCTGGTCGGGCCCAAGATGTCTCTCAGACAAACCAGAAGCAGTATACGCCAACCCACTACCCGCACCCAGCCTGAGCTCGTGAAGAATTAAGGACAAGCGAAGGAGTGGAGGCTCAACGGCGATAGAAGTCTTGTGGATGGGGATGGATAAAACCGCACTGCTGAACAAGCTCCGGGAACTTTCTTCGCTAGTGGCCGAAGACCGCACGCTTCAGGTGGTGGTGATCGTCATACTCTCGCTCGCCGCAGCCAAGGTCGTGGACTGGATACTGACAAGAGTAGTCCTGCGCCTGACTCGGAAGACGGCGACCGAAATTGACGACATCATCGTTGCCATGTTGCACCGTCCAATCTTCAATACGGTGCTGTTGGTAGGACTCTTGATTGCCTGGTCGGTAGCTGAGATTCCCTCGAACATCCAAGGATACGGCTTTGCTGTATTCCAGACCTCAATCGTCCTCATATGGCTCATCTTCCTAGTGCGCCTGGCGACCCTGGTCCTCAACTGGATGAGTGGCAGCCGGCGGCGTTTTCGGATGGTCCAACCAGTGACGCTACCCCTGTTCCAGATAGGGGTGAAGATCTTTATCATCGGTGGAGCCATCTACTTCGTTCTTCTTTTTTGGGATGCAAATCTTACGGCCTGGCTCGGCTCTGCCGGAATCATAGGCATCGCGGTAGGATTTGCGGCTAGAGACACGCTGGCAAATCTGTTCGCCGGAGTCTCCATTCTGGCGGATTCTCCCTACAAGATGGGTGACTACGTCATTCTGGACACAGGAGACAGGGGAGAAATCACTCACATCGGGATCCGCAGCACCCGGATGCTGACTCGCGATGACATCGAGATCACCATTCCCAATGCCATCATCGCAAACTCCAAAATCCTCAATGAAAGTGGCGGGCGCTGGCTGAGAGAGAGGATTCGGATCCCCGTAAAGGTGGCCTATGATTCGAACATCGATGAGGTCCGACAAGTTCTAGTGGAGGTCTGCAAGACGGACGATCGCGTCTGTCGGGATCCCGAACCTCGGGTTCGCTTTCGTCAGTTCGGGGACTCCGGTCTGCTCTTGGAGTTGTTGTGCTGGATCGAAGAGCCGGTCTTGCGGGGTCGAGTCAAGGACGCACTAAATGGTGCCGTTTTGACTGCCTTCCGCAATGCGGGCATCAAGATACCCTACCCCAAACGCGATGTCTATTTGAGGACTGGCCCTGCTGACACTTCCGAGAACCCGACAGACTAGTCCCAAAACAAGTAGATGGAAGTAGATTAAACCACGTGCCTGAAATGCTAGACCTGACGGGTATTCTGGAGTTCGACAAAGAATCTTCAGAGAGGCCCGAAAGGAGGCATTTCAGGTGAAGAAAAAGCATAGCGCAATCCTCCGAAAACGGGAAGCAGAGGTGGCCACTCGGTTGAGCCCCAGCTGGAATGGTCAAGCTCGGAAAACGGTCCTTTCTTCCGACGGGATCAGCTACGACGTCTCGGAGAAGATTCACGCCGTCAGTTAC
>Ga0310345_10000913_pt1 | contig 36440 bp, 33 predicted proteins | sample HC15DNA20500_MG_FD_204667 | JGI IMG/M metagenome (GOLD analysis project Ga0310345, IMG submission 204667) | Marine microbial communities from station ALOHA, North Pacific Subtropical Gyre - HC15-DNA-20-500_MG | ecosystem: Environmental > Aquatic > Marine > Oceanic | place: Pacific Ocean: North... | reverse complement strand
TTGCCGCCGGAGGAGAGGTAGGCGCCGGTGATGGCCTTCGCGATGGCGCCCAGCTCCGAGGGGAACACGTTGGTCGGCAGCTGGGTCGGCGCGTTGATGCGCATTGTCGTGCCCGCGCCGGTCATGCGGTAGACGGCGAGCACATTGCCCACGCGGTCGACCACGGCGATGGTCGCCTTCGCCCCGCGCGCCTTCGCCTCGCCCGCAGCCTGCGCGATGATGCGCTGGACGTCCGCGACCGTCAGCGCCTCGAGCGCGGGCGCCCGGTAGACCGCTGCACTGGCGGTGGTCGCGGCAAGGGGTGCGAAGCCCGACAGCACCATGCCGACAAGGGCGAGCGAGGCAGCGAATTGCCCGCACAGTTTGCGAAAGGCCATCAGCGAAGACTCCGGATAGAACGGACGGCACCGCCCAGCGCGCGGCGGAAGGCAATCGGCTGGAACCCGTTGGGATCGCGCACCGCGGCATAGGCCTGGTTGATCTGGATGCGCAGGTTGCCCGCGCTGCCCGAGGTGACCATTCCGGCGTTGACCATGCCATTGAGCAAGGTGTCGAGCGCCATGACCGACTGGACCGAGCCCTCGTAGTCGGTGAAGCGCTCGGAGATCGCGTCGCTGGCGATGGTGTCGATCACGGTGAAGGCCTGATCGCGGCTGAACGCGGTGCCCGCAAAGCGCGCGGACAGCGCCTCGGCGGATTGGCGCAGCGCCTGCGCGGTGGCCACGGTCTCGCTGCGGCCCACGCCCATCGCGCGGTGGAATGCCTTGCTGCGCGCATCGAACGTGGCCGCTTCGGCGGGCGCGACGACGCGCGCGGCCGCCAGCAGCAGGATCATGTTCTCATCGTTGTAGGGCGGCATGCCCGCATGGATCGGGCGGCCCGGATTGGGCACCGCGCTGACATTCGCCTCGTCGCCGTCGTAGATGCGGCGGTGGCACGAATGGCAATCGTAGAACGTGAACTCGGGGAACACGCCGTCGTTCGCCTTGGCGGGCTGCATGTAGAGCGAGAGCCCGCGCGAGACCGCCTCGGCCTGCCCGATCGCCCACATCTGCATCGAATTGGTCTTGTGGCCCTTGCGCGTGACGTAGTCGGCGTCCTCGTCGTGGTGCTGCTGCAGCGTGCTGAACAGATCCATCTCGAACGAGATGCGCGGATGGCCCGCCGCCATGATGCGATGCGCGATGAACTGGCCTTGCCCGTCGCCCGAGAGATGGCAATCGAGGCAGACCCCGGCGCGGACGCGCGGGATCGTGAGGTCGGTCATCCCCTGTGCCACGTTGCGGGCGTGGCTGGTGCCGACGGTGTAGTGCGTGGCAAGCCAGCCGCCACTCGGGCTTGCGCCCGCATTGCCGTGGCAGGCCTCGCAATCGACGCCGTCCGCCAGCTTCTCGGCGCCCTTGGACGCATGGCATCCGGCGCATTCGCGGACCACACCCGCGCTGTCGAGCCCGAGTCGGCGGGCGATTGCGACGCCGCGCGGCTCGCCGATCACGCGCCAGGCGCGGCTGTGTGCACCGGTGGGGGAGCTTTCCTCCTGCCAGCGCAGCAGTTCGTCCTGCCGGATTGGTGTGCCGCTGGCGACGCTGCGGCCGTGGCAGGTCGAACCGGCGCAGCTGGCGACGCCCATGTGCGCGCGGCGAACCTCGCTGGCATCGGCGGATTGGGCAGAAAGCGGCGCCGGGTGCAGCGCCAGCGCTGTGCCAAGTGCAAGCAGCGCCATGGCCAGACACGCGAAGCCCGCCAGAAGCGGAGTCCTTGCTCCGCTGCGAAGGGCAGCCACGAGCGGCCGCGCCAGTGTCGATATGCCCCGCATTGCCCCTCGTTCCCTACGTCCGGCGCAGAGTGCGGAGGAACCATTCCGGCCCTCACCGCGCGCAGGACGAGACCTAACAGGGCGACCCTTAAAGCATTGGTTACGCCAGACGACGCGCCGCATTCAAGCGCGTATTCCTATCAAGCTCCTCGATTCACCGCAGCCCGGAGTTCCTTCCAAATCGGTGCATCAGGCGCGGCGGATCACGAGATTGCGGATCTCGCTCATGTCCTCCATCGCGAAGCGCACGCCTTCACGGCCAAGGCCGGAGTCTTTCACCCCGCCATAGGGCATGTTGTCGACCCGGTAGCTGGAGACGTCGTTGACGACCACGCCACCGACCTCAAGGTGATCCCAGGCTTCGAGCACCTTGTGAATATCGCGGGTGAAGATTCCGGCCTGCAAGCCGAATTTGCTGTCGTTGACCTCTTCGAGCGCCTCGCTCCAGTCGCTGAACTTCGAGAGGATGACGACCGGGCCGAAGGCTTCCTCGGTGTAGACGTCCATATCGCGGCTGCAGCCTTCGAGCAGGGTCGCCTCCAGCATCGCGCCCTCGCAACCGCCGCCTGCAAGCAGGGTGGCGCCGCCCGCAACGGCGGCATCGATCCAGCCCTTGAGGCGCTGCGCTTCCTTGGCCGAAATCATCGGACCGATAAAGGTATCGCGCGCCTTGGGATCGCCGGAGATCAGCGTTTTCACCTTGGCCGCCAGCATGTTGCGGAAGGTTTCGTAGATGCTTTCGTGTATGATCACGCGCTGGACGTGGATGCACGACTGGCCCGACTGGTAATAGCCGCCGAACACGATCCGGGCGAGCGCGTGGTCGAGATCGGCATCGGCGTCGACGATCACCGCCGCATTGCCGCCGAGTTCGAGCACGACCTTCTTCTTGCCCGCCTTGGCCTTGAGGTCCCAGCCCACGCCCGGCGAGCCGGTGAACGACAGCAGCTTCAGCCGCTCGTCGGTGGTGAACAGATCGGCCCCGGCGCGGCTGGCTGGCAGGATCGAGAACGCGCCCTCGGGGAGGACATCGCACTCCGCCAGCACTTCGCCCATGATGATCGCGCCCAATGGCGTCAGGCTTGCAGGCTTCATCACGAACGGGCAGCCGACCGCGATGGCCGGTGCAATCTTGTGCGCGGCGAGGTTCAAGGGAAAGTTGAACGGCGAGATGAAGCTGCACGGCCCGATGGGAACGCGCTTCCACATTCCCATGTAACCCTTTGCGCGCGCCGAGATATCGAGCGGCTGGACTTCGCCGTAGTTGCGCGTCGCCTCTTCGCTGGCGATGCGGAAGGTGTCGATCAGGCGGGTGACTTCGCCTTCCGAGTCGGCAATCGGTTTGCCAGCTTCGACGCAGAGCGCATAGGCAAGTTCGTCGAAGCGTTCGATGAAGCGGCGCACGCAGTGGGCCAGAACATCGCGCTTCTCGTAGCTCGCCAGCCGCGCCATCGGCTCGGCCGCGCGGACGGCGCCGGCGATGGCCTCGTCAATCACGTCCGGCGTAGCCAGCGCGGTGCGGAACGCGACTTCGCCGGTGAACTTGTCGGTCACCGCGAGATCGGTGTTGGGCTGCACCGCCTTGTTGTTGAGATAGAGCGGGTAGACGTCTTTGAGTTGGGTCATCGTTCGCGGCTCCCCCCTCCCGCCACCTTGATTCTCTGGCTCGGGAGGGGTTGGGGGTGGGCAAGCGGCACAGTGCAAGGGATGCGGCACAGGCCCACCCCTAACCCGTCCCGCAAGCGGGAGGGGAACTTTAAAGCGCCTTCGAGAGGTCCTTGATATCCTTGTTCAGGATCTGGTCGTTCTCCGAATAATCGACCGGACAATCGATCAGGTGCACCCCTGGCGTATCGCGGCAATGCGCGAGGAGTTCCTTGAGGTGCGCCGAACTTTCGACGCGGTGGCCGTGCGCGCCATAGCTTTCAGCGTATTTCACGAAATCCGGGTTGCCATAGGTCAGGCCGAAGTCGGCGAAGCCCATGTTCGCCTGCTTCCAGCGGATCATGCCGTAGCTGCTGTCATTGAGGATCAGCACGGTGAGATTGAGGCCGAGGCGGACCGCGGTTTCCATCTCCTGGCTGTTCATCATGAACCCGCCGTCGCCGCAGATCGCCATGACCTTGCGCTCGGGGTAAAGCATCGCACTCATCATCGCCGAGGGCAGCCCCGCGCCCATCGTCGCGAGCGCATTGTCGAGCAGCACGGTGTTGGGCCGGTACGCCGTATAACCGCGCGCGAACCAGATCTTGTAGACGCCGTTGTCGAGGCAGATGATCCCGTCGTCCGGCATGGCATCGCGGATCTGCTGCACGAGGTGCGGCGGAAAGATCGGGAAGCGCGCGTCGGCCGCAAGCGTCGCGGTGTGGGCGACTTCGGCGGCGCGGTATTCGAGCATCTTGCCGCAGGTCCAGCTGCCGTTGGGGACGATGTCCTCCTTCATCTGCCAGATCGCGTTGGCGATATCGCCGATCACCTCGATATGCGGGAAGTAGACCGGATCGACTTCGGCTGTCTTGGACGAGACGTGGATCACGGTCGGCCCGCCATCGCGCATAAAGAACGGGGGCTTTTCAATTACATCGTGGCCGATGTTCACGATGCAGTCGGAGTCCTCGATCGCGCGGTGGACGAAGTCTCCGGCCGACAGCGCAGCGCAGCCGAGGAACTTGGGGTGCCGTTCGTCGATCACGCCCTTGCCGAGCTGGGTGGTGAGGAAGGGGATGCCCGTCTTCTCGACGAACTGGAGCAGCATGCGCCCGGTCATCGTGCGGTTGGCGCCGGCACCGATCACCAGAACGGGTGCCTTGGCCTTCTCGAGCGCGTTGACCGCCTGCCGCACCGACTTGGGATCGGCGCTGGGGCGGCGGACCTGGCTGCGCTTGAGGGGGCGCGAATCGGTGTGCTCGTCTGCGATGTCCTCGGGCAGCTCGATGTGCGTAGCGCCCGGCTTCTCTTCCTCGGCAAGGCGATAGGCTTCGCGCACGCGGCTCGGGATATTGTCCGACGAGGCCATCTGATGGGTGAACTTGGTGATCGGCCCCATCATCGAGACGACATCGAGGATTTGGAAGCGGCCCTGCTTCGACTTCTTGATCGGCTTCTGGCCGGTGATCATCAGCATCGGCATGCCGCCGAGCGTGGCATAGGCCGCCGCCGTCACGAAGTTGGTCGCGCCCGGCCCCAAAGTGGCGATGCAGACACCGGTCTTGCCGGTGTGGCGACCATAAGTCGCGGCCATGAAGCCCGCGCCCTGCTCGTGCCGGGTCAGCACCAGCTTGATCTTCTTCGAGCGCGAGAGCGAGTCGAGGAAATCGAGGTTTTCTTCGCCGGGCACGCCGAAGATATATTCGCAGCCTTCCTCCTCGAGGCATTCGATGAACAGGTCAGAGGCTTTCTTACCGGAACCTTCGGTCATGTGTGTTCGCTCCCCACGTGGAGCGCGCGCCTCGCTGCTCCCTCATCCCAATACGGTCGCGACCAACTGGCGGTTACAGCCTGTGCGCTGCCGCCCTGCCCCTAGGGGTAACAAAGCCGTGCGCGGGAGTCACGCCCCGCGCGAAGGGTCAGTAGCCGAGCGCGAGATCGACCTGATGGGTGAGCGGCTCGCCGCGCCGGAAGCGCTCGAGATTGCCGAGGAAGCGCTCAACCGCGCGCTTGAACATCTTGCCCTGTGCACGCCCCGAGAGGTGCATGGTGATGTGGACATTGGGCATGGCCCAAAGCGGGTGGTCAGCCGGCAGCGGCTCGGGCGTGGTGACATCGAGGAACGCGCCGCCCAGCTTCTGCGCGGTGAGCGCCGCGACCAGCGCGTCCTGATCGACCACGCTGCCGCGCGCGACGTTGACCAGCACGGCGGAGGGCTTCATCGCCGCGAGTTCGCCCTCGCCGATCATGCGTTCGGTCTCCGCCGTGCCCGGCACCGCGAGGATCACCCAGTCGAACTCGGAGAGCCGCGCGCGCCACTGATCGGGGAGCAGCGTGCCCTCCCCCGCCGAGCGGCGCACTTTGGTCACCTCGACGCCGAAGCCCGTGAGCGCGCGGTCGACGCGCTGGCCGATCTCGCCATAGCCGAGGATCAGCGCCTTGCTGCCTTCCAGTTCGAGCTTGCCGGGCGAATCGGTCAACCACTCGTGCCGATCCTGCGCGCGCACCACCTCGCGGTAGCCCTTGGCCATGGTGAGCATGCCCATCACGACATATTCGGCGATGGTGATGGCGTTGATGCCTGCGCCGTTGGTCATGACGACGCCGCGCTCGGCCATCAGCGAGAGCGGCAGGCCGTCGACCCCGGCATAGATGCTGGTGAGCCACTTGAGCTTGGCCGCGAGCCTGACCGCCTCGGCCATCGGCGCGGTATCTTCGAGGTCGAACCAGCCGATCTCGGCCTCGGGCGCCATTTCCATAAGCTCGGCGGTGTGGCGGAAGAAGCGCGGCTCGATCCAGTCCGGCAAGTGCGGCTGCACCAGCGGCGCGGCGAGCGCGTTCATCACGAGTACGGTCATGCTTGGCTCCCAAAATCATCCAGCATCGGTGGGCGGTGGAGGCATTCGACAAAGCTGAAGGGACGAATGGTCAGTGGTGCGACGGACTGTGCAATCGGATGCAGCGGATTGAACAGCACAACATCGGCTTCAGGCAGAACTTTTGACTGGACAGCCGCGAGCGGGGATCGACAGCTTTCTAGCCAGCTATCGACCCAGCGCCGGATTTCACTTTCAGGCACCGAAACGTCAACGCGTTCGCAGTCTGCCGGGACGTCGGTCCAACCCAATACATAGTCCTGTTCAACGTCGCGCAGGTTGGCTGGAAGGTAGCGCAGAACGACCAGCACTGCGAGGCCTGGTTCGCTAGCGAACGAGATGACCGGCTTGCCGGGAGAAGAATAACGTCCGCCTTTGGCGGCTGCGCCTGCCCCATCGAGCGCCACGAACGGCGCGCGTGTCAAACGCCAGAGCTTCACCCCTCCAGCTTCCACTCCCAGCCGAGCGGATCGCCGTCCATGACTTCGACGCCCTTCGCGGCGAGTTCATCGCGCAGGGCATCGGAGCGGGCGAAGTCCTTGGCGGCGCGGGCTTCCTTGCGGGCGGCGAGGGTGGCTTCGATTTCGGCTTCGGTGATCTCGGCGGACTTGGGGCGGAGGCGGAGGTCGGCGCGGGTGAGGTTGAGGAGGTCGAGGCCGAGAACGGCGTCCATGGCGGCAAGCGTCGCCAGCTTCTCCGCCGGATCGACCTTCTTGAGTGCCGCGACGTCTTCGAGCACCGTCAGCGCGACAGACGTGTTGAGGTCGTCCGAAACTGCCGCATCAAAGCGTTCGAGGAACGGCTGGAAGCGAGGGCCAGGCGCAGCGGGTGCAGTCTGCTCGGCGCGCGTCTTGAGCTGCTCGACCGCCATCACCAGCCGCTTCAACCGCGTCAGCGCCGCCCCCAGCCCTTCCCAGCTGAATTCCAGTTCGCTGCGGTAGTGCGCCTGCAGGCACAGCAAGCGGTAGGCGAGCGGGTGGTAGCCCTTGTCGATCAGCAGCTGGAGCCGCAGGAACTCGCCGCTCGACTTCGACATCTTGCCGCTGCGCTCGACAAGGAAGTTGTTGTGCATCCAGATTTGCGCGCCGGAATTGGCCGCGTCGTCGAGGCCATTCGTGCAGCAATGCGCCTGGTTCTGCGCGATCTCGTTGGGGTGGTGGATCTCGCGGTGGTCGATGCCGCCGGTGTGGATGTCGAAGGGAAAGCCCAGCACCGCGCCCGACATGACCGAGCATTCGAGGTGCCAGCCCGGCGCGCCCTTGCCCCAGGGCGAATCCCATTCCATCTGGCGTGTCTCGCCCGAGGGGGTCTTGCGCCAGATCGCGAAGTCGGCGGCGTTGCGCTTGCCTTCCACCGCCTCGATCCGGCCCTCCCCGTCCTCGGTCTGAGCGCGGGCGAGGCGGCCATAATCGGCCACGGTCGAGACGTCGAAATAGAGGCCGCTGTCGAGTTCGTAGCAATGCTTTTCCGCGATCCCCTTCGCGAAATCGATCATCTGCTCGACGTAGTCCGTCGCCACCGTCCACTGCGCCGGCTGGCGGATGTTGAGCGCGCGGACATCGGCCCAGTAGGCCTGCTTGTAGTGCTCGGCGATGTCCCAGATCGACTGCTTCTGGGCAGCCGCCATCCGCTCCATCTTGTCCTCGCCCTCATCCGCATCGTCGGTGAGGTGACCCACATCGGTGATGTTGATGACGTGGGTGAGCTTGTAGCCCTTGAAGCTCAGCGTGCGGCCCAGCACGTCGGCGAAGACATAGGCGCGCATGTTGCCGATGTGGGGGTAATTGTAGACCGTCGGCCCGCAAGTATAGACGCGCGCCTCGCCTTCATGGACGGGTACGAAGGGCTCGGCACGGCGGGTCAGGCTGTTGAACAGGGTCAGTTCCATGCCCCGCGCTCTGCCAGCCTGCGCGCCTGCCGGTCAAGCGCGCGCGATCACTCCGCCGCGGCTGGAGCGCTCGCGAGGACGTCGATCTGCGCCGAGCAGCCCTTTTCCGCGAGCAGCGCCGCCACTGCCACCGGGTCTTCCGGCACGTCCACCAGCAGCCGGGTGGTGATCTTCACCGTCTGGCCCAGCGGGCTGGTGAAGCGGTAGGTCTGCCCGTCGACCACCGGCAGGCTGGCCACCGGCCAGAGCTTGATCGCGCTGCCGGCGCGGAAGGTGACTTCGGCGGGGGTGTTGTCCGCGCCGTAGAGGGTGCCGTTGCCGGTCTCCGCGCGGTTGGGGCGCCACAGCACGACTTGCGCCGGATCGGCGATACACACAGTGCCGCCGCGGCTGACATCGACGTACCACACGTTGTCGGGGCGCACCGCTTCGGTCGGCACTTCGGTATCGCCGCGCACGGCCCCGGTGCGGGTGCGCGCGCCGCCCCGGGCGATGAGGGCTGCCAGCGCGGTGTTGGCGCCGCCCGCTGCATCGCGGTTCACGGCATTGTCGATGCGGAAGGCGCCGGGCCCCGAAAGCACGCGCGAGCCGGCCTGGTCGATCACGGTCACCTGATCGCCCGCCTTGAGCGTGACCGCGGCGCCCGCCGGCAGCTTGCGGCCTGCGGGATAGGCGGCGGCGGAAGGGCCGGTCGAGCGGATCACCACCGCCTGCGCGTGCGCTGCCAAGCTCGAGCCAAGGCTCGCGCCGATCAATGCTGCTGCAGCAAGGGTGCGACTAGCCAAGGACATAACTCTCTCCATCATCCAGTTCCGCAAGGCGGCGCGCCAGATTGGCCAGCGCAGGATCCTTTTGGGCCTCCGCCGCGATTCGCGCTGTGAGCGCCTGCACACCGGAGCGGTTTCCTGCAGCATGCGCGGCAAGGAGGTCCTCCGCAAGCGTACGGGCCTCCGGCGCGCCCTCCGGGACCGGCTCGAACACCTCGACCGGGGTCGCCCGCCCGCGCAGGCCCACTTTGCCCATGGGCCGGAAACCGTCCAACCCGCAGCGCTCCAGCACTTCGCGGCTGACCAGTATCGTCGTGTCGAGCGGCTTGTTCGCGCCTTCGAGCCGCGCCGCGGTGTTCATGGCGTCACCCAGTGCGGTGTACTGGATCCGCCCTTCGCCGCCGAAGTTGCCGACAATCGCCTCGCCAAAATGGACGCCGACGCGCGTTCGCCCGATCGGCGGGACACCCGGCGGCGCATTGCGGCGGAACGCCTCACCCGCATGGTACATCGCGATGGCGGCCTTCACCGCGCGCGCTCCGTCATCCGGATAGGCAATCGGCGCGCCCCAGAACGCGACGACCGCATCGCCGACGAACTTGTCGAGCGTGCCGCCATGTTCGAGGACCACGGCGGAAAGGCGGTCGAGATAGTCGTTGAGCAGCCGCGCGATCATCTCCGGCTCGACCGCATGCGTGAGCTTGGTGAAGCCTTCGAGATCGCTGAACAGGCAGAAGATCGCGCGCTTTTCGCCGTGCAGCCGCAGCCGTTCCGGATTGCGCAGGATCTCGCTCGCCACCGAGCGCGGCAGGTATTTGCCGAGGGCGCCTTGCGCAAATTCGCGCTGCGCCGCGTTGATCGCACGCAGGGCCGCGCTGACCGCGACGTATGCGATCAGCCAGCCAGCGGGCCAGCCGACTGCCGGAAAACCCAGCGTATCGAACCCGGCCTGCGCGACGAGAAACGGAAAGGCCGCGAACGCCGCCAGCTGCACCGCAACGCCCAGCGCCAGTTGCCAGGGCCGCGCGCGCGCCGCTGCCGTCGCCATGCCGAGCAGCACCGCGAGCACCGCGCCCAGAGTCTGCGCCCAGCCCGGCACGCTGCGCGGCAGCGCCTTGTCGAGCAATTGCGCCAGCATCGAGGCGTGGATTTCCACCCCGATCATCCGCGACTGCGGCCCGCGCGGGTCGGGGGAGAGGCCGGTGCGGGTGAACGGCGTGTCGAACTGGTCAAAATCGGCAAAATCGCCGCCGATCAGCACATACCGCCCGCGGATCGTATCGGCCACGAGCGGCGCGGTGGCCGGATCGGCGAGGAGATCGATGGGGATCTTCTCGAAGACCGGGCGGTCCTTCGCGGTCGGCAGGCGGTAGCGGATCGGGCCGGTGAAGCCGGCAAACTGCGGCGCGGCATCGCTTGTGCCTCGCGTCAGCGCCTCCGACAGCAGCGGCGGCAGTCCCGGATAATGGCGCGGCCAGCGGCGCGCGGCGCCGTCGCTGTCGGTCACGAGGAGGATGCTCGCGGGCTTCGTCGTCTCCGTGGTGACAGCCGCCAGATAGCGCCGCAGGTCCTGCTCCTGCTCCCAGGTGATCGCCTCGGGATTGGTGCGGTTGTTGGCGAAGGCGAGGAACACCGGCGTGCGCATTCCGCGCAGCACGGCCTGCAGCAAGGGATCATCATCCTGCGCGCTGTCCATCAGCACGTCGATGCCGATGCCCTTCGACCCCATTTCCTCGATCTGCGCGAGTGCCTGCGCCAGTACGGTGCGGTCGACTGGCGAGATCTGCCCGGTCTTGCGGTTGGTATCGTCGGTGTAGACGACAAGGACGATGCGCTTGTCGGTATCACTGCGCGGCGCGAAACCGGCGGCGCGAACATCGTAGAGCGTGTTTTCCGCCGCACTGAGCAGCGGCAGGTTCCAGCTGCGCAGCGCGGTGAAAAGCGCCAGTGCCAGGAGCAGACCCGCCACGGCCAGCCGCTGCCAGCCGAGCTGCCGCAGGCCCTGCTGCAGCGCCTGTACCGATCTGCCTCTGGAATCAGGCATTGCCCACCCCCCGCGTCTTGCAGGTGAGTAGCCGCCTGGTGCGCTGCTGCCTATGCCGCAGCGCACTGAACCCCATCAGAAACCGAGGAACTTCACGTTGCCGTCAATCGGCTCGCGCTCGCGGGGGAAGTTGTTCACCGGGTTTTCCTCGACGCGGTAGCCGATGGCAATTCCGCAGAAGAAGATATGCGTCTCGTCCGAAACGCCGAGGAAGTCCTTGATCAGCTTGGCATAGACCGAGAGAAACTCCTGCGGGCAGCTGTCGAGCCCCTCGCCGCGCAGCAGCAACATGATCGTCTGCAGCCACATGCCGACATCCGACCACTGAGGCGGGCCCATGCGGCGGTCGAAATAGCACAGCAGCACCGCCGGCGCGCCGAACGAGACGAGATTGGCGCCCATGAACTTGGTGCGGGCTTCGACATCCTCGCGGCCGATGCCCATCGCGGCGTACATCGCCTTGCCCACGCCGTGGAGCCGCGCCTTGCACTCGGGGATCACTTCGGGATCGTCCCAGCTGTATTCGCGCGGGTTCTGCGGCGGGGTGACCGCCATCTTGGCCTGCAGTTCCTTCAGCGGCTCGCCGGTGACGATGGTCGCCTCCCACGGCTGGAAGTTGCAGCCCGAAGGCGCCCAGCGCGCAGTGTCCATCACCCGGCGCAGCACGTCCAGAGGAACGGGCTTGTCCTGAAAGGCACGGATGGAACGGCGGGTGAGGACGGCATCTGCCACGGTCATGTTGGTCATGGCGTTTAACTGCCCGGTTAAACCTGAACCGTCAACCCGGATCGGGCTTCGACATCAGAACTTCAGGGTCTCCGCCATCTTGCGGAAATCCTGCAGGTCCTTGTCGAAGAAGTAGATCGCCGGCGCTTCATACGTCACCATGAAAAGCTTGCCCTTGACGATCGAACCGATCGCCTCGCCCTTGCGCTCGACCTCGTCGTCGCTGCGCACGAAGCTGTAGGTGAACCGGATCGCCTGTTTGCCTTCGATGGTGACGATATCCTGGCTCTGAAGGCTGAACTTGTTGACTTGATACTGGCTGCGATAGGTCGACTCGAGCAGGACCGGAATGTCCGGCAGCAGCATGTTCTCGGTCACCTTCGGCAGCGGCGCTTCCTTCTTGTTGCGCTCGCGGTAGATCGGCAAGCCGCCACCGATGCCGCCGAAGAACGAGACCTTGTTGAGGCTGTCGCCATCGCGGGTCCACACTTCGACGCCGGGCCCGTCGGTGCGGCTGAGCTTGTTCCACTCGCCGGTCGACGTGGTGGCGATGCTCGACGAGGCCACACCGCTGTGCGCGCCCGGAGCCACCAGCGAATTGGCACTGGCAGCGCCGGCAGACAGCATCGACACCGCGCATACCGCAGCAAAAGCGTTCTTCATCATCACCATGTCCCTAACTGCCGACCAGCATCTTGATGACGTTGCCATCATTCGCATCGGGCTTGAGCTTGAGGTATTCGCGCAGCGCGGCCTTGCCGTCCGCTTCCTGGCCGCCCCGCATCAGCGAAAGGCCCAGTTCCCGATGCGCCTCGGGATTGGCATAGCCCTTGGCAATCGCATCGCGGAACAAGTCGGCTGCGGTCACGAGATCGCGCGGATTGCCGCGCTGGCGGAAAAGCTCGCCGCGCGCGAACAGCAGATCGCCCGTCCAGCCTTCGGTCGCCGAAAGCGTCTGCAGCAGGTACTCGCTTCCGCCGAAGTCGTTCGAGCGGACCTGTGCGGCGAGCAGGCGCGGCAGGAAGGGCCGGATCGCCTCACGGTACTCCTGCGCGCGCAATTCGCCGCGCTTGCCCAGCTTGTCCGCTTCGGCCTTGAGGTAGGCGGCGCGCTCCGGCGAAGGCGGATGCGTGCCGAAGAAGGCGGCCTTGTATTCGCGCCCGGGCTTCAATCCGCGCGCCACCGACCGGGCATCGGCCTCGGCCATGATCGACTGCCAGATCTGCGAGGCGGCCGCCGGATCATAAGGCGACTTCGCCATGTATTGCAGGCCGAGAAGATCAGCCGCGGTTTCCTGTTCGCGGCTGAACTTGAAATAGTTGCCCAGCACCGCAAGCTGCAGCGTGCTGCCGTTGCCAGCACCGCCGGTGCCGATATTGGCCGCGCCTGCGCTCAGCACACCGATCCATGCGGCAAGGCTGGCGGCATCGCGCTTCGCCTTGATACCCGCCAGCGAGTGGCGCAGCTCGAAATGGGCAAATTCGTGCCCGAGCACCGAGGCGAGCTCCGCCTCGTTCTGCACGCGCAGGAGCAGTCCGGTCCACACCCGCATCGTACCGTTGGGCGCCATGCTCGCGTTGAATTGCGGAACCTCGACGATATAGAGCCGCACGCTGCGGCAACGATCCTCGCCGACTTCGCGGCACAGCACCTGCCGGACATAGGCGTTGAGTCCCTCATCGCGCATGAGCAGGACCGAATCGCGCAGGACCCGCTCGTCCTCGTCCGCCTCCATCCAGATGCCGCGTTCGTCCTTGGTCTGCGGCTGATAGGCGGCGGTATAGGTCGGCAAGACCGGCGCAGCAGGTTCAACCGCATGCGCAGCCCCGGCCAGCGCCAGCGCCGCACAGCCCGAGAGCACGGCTGCGAAGCGGCGGCGGAAGCTCATTGGCTTGCTGCAGAAGCGCTTGGTGCGGCAGCAGAAGCGGCGGGTGCAGCGGCAGGAACGCTTGCCGCAGCAGGAGCGGCGGGCGCCGCCTGGCCGGGGAAGCCCTTCAGCAGCTGCTCGACCCGCTTCACCGCGCCATCCTCGGTGCGCAAGTCGCCGCCCATCTGACGGTCGGCATTCAGCCACACCAGTTCGCCGGTCTTGAGGTCGATCAGGCCGGCATGCCCCCAGTGCACCCCGGAGATCACCGAAATCCCGCCCATTGCCGCAAACAGCTGCAGCATCTTGCGGCCGGCGGACCCGTACCCGTCATAGGTGTTGATGAACAAGGCGTAGTCGGCACCCTTCAGCGAATCGAGGTTCGCGAGGCCGTTGCCAAGGCTCCATTCGAACGAGCCCTTGCGCTTCTTGGTCGGCAGGCGGTTGCCGGGAAAGAACTGGTATTCAATCACCGAATCGGCCAGCGCGCCGAACAGGTTGGAATACTGGGTGACGACCGCGCCGTCCTTGGTCACGCCTTCGTCGTAATCGACGACGACGTTGCCCAGCTTGTCCTGCTGCGCCTTGAGCGCCTTGGCGATGTATTCGCGCGCATTCGCGGACCATTCCGCGTTGGGCGTGATCACCCCGCCCGCCGACTGCGATCCGACGCGGATGGTGGGCCGCATCAGCACGATCCGCACCGTGCCCGGCTTGAGCGTGAACCCGGCCTTGCTGCCGGTTTTTTCTTGCGCAAAGGCTGCGGGCGCGCCGGCCATCAAAACGGCGCACGCCAGCAACGAAAGCAGGCTTTTAACCAGCTTCATGAAATCCCCCTCCAAATCTTGGTTAGTAGAACCTAGACCGGAGCGGGTTGCAAGGCACACGCTGCGCGTGGCGCGCAGGTTTTTATAGCCAGAATGAAATCAATCGTCCTCGAACAGCCCCGCCAGCTGCTCGACCATCGTGCCGCCCAGCTGCTCGACATCCATGATCGTCACCGCGCGGCGATAATACCGCGTGACGTCGTGCCCGATGCCGATGGCGACGAGCTGGACCGGGGACTGCTTCTCGATCCAGTCGATCACGCGGCGCAAGTGCTGTTCGAGGTAGCCTGCCGAGTTCACCGAGAGCGTCGAATCGTCGACCGGCGCGCCGTCCGAGATGACCATGAGGATGCGGCGATCCTCTGGCCGGGCGAGCAGGCGCGTGTGCGCCCAGAGCAGCGCCTCGCCGTCGATGTTCTCCTTGAGCAGCCCTTCGCGCATCATCAGGCCAAGGTTTTTCCGTGCGCGGCGCCAGGGTTCGTCGGCCTTCTTGTAGACGATATGGCGCAAGTCGTTGAGGCGGCCCGGATGCGCGGGCTTGCCGCCTGAAAGCCATGCCTCGCGCGATTGGCCGCCCTTCCATGCTCGGGTGGTGAAGCCGAGCACTTCGGTCTTCACGCCGCAGCGCTCGAGCGTGCGCGCCATGATGTCCGCGCTGATCGCCGCGATCGAGATGGGGCGACCGCGCATCGAGCCCGAATTGTCGATGAGCAGCGTGACGACGGTATCCTTGAACTCGACGTCGCGCTCGATCTTGTAGGACAGCGAATGGCCGGGCGAGATGACGACGCGGGCGAGGCGCGCGGCATCGAGCAGGCCTTCCTCCTGATCGAAATCCCACGAACGGTTCTGCTGCGCCATGAGGCGGCGCTGCAGGCGGTTGGCAAGGCGGGTGACAATGCCCTGCAGGCCTTTGAGCTGCGCATCGAGATAGGCGCGCAGGCGGGTCAGCTCTTCCTCGTCGCACAGCTCTGTGGCCGAGACGACTTCGTCGAACTGGGTGGTGTAGGACTTGTATTCCCAGCTTTCCGGCAGGTCGGTCCACGGGCGGTTGGGGCGCGTGGGGAGCATGCCCTCGTCGCCCTCGTCGGCCATGTCGGCATCGGCGGTGTCTTCCGAAGTCTCGGTCTGCTCCTGCTCTTCGCCCTGCTCGTCGCCTTCGGTGGTATCGCCCGCGACTTCGCTGGGCTGCTGTTCGGCGCCGTCGTCGGAGGCGTCGGGCTGGTCCTCGGCCTGGTCGTCGGCCTGCTCGCCCTCGTCCTCGTCGCCGCCGTCATCAGCTTCGTCGGTCGCCTTGGTGAGATCGAGATGGCCGAGCATCTCGAGCGCGAGGTTCTGGAACGCCTTCTGGTCGCCGAGCAGATCGGCGAGGCCTTCGATATCCGCACCCGCGCGCGCTTCGATCCAGCTGCGGACCATCGCCGTGCCGACTTCGGCGGCGGCGGGGACGGGCTGGCCGGTCAGCTTCTCGCGCACCAACATGGCGAGCGCGGTAGGCAGTGGCACGTCTTCCGGGCGGATCGCGCGGGTGATCGGATCGGAGGCGAGGCGCATGGTCGTCGCCGCATCGAGGTTGCCCCGGATGCCGGCATAGCCATCCGAACCCAGCGCTTCGTAACGGACCTGCTCGATGGCATCATAGCAGGCACGCGCCAGCGGCTCGACCGGCGCGCCGCGGCCATGGAGGCCCTCGTCGTGCAGCCTGAGCTTCAGCGCCATGCCATCGGCGAATCCGCGCGCTTCAGCGACCTGCGCGGCAGGTAGCGCGCGGCCCGGCATCGGCAGGCGCAGGTTCGTCCCCGTCTGGCTCGGCGCATCGGCGGTCCAGGCGACTTCGAGCTCGGGCACGTCGGCCACGGCGCGCGCGGTGCCGGCGAGGACGGAGCGGAACTGGTCGAGGGGGCTTTCGTCAGCCAAGGTCTGTCCTCATCCGTCGAAAATAAATCAGCCGATGGATTGCCCGGTCTTGGCCCAATCCGCAAGGAAGCCTTCGATGCCCTTGTCGGTGAGGACATGCTTGAACAGGCCCTTGATCACGGCGGGCGGCGCGGTGATCACGTCGGCACCGATCTTGGCGCTTTCCAGGATATGCACGCCGTGGCGGATCGAGGCGACGAGGATCTCGGTGGCAAAGGCGTAGTTGTCGTAGATCAGGCGGATGTCGCGGATAAGGTCCATGCCGTCGAAGCCGTTGTCATCGTGGCGGCCGACGAAGGGCGAGATGAACGTCGCGCCCGCCTTGGCGGCGAGCAGCGCCTGATTGGCCGAGAAGCAGAGCGTGACGTTGACCATCGTGCCTTCGCTGGTGAGCGCCTTGCAGGTCTTGAGACCGTCGATGGTGAGCGGCACCTTGATGCAGACATTGTCCGCGATCTTCCGCAGCACTTCCGCCTCGCGCATCATGCCTTCGTGATCCAGCGCGACAACTTCAGCCGAGACCGGACCCGAGGTCAGCCCGCAGATCTCGCGGGTGACTTCGATGAAATCCCGCCCCGCCTTGGCGATCAGCGACGGGTTGGTGGTCACGCCGTCGAGCAGGCCGGTCGAGGCAAGGTCTGCGATTTCGGCAGTGTCGGCGGTGTCGACAAAGAATTTCATTGGGCGGTTCCTGCAGGGTGATTCCCGCCAGCCTATAGCGTGGCGGCGCGCGAAATGTAGCCCTCCCATATCCACCAACTCCGTCCGCCCTGAGCTTGTCGAAGGGCTGTCCTCCCTCGGGCCGAGCGCGGCGGCGCGAACCAAGGACGGCCCTTCGACAAGCTCAGGGCAGACGGGTGGGGAAAAGGTGCTCTGTCCTTTGCTCCTGACCACCGGAGTCCCTAGATGGGGCCTATGTCGCGCGTCCGCTGCATCGTTTTCAACGCCGCTCTCGGCGCGCTCGACTACCGGGTGCCCGCCGGGATGGACGCGCCGCCGGGGAGCGTAGTGGTGCTGCCGCTGGGGCCGCGCCAGATCCTGGGCGTGGTTTGGGACGAAGGCGAACTGCCCGGCGACGATTATCCCGAACACAAGCTGCGCGCCGTGCTGGAAGCGCTGCCGGTGCCGCCGCTCCCCGCACCTTTGCGGCGCTTGATCAGCTGGTGCGCGGACTATTACCTCGCGCCGCTTTCCGCCGTGGCGCGCATGGCGCTCTCGAGCAGCGCGGCGCTGAAGGGCGGCGGAACTGTCACCGAATACCGCCTCACTGGTGAAGAACCCGCGCGGATGACGCCGCAGCGCTTGCAGGCGCTCGATTTGCTGCAGGGCGAGCAGGCGACCATGCGTGAGCTGGCGGAAATCGCGGGCGTGTCCGAGGCGGTGCTGCGTGGGATGCTGGGGCAAGGGCTGCTCGAGCCGGTGCTGGTCGACAGCGACCGGCCCTATCCGGAGCCTGATCCGCGCTTTGCCGTGCCGGACCTTGCCGAGCAGCAGGCCGAGGCGGCGGCAGAAATGGTGGCGGCGGTGGAAGCGCACCGGTTCCAGCCGTTCCTGCTCGACGGCGTGACCGGCTCGGGCAAGACCGAGACCTATTTCGAAGCGGTGGCGGCGGCGCTGGAGGCGGGACGCCAAGTGCTGGTGCTGCTGCCTGAAATCGCGCTGACGGCAGCCTTTCTCAGCCGGTTCGAAAAGCGGTTCGGGACCCAGCCAGTCACCTGGCATTCCTCGCTCAAGGCGTCCGAGCGGCGGCGGGCGTGGCGGCAGGTGGCGTTCGGCGGCGCGAAAGTCGTGGTCGGCGCGCGCTCGGCGCTGTTCCTGCCGTTTGCCGATCTCGGGCTGATCGTCGTCGACGAAGCGCACGAGATCGCGTTCAAGCAGGATGACGGGGTGCGCTACAATGCCCGCGATGTCGCCGTGATGCGGGGCCACTTCGAACAGGTGCCGGTGGTGCTGGCCAGCGCGACCCCCGCGCTCGAAAGCCTGCAGATGGCCGAGGCCGGGCGCTACAAGCGGCTGGTGCTGCCGAGCCGGTTCGGCGGCGCGCTGCTGCCGAAGATCGAAGTGGTGAACCTCACCGAAATGCAGCCGCCACGCGGGCGCTGGCTGGCGCCGCCGCTGGTCGAGGCGCTGGCGGACCGGCTCGACAAGGGCGAGCAGAGCCTGCTGTTCCTCAACCGGCGCGGCTATGCCCCGCTGACGCTGTGCCGCCACTGTGGCTATCGGTTCAAGTGCCCCAATTGTTCGGCATGGCTGGTCGAACACCGCTTGTCGCAGCGGCTTGCCTGCCACCACTGCGGGCACGAGGTGCCGCCGCCGCCGGTCTGCCCCGAATGCGGCGAGCCTGATTGCCTCGTTGCTTGTGGCCCCGGCGTTGAGCGGATCGCAGATGAGGTGGGCGAGCTGTTACCGGGCGCGCGAGTGGCGGTAGTCACCTCCGATACGCTTGCCAGTCCCGCTGCCGCTGCGGAGTTCGTCGCGCAGGCCGAGGCGAAGGCAATCGACGTGATCGTCGGCACCCAGCTCGTCACCAAGGGGTTCCACTTTCCCGAGCTGACGCTGGTTGGGGTGGTCGATGCGGACATGGGGCTCGATGGCGGGGACCTCCGCGCGGCGGAGCGGACCTACCAGCAGATCGCGCAAGTCGCGGGCCGCGCCGGACGCGGAGCCAAGCCCGGCGAAGTGCTGATCCAGACGCGCCACCCCAAGGCCGCCGTGATCGCGGCGCTGGCGAGCGGCGAGCGCGACGCGTTCTACGCCGCCGAGACCGAAGCGCGGCGCGAGGCAGGCGCACCGCCATTTGGCCGATGGGCGGCGATCATCGTTTCGAGCGAGGACGAGGCCGAAGCGCGCGATGCGGCCCGCGCCATCGGTGGTGCCCAGCCCAGGGAGCCGGGTGTCCTCATTCTCGGCCCCGCCCCGGCCCCGCTTTCCCTGCTGCGCGGCCGGCACCGCTACCGCCTGCTGATCGCCGCGCGCCGCTCCGCCGAAGTGCAGCAGCTGATTCGCTCCTGGCTCGCCCCGCTGCGCTTCCCGCCTGGGGTGCGGGTGGCGGTCGATATCGATCCCTACTCGTTCGTCTGAACGGGTTCTAATGAAGCCGCGCGAGGAACGGCGCGGCGGCAGCATCGAACAGATCGACCCGGCCCGCCACGCGCGCGATCAACTGCGCGCCTTCCATGAGGGCAAGCGTCGCTAGGGCCTCCGCCGCAGGATCGCCGACCGCAGCCACGCTGCCGTCAGACCGCGCCAGCTCGAAGCACCCCGTCAGCCACGCAGCAAGCTGATCATGGAACGCAGCAAGCCGCGCGATCACCGGCTCGCCCAGACTGTCGCGGCCGACCGCGAGCGCAACGCACAGGCAGAGCTTGGTGCCGCCTTCTATTGCCGCGCGGTAGGTCGCGACCAGACCGCGCAACCGTTCCGCCGCTGACGAACCCTGCGCGCCGAGCGCATCCACCCGCTGCGTGAGGCGGGCCGAATAGCGTTCGATCAGTGCCAGCGCGAGATCGGCCTTTCTTGGAAAATGATGATGGATGCTGGCCTTGCGGATGCCGACCGCATCAGCAAGATCGGCATAGCTGAAACCATCGAAGCCGCGCGAACGAACAACCGCTTCGGCGTGATCAAGCAGGAGCGTGCGCGTGTCCATCCCCTCGGCCTTATCGGCAATTGCATGACGGGGGAAGTTCACTCGGGTCCTGTCCGGACTGGTTTGTCAGAGATCATAAGCGGCTTGACCTTTGCCTACCTACTAGTAGGTATATCCACATCGCAGGGAATCGTCCAGCGACTGAAGGAGGAGAGCCGCCATGTTTTTCCATGTCATGATTGGTGCCAACGATCTCGAAGCCTCGCGCCGGTTCTATGATGCAACGTTTGCCGCGCTCGGCGTGGCGTCGGTCGGCAAGTTCCGCGAAGATCCTGAGGCCTACATGTACGGCGATGCCAAGACCGGGCTGTTCTTCGTCACGCGGCCGATGGACGGCAATGCCGCCTGCCATGCCAACGGTGGCACGATCATGTTCAAGGCACCGAGCAAGGATGCTTTGGAAGCTTGGCACGCGGCCGGCATCGCCAACGGCGGCACTGACGTGAGCGCACCTGCGGCAGGCGGTCTGCCCGGCTCGACCATGGCCTACCTGCGCGATCCGACGGGCAACAAGATCGCCGCGATCGCATTCGGCTGAGCGCCAAGCCGGTCCAGCAAGAACGGAAGCCATCGATGAACCTCCACGACGACTTTTCGCAGCGGGTCCTGCTCTCGACGGCGCAGATGCCGTGGGTGCCCTCGCCCATTGCCGGTGTGGAGCGGCGCATGCTGGACCGGATCGGCGGAGAGGTCGCGCGGGCGACCTCCATCGTTCGCTATGCCCCTGGGAGCCAGTTCCCCTCGCACACGCACGGCGGCGGTGAAGAATTCATCGTGCTGGAAGGCGTGTTTCAGGACGAGCATGGCGATTATCCGGCGGGCAGCTATGTCCGCAATCCGCCCAAGTCGCGCCACAAGCCCGGGTCGGAGCCGGGCTGCACGATCTTCGTGAAACTGTGGCAATTCGATCCGCAGGACCGGCAGGAAATCGTCGCCAATATTGCAAACCTCGTGCTGCTGCCGGAACCGGACCGACCCGGCGTGTCGGCAGCGACCCTGTTTGCGGATGCGCGCGAGACGGTGCGGATCGAGCAATGGGTGCCGGGGGGCCTGATCGAGCAGGCCATGCCGGACGGCGCAGAACTGCTGGTACTGGACGGCAGCGCCACCGAGCATGGCGAGCCGCTGGAGCGCTTCGGCTGGCTGCGGATCCCGGTCGGCGGGACGCTCTCGGCGCAGGCAGGCCCGGATGGCGCGAAAGTCTGGATCAAGGCCGGCGCGCTGCGCTTTGCGGGACCCATAGCGCCAAACGCGGATTGAGCGCGGTCAGTCGCGAACAGCCGTGCGGTAGTGCGCTGCGCCGACGCCGTGGTCCGCGCCAAGCGGGATCACCACATCGGCGCGGTCCGGCAAGTCTACCAGCAAATGCCGCGTCAGGCGTTCATAGTGCCGCACAAAGCGGGCGACTTCGGCATCCGACATCCCGCTGCCGATGCGCGCGCGCAGCTTGGCCTCCTGCATTTGCCGCCAGCCGAGCACGGCGCCGAAGTCAGGCGCCTGCAGCATGATGACCAGATCCGTCCCATCGAGCAATGGCCGGTAGGGACCGGCAAGCGCCGTGTTGACATGGCGGCGCCAGATGCCCGCCGCATCCTCCTCGGCTTCGAGCCAGTTGATCGGCGGGCCGAGCTTGTCTTCCGATTGCGGGCGAGCAGCCACGCACCAGCCTTCGAACAGGAGAACATCGACCGGCGCGGTCAGGGTGGGCCACTCATGTACCGGCGCGCGGTCGTCGATGGCCTTGTCGAAGCGCGGCAGCTTGAGGCCTGCCTGCCCGGCGCGCACCCGATCGAACAGCGCAAGGCCGAGCGCGACATCATGCGTCCCCGGTACGCCGCGCGTGGCCAACAGCGGATGGACTTCGCGCGCAAGGTCCATCCGTTCGCGGCGGGTGAGGTAGAGATCATCGAGCGAAAGCGTCGCGGCATGCAGTCCGTGTTCCTGCTGGAGCAGCACTTCGAGCACGCGGCACAGCGTGGACTTGCCGCTGCCCTGCGAGCCGCTGACGCCGACGATCAGCGGACCACCCGCCACTGCCGCGCGCGCCGCGATATAGACGGCCAGCGGGCGCCAATGCTGATCGATGGTTTCGCGGTAGCTGGCAGGAAGTCCATCCGCCGCAACCAGCGCATCGAGCGTTTCGGACAGGCCAGCCTGCTCAGGTTTCGACACGCATGACGTCCCTCCTCAACGAAAGGTATTCTCCATTTTGCCATCAGTTGCCAGCGTGTCACTCGCTCAATATAGAACCTGCATTCTAATAAAGGGATGACCGGGATGGAATCGCGCAGAAGCATCATGAAGCTGGGGCTGGCCGGCGCGGTCGCGAGTGGCAGCGGTTTCGCGTCGGCTCCCGCAAAGGCCGGGCCGCTCACCCCGACATGCGCGGCCCCGCCGCAATGGGCGCGCGGGATCGAGGGGCAGCGGCGCGCGGATCTGGGCAACGGGAGCTATCTCAATCCGATCCTCTCCGGGGATTACCCCGATCCGTCCGTGCTGAAGGACGGCGACGATTACTACATGACGCATTCGTCGTTCGATTCCGCGCCGGGCCTGCTGATCTGGCACTCGCGCGATCTGGTGAACTGGCGGCCGCTGAAGCCCGCCCTCCCCCGCCCGCTGGGCACGGTCTTCGCGGTCGATATCGCCAAGCACGACGGGCGCTATTTCATCTACATCCCGTTCATGAAGTCGCCGTGGTCGCAAGGTCTGCCGAGCTTTGCCAATATCCACGTGATCCATGCGCCATCGATGGAGGGGCCGTGGAGCGAGCCGATCGACCTCAAGATCGGCGGCCTGATCGATCCCGGCCACGTGGTGGGCGAGGACGGCCAGCGCTATCTGTTCTTCAACGATGGCAAGCGGGTGAAGCTGGCCCCGGATGGGCTCGCCACCGCGGGGCCGGTCGAGACGGTCTACGAGGCCTGGCGCTATCCCGATGACTGGATCACCGAGGCGTACTCGCCGGAGGGGCCGAAGCTGTTCCGCCGCGGCGCCTACTTCTATCTGGTCAACGCGGTGGGCGGCACAAGTGGTCCGCCGACGGGGCACATGATCGTCGCCGCCCGCTCCCGATCCATCAACGGTCCGTGGGAGCATTGCCCGCACAATCCGATCCAACGCACGCAGTCACGCGCCGAGATGTGGTGGTCGCGCGGGCATGCGACCTGCGTCGAAGGGCCGGGCGGGCAGTGGTACATGGTCTATCACGGCTACGAGAACGGCTATCTGACCTTGGGAAGGCAGACCCTGCTCGAGCCGATCGAATGGACGGCAGACGGCTGGTTCCGGGCCAAAGGCGGCGATCTTTCCAGGCCGCTGCCCAAGCCGGTCGCGCAAAGCCAGCAGCACGGCATGGCGCATTCGGACGATTTCACCAGCGACCGGCTCGGCACCTTGTGGAACCTCTATGGCAGCGCGCCCGGCGAGGCGAAGCGGGTCCACACGGGCGGCGGTGCGCTGGTGCTGGATGCGAAGGGCAAAGGCCCGGCGGACGGCACCGTGCTGACCCAGCAAGTGGGCGACCGGGCCTACGAGATCACCGTCGAGGTCGAACTGGAAGGCGCGGTGACGGGCGGCCTGCTGCTGTTCTTCGACGACCGGCTGTTCCTCGGCATGGGCATCGATGGCCAGCGCATGACCAGCTATCGCGGCGGCAAGGTGTCCTACTGGCCCGAACCCGCACCGCCCGCGCGGCACATGTGGCTGCGGATCGCCTGCGAGGACCAGATCGCGACGTTCCACTACAGCACGGACGGCAAGGCCTGGACGCGCCACGGTGTGCGCAGCGAGGTTTCAGGCTACAACGCGAATACGGTCGACAATCTGCTCAGCCTGCGCCCGGCGCTGTTTGCAGCGGGAGAAGGGTCGGTGCGGTTCCGGGACTTCCACTATCGCGCGCTGGGCTGAGCCCCACTCTCCCCTACCCCTCCAGCAGCGCCGCCGCCTGCAGCAACCGGTTGCCGTGGTCGGTTTCTTCCTTGCCGTTGGCGCGCAGGAGGGCGGCGGCTTCTGCGTTGCCGATGCTGGCGGCCCAGCCTTCGTAGAGCGCCTCGCCGGAAAACTCGGCTTCGGACAGCTTGCGCAGGCCTGCCGGGGTCAGTTCGCCGATGGGGAACGTGCCGCCCGCAAGGTAAGGGTTCTCGTCGGCCTCGGGGGGCGTGAAGTCCTCGCCGGTCAGCACCTTGAGCACGGCGGCGGCGCGGCGGGCGTGGAGGAATTCTTCGTCGCCATTGGTGCGCAGCAGGTCCGCCACCGCCGGGTTTTCGGCATTGGCGGCGGTCGCGCGGTAGAGTTCCTTGCTGGCCGCCTCGACGAGGCACATGACCTTGATGTCCGTCACGGTCGGCGCGGTGACGGTGCCGATGTGGGCGAACGCCTCACCGATGGTCTGCGGCATGCCCGGCTCGAGGGTGACGGTGGTCATTGGCTATCTCCCGGTGTTCTTGATTCCACCGGAAGGTACATCACGACTGCCCCCGATGGGAAGGCGATTTAATCGCTCGGCTAAACCAGCAGAAGCGCACCCTCGCGCTGGAGAAGCTTGGCCTTGATGTCTAGGCCCCAGGCATAGCCGCCGAGGCTGCCATCGGTGCGGATCACGCGGTGGCAGGGGATCAGCAGCGAGACGTGGTTGGCGCCGTTGGCCGAGCCCGCCGCGCGCACCGCGCCCGGGCGGCCCACTTCAGCGGCAAGCTGGGCGTACGTGCGCGTCTCGCCCTTGGGGATGCGGCGCAGCGCCTGCCAGACGCTTTGCTGGAAAGGGGTGCCGGAGACATCTACGGGGATGTGGTCGAAGTCGGTCTCGCCGGGGGCTTCGGCGGCGCGCGCGATTTCGGCGAGCAGCTTGGCAAACTCGGCGCCACCCTGCACCAGTTCGGCATTGGGGAAGCGCTGGGCGAGGACGGCAGGGTCCTCCCCGAACGAAAGCCGCACGACGCCCCTGGCGCTCGCGGCGACCAGCATCGGGCCGAGCGAGGTCTGCGCCACGTCCCAGTGGATCACGGTGCCGCGGCCGCCGTCGGTCCAGGCGGAAGGGGTGAGATCGGTCTGCGTCATGGCTCTGCTCCTGCTGCGGTGTAGGGCGGCGATAGCGGCAGTGGCGTGACTACGCTTCCCGCAGCTTGCGGTCCAATCGATTCCCGGCAAGAACCGGCAGCGATGCATAGTCTCGACCGCCTCCTCGCCCTGCTTGCCGCATTCCTGATCGCCACGCTGCCCGCTGCGGTCACCGCCGATCCGGCCGATATCGCCGCCGCCAGCCGGGGCGTCGTGCGGGTGGTGCTGATCCGCTATGACGGCGGGTCGGCGCAATTGGTCAGCCACGGGACAGGCTTTGCCATCGCGCCCGATCTGGTGGTGACCAACGCCCATGTCGTCGAGGACTTGCGCGACAGCGACGGAATCGTGGCGGGCGTCGTGCCCTCCGAAGGCCGCGGCGGATTTGCCGCAACGATTGCCGCCTATTCGCCGCAGCGCGATCTCGCCTTGCTCAAGCTCAAGCCCGGCACGTCGCTCGCCGCGCTGACGCTCTATTCCGGCGCGCCGACCGACAGCCAGGAAGTCTATGCGGCAGGCTATCCCGGCAATGTCGATATGGCCGAGGGGCTTTCGATGGCCGACCTCGTCAGCCCGCAAGCGGCAGTCAAATCGCGTGGCTATATCTCGGCGGGCCGTTCCAGCCGGGAATACGACACGATCCTGCACACCGCACCGATCGGCGCGGGCAATTCGGGCGGACCGCTGCTCGATGCCTGCGGTCGGGTGCTCGGCGTCAACAGCTTCGGCACGGTGAGCGAGAATACCACCGATTCGGCATTCTATTTCGCGATCTCGATGCGCGAGCTTTCGGCCTTCCTGCAAAGCGCCGGGGTGACCCCGCATGTGAGCGGCACACCTTGCACGTCGCTCGCCGATCTCGACCGTGCAGATGCGGCACGCGGGGCGGAAGATCAGGCGCGGCTGGCGGCGGAGGCGGAAGCGCGCAAGGCGGCGCAGGCCGAATTTGCCGCCAAGGCGCAGCATGACGCCGAACTGCAGATCCTGTCCGAACGGGACAACGGCCTTGCCATTGCTGCCGTGCTGCTGCTGGCCTCGTTCGCGGCAGGCGCGGCGGCATTCGTGCTCTACCAGCGCGGCAAGCAGCGCCAACTCAAGATTGCAGGCGGCGCGGCGGGGCTGCTGCTGGTGGCGGCGGTCGGCACATGGCTGCTGCGTCCGCCGCTGAGCCTGATCGATGAACGCGCGAAGGACATCATTGCCGAAGCGAAGGCGAAGAACGAGGCCGCCCCCGCGCCCGATGCCAGCAGCGCCGCGCCGGAAGCCCCGCAAAAGCTGGTCTGCGTGCTCGATCCGCAGCGCAGCCGGGTGACCGTATCCGACGTGACCGATGTCCCGCTGACCTGGGCGCCGGGCGGCTGCGTCAACGGCAAGACCCAGTACGGCCTCGCCGGCGATGGCTGGAGCCGCGTGCTGGTGCCGCAGGGCGAGGCGACGGTATCGATCACGCGCTTCGATCCCGACCGCCGCGAATATACCGTCGAGCGCTATCTGATGGGCCTCGATGCGATGACCGCGCTGCGCGAGGCGCGCACAAAGCTCAAGGCCCCGGCCTGCGGGGCAGACGATGCGGCGGCCCGCGCACTGGGCGAAGCGCAAGGCAGCATCCGCGCGCTGCTGCCGCCCGAGCCCAATGAGCGGCTGCGGTACAATTGCCGTCCGGCGCCCTGATCGGAGCTTGAATCGGGGGATTTCACCCCCGCTGCCCCAATGCCCCATGGAATCGGCATCTGGCATCTTGTCAGGCCGGGACTTGGTTGCTAGGCGCGCCCCCATTGCGGGCCGCTGTGTTTTGTGCACGGCACCATGGCCCATGCAAACACCATTTGCGATCCATCCTGGATGAAGGGGACCAAGGCGCGTGGAGATTTCCGGCGGGATTACGGCCAGCTTGGCGGGACGGTACGCGGCCGCGCTCTATGATCTGGCGGGCGAACAGGGGGTTGTGACGGCGGTCGAAACCGACCTCGATACCCTTGGTGCCGCAGTGCGCGAATCGGCCGATCTGGCTGCGCTGCTCAAGAACCCCGAAGTTTCGCGCGATGTCGCCGCGAAGACGATCGATGCGGTTGCCGATTATCTCAAGGTCTCGGCCCTCACCCGCAATTTCCTCGGCGTGCTCGCGGCCAATCGCCGCCTCGCCTCGCTGCCCGATGTGGTGCGTGCGTTCACCGCGATCGCCGCCGCCGCCCGCGGCGAAGTGACCGCCGAAGTGACCACCGCGCACCCGCTCGACGAAGCGCAGCTCGCGCAGCTGGCCGACAAGCTCAAGGCCCGCGAGGGCCGCTCCGTCACGGTCAAGGCCCATGTCGATCCGGCTATTCTTGGCGGCCTCGTCGTCAAGATCGGAAGCCGCATGATCGACGGCTCGATCCGTACTCGTCTCAATTCGCTCGCCCAGGCCATGAAGGGCTGAAGCCAACAGGCTGTATGAAAGGCTGAAAATGGAAATCCGCGCCGCTGAAATCTCGAAGGTCATCAAGGACCAGATCGCCAGCTTCGGCACCGAGGCCCAGGTCTCGGAAGTCGGCTCCGTGCTGTCGGTCGGTGACGGTATCGCCCGCATCTACGGCCTCGACCAGGTCCAGGCCGGCGAGATGGTCGAGTTCTCGAACGGGGTGAAGGGCATGGCCCTCAACCTCGAAGCCGACAACGTCGGCGTCGTGATCTTCGGCTCGGACGCCGAGATCAAGGAAGGCGACCAGGTCAAGCGCACCGGCACCATCGTGGACGTCCCCGTCGGCAAGGGCCTGCTCGGCCGCGTGGTCGACGCGCTGGGCAACCCGATCGACGGCAAGGGCCCGATCGTTGATGCCACCCGCACCCGCGTCGAAGTGAAGGCGCCCGGCATCATCCCGCGCAAGTCGGTGCACGAGCCGGTGCAGACCGGCCTCAAGGCGATCGACGCGCTCGTTCCCGTCGGCCGCGGCCAGCGCGAGCTGATCATCGGCGACCGCCAGACCGGCAAGACCGCCGTCGCGATCGACACCTTCATCAACCAGAAGGCGGTCAACGCGGGCGATGACGAGAGCAAGAAGCTCTACTGCATCTACGTCGCCGTTGGCCAGAAGCGCTCGACCGTGGCGCAGATCGTCCGCCAGCTCGAAGAGAACGGCGCGATGGAATACTCCATCGTCATCGCCGCGACCGCTTCGGAGCCCGCGCCGCTGCAGTACCTCGCGCCCTACACCGGTGCGACGATGGGCGAATTCTTCCGCGACAACGGCATGCACGCCGTGATCGTGTACGACGACCTTTCCAAGCAGGCCGTCGCCTATCGCCAGATGTCGCTGCTGCTCCGCCGTCCGCCGGGCCGCGAAGCCTATCCGGGCGACGTGTTCTATCTCCACAGCCGCCTCCTCGAGCGCGCCGCGAAGATGAACGACGAGAACGGCAATGGCTCGCTCACCGCGCTGCCGATCATCGAGACGCAGGCGGGCGACGTTTCGGCGTACATCCCGACCAACGTAATCTCGATCACCGACGGCCAGATCTTCCTTGAGACCGGCCTGTTCTACCAGGGCATCCGTCCGGCCATCAACGTCGGTCTCTCGGTGAGCCGCGTGGGCTCGTCGGCGCAGACCAAGGCGATGAAGAAGGTCGCGGGCTCGATCAAGCTGGAGCTCGCGCAGTACCGCGAAATGGCGGCCTTCGCGCAGTTCGGTTCGGACCTCGACGCTTCGACCCAGAAGCTGCTCAACCGCGGTGCGCGCCTGACCGAGCTGCTCAAGCAGCCGCAGTTCTCGCCGCTGGGCTTCGAAGAGCAGACCTGCGTGATCTTCGCCGGTACCCAGGGCTACCTCGACGGTATCCCGGTGAACCGCGTCAACGAGTACGAAGCCGAGCTGCTCAGCTACCTGCGTTCGAGCCACGCGGACCTGCTCAAGCTGATCCGCGACACCAAGGACCTTGGCGACGAGGCCAAGGGCAAGCTGGTCGCCGCGCTCGACGCGTTCGGCAAGCAGTTCGCTTAATGGCCTACACGGTATTTGCGACTATCCCGGTGAAACCTGAGCATTTTGACGATGCTCAGCGGGCGGTTGCGGCAATTGTGCCGCAGACGCGCGCCGAGAGCGGTTGCAAATGCTTTGAGCCTTATCGTGCAGCCGACGGATCACCTGAAATCCATATCTTCGAACGTTGGGCGGATCGCGCGGCTTTCGATTTCCACCACGCACAGAGCTACACGATCGACGTCTTTGCTCGCTATGAGAACTGGCTTCGTTCTGCTCCAGTGCTGGTGGAAGTGACCGAACTCAAGGACTGACATGGCTTCGCTGAAGGAACTTAAGGGCCGGATCAACTCGGTCAAGTCGACCCAGAAGATCACCAAGGCCAAGCAGATGGTCGCGGCGGCCAAGCTGCGCAAGGCGCAGTCGGCTGCCGAAGCCGCGCGCCCCTATGCCAGCCGCCTTGCCGCGGTGATGGCGAGCCTCGCCGGCAAGGTTGCGGGCCAGGACAGCGCGCCGCTGCTGATGCGCGGCACCGGCTCTGACCAGCGCCACCTCCTCGTCGTCGTCAACACCGACAAGGGCCTGTGCGGCGGTCTCAACTCGAACATCGTCAAGGAAGCCAAGCTTCAGGCGCGCGCACTCGAAGCCGCTGGCAAGCAGGTGGGCTTCTACCTCGTCGGCAAGAAGGGCCGTGCCCCGATCCGGCGCGACTTCCCGGCGGCCGCTGCTGCCGGTTATGACACCAGCATGGTGCGCACGCCCGGCTTCGACGAGGCCAGTGCCATCGCGCATGAGCTGATTGCCATGTTCGAGGCCGGCAAGTTCGACGTCGCCCATCTGGTCTCGCCCGTGTTCAAGAACGCGCTGACGCAGGAACCCGTGACCCAGCAGCTGATCCCGGTCCCCGCGCCTGTCGTGGCGGCTGGCGGCGATGCCGTGGTCGAGTACGAGCCCGGCGAAGAGGAAATCCTCGAGGCGCTGCTGCCGCGTTACGTAACGACGCAGGTCTTCGGTGCGCTGCTCGAGCGTGAAGCGTCCGAGCAGGGCGCCTCGATGACCGCGATGGACAACGCCACGCGCAACGCGGGCGAGCTGATCCAGAAGCTGACGATCCAGTACAACCGCAGCCGCCAGGCCGCGATCACGACCGAACTCATCGAAATCATTGCAGGCGCGGAAGCGCTCTAAGAAATCTCAGGTAAGGAAACCAACATGGCCACCGCAGCCGTCCTCAACCAGACCACTTCTGGCAAGATCAGCCAGGTCATCGGCGCCGTCGTCGACGTGACCTTCACCGGCGAACTGCCGGCGATTCTCACCGCGCTGGAAACCGAGAACAACGGCAACCGCCTTGTGCTCGAAGTCGCCCAGCACCTCGGCGAGAACACCGTCCGCACGATCGCGATGGACTCGACCGACGGCCTCACCCGCGGTCAGCCAGTCAAGAACACCGGCGCGCAGATCTCGGTGCCGGTCGGCCCCAAGACGCTCGGCCGCATTCTCAACGTCGTCGGCGAGCCGATCGACGAGCGCGGTCCGGTGAACGCCGAGAAGTCGGCTCCGATCCACGCCAAGGCTCCGGAATTCATCGACCAGTCGACCGAAGCGGCCATTCTGGTCACCGGCATCAAGGTCATCGACCTCCTCGCGCCTTACGCGAAGGGCGGCAAGATTGGCCTGTTCGGCGGCGCGGGCGTCGGCAAGACCGTGCTCATCCAGGAACTGATCAACAACATCGCCAAGGGCCACGGCGGCGTGTCGGTGTTCGCGGGCGTCGGTGAACGCACCCGCGAAGGCAACGACCTTTACCACGAGTTCCTCGACGCCGGCGTTATCGCCAAGGACGCCGACGGCAACCCGACCCCCGACGGTTCGAAGGTGGCGCTCGTGTTCGGCCAGATGAACGAGCCGCCGGGTGCCCGCGCCCGCGTCGCGCTCTCGGGCCTGACCATGGCCGAATACTTCCGCGACGAGGAAGGCCAGGACGTGCTGTTCTTCGTCGACAACATCTTCCGCTTCACACAGGCAGGTTCGGAAGTGTCGGCTCTCCTTGGCCGTATTCCTTCGGCGGTGGGCTACCAGCCGACCCTCGCGACCGACATGGGCGCGCTGCAGGAGCGCATCACCTCGACCACCAAGGGTTCGATCACCTCGGTCCAGGCGATCTACGTGCCCGCAGACGACTTGACCGACCCGGCGCCGGCAACCTCGTTCGCGCACCTTGACGCGACGACCACGCTGAACCGCGCGATCTCGGAACTCGGCATCTATCCGGCGGTGGACCCGCTCGACTCGACCAGCCGCGTGCTGACCCCGGCCGTCGTCGGCCAGGAGCACTACGAGACCGCTCGCCGCGTTCAGGAGACCCTGCAGAAGTACAAGTCGCTGCAGGACATCATCGCCATTCTCGGCATGGACGAGCTTTCGGAAGAAGATAAGCTGATCGTCGCCCGCGCGCGCAAGATCCAGCGCTTCCTCTCGCAGCCCTTCCACGTCGCCGAGGTGTTCACCGGCATTTCGGGCAAGTTCGTGCAGGTCGAAGATACCGTCCGCTCGTTCAAGGCGGTTGTCGACGGCGAGTACGACCACCTGCCGGAAGCCGCGTTCTACATGGTCGGCGGCATCGACGATGCCATCGCCAAGGCCAAGAAGCTGGCTGAAGAGGCTTAAGTTACCTGAAGCCCCTCCCGCCTGCGGGAGGGGTTTGGGGTGGGCCTTGCGCCACGCCCCTGCCCACCCCCGACCCCTCCCGCAAGCGGGAGGGGAGTAGAGGCTGAAAATGTCGCTCCACTTCGAACTCGTCACCCCGGCCCGCCTCGTCCGTTCGGAAGAGGTCTTCATGGTCGAAGTCCCCGGCTCGGAAGGCAACTTCGGCGTGCTGGAAGGCCATGCGCCGTTCATGTCGACGATCCAGGACGGCGCGCTGCGGGTCTATCGCAGCGCAGGCGCCAGCCCTGAGGACATTCGCATCACCGGCGGTTTCGCCGAAGTGAGCGAGAAGGGCCTCACGGTCCTCGCCGAGCACGTCGAAGGCTGATTTCCAGCCAGAGCCTAGCCAAGGGGCCGGTCCGTTTGGGCCGGCCTTTTGCGTTTGTGCGCCCCCCTCCCTCTCCGTTCGTATGTTTCTCGACTTCGCTCGACACGAACGGGGGTGATTTTGTGCCCCTTCGTCATTGCGAGCGCAGCGAAGCAATCCAGAGCGGCGCGCACAACGGCTCTGGATTGCTTCGCTGCGCTCGCAATGACGAGGTCTGGGGTGTCGTGGTGCCAGCGCGATCAACTTTTTTCGCTATTTCACATAACTGAACTTTTCAGCCAGATGAAATTGAGGCATGGCATACCGGTAACCGCATTTCGGGAGAGCCTTGCATGACCCAGTCCCTCGAAGCCGTGATCGGCGCGCAATCTGATCTCGTCCACTTTCTGCGCAACCAGCAGGTTGGGCCCAACGTCTATCCGGGAGTGCCGGCGGAATACTCCAACTGGCGCGCGGAGCAGTGGGCCTGGGGGCATACGGCGGTGCTCTACAACCAGTCGTACCACATGGTCGATCTGGCGGTTAAGGGCCCGGATGCCTTCGCGATGCTCGAATACCTCGGCGTCAACTCATTCAAGAACTTCATTCCCGAGCGCGCCAAGCAGTTCGTGCCGGTGACGCCGGACGGCTACGTGATCGGCGACGTGATCCTGTTCTATCTCGACGAGAACCACTTCAACCTTGTCGGCCGCGCGCCCGCGATCGAATGGGTGGAATACCACGCCGCGACCGGCAACTGGAACGTGACCGTGGAGCGCGACGAGCGCTGGGCGATGCGCACCGACGGGAAGCGCAATTCCTACCGCTTCCAGGTGCAGGGCCCCAACGCGATGAAGATCATCGAGAAGGCCATCGGCGCGACCCCGCCCGAGCTCAAGTTCTTCCACATGTGCCGCCTGACCATCGGCGGCAAGGAAGTGCGCGCACTGCGCCATGGCATGGCGGGGCAGCCGGGCTTCGAGCTGTTCGGCCCGTGGGAAGACTATGCCGCGGTCCACGCCGCGCTGGTCGAGGCGGGCAAGGACTTCGGCATGGCGCTGGTCGGCGGCCGGGCCTACTCGTCCAACACGCTGGAATCGGGCTGGATCCCCTCCCCCTTCCCCGCGATCTACACCGGCGAGGAACTGAAGCCCTATCGCGAATGGCTGACGGCCAATTCCTATGAGGCCAAGTGCTCGGTCGGCGGCAGCTGGGTGCCCGAGACGGTCGAGGGCTACTACACCACGCCGTGGGATCTGGGCTATGGCACATTCGTCAAGTTCGACCACGAGTTCGTCGGCCGCGCGGCGCTGGAGAAGATGGCGGCGGCGGGCAACCACCGCACCAAGGTGACGCTGGCGCTCGACAACGAGGACGTGATGCGCGTGCAGTCCTCCGCGCTCAGCCAGGGCGAGCGGGCGAAGTTCATGGAATACCCGAGCTCGGTCTATGCGATGCACCCGTTCGATCAGGTGCTGAGCGGCGGCAAGCAGGTCGGCCTCTCGACGTGGATCGGCTACACCGCCAACGAGGGCAAGTTCCTGACGCTTGCCATGATGGAGCCGGGCTTCACCGCGCCGGGCACCGAAGTTTCGCTGCTGTGGGGTGAGCCGAACGGCGGTACCAGCAAGCCGACCGTCGAGCCGCATGTGCAGACCGAGATCAAGGCCGTCGTGGCGCCGGTGCCCTATGTGGCGGCAGCGCGCGACAACTACGCCGAAGGGTGGCGCACGCGGAAGGCTTGAGTTCTTTGGTTTCACGCAGAGACGCGGAGAAGAGGGGGGAGACGCGGAGGACAAGAGATGAGGGCGGCTGCGCCGCAGTCTGCTTCCCTTCTCCGCGTCTCGCTTCTTCTCCGCGTCTCTGCGTGAACCATCTTTCTTCGACCGCAAAATTAGTTTGTATCACTAACAATATCTGGCACACTGACCTCAACGAAAAAGCGAGAGGATTGCCATGGCCGCCAACAACACGATCACCTTCTACGACCTCGCGCTGAGCACGGGGGCGACGATCAGTCCGTTCGTGTGGGCGACCAAATATGCCTTGAAGCACAAGGGGTTCGATCTGGACGTCGTGCCCGGCGGGTTCACCGGCATTCTCGAGCGGACGGGCGGCAAGACCGAGCGGCTGCCGGCGATCGTCGATGACGGCGAATGGGTGCTCGATAGCTGGGGCATCGCCGAATACCTCGACGCCAAGTACCCGGACCGCCCCGCCCTGATCCCGCATCCTTCAGTCGCCGCCACGCTGAAGGCGCTCGACCACTGGTTCTGGGGCGCGGCGGTCGGCCCGTGGATGCGCTGCTTCTGCGCCGATTATCGCGACCTTTCGGTGCCGCAGGACCACGAATACATCACCCACAGCCGCGAGAAAATGCTGGGCAAGAAGCTGGAGGACATGCAAGCCGGGCGCGAGGCGCGGCTGCCGGGCATTTCCGCGGCGCTGGAGCCGCTGCGCGCGACGCTGGGGCAGCATGAATGGCTGGGCGGCGATGCGCCCAACTATGCCGATTACCGCATCATGGGCGGCATTCTGTTCACGTCTTCGGTCTGCAAGGTGCCCGTGCTCGCCAATGACGACCCGCTGCGCGGCTGGATCGAGCGCTGCCTCGATCTCTATGGCGGGCTGGGCCGCCATCCCGGGCTGTTTCCGCTGTTCGGACTGGAGGAGCCGGAAGGCGGCCCCGCACTGTTCAACCGCGCGGCGGGCCAGGGCGGGATCTACAAGCGCAATACGGCGCCGGCCTCGACGCAGGCGGAAACCCAGCGGATTACCGAGGGGATGAAGAAGTAGGGGCCCCCTCCGACCCGCTTCGCGGGCCACCTCCCCATTTGCGTCTTCGACGAAAATGGAGAGGGAAGAAGGTCCTCCCCATTTTTCCCGAAGGGACAAATGGGGAGTTGGCAGCCCGCAGGGCTGACGGAGGGGTAATTCCTTTCAGCTCAGACCAGCGCAGCCGCCGCGCGCAGCAGCGCCTGCCGCACACGGGCCTCCAGCGCCGTATCGAACCGCACCGCCGGGATGGCGACGCTGAAGGCGCCGACAAACTGGCCGTCCATCCGCGCAGGCACCGCCGTGCCGACAATCCCCACCGTCGCCTCCTCGCGCGCTATCGCCATGCCCTCGGCGGCAATGCGCGCGATGTCGTCGGTAAGGTCTGCCTCGCCGGTGCGGGTGGCCGGGGTGAACACCGCGCGGGTGGTCTCGGCGAAGTAGCGCGCCAGCTCGCTCGATGTCAGCGCGGCAAGGATGACTTTCCCCGCCGCCAGCGCATGGAGCGGCCGCCGCGTACCGGGATCGACAGCGTAGCGTAACGCTTGATCGCTTGCTTCGGTGACGAGCGCCTCCACCTCCCAGCCGCGCTGCACCATGAATGAAGCGGTTTCGTTGAGTTCGCCCTTGAGCGCCCGGACGAGCGGCGCGACGCGGTCCGCCAGTGGCAGCGCTTCCGGCGCGGCGCGCAGGCGTTCAAGGCCGGGACCGGGCAGATAGCGCCGCCCTTCGCGCACCAGATAGCCGCGATCTGCCAGCGTGGTGAGGAGGTACGACAGGCTGCTGACCGGAATGCCCAGCGCACCGGCGATTTCCTGCGCCACGACGCCCTGCCGGTGCGCGACGACGAACTCGATCACATCGAGCGTGCGCAGCGCGGATTTGACCGGGGGGACGGCCGACGTGGACAAGGGGGATGCGTTCATCAGGGCGCGAACGTAAGCGAACCACGCCGTTCGGCAAAGCGCCAGCCCTCGGCTGTCCGCACGAACCTGTCATGGAACGAACCGACCAGCGGCGCGGCGGCCCCGGTGAACAGGAGCATCGCGCTGACGCCGGAGGCCGTATCCGCGCTTTCGACGGTGATCACCACATTGCTGCAGACATGCCGCGTGGTGCGCGCCGGGCGGCTCCTGAACGCGGCGAGGATCGCCTCCCGCCCATGGATCGGCGCATCGGGTGCGGTGGGCCGCACCATCACGCCGTCCTCGGCATAGAGCGCGGCCACTTCATCCCAGCGCGCCTCGTCGTTGAGGTTGGCGTAGAGCGCGATCAGGCGGGCGCAGTCAGCCTCGGCGGCGCGGCGTCCGTCTTCGGTCACAGCCGCGCGCCCGCGATGTCCGCGCCCTCGCGCAAGTTGCGCAGCTTGCGCCAGGTGACGATGGGATCGATCTTGCCGTAGCCCGCGAACGTGCCGAAGCCGCAATCGGTGCTGCCGATGACCCGCTCCGGCCCGACGATGGCCGCGAAGCGTTCGATGCGCTGGGCGATGAGTTCGGGATGCTCGATGTAGTTCGAGCAGGTGTCGATCACGCCGGGGGCGAGGATCTTGTCGGAAGGCAGCTTGGCTTCCTTCCACACCTTCCATTCATGCTCGTGGCGCGGGTTGGCTGC
>Ga0310345_10000912_pt1 | contig 36442 bp, 29 predicted proteins | sample HC15DNA20500_MG_FD_204667 | JGI IMG/M metagenome (GOLD analysis project Ga0310345, IMG submission 204667) | Marine microbial communities from station ALOHA, North Pacific Subtropical Gyre - HC15-DNA-20-500_MG | ecosystem: Environmental > Aquatic > Marine > Oceanic | place: Pacific Ocean: North... | reverse complement strand
AGCATCCTCAGGCTGCGCATCCCCTGCCTCCTCTTGGCTGAGTCTCGACAACCCAACCTTGAGGCGCGCAGGGGGTGCGCGCCGCCATTCAGGCGCCTCGGGCACCCACGACTACGTTAGGAGAGCCGGTTTTTGCCCTCGCGGTACAACCACCGAATGTGGCTTTTTGATGTGGAGGCCATTTCAGTACGGGGAGGAGCATGCAGCAAGAGAAAGATTCGTCACCGTCTCTGTCGGCCTCGCCACCGCCGCGCGATGAGAAGCTTCGTGGCGCCGTGATGAACGAGGCGCGGGGGACCATTCGCCGCGAGTGGGGCGACGGCGTGTACGAGCGCGCGCTCGGTCGGCTCACCGACGCCGACCGAGACCTGATCGACGGGCCGCTCCTCGCGAGCAGCTTCTACCCGGTCGGCACCTGGGATCGTTTCCTCGACGCCGCCTTCGTGGAGGCCTCGCGCGAGACCGGCGTCACCCGCGAGCAGTTCTACGAGAAGCTCGTGCAGCTGGGCGGCGGCCGCCTCCTGCAGGCGCTCTACAAGATGTTCCTCGGCATCATGAGCCCGACCACCGTGGCCAAGCTCATCCCGGGCTTCTGGATGCGGCTCTACACGTCGGGGCGGCTCGAGCTCGTCGAGAACGAGCCGGGGCGCTGCGTCTTCCGGTTCACCGATCGCGACGGCGCCTTCCGCGCGAACGTCACCGATCACCTGCCGCCCGGCGTGACCCTCCTGCTCGAGAAGAACGGCGCGCGCCAGATCGAGAGCCGCGTGACCCTGGACGAGCTCTCGAACGACGGCCTGACCGTCGAGGTGACGACGACGTACGACGCGTGACGCCGATACCCTCGCCGCTGCTACCCTCGCTGCATGCGTCGGAGGGACTGGCTGGCGGGGCTCGGCGCGGCGGCGCCGAGCCATCGCGCAGGAGCTGATCGCGCTCGCGGAGGAGGCGTGAGCCGCCGCCTCTGCGTCGCGCTCCTCGCGCTCTGCCTCGGGGGCTGCGCAGAGACGGCCCCTCGCGACGATCGGGCTTCGGACGCCGGGCTCCCGGACGCTGGGCCCTCGGACTCGGGCCCGAGCCCGCCGCCGCCGCCGCGCGCCGACTGGACGCCCGCGCCCCTCCCGCCGCCCTACGTGCCCGACGACGCGCCCGACCCCGGGCCGCTCGCGCTGCCCGACCGGGAGTGGGTCTGGGTGCCGCTGCCCCGGACCCGCTGCCTCGACGGCTCGCCGAGCGGCGTGATGATCCGCCGCGGCGATCCGGACGCCGGCCTGATCCTCTACCTCCAGGAGGGCGGCGCCTGCTTCAACGAGGCCTCCTGTCGGAGCGGGGTGTCGCGGCGGTCCTTCGGCGCCGAGCGGGCCGCCGACTTCCTCCCGCGCGTCGAGCGCTACAGCTGGCTCTTCGCCCGCGACGGGCGCTTCCGCGACTGGACCCACGTCTTCGTCCCCTACTGCTCGGGCGACGTGTTCGCGGGGGACGTGCTCGAGGCCTCCGACGGCTACACCCACGTCGGGGCCGTCAACATGCGCCTCGTGCTCGAGCGCCTCGCGGCGACCTTCGATCCGCCCCACGTGCTCCTGACCGGCTCGAGCGCGGGCGGCTTCGGCGCCGCCCTGAGCTACCCGCGCGTGCACGACGCCTTCCCGGACGCGCGGGTCACCCTCCTCGACGACTCGGGCACCCCCTTGCCCGACCCCTACATGCCCGTCTGCCTCCAGCGTCAGTGGCGCGACGTCTGGGGGCTCGCGCGCACCCTGCCCGAGGGCTGCGACGCGTGCCGCGATCCCTCCGGCGGCGGCCTGGTCGCGCTGCTGTCGCACCTCGCGGCGCGGTACCCGGAGGAGCGCTTCGGCCTGATGACGTACCGCGAGGACTACGTCATCCGCCTCTTCTACTCGATGGGCTACACGCCGCGCTGCAGCGTCTTCACCCTCTACCCGCCCGAGGTCTTCGCGGACGGGCTCGCGCGGCTCGAGCGCGACGTCGTGGCGCCGCACCCGAACCTGTCGCTGTACGTCGCGGAGGGCGCCGAGCACATGCTCCTGCCCGGCGAGGGATCAGCCGCCGACCGCGCGTTCGTGGAGGACCTCGTCTTCGCCGAATGAGCGGAGCCGGAGCGCGTTGCCGATCACCGAGACGCTCGAGAGGCTCATCGCGGCGGCGGCGATCATCGGGCTGAGCAGGAGCCCGAAGACCGGGTAGAGCACGCCGGCCGCGATCGGCACGCCGAGCGCGTTGTAGCCGAAGGCGAAGACCAGGTTCTGGCGGATGTTGCGCAGGGTGCGGTGGCTCAACGCGACCGCGCGCTCGACGCCGCGCAGATCGCCGCCGACCAGGGTCACGCCCGCGCTCTCCATTGCCACGTCGATGCCGGTGCCCATCGCGAGGCCGACGTCGGCCCGGGCGAGCGCGGGCGCGTCGTTGATCCCGTCGCCGACCATCGCCACCACCCGGCCCTCGTCCCGGAGCCGCGCGATCTCGTCGCGCTTCTGGTCCGGGCGCACCCCGGCGACCACCGCGTCGATGCCGAGCTCCTCCGCCACCGCGCGCGCGGTCGCCTCGGCGTCGCCGGTGAGCATGACGATCGACAGCCCCCTCGCGCGGAGCCGGTCGAGCGTCTCGCGGGCCCCCGCCTTGATCGGGTCGGCCACCGCGAGGAGCCCGGCCACCGCGCCGTCGACGGCCACCACCATCACCGTGCGGCCCTGGGCGCGCCACGCCTCCGCCTTGGCCTCGTACGCAGGAGCCTCGTACGCAGGGGCCTCGTGCGCAGGGGCCTCGTGCGCAGGGGCCTCGTGCGCGTCCGCGTCGAGCCCCTGCATCATCGCGGCGTTGCCCACCCGGACCTCGCGCCCGTCGACGCGGGCCCGCACGCCGGCGCCGGTCTCGGAGGCGAAGTCCTCGGCGGCCGGGATCGAGAGGCCGCGCTCGCGGGCCGCGCTCACGATCGCCTGGGCCAGCGGGTGCTCGCTGTGCGCCTCGACGGCCGCGACCCGCGCCAGCGTCTCGTCGTCCACCGTGGCCTCGACCAGCGCCGGCCTCCCTTCCGTCAACGTCCCGGTCTTGTCGAGCACGAGGGTGTCGACGTCCCGGAGGCGCTCGATCGCGGCCGCGTCGCGGAAGAGCACGCCCATCGACGCGCCGCGACCGGTCGCGACCATCACGCTCATCGGCGTCGCGAGCCCGAGGGCGCAGGGGCACGCGATGATGAGCACCGCGATCGCGTTGACCAGGGCGTAGGCGAGCCGGGGCTCGGGGCCCACGAGCGCCCAGACGGCGAAGGTGACCGCGGCGGCCGCGAGCACGGTCGGCACGAAGTACGCGCTGACGCGGTCGGCGACCCGCTGGATCGGCGCCTGGCTGCGCTGCGCCTCGGCGACCATCTGCACGATGCGGGAGAGCAGCGTCTCGGCGCCGACCTTCTCGGCCCGGATGAGGAGCGCGCCGGTGCCGTTGACGGTGGCGCCGACCACCGCGTCGCCCTCCGCCTTGTCCACCGGGATCGGCTCGCCGGTGATCATCGACTCGTCGACCGCCGAGCGGCCCTCGAGCACCACCCCGTCCACCGGCACCTTCTCGCCCGGGCGCACCCGGAGCCGATCGCCGGCCTTCACCGCCTCGAGCGGCACGTCCTCCTCGTCGCCCCCCTCCCCGACCCGTCGCGCCGTCTTGGGGCTGAGCCCGAGCAGCGCGCGGATCGCCGAGCCGGTGGCCGCGCGCGCGCGCAGCTCGAGCACCTGACCGAGCAGGATGAGCGTGACGATCACGCCGGCCGCCTCGAAGTAGACCGCGACCGCGCCGTAATGCCGGAACGAGGCGGGGAAGAGCCCGGGCGCGACCGCGACGACGACGCTGAAGCCGTAGGCGACGGCGACCCCGATCCCGATCAGGGTGAACATGTTGAGGCTGCGGTTGGCGAGCGAGCGGACGGCGCGCACGTAGAACGGCCACGCGCCCCAGAGCGCGACCGGGGTGGCGAGCGCGAGCTCCACGAACACCCGCCCGCGCGCGCCGAGGAGCGCGCTGAACGGCGCCCCGGGCAACATGTCGCCCATCGCGATCACGAGCAGGGGCGCGGCGAACGCGAGGCTCACCCAGAAGCGCCGGCTCATGTCGCGCAGCTCCGGGTTGTCCGGCTCCTCGAGCGTGATCGTGACCGGCTCGAGCGCCATGCCGCAGATGCCGCAGTCGGCCGGGCCGAGGCTCGTCTCCTCCGGGTGCATGGGGCAGACGTGGGGCACGCCCTCGGCGGCCGGATCCGGCGCGCGCGGCGCGAGGTGCGCCTCCGGGTCGGCCTCGAACTTCTCCCGGCAGCCGGCCCGGCAGAACCAGTAGCGCGTCCCCTCGTGGGTCGCGCGGTGCGGCGAGGCCTTGGTGATGGTCATCCCGCAGACGGGATCCTTCACCTCGAGGTGCTTCGCGGGGTCGGCGGCCGCCTTCTCGAGGCAGCCGGCGCGGCAGAACCAGAAGTCCCGATCGCGGTGGGTGAGGTGATGCGGCGAGTCCTCGGTGACCGACATGCCGCACACGGGATCGCGAAGCTCCGGCTCCATCACGAGGCCATGTACCGCTCGAAGACCTTGGCCAGCTCCGCCGCCTTCGCCTCCCGCTCGGCGGGATCGTCGGAGGCGAACGCGGTGGAGACGCAGGTGTCGACGTGGGCGCGCAGCACCACGCCCCCCGCCTTGCCGAGCGCGGCGCGCGCCGCCGCCAGCTGCATCAGCACGTCCACGCAGTAGCGATCGTCCTCGATCATGCGCAGCACCCTCGACCTGACCCACCGCCCGCTTCAGCCGGGCGCGCACGTCGCGCTTCGTCGCGTCATCCATGCAGGTACCCATAGGGGGTATGGGTACCGAAGGCAAGGTCCTGATCACCCCTGATTGCAAAGAGCTTTAGATAGTGCGACCGTCTGTCCGTGGACGACGCCATCGGGACACGCATCGCCGAGGCGCGCGAGCGCGCCGGGCTGAACCGGAACCAGCTCGCGCGCGCGCTCGGCACGTCGTGGCAGCACGTGGATCACTGGGAGAAGGGCCGCACCCGCCCGACCCTCGAGTCGGTCCGCAAGATCGCCGAGGTCCTCCAGGTGCCGGTCGAGTCGCTGCTCGGGCTGCGAGAGCTCGGGCCGAGCGCCGGCTACGAGCGCTTCCTCGAGGACCACGCGCCGGCCGATCTCAGCGAGGCGGAGGCGGAGTGGCTCGAGGCGGCCCCGCTGCCCGAGGAGAGCGCGAGCGCCGACGCCTACCGGTCGCTGCTCACCGAGCTGCGCCGGGTGGCGAGCCCGCCGCGATCCGGCACCCGCCGCAAGGTCGACCCGTCCCGGCTCCAGGCCGCCATCGACGCGCGGGGCGAAGAGGAGGCGGGATGAGCGACGCCGACGAAGGACGCCGCGAGGTCTGGGTGGTCGAGGACGACCGCACGCTCCTCCAGGGGCTGCTCACGCTCTTCCGCGACCGCGACTTCCGCGCGCGGGGCTTCGGCGACCCGCGGCGCGCGTTGAAGGAGGCGCTCGAGCGCCCGCCGCGCGTGCTGATCACCGACTACCAGATGCCCGGGCTCGACGGCGTGGAGCTGGCGAAGACGCTGCGAGAGCAGCTCGGCCCGCGCTGCCCGCGCATCTACCTGGTGAGCGGCTCCCGCATGCGCCGGGTGGAGCTGACCCACTTCGACCAGGTGCTGCGCAAGCCCTTCCGGTTCGTGGACCTGCTCGCGCTCGTCGAGCGATCGATGGCCGGTCCGCGGCGACGCCGCTCGGGCCAGCGCCTCCGCCGGGTCGACGTGTCGGCGCACCGCCGCGTCGCGTCCTCCGACGAGTGACACGTCGATGAGCGAGGCGGGCGTCGATCCCTGGCTCGGCCGCGTCGTGGACGGGCGCTACCGCGTGCTGCGCCCGCTGGGCGACGGCGGCATGGGCAGCGTCTACGAGGCCGAGCACCTCGAGCTCGAGAAGCGCGTCGCGCTGAAGGTGATCCGCGCGGAGCTGGTCGCGGACGACGAGATCCGGGCTCGCTTCCTGCGCGAGGCGAAGGCCACCGCCAAGATCGAGCACCCCCACGTGATCACCGCGATGGACTTCGGCACCCTGCCGGACGGCGGCGCGTTCCTGGTCACCACCCTCGTGCGTGGCATCTCGCTCCGGGAGCGCCTCTCGAGCGGGGCCGTCAGCTGGCGGGAGGCCTGCGCGATCGGCGCGCAGATCGCCGACGCGCTCTCGGCCATCCACGCCCGCGGCTTCGTGCACCGGGACCTGACGCCCGACAACGTGCTGCTCGGCAAGCGCGACGACGGCTCCCCCTGGGTCCACGTGCTCGACCTCGGGGTGGTCGGGCTGGTGGACGAGCGCGCCGAGCGGCGGCTCACCGCCGAGGGGCACATCGTCGGCACGACCGGCTACATGGCGCCGGAGCAGGCGCTGGGGCAGCCCACCGACGCCCGCGCCGATCTCTACGCCCTCGGCGTGCTGCTCTGGGAGATGTGCGCCGGCCGGCCGCTCTACCGGGAGCGCGAGCTGACCAAGGTCGTCGCCGCCCAGCTCACCGAGCCGCCCGCGCCGCCGACGCCGCCGACCGGCGCCCTCCCCGAGCAGCTCGCGGCGCTGATCCGCGCGTCGCTCGAGCCGACCGCGGCGCGCCGACCCGAGGCGGCGGCCCAGGTCCGCGACGAGCTCACCGCGCTCCGGGCGCTGCCGCGGTCGCAGCCCAGCCTCGGGGCCCGGCCCCGGCCGAGGGCCTGGCTGCTCGCGGCGGCCGCCGGCGGCGCGCTCGCGCTGCTCGGGCTGACGGTGGGCCTGACGCTCTGGCTCGGCGGGGAGGATCCGCCCCCCACCGCGAGCGCGCCCGCGCCGCCGCCCCCGATCGCGCCCCCCACCGTCGCCGCCCAGCCGATCGGAGAGGCGCTGGCCGAGCCCGAGCGAGAGCTCTTCGAGGTGGTGGCCACCGGGCCCTACCGCGACGCCCGCCGGCGCGCCGCGGCGCACCTGCTCGAGCGGCCGATCCCGCTGCCCCCCGGCGTGCGGGCCGCCGCCGACCTGGAGCTCGCGCGCAACTGCACCGACCGGCGCGACGCCCTCCAGCGCATCACCGCCGCCCGCGATCCCCGGGCGGCCCCGGTCGTCGCCCGCTTCCGCGAGGCCCCCCGCGAGGGCTGCGGGCGCGGCGGCCGCACCGACTGCTACCGCTGCATCCGCGACTCCCTCGACCAGGCCTGGCGCGCAATCCGCTGAGGTTTTTGGAGGGTTTGGTGCAAACCCTCCCCCCATGGGGCGAAGCGCCCATGGGGCCCCCCTCCCGACTCCGCCGGCGCCTCGCGCTTCGCGCTCGCGCCGCGACCCCAGCGCGGGGCGCTGGGGGCCCTGCGGCTCGCGCTCGCGCTTTGCGCTCGCTGGCCGCCCGATGCCGCGGGGCCGAACGACTCGAGTGGCGCGGGCGGCGACCTCGCTGCGCTCGTCGCCTGCCGTCTCGCGCTCGCGCTTCGCGCTCGCTGGCCGCCCGCTGGCGCGGGATCGAACGACTCGAGTGGCGCGGGCGGCGACCTCGCTGCGCTCGTCGCGGCGTCAGGAGTCCGGATCGATGAGCGGGATGAGCTCGAAGGGCTCCGAGTTCGCCTGGGCGGGGACGAGGTCGAAGGGGATCTCGTCGCTGTCGTCGGGCGCGAGCGCCTGCAGGTCGGTCATCAGCGACGGCGTGTGCACGACGTGGCTCGGCTCGGACGGCGGCCGCTTCGCGCCGCGCGCCGCCGCGACGGTGCGCGCGATCTCGAGCGGCTCCGGGAGACGACGCGCGTCGAGCAGGACCTCGACGAGGGCCCGGCGCATCGCCCGCGCGGTCGGCCAGCGGTCGTCGGGCGCCTTGGCGAGCGCCTTGTCGATCACCGCGCAGAGCGCGGCGGGCAGCTCGGGGCGGGCGCTGGCGAGCTTCGGGATGGGCTCCCGCAGGATCTTCATCAACACCGTCAGGTCGTTCGGTCCGTCGAACAGGCGCCGGCGGGCGAGCGTCTCCCAGAGCGTGGCGCCCAGCGAGAAGAGATCGGTGCGGGGGCTCGGCTCGGCGCCCTTCGCCAGCTCGGGTGCGACGTAAGAGACCTTGCCTTTGATCACACCCTCGTCGGTCATGCGGGTCCGGTCCATCGCCCGCGCGAGGCCGAAGTCCGCGAGCTTCACGTGACCGTGCGCGCCGAGGAGGATGTTGCCGGGGCTGATGTCGCGGTGGATCACCGGAGCCGACTCGCCCGCGTCCCCGGTGTGACGGTGCGCGAAGTCGAGCGCGTCGAGGATCTGCAGGCCCAGCGAGGCCACGTGCGTCCACTCCGGCTTCACGCCGCGCGGCAGGCCGTCCAGCCAGCGCCCGAGGTCGAGCCCCTCGACCCACTCGAGCACGAGAAAGTAATGGCCGTGCGCGTCGGTGCCGAAGTCGTGCACCTGCACGATGTTCGGGTGATCGAGCCGGGCCGAGACCCGCGCCTCCTCGACGAAGAGCCGGACGAAGTCCTCCTGCAGGACGAGCTTGGGGAGCAGCTGCTTCAGCGCGACGGGCCGCGAGAAGCCGGACGCGCCGACGGTCTGCGCCCGGTAGACGACGGCCATGCCGCCCCGACCCGCGACGCCGAGGAGGCGAAACCTCCCGAACGCGGGCGCGCTCCATTCGCCGCTGCTCATGCGTGACGAGCATAGCCGGAGAAGAGGGCGAGGAGTCGAAGCGCCTCGCGCATCTCGGCGGCGGTGCCGAAGCGGTCGATGGGATCGCGGGCGAGCGCCCGGTCGAAGAAGTCGTCGACGTCCCGCGACAGCCCCGGGCGCAGCTCCGACGCCGCCGGCCGCGTTCCCCGCAGCACCGCCACGTCGAGGTCGTCGCCCGCGAAGGGGGGCGCGCCGGTCATGGCGAAGAACAGCACCGAGGCGATCCGGAACAGGTCGGTCGTCGCCTTGGCCGGCTCCCGCAGGATCTGCTCGGGCGCGTTGTAGCTGCTGCTCCGCGGCCCCTCGCCGCTCGCCATCAGCTCCCGGAGCGGGTGGTGACGCAGCCGGGTGCCCCGGCGGCCGGCGACCACGTGGCTCGGGGTCAGGTCGGCGTGGGCGAGCCCCGCCTCGTGGAACACCGCGACGACCTCGAGCAGGGCCCGGCCGAGCGCGATGGCGTCGGCCGGTCGGAGCGGCCCGTCTTCGGTCACCTGCTCCTGCAGGGTCGGCCCGTCGAGGTGCTCGAGCACCACGAACGCGCCCGCGTCACCGTCGCAGCAGAGCTCGTAGACCTTGGCGAGAGCGGGGTGCTCGAGCTTGGCCACCTCGAGCGGGAAGTAGCTCCGCACCCCCGAGCGCGAGGGCGCGCGCCGGCCGCTCCCGGTCGCGAGGTCGAGCGCGACCCGCCGATCGATCAGGGGCTGATGCGCGACCGCGAGCTCGGTCAGCGTGCCGACCGCGACCAGGTCGCGCAGCTCGTATTTGTTCGCCAGGAGCGCGCGTCCTCGACGCGGGGTCACCCGCGTGAGGCGCATGCTCGAGCTGTCGTTCTCCATCAGACGTTCTCCGCCCGCACCGCCGTGACCAGCCGCAAGATGCGGGCCGACCCGACGCCGGGGCCCGATGGGGGCACGCGGAACGAGGGTCGTAGGGGCGAGCCTACGACGCGCGGCGAGATCCGTCGGCTCGTCACCCCAGCGGGGCAAAGAGCTCCTCCAGGTCGTCCTCGCTCAGGGCCAGCCCCCCGCCGGCGCCGCTGAGGATCCCCTGCGCCAGGCGGCGCTTCCGCTCCTGGAGCGCGAGCATGCGCTCCTCGACGCTGCCCTGGACGAAGAGGTTGTAGGCGTGCACCGGCTTCTTCTGCCCGATGCGGTAGGCGCGGTCGGTGGCCTGGTCCTGGGCCGCCGGGTTCCACCACGGGTCGTAGTGGATCACGGTGTCGGCGCTGGTGAGCGTCAGGCCCACGCCGCCCGCCTTGAGGCTGATCAGGAAGACGTCCGCCTGGCCCCCCTCGAAGGCGTCGACGAGCCCCTGGCGGTCCTTGCTCTGGCCCGTCAGCGAGAGGTAACCGATCTTGCGCTCGTCGAGGCCCCGCGCGATCAGCGCGAGCATCCGGGTGAACTGGCTGAAGATCAGGATGCGGTGGCCGCGGCCGAGCTGGCTCTCGACCAGCTCCATCAGCAGCTCGTACTTCGCCGAGCGCTTCACCTCGCGCGCGGCCCGCATCGGCACGAGGCGCGGATCGCAGCAGACCTGGCGCAGCTTGGTCAGCGCGTCGAGGATCGGGACCGTCGAGGCGGCGAGGCCCTTCTTCTGGATGAGCTTGCGGATGTCCCCGTGGGCGGCGACCCGGATGCTCTCGTAGAGCTCTCGCTGCTTGCCGCCGAGCGTGACCGGGCGCAGCAGCTCCGTCTTCGGCGGCAGCTCGGTGGCGACCTCCTGCTTGAGGCGCCGCATCATGTACGGGCTCACCATCTGCCGCAGCGTCGCGAGCCGCTCCTCGTCGCCGAGCTGCTCGATCGGGATGCGGTACCAGCGCCGGAAGCTCAGCTCGTCGCCGAGCAGGCCCGGGTTCAGGAAGTCGAAGAGCGCCCAGAGCTCGCCCAGGTGGTTCTCGACCGGGGTGCCGGTGATGCAGAGGCGGTGCGTCGCCTCCTGCCGTTTGGCCGCCTGGTGCGCCTGGCTGCGCGTGTTCTTGATGGTGTGCGCCTCGTCGAGGATGAGGAGGTGCCACTCGTGCTCGGCGAAGCGCTCCTCGTCGCGCACCAGGATCGGGTAGCTCGTGATGACGACGTCGGTCTTCTCGATCTCGTCGAAGAGCGCGTGGCGCTTGCTCCCCTGCAGGACCACCGTCGAGAGGGAGGGCGCGAACTTCGCGATCTCCCGCTCCCAGTTGCGGCAGAGGCTGGTCGGCGCGACCACGAGCGCGGGCTTCTCGAGCCGGCCGCTCTCCTTCTCGATCGCGAGGTGGGCGATGGTCTGGAGCGTCTTGCCGAGGCCCATGTCGTCGGCGAGCACGCCGCCGACCTCGCAGGTGCGGAGGTGCTGGAGCCACTCGACGCCGGTCTGCTGGTAGCTGCGCAGGGTGGCGCGCAGGCCGGTCGGCGCCTCGATCTTCGAGACCGGCGTGGAGAGGATCTCGCCGACCTCGCGCATCGTGTGCGAGGACGCGCCCTCCCAGCGGAGGTCGCTGACGCCGTCCGCCGGGTCGAGGAAGATCTCGTCGAGGCGCGGGAGCGCGGCCGCCTGCAGCTTGCTGAACGAGAGCACCTCGGGGTCGACGTCGTCGCCCTCGTAGAGCTCGCTGATCACGCGCAGGAGCGCCTGGATCTGCTCGGGCGGCACGGTCAGGTAGCGCCCGTCGGGGAGCGGCACCGCGATCGCCTTCTTGCGCGAGGCGAGGCTCGCGAGGGTGGAGCCGTCCGCGGTGGTGCCGAGGAGGTCGACCAGCGCCGGGAGCAGGTTCACCCGCCGGCCGGACAGCTCGACGCCGAGCTCGAGCCCGAACCAGTCGGGGCGCTGCTCGTCGGGCTCGACCCGGGCGTACCAGTCGGGCGCGTCGGCGCCGACGACCTGGTAGGGGTAGCCGCTCTCGAGCTCGACCGCCCAGCCGACCTTGCGGAGCTGCGGCACGACCCAGGCGGTGAACCCGCAGTAGTCGTGCACGTCGCCGTCGCACTTGAGCAGGTAGTGCGCGCGGCTGCCCGGCGGGACCGCCCACTCCGTCATGCACTCGAGGTCGACCGCGCCGAAGCTCTCGAGCAGGCAGCGCGCCCGGGTCTCGGTCGCGAAGTCGCGGCGCACGACCTTCATGCCGCCCGCCGCCGCCTTGAAGAAGCGGTCGCGGGGGTCGGAGGCGTTGATGCGCTGGCCGCCGTAGTCGAAGAAGAGCTCGACCACCGGGCAGGCGAAGGTCTCCATCATCGCGCCGTAGCCGCCGCTCCGATCCACCGTCACCTGCTCGGTGCGGAGGATGGCGCGCGGGGTCGGGGTGAGGGTCTCGAGGCGCTCGTCCTCACCGCGGATCACCGAATGGGTGCCGGTATCGCCGAGCGAGTCGTCCTCGCCGCCGATCAGCGCGTCGATCTCGTCCCAGGTCAGATCCCGGTCGGTGCTGCTGTCCGAGGGCTGATGCACCAGCGCTTTAGATCACACCGGATCCGCTTCGTCGATCCAGAAAACGCAATGGATCTCGCATGATTCCGGAGGCGCTTCCGACACCCCAAGATGTGGTGTGAGGGCGATCGCGGACCCACCACCGGCATGGGTGCGCGCGCGATCCGTCGCCCGACGCGTGATAAGACGGCGCGCATGAGCCGCCTCTTCGCGATCGCCCTCCTCCTCGCCTCGGCCTGCGACGGTGAGGCACCCGCCCCCGACGCGGGCGCGCCTTCGTCCGACGCGGGGAGCGCCGACTCGGGCTCGATGGAGGACGCCGGTCCGCCTCCCGACACCTGGGAGACGTTCGCCGCCGACTGGTTCGCGACCTACTGCAACGAGTGCCACGACGGCGCGTCGCGCGACTACACCACCCTCACCCACGTGCGCCGCGACATGGACCGCATCCGCTGCGGCGTCAGCCCGACGACCGCCGACGGCTGCGGCGGCTCCCCGGCCGCCGGACAGTTCCCGGTCGGCCCGGGCCCCTACCCCGACGACGCCTCCCGCGAGCGCCTCGTCGCCTGGCTCGAGGCCGGGCTCCCCGAATGACCCGACTTGCGGCGACGGTGACGCGTCCATAGGATCCGAGCGATGCCGCCGGCCTGGGCACGACGACTGATGTTCTTCACGCTCCTCGGCGTGCAGGCGGTCGTGTTCGCGGCCATCGGGCACCCGGAGGCGTGCGCGGACGTCTGGACGCTCGAGCACCGCGAGCGGGCCTGCTGCCACCTCTCGAGCGAGACGCGCTTCACCCAGCCGGGCGGCGACTGCTGCGACTACGGCTGGGTCGACGAGCGCGATCCTCACGCCTCGAGCACCGCCCTCTCGGTGGCGCCCTCTCCGTCGGTCCGGATCGCGGCCGCGGTGTCGGTCCCGCCGGCGCCGGCGCGGGTCGTTCGCACGCCCCTCCAGAGCGTGCCGGAGCGACCACCGGACCGCGCGCTCCGAGCGACCGTCCTTCTGATCTGAGACGCGGCGAGCCCCGCGCGACCACCTGCGCGCGAGGGCTCGATCCGTGCGCCTCCGTCCGGAGGCGCCGAGCCGCATTCCGTCTCGGAGAAGAACCTTGCCTCGATCGATCCCCTGGATGATCGCGCTGGCCCTCGTGGGCTGCGGCGCGGTCCACGAAGACGCGCTCCACCGCGACCTCGGTGAAGCCCGCGCCCGCCTGCGTCCCGCCGAAGAGGCGCCGCTCGACGGCAGCCTCGACGGCTACGTCGCGCGCGCGCTCGCCCGGAGCCCCTCGCTCCGCGCCGGCTACCAGCGCTGGCGCGCGGAGACGCTGCGCATCGGCGCGGCGCGCGCGCTGCCGGACCCGACGGTGAGCTACGGCTTCTACGCGCTCCCGGTCCAGACCCGCGTCGGGCCGCAGCGGCACCGCGTCATGGTGCGCCAGTCCTTCCCCTGGCCCACCCGGCTGACCGCGGCGGCGGACGCGCAGTCCCACGCGGCGCGCGCCGCCCAGCGCGCGTTCGAGGCGCGCGCGCTCCGGCTCCGCGCCGAGGTGGCCGACGCGTGGTGGCGGCTCTGGGCCCTGCGCGCGGTCCGCGACGCGCAGCGCGAGCAGGTCTCGCTCCTGGAGGCGGCGGCCGAGTCGGTCCGGGCTCGCATCGAGGTGGGGCAGGCGACGCTCGCCGACGCGGCCCAGCTGGAGCTGCGCCGGGCCCGGCTCGACGACGCGCTCGCCGGGCTCGACGAGGAGGAGCGCGCGGCCGAGGCGGCGCTGCGCGCCTCGATCGCGGCCGGGCCCGACGAGCCGCTCCCGACCACGCGCGAGGCGGCCGATCCCGCGCTCCCCCCCGACGCCTCCGCGCTCGAGGCGCGGCTCACCGCCCACCCGGAGCTGCTCGCGTTCGCGGCCCGCGCCGAGGCGCACGACGCCCGAGCCCGCGCCTTCGAGGCCGAGCGCCTCCCGCGGTTCGTGGTCGGCGTCGACTGGATCGAGACCGGCGAGGCCGCGAGCCCGGTGCCGGGGAGCGGGGACGACGCGCTCATCTTCGACGTCGGCGTCTCGATCCCGCTCTGGCAGGGCGCCTACGAGGACCGCCAGCGCGCGGCGGAGGCGGAGAGCGTGGCCGAGCGCGCCGACGCCGAGGCCGCGCTGCTGTCGGCCCGGGCCGCCCTGGCCGAGGCGACGAGCCGCATCCGCGACACCCACCGCCGCCTGCGCCTCTACGAGCGCACCCTGATCCCCCAGGCGCGCGGCGCCTACGAGTCGGTGATCGGCGCCCAGGTCACCGGTCGCGCCCCGGTCGCCGCGGTCCTGCTCGCTCAGCGCGAGCTGCTCGAGATCAGCGTCGAGGCGGCCCGCGCCCGCGCGGCCCACGGCGCCGCCTGGGCCCGGCTCGAGGCCCTCGTCGGCGCGCCACGCAGCGAGCTCGGGAGGAGCCGATGAAGCCCGCGCTGAAGCGGTCCGCTCCTTGGCTGGCAGCGCTGGGACTCGCCGCGCTCGCCGCCTTCGCCGTCGGTCGCTGCACCGCGCCCGACGGCAACGCCGAGCACACCCACGACGAGACCGAGACCACCTGGACCTGCGCGATGCATCCCCAGGTGCGCCAGCCGGAGCCCGGCCTCTGCCCGATCTGCGGCATGGACCTCATCCCGCTCCGCGCGGGCGACGCGCCCGGGCCGGGCGAGGTCACCCTCAGCCCCCGCGCGGCCGCCCTCGCGCGCGTGCGCACCACGCCGGTCCGTCGGCTCGGCGGCGGCGGCGCGCTCCGGCTGCTCGGTCGGGTGGCGCTCGACGAGACCACCCTCGACACCGTCACCGCCTGGGTCGGCGGGCGCATCGAGCGCCTCCACGTCCGGGTCACGGGGCAGCAGATCCGCCGCGGCCAGGCGGTGGCGACCCTCTACAGCCCCGAGATCTACGCGGCGCAGCAGGACCTCATCACCGCGCGACGACAGCTCGAGCGGCTGGAGGGCGCGAGCGAGCTGGCCCGGTCCGGCGCGCGCGCGACCCTCGAGGCGGCGCGGCAGCGCCTGCGGCTCCTCGGCGTGCCCGACGCGGAGCTGACGCGCCTCGAGGCCGCCGAGTCGCCCGCCCGCCGGATCACGATCCGCAGCCCCTTCGGCGGCACCGTCATCGAGCGGCTCACGACCGAGGGCGCCTACGTGCAGACCGGCACCCCGCTCTACCGGCTGGCCGACCTCGATCGCCTGTGGGTGCAGCTCGACGCGTACGAGCAGGACCTCGCGCGCCTCGAGGTCGGCCAGAGCGTGCGCCTCGAGGTGCAGGGCCTCTCCGGCGAGCCCCTGGACGGACGCGTCGCCTTCCTCGACCCGGTCGTCGATCCGCGCACCCGGACCGCCCGGGTGCGGGTCGAGGTCGCCAACCCGGACGGCCGCCTCCGCCCGGGCATGTTTGTCGAGGCCACCCTCGACGCGAGCGCCGAGGCGGGCGCGACCCAGCCCCTCGTGGTCCCGGCGAGCGCGCCGCTCTTCACCGGACGGCGCGCCCTCGTCTACGTCGAGGTCGAGGGCGGGCCCGCGCCCACCTACGTCGCGCGCCCCGTCCGCCTCGGGCCGCGCGCGGGCGATCACTACCCGGTCGTCGCCGGCCTCGCCGAGGGTGAGCGCGTGGTCACCGAGGGCGCGTTCGCGCTCGACGCCGATCTGCAGATCCGCGGCGGCGACAGCCTCATGACCGCGTCCGAGGCCGATCCCTTCGCGGACGTGCACGCCGACTTGCCGGCGGCGTTCCGCGCCGGGCTCGGGCCCGTCGTCGAGCGCTACCTCGACGTGCAGCGGGCGCTCGCGGACGACGACCTGGAGGCCGCGCGGCGCTCGGCCGGCGCCGCCGACGACGCGGCCGCCGCCTTCACCCCCGACGCACCCGAGGCCGCCGCGGCGCGCTGGGCCGAGCTCTCGGGGCGGATCCGGGCCGAGGCCGCGCGGATCAGGTCCGCGGCGTCGCTCGAGGCGGCCCGCGGCGCCTTCGAGCCGCTGAGCGCCGCGATCGCCGACGTGCTCCGCGCCTTCGGCAACCCGCTCGACGCGCCGCTCCGGCTGACCCACTGCCCGATGGCCTTCGACGACCGCGGCGCGGCGTGGGTGCAGGCCGGAGAGGCGGTGGACAACGCCTACTTCGGCGCCTCGATGCTCACCTGCGGATCGGTGCGCGAGACGGTGCCGCCAGGCGGCTTTCTGTCGGCGGAGGGCGCGCGATGAGCCCGCCGCTCGGCGAAGGCGGCGCGCTCTGGCGCTCGGTCCTGGGCTTCTTCGTGGACGCCAAGCCCATCGTCGCCCTCCTGGTCGGCCTGCTGCTCGCGTTCGGCCTGCGCTACGCGCCGTTCGAGGTGCCCGGCCTCGACATCGCCGGCCGCGACCCGGTGCCGGTCGACGCGATCCCGGACGTCGGCGAGAACCAGCAGATCGTCTTCACCGAGTGGCCGGGCCGCTCCCCGCGCGACGTCGAGGATCAGGTCACCTACCCGCTCACGACCGCGCTGCTGGGCATTCCGGGCGTCAAGACGGTGCGCAGCGCGAGCGCGTTCGGCTTCTCGACCGTCTACGTGATCTTCGACGACGAGGTGGACTTCTACTGGTCGCGCGCGCGGGTGCTCGAGAAGCTCGCGTCGCTCTCCAGCGATCGCCTGCCCGACGGGGTCACGCCGACCCTGGGCCCCGACGCCACCGCGCTCGGCCAGGTCTTCTGGTACACGCTCGAGGGCCGCGATCCCGAAGGCCGCGCCGTGGGCGGCTGGGACCTGCAGGAGCTGCGCGCGATCCAGGACTGGACGGTCCGCTACGCCCTGCAGTCGACGCCCGGAGTCAGCGAGGTCGCGTCGATCGGCGGCATGGTGCGGCAGTACCAGGTCGACGTCGATCCCGACGCCCTGCGCGCGCACGGCGTCACCCTCGAGCAGGTCGCCGGGGCGGTGCGCGCCTCCAACCTCGACGTCGGCGCCCGCACCCTGGAGATCAACCGGGTCGAGTACCTGGTGCGCGGCGTCGGCTTCCTCGAGGACCTCGAGGACCTCGAGCAGGCGGTGGTCGACAGCCGCGATCACACCCCCATCCGGGTGCGCGACGTCGCCCACGTGCACCTCGGCCCGGCGCCTCGCCGCGGAGGGCTCGACGACGCCGGCGCGGAGGCGGTCGGCGGCGTGGTGGTGGCGCGCTATCGCGAGAACCCGCTCGCGGTCATCGAGGCGGTGAACGCGCGCATCGCGGAGCTCGCCCCGAGCCTGCCGTCGCGCACCCTCGACGACGGCACCGTGAGCCGGGTGACCATCGTCCCGTTCTACGAGCGCTCCGAGCTGGTGCACGAGACCATCGACACCCTCTCGACGGCGCTCTTCCACGAGATCCTGATCACCGTGCTCGTGGTGCTGGTGATGCTGCGCAACCTGCGCAGCTCGCTCGTCATCGGCGCCGTGCTCCCGCTCGGCGTGCTGCTCGCCCTGATCGCGATGAAGCTCACCGGGGTCGACGCGAACATCATGGCGCTGGGAGGGATCGCGATCGCGATCGGCACGATGGTCGACATGGGCATCGTGCTGACCGAGAACATCGCGCAGCACCTCGACGCCGCGCCCCCGGGCGCCGACCGCGGCGAGATCGTGAAGACGGCGGCGGCCGAGGTCGCGCCCGCGGTGCTCACCTCGACCCTGACCACGGTGGTCAGCTTCCTCCCGGTCTTCGGGCTCACCGACGCCGAGGCGCGGCTCTTCGTGCCGCTCGCCTACACCAAGACCTTCGCGATGCTCGGCGCGCTCCTGCTCGCCCTCTTCGCGCTGCCCGCCCTCGCCCACTGGGTCATGCGGGAGCGCCCGGCCGCGGTCCCCGCCGGCGCGGGGCGGGTCTTTGCGCTCTTTCGGCTCGGCCACGCGCGCGACTGGGCGCTCGTCGGGCTCGGCGCGTTGCTCGCGGCGCACCACCTGCCGGCCGGCCTCTTCGTGATCGCGCTCGGGGCTGCGCGGCTCGCCAAGCCCCAGCTCTCCGGCCCCGCGGCCCGCTGGATCGATCGCCTCGAGGTGACGGTCGGCGTCCTCGTCGTGACCCTCGTGCTCGCCGACGCCTGGATGCCGCTCGGCCCGGGGCGCGCGCTCGCGAACGTGGTGGTCGTCGCCGCGGTGGTCGTCGCGGTGCTCGGCACCTTCCTGCTCTTCGAGCGCGCCTACCCCGCGCTGCTCTCGTGGTGCCTGCGCCACAAGCTCGCGTTCCTCACCCTGCCCGCCCTGATCGTGCTCTTCGGCGTCACCGCGTGGCTGGGCGTCGACGGGGTCTTCGGCTGGCTCCCGTCGAGCGTGCGACAGAGCGGACCGGTGGCGAAGCTCGCCGGCGATCTCCCCGGCTTCGGCCGCGAGTACATGCCGCCCTTCGACGAGGGCGCCTACCTCTACATGCCCACCACGATGCCGCACGCGTCGGTCGGCGAGGTGCGCGAGCGGATCGCGCAGATGGACGCGGCCATCGCGGCGATCCCCGAGGTCGACCGGGTGGTCGGCAAGTGGGGCCGGGTCGACAGCGCGCTCGATCCGGCGCCGGTCTCGATGATCGAGACCATCATCACCTACGTGCCGGAGTACCGGGTGGTCGACGGCGAGCGGGTGCGGCAGTGGCGCGACCACGTGCGCACGCCCCGCGACGTCTGGGACGAGATCGTGGCCGCGGCGCAGATGCCCGGCTTCACCAGCGCGCCGGTCTTGATGCCGATCAACGCCCGCATCGTGATGCTCCAGAGCGGCATGCGCGCGCCGATGGGCATCAAGGTCCAGGGCCCCGACCTCGAGAGCCTCGAGCGCTTCGGCCAGCAGCTCGAGGTCGCGCTCCGCGACGTGCCCGCGCTCCGCGCCGAGACCGTCTTCGCCGAGCGCGTGGTCGGCAAGCCCTACCTCGAGATCGAGCTCGACCGCGAGGCCATCGGCCGCTTCGGCCTGCGCGTGGAGGACGTGCAGCGCGTGCTCTCGGTCGCGGTGGGCGGCATGCCGCTGACCCGCACCGTCGAGGGACGCGAGCGCTTCGAGGTCCGCGTCCGCTACATGCGCGAGGAGCGCGACTCCCTCGAGGCGCTCCGGCGCGTGATGGTCGCCGCGCCCGGCGGCGCGCAGATCCCGCTCGAGCAGCTCGCCGCGCTGAGGCTCACCCGCGGCCCGCAGATGATCCGCAGCGAGGACACCTTCCTGACGAGCTACGTGCTCTTCGATCGCGACCCCGAGGTCGCCGAGGTCGACGCGGTGGAGGCGGCGCAGCGGCACCTCGCCCGGCTCGAGGCCGAGGGCCGGCTCGAGCGACCGGCCGGCGTCACCTACGCCTTCGCGGGGAGCTACCAGGCGCAGCTCCGGAGCGAGGAGCAGCTCTCGGTGCTCATCCCGATCGCCCTGAGCCTGGTGCTGATCCTGCTCTATCTCCAGTTCCGCCGCGTCAGCACCGCGCTCATCATCTACACCGGCGTCGCGGTCGCGGTGAGCGGCGGCTTCATCCTGCTCTGGCTCTACGATCAGCCCTGGTTCCTCGACGTCACCCTCTTCGAGGTCTCGCTCCGCGAGCTCTTCCGGGTCGGCACGGTGAACCTCTCGATGGCGGTCTGGGTGGGCGTGATCGCGCTGATCGGCGTGGCGACCGACGACGGCGTGGTGATGAGCACCTACCTGAAGCAGCGCTTCGACGAGGGGCCGGCCGCGGACGAGGCCGAGGTGCGCGCGCGGGTGCTCGACGCCGGCCTGCGCCGGGTGCGCCCGTGCCTGATGACCACCGCCACCACCATCCTCGCCCTGATCCCGGTGATCACCTCGCAGGGCCGGGGCGCCGACGTGATGGTCCCGATGGCGCTGCCGAGCGTCGGCGGCATGGCGTTCGAGCTGATCACCCTCTTCGTCGTCCCGGTGCTCTACTGCTGGAGGGAAGAGCTCCGCGCCCGGGGCCGTCTCCTCCCCGCGTCTCCCACCTTGGCAGACCGGCTGAGCGTCCTATTTCCCCTCGCGCGGCGTTCGCGCGGGGTCGACCCCGAACCCGAAAGAGAAGAGACCGAACCATGAAGAACCTCCTGTGGATCCTCGCGCTCCTCGCCCTCCCCCTCGTCGCCTGCGGCGGAGAGGAGGCGGCGAACGGGGACGACTCGCGCGTGGAGATCGAGGTGAACGCGAGCGGCTACGACCCGGCCCAGGTGCAGGCCACCGCCGGCCAGCCGCTGACCCTGGTCTTCACCCGCACGACCGACGAGGGCTGCGGTCAGGAGCTGGCGATCCCCGCCCACGACATCCGCCGCCGCCTCCCGCTGAACGAGCCGGTGGAGGTGACGATCACCCCCGCCGAGGCGGGCGAGCTGCGGTTCACCTGCGGCATGGACATGTACGACGGCGCGATCGTCGTTCGCTGAGGGGGACCTCCCTCTTTCCCCGGGCGGCCGGGGCATGAAAGAATCCGGCGAGATGAGCATCACCGAGGAGCTGAAGCGCAACGTCGAGGCCTGGAAGGCCGACGACCCGGACGCGGAGACCGTGGGCGAGCTGGATCAGCTCCTCGCGAGCGCCGACGCGGACGGGCTGACCGACCGCTTCCGGGGCGCCCTGCAGTTCGGCACCGCCGGCCTGCGCGGGCTCCTCGGCGCGGGGCCCAACCGCATGAACCGGAAGGTGGTGCTCCGGGCCACCGCCGGGCTCTGCGCGCACTTGCTCGAGACGGTGCCGGACGCGAAGGAGCGCGGCGTCTGCATCGGCTTCGACGGCCGGAAGAACAGCCGGGTCTTCGCCGACGACGCCGCCCGGGTGGTCGCCGGCTTCGGCATCCGCGTGCACGCCTTCGATCACGTCGTGCCGACCCCGGTGCTCGCCTTCAGCTGCCTCGACCGGCGCGCCGCCGCCGGCATCATGGTCACCGCGAGCCACAACCCGCCCGCCTACAACGGCTACAAGGTCTACTGGGAGAACGGCGCCCAGATCATCCCGCCGATCGACGGCGGCATCGCGAAGGCCATCGCCGCGGTGGGCGGGGTGGCGTCGATCCCGCAGAAGGACCTCGGCGAGGCCGAGGACGAGGGCCTCTACGCGCTGCTCGGCGAGTCGCTCGAGCGCCGCTACCTCGACGGGGTGCGCGCGCTGCAGATCCACCCGGGGCTGCCGCGCGACGTCTCGATCGCCTACACGGCGATGCACGGCGTGGGCAACGCGCTCGCGCTCGCGGCGCTGGCCGACGCCGGCTTCACCGACGTGCACTCCGTCCCGGAGCAGGCGGAGCCCGACGGCGCCTTCCCGACCGTCGAGTTCCCCAACCCCGAGGAGGACGGCGCGATGGATCTCGTGCTCGCCCTCGCGGAGAAGCGCAGCGCCGACGTGGTGATGGCGAACGATCCCGACGCCGATCGGCTCGCGGTCGCGGTGCGCGATCGGAGCGGCGCCTACGTGCAGCTCACCGGCAACGAGGTCGGCGCGCTGCTCGGCCACTACCTGCTCGATCAGGGGCCCGCCGGCGACGGCCGCGTCGTGATCAACACCATCGTCAGCTCGCCGATGCTCGGCGCGATCGCGGAGCAGCACGGCGCGCGCTGGGAGCAGACCCTCACCGGCTTCAAGTGGATCGCCAACCGGGCGATGGAGCTGAACAAGAAGGGCGAGGCGCGCTTCGTGTTCGGCTACGAGGAGGCGCTCGGCTACACCGTCGGCCGGCTCGTGCGCGACAAGGACGGCATCGGCACCGCGGTGGTGTTCGCCGACATGGCCGCGTGGTGCAAGAGCCGGGAGCGCACCCTGCTCGACGAGCTCGAGAGCGCGTGGCGCCGCTACGGCATGTACCTCAGCCGCCAGATCTCCGAGGTGCACCCGGGGGTCGAGGGCGCCCGGAAGATCGGCGGCATCATGGAGAAGGTGCGCGGCGCCCCGCCCACCTCGATCGGCGGCCACGAGGTGCTCGCCCGCATGGACATCCTCACCGCCGAGCGGGTCACCAAGGACGGAGCGACGAGCGCGATCGAGCTGCCGAAGGGCAACGTGCTCGCCTACGAGCTCGCCGGCGGCCACCGCGTGATGCTCCGCCCGAGCGGCACCGAGCCCAAGATCAAGTACTACTTCGACGTGCGCGTCGACATGCAGGACGGCGAGACGGTCGACGCCGCGAAGGCGCGCGGCGAGGCCCTGCTCGACGCGCTCGCCGCCGACCTCGCGAAGCTCACGGGCTGAACGGCTCGGCGACGTCGCAGAGGTGTCGTTGGCGACGAGGGGCTGCGGGGGTAGGCTCGCGACCATGCTGCGTACGGCGCTCTCGCTGGCCCTGTTGCTCACCTGCCTCGCGCCGCGCTCGGCGTCCGCGCAGGAGGCCGAGCTGTCCGCGATCCGCGAGCTCATCTTCCAGGCCCGCTTCGAGGACGCGATCGAGCAGTCGCAGGCGCTGCTCGCGCGGACCGATCTCTCGGCCGCCGACCGCAACGCCGCGCTCGAGGTCCTCGCCACCGCGCAGATCGCCAACCGGCAGGAGCGCGACGCGACCGAGACGCTCCGGCGCCTCTACGCGCGCGACCCCGATCATCGCCTCACCGACCCCGACGCGAGCCCGCCGGTGATCAGCGCGTTCGCCCGGGCCCGGGAGTCGCAGCCCACGCCGATCGAGGTCGCGCTGTCGCATCGGCCGCCGACCCCGACCCGGCGCGAGCCGCCCACGATCGAGGTCCAGGTCGGCGAGGGCGCGGACGCCGTCGCGGAGCTCCGGCTGGTCTACCGCATCGCCGGCGAGGGCGAGTCCCGCGCGGTGATGAGCCGCCGCCCCGACGGGATCTACCAGGCGCGCATCCCGGTGGTCGGCGACGCCTCCAGCCCCACCGACGTCGCCTACCACGTGATCGCGCTCGCCCCCTCGCAGGCGCGCATCGGGGGCATCGGCTCGGCGGCCGAGCCGCTCCAGGTGCGCATCCCGGCCGAGGCGCCGGGCGACGCGCGCGTGGTCGTGCAGCAGAGCCCCACCCCGGGGCCGGTCGAGCCCTCGGGCGGCGGGAGCGTCGCCGAGGAGTGGTGGTTCTGGACGCTGCTCGCGGTGCTCGTCATCGGCGGCGGCGTCACCGCCGGCGTGCTCATCGGCACCTCGCAGAGCGGCCCGGAGCCGGGCACCCTCGGGACCGTGAGCCTGATGCAGGTCGAATTCTGAGCGTGCCTTCGATCCGGCTCGCGATGGCGCTGCTCCTGGCCGGGGCGCTGGCGGGGTGCGAGGCGGAGCCTCCTCCCGCGGCGCCCGCCGAGGCGCCGGAGGCCGAAGACACGCCCCGGCCTCCCCGCGGCGGCGGCGCGCGACGATGCGAGAGCGGCTCCGACGACCCGTCCCAGATCGCGCTGTTCGTGGAGAGCGCGGACCGCGACCTCGCGGGCGCCATCGCCGGCCTCGAGGCGCTGGTCGGCGAGCACCCGGGCTCGGCCACCGCGCGAGTCCGCCTCGGCGAGCTGCTGCTCCGCGACGGGGCGCCCCAGCGGGCCCGCCCGTTCTTCGAGCGCGCGCTGGCCCTGCACGACGAGGGCTGCACGCTGGGCCCGCGGGATCGCTGGGCGGCGCGCGAGGGGATCGCCCACGCCCACGCGATGGCCGGCGACTACGCGGCCGCCATCCCGCTGCTGCGTGGGTCGCTCGCCGAGCACCCCGACGCCACCCCGACCCGCTACAACCTCGCCTGCGCGCTGTGCCGCACCGGCGACCTCGACGGCTGCGAGCGCGAGCTGACCCGCGCGCTCCGTACGGAGGACGCGGTGCCGGACTTCCTGGTCGACCAGCGCCGCCCGCCCGGGCACTACCGGCGCGCGATGGAGATCGACCCGGACCTCGCCCCGCTCCGCGCCGACCGCGCTCGCCTCGAGCGCGTCCGCGCGACGCGCTGAGACGCGACCTACTTGCCTTCGATGAGGGCCTTGGCGAGCGCGCCCCACTTCTCGGCTTCGCGGCGCTCCTTGTCGGCGTTCTGGAGCATCAGCTGGTGGTGACGTCGGAGGGCGTTGGGGCCGTCCGGGTCGGGCACGCTGAGCCAGAGCTTGTGCGCGCGGCTGCGGTGGTACTCGCTGATGGCGCGGCCGACGACGACGGCGCCGGCGGTGTCGATCGGCTCGTGGAAGTCACCGGGGAGCTTCATGTGGCGACGGAAGCGGCGCACGTCGACCTGCACCAGGAACGACAGGCGCCGGAGGTCGGCCAGGGTGAGGTGCGGGAGGATCTCGCCGCGGTCGAGGTCGACGCCCGCCTTGCGCGCGTCGAGCACGACCTCGCGCCTGAGGTTCGCGTCCGGCAGCTCGATCACGAGCTCGCGGATCGGCTCCTCGACGCGCATGCGCTCGAGGCCCCGGAGCTTGCCGGTCACCTGGCTGACCCCCGCGACGGCCTTCTTCCAGCGGAAGCGCTCCGGCGTCCGCCCGCGCACCACGCGCACAGCGTTCTTCAGCTCCCCGCGCCGCGCGTGGAAGCTGACCGCGTCCGTGACTCTGGACCCTTCGAACATGCGTCGACCTCCGACGCCTCTTTCGCCCGCCGGACGCCTCCCGGTCAAAAAAGCCGCTACTCGCTCGGCGGCGGCGCGCTGGCGGTGACCTCGAAGGGGTACTGGATCTCGAGGGTCTCGCGGCTGAAGCGGGGGAAGCGGACGCCCCGCACGTGGCCCTCCATGCAGCCCGCGAACTCGGCGCCGGCCTGATCCCCGACGAGCTCGGCCTCGCGCACCTCGCCGGTGCCGCCGACGATGACGAGCCGGAAGCGGAGCGTGCCGCTGAGCTCCGGCGCGCACGCGCCGAGCCGGGCCGCGACCGGCCCGAGGGTGCGCACGATGTCGCCGCGCGCCGGCGTCTCGGGGAGCTGCGGCCCAGTCGGCGCCCTGCTCGGCGGTGGCGCAGGCCGCGCCGGGATCCCGCTCGCGAAGGCGGGCTCGCTCGGGGCCGGCTGAGCGGGCGGAGGGGCGGGCGGCGCCGCCGGGGCAGCTCCAGGATGCGGCGCGGGGAGAGGCGGAGCGGGCGCCAGGCGAGCGAGCCCCTCGCGGGCGAGGCGGGCGCTCGGGTCGAGGGCGAGCGCGCGCTGGTAGGCGGCGGTCGCGGCGGCGACGTCCCGGGCCCGCTCCTGGGCCGCGCCGAGGGCGGCGAAGTAGGCGGCCTGGGTGGGCGCGAGCTGGGTGGCCCGGACGTAGGCCTGCGCCGCGCTGGCCGCGTCGCCCTGGGCCAGGAGCGAGGCGCCGAGGCCGGCGTGGGCGGCGGCGTCCTCGGGCGAGCGGCTCACCACCTCACGATAGGCGGCGACCGCGAGCGGGAAGCGCCGGGCGCGGAAGTGCTCCCGGGCCTGCGCCCGCCACCGAGCCGCCTCCTCGGCCGCGCTCGGGCGCGTCAACACCGCGAGCTCTCGCTCGGCGTCCGGCCGGCCCGGCTGCAGGGTGAGCGCCATCCGATAGGCCGCCTCGGCGCCGGCGCGATCTCCGGCCCGCGCGAGCGCCCGGGCGAGCCCGACCTGGAGGTCCGCGTCCCGCGGCGCGAGCCGGGTCGCGCGACGGTACGCGTCGGCTGCCGCGGCCGCGTCCCCCGCCTGCATGCGGCTCACCGCGAGGCCCTGCCAGCCGCCGACGTAGCCCGGCTCGCGCTCGGTGACCTGCGCGTAGTCCTGCGCGGCGGCCGCCCAGCGGCGCGCCTGGTAGTGGTCGCGCGCGCGGCGCATCAGCGCGTCTCGCGACATCGGCTCGACCACCGGCTGACCGTGCGCCCACCGGAGGAGCGGCACCGCGGCCCGCACGCCGAACGTCTCCCGGACCAGGGCGGGGGCGTCGCGCCCCGCGCGGCGCGCCACCTCGCGCACCACGCACTGCACCATCCCGCTCGTCAGGCCGAGGTGCCAGGCCCGCACCTGGGCGCCGAGGTCGCCCAGCCCGCCCGGGCACGCCTCGAGCAACGCGCCGAGCCGCCGACCGCGCGGGCTGCGATCCACCGACGCGGGCACCGACAGCAGGGTGCGCGCCATCGCCTCCCGGATCTCCCGGGCCTGGGCCGCGTCGATCCCGGCGCCGGTCAGCTCCGCCTCGAGCGCGGCGCCGTCGTCGGGCGGCAGGTGCGGGAGATCGGCCGGCGCCCGGGTCGCCGCCGCCACCACCGCGTCGCAGTCCCCCATCGGCAGGCCGGTCACCCGCGCGCAGAACAGCGCCGGCTCCTCCCCGCCCGAGAACAGATCGTCGAGGTTCTCGTCCGTCAGCCCGCGCCCGAGCCGCGCCACGACCTGCCGGAGGCGCGCGTCGTACTCGGCCCGGGTCGCGCCCGGCCCGCCGAACATGCGGGCCCCGAGGCGCTGCCGCAGGGGATCGTAGCGGTCGCCGCCGGCCCGCGCGTTCTCCAGCAAGACCTCGTGGAGCCGCTGGGCCACCGCGCGGGCCATCGGCCGCTCCATGCGCCCCTGCGACACCAGCCGCCGCACCACCCCGGCGCTCTGCGCGTGGCCCACGCTCGGGGCGGCGCTCGGCAGCGCGCACAGCAGCGCCAGGCAGCCCACCTGCCAGATCCTCGTCATCTCGACCCCCTGGTACGTCGGCACCCCGGCCGACGTTCCCGGTCCACCTACCGGGCGCCGCTCACTCCGGCAAGCCGGCGAGGAGCTGGAGGAGCAGGTCCGCGCGCACGCCCCAGGCGTAGGGGGTGTCGCTCTCGACGGTGCGGGTCACCCGGGTCTGGGTGTCGACGACCCGGCGCCGCGCCCGGAAGTTGCCCGCGTTGATCGCCACCACCCGCCCCTGCCGGTCGAAGATCGGCGAGCCCGCGGTGCCCTCGTCCGAGAACGCGCTGTGGGAGACCAGGTGACGGAGCGCCGCGTTGCCGGGGTCGCTGCCATCGAACGCGGTGAGCCGACCGACCACCCCGGTCGAGATGCCGGCGGCCGGCGCGCCCTCGTCGGCGATCGCGGCCGGGAAGCCGAGCACGAACACGTCGTCTCCGGTGCGGAGCCCGGTGAGCTGCCCCATGTCGGCCACCTGGACCTGCTGCGAGGTCGGCGCGCTCACCCGGAGCAGCCCCACGTCCGGGCTCGCCGGCGCGTCGGCGGTGTACTGTGGGTGCCGCCACATGCGCTCGATCTGCAGCCCGTCGCCCCCACGGTTCGGCACCGCCCGCACCTCGCGGCTGCGGCTCATCTCCCGCTCGAGCGCCCCGACGCAGTGGGCCGCGGTGGCGAGCACGCGGGGCCGCACCGCGAAGGCGCTGCAGACCACCGAGCGCTGGCCACCGCTCCGGGTCGAGAGCAGCACCCAGACCGCCTGGTCGTTCTGCTCGGCGATGGTGGTCCCCGTGGCGGCCTCCTCCTCCGAGAGCTGCTCGTTGAGCGACTGGATGCGCTGCTCGAGCTGCTGCCGCTCGGCCGACTCCCCCTCGCCGAGCTGGGCGATCTCGCGCTGCAGTCGCACGTTCTCGTCGCGCAGCTCCTGCTCCTGCCAGCGGGCGTAGAAGAACACCGCGATGACCGCGCCGAGGGTCAGCAGGAGCAGCAGCGCGAGCAGGACCACCGCGATCTTCAGCCCGCGCGAGCTCGACTGCGCCGCCTCGTGCGCGACCGCCCGGATGAAGGCGGTCGAGCGGTTGCCCCCCTGCTGGCGCTGCGCGTCGGCCTGCTGGAGGGCCGCCTGGATCATCATGCCCACCGTGCGCTGCCCGTAGCGGCGCTCGCCCTGCCCCGGCGTCGCGGCCGGCATCGAGGGCGCGCTCGGGCTCGGGTAGCCGTGCGGGGGCGGCTGCGACTGGGGGGCCTGGCCCGGGTACGAGATCGGCTGGGGCGTCATCCCGGGGGCCGAGATCGGCGCCGGGCTCGGCTGCCCCGCGAACGGCGAAGGCGGCGGTGTCGGGTGCTGCATCTGCGGGAGGCTCGGCGCGGCGAAGCCGTCCCCGGAGTGCCCCATCGGGGTCGCCGGGCCGGTCGCGTAGGCCTGGACCGGCGTCGCCTCCGCCGTCATCTGAGGCCCCCGCGAGGCGCCCGGCAGCTCGACGCGGATGCGCGGCCCACCGACCCCGAACTCGATCTCGTCCCCGCTCGCGAGCACGTGGCGGGTGACCGGCTGCCCGCGGACCAGGGTGCCGTTGCGGCTGCCGACGTCCACGAGGACCCACTGCGGGCCCTCCCGCCGGATCTCGGCGTGGCGCCCCGACGCGTCCAGGTCGGCGTGCGGGTCGAACGAGACCTCGTTGTCGGGCAGCCGGCCGAGCCGGATCACGTCCCGGTCGAGCTCCAGCACTCGCCCCGTGTGCGCGCCGAACGTCTGGTGCAGGCGGATCATCGCGGCCCGCCCGGCGGTCAGAGGAAGGGGTTGTTGGGGAGGGGGCCGTCGCCGCGCTGGCCGCGGCCACTGCGGCCGTTGCCATTGCGGCCGGTGCCATTGCGACCGGTGCCATTGCGGCCGGTGTCATTGCGACCGGTGCCGTTCTGCGAAGGCTGCGACGTCTCCGGCTCCTGCGTCTCCGCCGGGGCCGCCTCCTCGGGCGGCGCGTCCAGCTCGCCCGCGGGCATGCTGAGGCTCACGTCCACCGCCGAGCCCGCCTCCAGCGTCACCGTCTGGCTCGCCACCAGCGCCTCGCCGTCCCGCGCCGAGAGCTCGTACGCGCCCGGCGGCAGCTCCAGCTCCATGCCGTCCGTGAGCGGCCCGTGCACCAGCCCGTTCACGTAGAGGGTCCCCTCCTCGAGGTCGGTGCTGATCGCGACGGATCCGCGCTCGGCCGTGGCCGGCGGGACCTCCTCGATGATCGGATCGTCGAGCAGCTCCTCCTCCGGCGGGAGCTCCTCCTCCACGATCGGCGCGGGCGGCGTCTCCGGATCGGCGTCGGCGTCCGCGCCCTCCATGTTGTTCATCGCGAGCCACGCGCCGGCGATCAGCGCGAGCAGCACGATCACCAGGAGCAGGAGGATCCACGCCTTGCCGCCGCCGCTCGAAGGCGTGGCGATCTCGACGTCGTCGCCGTTGCGCTTCACGTCGGCGCCCGGCTTGGTCGCGCCGGCCTTCATCGAGGTCTCGCGCGGCGGCATCGAGGGGTCGCGCCCCGACTCGTCGGGCGGGAGCGGGTACTGCTGGTAGAGCACCTTGGCGCTCTCGGCCTCGGAGAGCCCGTCGCCGGTGAAGTCGGCGATGATGACCGTGATGTTGTCGTGGCCGCCGCCGGCGTTGGCCATCTGGATGAGCTTCTGCGCCGCCTCCTCCTGCGAAGGCGTGCCCTGGAGCACCTCCTTCATCATGTCGGCGTGCACGAGCCCGCAGAGGCCGTCCGAGCACATCATCAGGCGGTCACCCTTGCGGACCTCGAGGAAGGTCAGGTCGACCGTGACCTCCTCGGTCGTGCCGAGCGCCTGGAGGATGATGTTCGAGTGCTCGAAGGCCTCGGCCTCCTCCTCGGTCAGCTGCCCGGCCTCGATCAGCTGGTTCACCAGGGACTGGTCCTTGGTGATCATCTCGAACTGATCGCCGCGCAGGACGTAGGCGCGGCTGTCGCCCACCTGACCCACGAAGAGCACGTTGTCGACGAGGCCGGCCACCGTCGCCGTGGTCCCCATGCCGCGGCGGGTGCGGTCCATCTTGGCGGCGCTGAAGATCCGGTAGCCCGCCTCCTCGATGGCGCGGACGAGCCGGCGCGCGAAGTCGTCGCGGTCCGCCGGGGGCGTGCCGCTCATCACCTCGTGCACGGTGTCGACCGCCATCTGGCTGGCGACCTCACCGGCGGCCGCACCGCCCATGCCGTCGCACACCGCGAAGACGAGGCCGCGATCGCCGACCACCGTCTCGCGGGGGGTCTCGTTGTCCCGCACCTCGGCGTCGAGGTCGGCGACGGTGAAGTTGTCCTCGTTGTGCTCGCGCACGAGGCCGACGTCGGTGCGGCCGTAGTAGACGACCTCGATGGGCCCCGGCTCCTCGCTGGAGGAGATCTCGAGGGAGGCGTCTTCGATGGTCGCGGTCGGGTCGTCGGCCGGAGGCGGCTCGTCGGCGGCCTCGGTCTGCACCCTCGCCGGCTCGGGGGCGGGCTCGGCGGCCGGCTCGGGCTCCGCCTTGGCGAGCGGCGGCTCGGGCGCGGGCTCGGCGGGGGGCGGCTCGGCGGCGGCTGCGCCGGCCTCCGCCGTGGGCACCGCCATCGGGGCGCCACCGGCCCAGCGCCGCGCGAGGTCGGCGAACGAGCCGGGCCCGCTGCGGAACCCGTTGGCGCCGTTCAGGCCAGCCGGCGCAGGCTCGGCCGCGGCGCCCGGGGCGTCGGCGACCATCGGGGGCGGCGCGGCGCCCTTCTTCTGCTGGTCGGTCTGCGCGCAGCCGGCCTCCGCCGCGGGCGGAGGCTCGCCCTTCGGCTCGGTCTTGTCTTCGACCTCGGCCAGCGCGGCGACCACCGCGTCGGTGAGGCTCGAGCCCGAATGCGGCCGCTTGGACGGCTTCTTCCCGCTCACGTCGCGCCTCCCTCGAAGCGGAAGAGATGCCGGCCCACCCGGAACTGGTCGCCGGGGCGGAGCGCCCGCTCGCCGCGGAAGCGCACCGCCGTGCCGTTCGACGAGCCGAGGTCGCGGAGCACGAAGCGGCGGCTCGCTCGATCGATGGTGATCGCGGCGTGTCGTCGGGACATGAAGGGGTCGTCCGTGAAGACCAGGTCACCCTGTTCGCGGCCGATCACGGTCTCGTCACGATACAGGTAATGGACGTCGCGGCCCACCCCTTCCGTCGTGTACTGGAGCAGCCGCGCGATGCGCTGCACCTCCGGCGTCCCGAAGACCATCACCCCATGTTGCGTCGCGGGACCCAGCGGTAGCTCCGTCTCGGCGAGGACCTCGAAGCGGAGGACCTGCTGACCGAGCAGCATCATATCACCGTCGGACAGGTCCACGGGCTCCCGGATCCGCACGTAGACGCCGTTGACGCTGTCGAGATCCCGGATGAGCAGCTGGCCGTTCTTCTGCGACAGCCGCGCGTGGCGGCGCGAGAGGTAGGGATCGTCGCCGAGGATGATCTGCCCCTCCTCGCGTCCGATGTCGGTGACCTCGCCGTAGATCGGGTAGCGCCGCCCGTCCGAGCCGTCCTTGAGGATCGAGACGAGGCTCGCCTGCGCGCTGCCGTCGGCGGTGGCGACCGGCCGGGGGCGCTCGGAGGGCGCGCGGCTCGCGGGGACCGGCTCCGAGGCCGGGCGCGCGGCGGGCTCGGGCGCCGGCTGAGCCTGGGCGGCCTGCGGCGCGGCGGCCTGCGGCGCGGCGGCCTGCGGCGCGGCGGCTGGGCGGGCGGCGGCCTGCGGCGCGGCGGCTGGGGGTGCGGCGGCGGGCTGCGCGGCGGGCGCGTCGGCGTACCGGGCTCCGCAGAACTTGCAGAACTCGGCCCCCGGATCGCCGACCCCGTAGCAGCGCCAGCAGACCGTGCCCTTGCCGTCGGTCGGCGCCGGGGCCGCGGCCTCGGCGGGCGGCGCGGCGGGCGCGGCCTGGGCCTCGAGCTGGTAGCCGCAGTTGTTGCAGAAGCGCATGTGAGCGGCGTTGTGCGCGCCGCAGCGCGGACATGGCCGCTGATCGCTCTTGCCACGATCGCGGGAGAGGCCGGTGGGCGGCGTGGCCATGCGGCTGGGCCCCTCGGCCGGTTTCCAGTCCCCGAGCCGAGAGCCACAGTCCTGACAGTAGAGACTCGACTCGGGGTTCTGTGCGCCGCAGTTCTTGCAGACGACCATGCCGCGCGAAGTGGAACCCGCCGCGGGGGCGTCCGTCAAGCGCGAGGGCTACTCACCCGCCGAGGCGACGATGACGAGCCCCACATGGAGCTGCATCGCGAAGTTCAGCCCGAGCCCCTCGGAGCGCCGGGTGCGATCGCGGCCGGTCACGAACGGGCTCGTCGTGAAGAGCCACCCCGAGAGCCCCGCGTCGAGGGAGACCGACTCGGTCAGCTCGTACTCGAGGCCCACTCCCGCCTCGAGCGCGCCCCCCAGGGTGGACACCAGGCCGGTGTCGCCGAAGACCAGCGCGCCGGCCCCGATGTGCACCGACGGGTGCCACTGGTGCTCGTAGGCGAAGACGTAGCGGATCGCGGCCCGCACCGCCTGGACCACCCCGAGCTCGAACACGCCGCCGCTGTCGACGAACCAGGCGTCGTAGGCGACCAGGACGCCGAGCCCGAAGGGCCAGCGGCGCTCGATCTCCACCCCGGCCGCCGCGCCGGCGCCGAGCACGCACAGGGAGTCGCCGGGGCAGATGTCCGTCTTCTCGAGGGGGAAGACGGCCGAGAGGCTCACCCCGACGAGCAGCTCCGGGTTGCGGTCCTGAGGGGGGGGCGGGGGCTGGACGTGGCGGGCGCGCGGGCGCTCCTCCGTCGCCTGCGCCGAGGCCACCGCAGGCGCCAGGAGCGCGCAGGTGAGGACCCATCCAAGCAGCGCGTGACGACGCATCCGGAGCATGGTAACGCGGGCCTCGAAGAAGGGCCCGAATCGTGGGAGCCGGACCTTGTTGACAGGGTGGTCCCCCCTCCTATATTCGAGCCGCCGTCAGATTCAGAGAAGGGCCTTTGGGATGGAAATCTACCTGCGAAAGCGCGCCGTCCGGCAGATTCGGCTCTCGGCTCACGATGCGATCGAGGAGGGTGACACCGACACCCTCCGCGAGGACATCATGGACGCTTTCAACGACGAGCAGATCGAGGAGATCGAGCGCCGCATCGACTCCGGCGATTTCTACGAGTTCATCTCGGACGTGCTCGACGAGTGGGCCGGAGACGAGGTGGACGACCTCTTCGAGATCCTCGAGCAGGCGCTGTCCGACGTCGACGTCGAGATCAAGTACAACGACCCCGAGTACGACGACGAGGAAGAGGAAGAAGACGACGACGAGGAAGACCTCGACGACTACGACGTCGAGGAGCCGGCGGAAGAGGGCGAGATCTAGCCCTCCCCCACCTCGAGCGATCGGCGCGCGCTCCCGACGGGGCGCGCGCCTTTCTAATTCCCGGCCAGGGCCTCGAGCACCCGATCGATGTCGGCCTCGCCGATGTGGAGGTGGGTCACCGCGCGCACCGTCGTGGGGGTCATCGCGTTGAGCCACACGCCGCGCGCCCGCGCCCGCTCCACGAAGTCGTGCGCGTCGGCGACCTCGAAGCAGACGATGTTGGTCTGCACCGCGTCGAGCGCGATCGAGACCCCGTCGAGCGCGGCCACGCCCTCCGCGAGCCTGCGCGCGGTCGCGTGATCCTCGGGCAGCCGCGCCAGGTTGTGCTCGAGGGCATGCAGGGCCGCGGCGCAGAGCACCCCGACCTGGCGCATCGCGCCGCCGAGCATCTTCCGCGCGCGCCGGGCCTCGTCGATGGCGGCGCGGGAGCCGGCGATCGCCGAGCCCACCGGCGCGCCGAGCCCCTTGGAGAAGCAGACGCTGACCGTGTCGAAGGGGGCCGCGATCTCGGCCGGCGCCACGCCCCGGGCCGCGGCCGCGTTCCAGAGCCGGGCGCCGTCGAGGTGGGTGCCGAGCCCGAGGGCCTTCGCCCGGTCGGCCACCCGCGCCGCCTGCCCCGCCGGCCACACGATCCCGCCGCCCCGGTTGTGCGTGTCCTCGAGGGCGACGAGCCGGGTGCGCGGCATGTAGTAGGCGCTCGCCGGCCGGAGCGCCGCCTCGAGCTCGGCCACGTCGAAGAGCCCGCCCTGCCCGGCGATCGAGAACTGCACCCCGGCGATCGCGGCGGCCGCGCCCGACTCGTAGAGCATGCAGTGCGCGTCTTCGCCAACCACCACGTCGTCGCCGGGCCGGCAGTGCACCAGCAGCGCGACCTGGTTTCCCATCGTGCCCGACGGCACGAAGAGCGCCGCCTCCTTGCCGAGCCGCTCGGCCACCTCCTCCTCGAGCCGTCGCGCGGAGGGGTCCTCGCCGTAGATGTCGTCGCCCACCTCCGCGCTCGCCATCGCGCGGCGCATCGCGTCATCGGGTCGGGTGACGGTGTCGGACCGGAGATCGATCGTCATCGCGCGCGAGGGTAGCGCAGCGCGGGATCCACGGGGCGCCGGAGCGCCTCCTGCAGCGTCTGCTCGATCACCTCCCTGCGGAAGGGCTTCTCGAGCAGCGGGAAGCGCTGCGACTCCACCAGCGCGCGGGCCCGCGGGGTGAACGCGCCCCCGGTCATCAAGACGACGCGCTCGGCCAGGTCGGGCCGGTGGGCGTCGAGGTGCTCGATCAGGTCCATGCCCGTCACCCCGGGCATCATCAGGTCGGTGATCACGAGATCGGGATCGGCGGTCTCGACCGCGGCGAGCACCTCGTGGGGCCCGACCACCCGGACCTCGTAGTCCTCGCGCAGCATGCGCTCGAGGGCGCGGGCCACCAGGGGCTCGTCGTCGACCACCAGGACCGACGGCCGGGAGGGGATCTCGGCGTCGGGCAGCGGCGAGACCGCGCGGGCGAAGATGCCGGTCGGCAGCCCGAGGGGGAGCGCGAGGCGCACGCGCTTCTGACCGCCGCGCCGCAGCACATCGAGCTCGCCCCGATGATCGGCGACCACCTGGTGCGCCACCGCCAGCTCGAGCGCGGCCGGCTCGTCGCCCAGCTCGAAGGGATCGAGCCCGGTCGGCCGGGGCGCGGCGGTCCACCCCGCGATCTCCACCTCGACCCGGTGCCCGTCCACCCGGGCCTCGATCTCGATCTGGCTCCCGGCGACCGCCTCCCGGGCGGCGCGGGCGATCAACCGGGTGAAGAGCTTGAGCAGCGTGTCCGGCCGGCCGGCGATCCGGGGCAGCGGATCACCGCGGCGGGTCACCGGCACCGCCGCGCCGACCTCCGAGAGCGCCGCCCGGCGCGCCTCGACGAGGAGCGCCTCCAGATCGATCGCCGCCTCCTGCTCGTTGCGCCCGCCGGCCAGCAGCGCGAGGTCGGACACGATGTCCGCCGCCTTCATCGCCCCGTCGTAGGCGCGCTGAGCCGCCTCGAGCAGCTCATCCAGGTCCACCGCCCGGTCGCGTGGCCCGAGCCCCTCGACCAGCTCGGCGAGCCCATCGAGCACCACGGTCAGCGGGTTGTTGATCTCGTGGGCCACGCCGCCGGCGAGCGCGCCCACCGCGGCGAGCTTCTCCGCTCGCTGGAGCTGCCGCTCGAGCCGTCGACGCTCCGACAGATCCCGGCCCATCACCGCGGTGACCGGCTCGCCATCGAGCACGACCCGCATGCCGATCACCTCGACCAGGACCTCCTGGCCGTCGCGCCGGAGCAGGGTCTCCTCGGCCGGGGGCAGGGTCGTCGCGCTGCCATCGTCGAGCGCCTCGATCCGCGCGAGCACCCGGTTGCGGTCCCGCGGCGACACCAGCGCCAGCGCGTTCGTTCCCACCAGGGCCTCCGGCGCCGGGTAGCCCAGGAGGGAGGCCGCGGCGGCGTTCGCCCAGATCACCCGTCCTCGCCGGTGCACGATCACGGCGTCCGGGTGCCGCTCGATGAGCGCACGGAAGCTCTTGTCGGAGGTCGAAGGGAAGGACACGAAGCTCGCTCACGGTCCCCCCGACCGCCCGGAAGGTATATCCGATCGGGGACCCCTGCGCACGGGCCCGGACCGTCTTGACACCCCCCCGGGGGTGCGGTAGGCCACCGCCTCGCTTCGGCCACTTTAGCTCAGTTGGTAGAGCAACGGTTTCGTAAACCGTAGGTCAGCAGTTCGAATCTGCTAAGTGGCTCTCGACGCCGCGCTCCGCGAGGAGGCGCGGCGTTCGTGTTTTCCGTCAGGGAGACTCGAGCTGGGTGGCCGGAAGGGGATCGACGAAGCCTTCGGGGAGGTCGTCCACCCACACCAACACCCACCCCTGCTCGGCGAAGAAGCGGACCTCGGAGCCGCGCGCGCACGCCAGCTCTCGACCCGTGCAGGCGTCTCGGACGTAGAGCGTCGGGGTGAAGGCCAGCCCCTCGAGCGAGCAGGTCCACTCGCCCGTGGAGGAGCCCCACCACACGCTCGGCGCGCCCCGCTCCCCCGCAGCTCCCGGCGTGGCGGTCGCGCGGATCGTGGTCGGCGACCTCGCCAGGGGGTCTCGCGCGCATGACCAGGTGGTCTCTTCGGCGCGCATGACCAGGTCGTCTCGTCGTTCCATGACCAGGTGATCTCGTCGCGCGACGCGCTCGTGACCAGGTGATCTCGTCGCTCCACGACGATCTCACCAGGTCGTCTCGCGCGCATGACCAGGTCGTCTCGTCGTTCCATGACCAGGTGATCTCGTCGCGCGACGCGCTCGTGACCAGGTGATCTCGTCGCTCCACGACGGTCTCGTCGCTCCACGACGATCTCGTCGCTCCACGACCAGGTGGTCTCGCCCGGGGCATCCGGGATCTCGAGGTCCGCGCCGCGACGACTACCACCTCGATTTCGGCACGGATCTTTCGCGATCGAGGCCGCCCGACCGGCGGCCGCCACCCGTCCGCCGGCGGACCGCCACCTCCCGGGGCCGAATTCCCGAGTGATCT
>Ga0310345_10000911_pt1 | contig 36493 bp, 28 predicted proteins | sample HC15DNA20500_MG_FD_204667 | JGI IMG/M metagenome (GOLD analysis project Ga0310345, IMG submission 204667) | Marine microbial communities from station ALOHA, North Pacific Subtropical Gyre - HC15-DNA-20-500_MG | ecosystem: Environmental > Aquatic > Marine > Oceanic | place: Pacific Ocean: North... | reverse complement strand
TCGCCTTGTCTGTCAGCACGAAGACAGGAAGCCCCATGTGCAACGGCTCTTTTCGCAGCTTCTTGAGGAACGTCAGGCCGCCCATCACGGGCATCATCAGGTCGAGGATGACCGCGTCTGGGGCTTCGGTACCCACCTTCTCCAGTCCATCCTTGCCATCAGCCGCCGTGACCGATTCGAGGCCGACGCTCGTATTCAGAGATCTCGTACGTGTCTTCGAGCAAAGCCTGCACGAGCATGCGATTGTCGGGATTGTCCTCCACAACCGCGATCTTGTATGTCATCAAGTCGCCTCGATTCCGTCCATGATGGTTTCGAGATCAGCGATCGCCTGGCTGTAGGCGTCCTCCAATCCCGGCAGGATGGTCCTGACTGCCTCCACGTCGCCGCTTGATGCGGCGCTTTCTATCTCGCCCGCCAGACCCCGGACCACTTCGGCGCCAACGTTGGCCGCGCTCGACTTGAGCGAGTGGGCGCCCTTCTCCGCTTCGTCAGGGTCCTCTGCGGCAACGCCGCCGCGGATCTGGTCCATGCGCCCGCCCGAATTGTCGAGAAACAGTCTGACCATTTGCGCCGCCAGCTTGTCACCACCCCACTTGCGCAGGCGCTCCAGCGCAGCCGGATCAAGGCTCGTCAAATTGGTCATGGCCAGGTGGTGGGGGACGCACGGAAATCGCCCAAAGTCTAGCCTGCGCGCGGGTCTATCGCTACGGCTTACGGCCCAAGGCGTCTCGGATAAGCCGTACGCCGGCCGCCGCCCCGTCCACGTGTCCATAGACCGCGGATCCGGCGACAACCACACTGGCGCCGGCCGCCTGCAGCTCCCCGACGTTGCCGGCATCCACGCCACCGTCGACCTCCAGCTCGGCTGTGCTGCCCATCTCGTCGAGAAGCGTGCGCGCATCCCTGACCTTAGCGGTGCTCGCAGAGATGTAGGACTGCCCCCCGAAGCCCGGGTTCACGGACATCACGAGCAACAGGTCGATGTAGGGAACGACATCCGTGAGCGACGCGAGTGGCGTGGCGGGGTTGATCGCGACACCTGCTCGAGCACCTAGCTCGCGGATCCGTTGTACGGTGCGATGCAGGGGTGTGCACGCCTCCGCGTGCACGGTCAGCCAATCCGCGCCAGCGTCCACGAAAGCCTCCAGGTAACGATCGGGTTGTTCGATCATCAAATGAACGTCGAGTGGCAGATCGGTCGCTTTTCGGGCACCCGCCGTGATAATCGGACCGATCGTGATGTTGGGCACGAAATGGCCGTCCATGACATCGACATGGATCCAGTCGGCTCCCCCCGATTCGACCGTCTGGATTTCGTCCGCCAAGCGTGAGAAATCACAGGAAAGGATGGAGGGAGCAATTTTCATGCGTGGCGCTCCCGGACCTCGATGCCGTCCTCGGAGGCCAGAATCGCGACGTCGGCTATGCCGAGGAAGAAGCCCGTCTCAATGACGCCCGCCCTACCCTGAAGCGCCGCGTCGAGTCCCGCCGGGTCATCGATTCCCTCCGGGAAGCGGCAGTCCAACAGGAGGTTGCCGTTGTCGCTACGCAGCGGGAGCACGTCGTCGGACCAGCGCGTCTTGACCTCGGCGCCCAGGCCCTCCAGGAATCTGGCATGTGTCCCTGAAGCCCATTCAACCACTTCGACCGGCAGCGGCGACAGGGTGCCGAGACGCTCTACCGCTTTGCTTCCGTCGGCGATGATCACCACGTGGTGCGAGGCCTGCGCGACCATCTTCTCTCGGAGTAGCGCGCCACCCATTCCCTTGATCAGGTCGAGATCGGGCGACACTTCGTCAGCACCGTCGACCGTGAGGTCGACCTTCGCGCGGTCGGCGAGCCCGATGAGTTCGATGCCGGCCTTGCGCGCTTCGCGGCCGGTCCAAATCGACGTGGGCACCCCGACGATGTCGGAGAGCGCACCCTGGGAGAGCTTGGTGGCGAGCAGATCAAGGAAATGAGCCACCGTGCTCCCGGTCCCCAGGCCCAGGGCCATCCCACTCTCGACGTACTCGAGCGCGCGCTCGGCCGCCTGACGCTTCAGTGCTTCCGCTGGCGTGAGTTCCATCTCGCTCCTCGGAGGTGCTCTAGTCCAAGAATCCGCCGCAATGTAGGTAGGGGCGAGTGCCGTTACTAGGCGTGGACCACAGTAGCCGCCGTGGTTGACACCTCCGGTAGTGCCCGCGAACATTGCCCCCATGGACATGCGCGCGCGCGGATATCGGTATTACTGCTTTGCTCCTCGGAGGGGAGCCCGGAATCCGCGCGTGTAGCGACTGAGGCGACACGCAAGGCGACCGAGGCTCCCGACATCCGTCGGGGGCCTTTTTTTGTCTGAGAGGACGAACAGAAATGATTATCGTGACCAAGAAGGGCGTGACTCAGGACCAGGTCGGTCACATCCGGGAGCGCATCGAGTCGCTCGGACTACGCACGCACATGTCCCGGGGAGAGAGTCGAACCGTCATCGGGTGCCTCGGCGACGAGTCCCTGCTCGAGCACGTACCGCTGCTCTCCATTCCCGGCGTCGAGGCGGTACACCAGGTGCTCAAGCCCTACAAGCTCGCGTCCAGAGAGTTCTCGCCGGAGCCCACCGAGGTAACGCTCGGCGACACCGCGATAGGTGGAAACGACCTCGTGGTCATCGCCGGACCGTGTTCCGTGGAACCCGGTGACATGCTCTCCTCCACGGCTCGCCACATCCGCGCCGCGGGCGCGCGCGCGCTCCGCGGCGGTGCGTTCAAGCCCCGCTCCTCTCCCTATTCCTTCCAGGGCATGGCCGAGGACGGCCTCAAGATGCTTACCGACGTGCGCAGCGAGACGGGACTGCCGATCGTCACGGAAGTGATGGACACGCGTCAGGTCGACCTCGTCGCCTCGTACGCGGACGTGCTTCAGATCGGAGCGCGCAACATGCAGAATTTCTCGTTGTTGACCGAAGTGGGTCGACTCCGGCGCCCCGTGCTTCTGAAGCGTGGGATGTCGGCCACGTTGGAGGACCTGTTGCTTGCAGCGGAATACGTCATGAGCCAGGGCAACTCAGACGTCATCCTGTGCGAGCGTGGCATCCGCACGTTCACCACCGAGACGCGCAATACGTTCGACCTGGCCGCCATTCCGGTCCTCAAGCGCGAGACGCACCTCCCGGTCATTGCCGACCCATCACACGCGGGTGGCCGACGCCACCTGGTCGCCCCGCTGTCCTATGCGGCCATCGCTGCCGGCGCCGACGGCCTGATCGTCGAGGTGCACCCTGATCCGGAGACCGCCACTTCCGACGGGGACCAATCGCTCGATTTCGCGGAATTCGACGCCTTCATGGACGGCTTACGTCCGTTCGTTGTTGCCGTGAAACGAGGGCTGGCCGCGCGCGCTTGAAGCGCCGTCGGGCCTGTAGCTACCTAGCCAGATTCAGCAGCCGCGTGAACTTGATCACGAAGGATCGCTCGAGCGGGCCCCTGGGAATTCCGGTCTCGAGAATCGATCCGGTGTGGCGCAGGTCGTTGTAGACGAGAAAGAGCCCTGTGCCAGCCGTATTAAGCCAGCCGAAGCGGATATTGCCGGAGAAGGAATCCGATTGATCGCTGTACTGGAGTAGCGACTGCAGGTAGATACTCGGTGTGAAGCTGTAGGCCGCTTTGAAGCTGATCAGTGATGTCTGAAAGTCTCCCTGGTCCAGATTCACGTCGAACCAGTTGACGCGCAGGCTCGCCACGAAGGTGTCGCTCACTCTCGCGTTCACGGTCATCCCGGTTCCGTACCGCGTACCGTTGTAAAAGCCACCGATATCGATGTTGCCTTCCACCGAAAGAGGTGCGCTCAGGTCCGTGTTGAAGCGGAAGCCCCAGTCCGGGTTGTCGTATGTGCCGGCTGGGATGAAGATGCCGTCCGAGATCTCGAAGGGCTCGCGCAGGCCCTCTCGACGAAAGTTGACACCAGGCAGCTGAAAGAAGGCCCCGTTGGCGAACTCGAAGTGGGAGTCCAAATGCCAATGGCGGGTCTCGCTGAAGCCATCCAGCGATAGGTGCTCCCGGTAGGAGAAGTGTGGCCGCAGCTCCTTGAACCAATCGATCCCGTCGACGCGGATGTGGCGCAACCCGTACACGCTCCGGAACTGATGAGCGCCCCGTGGCGAGAAACCAACCTCCGGATTGAATCCCTCCCCGACACGTCGATATTGGGCTCTGAAGTCCCAGTCGCGCGAGGTCCACTGACCAGACAGCTCCAGGGACGTCTGATCATTCTCGGTGCCGGGGGTGCTGCTCGCGGCGACGTAGCCGTCCAACGTGAGGGCTTCCCCGATACCGAGCCGTCCATCGAGCGCCCCTGTGTAGTTGTAGTCGTCCGTGTCGTCAGTGTTGTAGCGGCTCACGAAGGCTGCGCCGATTCGGGTTCGATTGGGCAGCTCCTTAATCACCCGGACGACGCCGAAGTTGTTCGCTGGGGCGACGCTGTCGACCGACTCGGTCTGGATGTCGAGAAAACCCACCGTGAGGCCGGCGATGCGGCCGGTAATACGGCCCCCACCCAGGATCGGCACCGCCTGACCATCTGCGATCCCGATGCGCCGGCTGAAGAAGATCTCGTTGTTCTGTGCGGACCCGACAGCAAACGTGCCGGCGTTCTCCAGGAAGAACGGCCTCTTTTCGGGGAAGAATAGGCTGAATCGCGTCAGATTGAGCTGCTGCTCGTCCACCTCGACTTGGGCGAAATCGGTGTTGTAGGTGAGGTCGAGCGTCAGACTCGTAGCAGATACGAGCTTGAGGTCGAACCCGACGTCACCGTTGTTGTCGTCTTCCGGACTCGAGTTGGCCGCGTAGACCCGGCGCCCAGAACCGAGCAGGTACGGGGTCAAGGTGCCCGTTCTACGGGCGGGAGCGTCGAATCCCTCGAGCACGCCGGCGCTCGACAAGCGAAAGACATTGAACTGCCGGGCCACCGGAGACCAAAACGACTCTTCGTTGTTGCGTCGGATCCGGCGCGTCACGTTGAAGCCCCAGCGCTGGGCCCCGCCGGAGCCATAGCGTAGTGTGGAAAACGGGATGCGAAACTCGGCGTACCATCCCTCGCCATCCCGGGTCGTCGCCACCTGCCAGCTACCGTCCCAATTCACGTTGAAGCCTCCTCCCGACCCGCTGCTTTGCCGTCTTCCCCCACCCCCCCCACTGCCGCCGCTACCTCTCCCCCCACCCTGCCCTTCACGCGTGATCTGCCCATCGTACTCGATGCCCGCGGGCGTGGTCGCGAACAGGAAGCCGTTTTGTCGGTCGAGATATGTGTCGAAGACGAGCAGCAACGCATCCGCGTCCTGAGGATTCGCGTCTCGGCGGGCTTCCCCGTACACGATGCCGTCAGCGTCCCGGTCGAACAGCCAAGCTCCGACGTAGACGGCCTCGTCGTCGTAGAGTATGCGCACCTCGGTGCGCTCGCTGACAGGCTCGCCCTCCATCGGGTCGCGCTGCACGAAGTCCCCGAGCGAACTCCCTGCCATCCACGAAGCGTCGTCCAAGATGCCGTCGATCGTCGGTGCTTCCTCCACACGGGTGGCGGTGGCGACAGGTGCGTCCTGGGCGAGCACTCGAGCGGGCGCAAAGACTGCGGGCCCGAGCGTGAACAGCAGGAAAGCTCGGACCACGGCGGGTGTCGGCTTCATGTATTGGGGAAGGATCAGGGATTCTCAAGTTCGGCGAGGCGAGTGGCCACTTCCTGGAGCTGATCGCGCACGGCGCGCAGTGACGTGCCCCCGTCGGAGTCACGCGCGTCCGCGGACCGAAACCAATCGAAGACCTCGGCCACATCCTGCTCGAACACTTCGTGCTCCGCTTTCATGGCATCCAGCGGCAACTCAGAGAGAGAGAGACCGGAGTCCTCTGATTTCCGGACGAGACGCCCCACCACCTCGTGGGTCGTGCGAAACGGCACACCCCGACGCACCAGGTAGTCCGCCAGATCCGTGGCCAGGAGTTGCGCATTCATCACCTCGAGCATGCGCTCCGGAACGAAGGTGGCAGTCTCCACGGCGCCTGCGACGGGCGGCAGCGTCAGGTCCAGGGTGTCCACGGTGTCGAAGAGCGCCTCCTTGTCTTCCTGTAGATCCCGGTTGTACCCGGTCGGAAGCCCCTTCAGCAGCGTAATCATCGTCGTCAAGTTACCGGCGAGGCGGCCCGACTTCCCCCGCGCGAGCTCGGCGACGTCGGGATTCCGCTTCTGGGGCATCAGGCTCGAGCCCGTGCTATAGCCGTCCGACAACCGAAGAAAGCCGAACTCCACGCTCGAAAAGAGCACCAGATCCTCCGAGAGCCGCGAAAGGTGGACTCCGATCATCGCGCCGGCGTATACCAAGTCACACACCCAGTCCCGATCGGCGACCGCATCGATGGAGTTCTCGCTCAGGCGCTCGAAGCCGAGTTCCTTTCGCAGCGCATCGCGGTCCACAGGAAATGGGCACCCGGCAATGGCACCCGAGCCCAGGGGCAAAACGGACGCGGCGTCACCGGCGCGTCGCACTCTCTCGATGTCGCGCAGAAACGCGAACACGTGCGCGAGCGCCCAATGTGCCGCTCGGATCGGTTGTGCTTGCTGGAGGTGCGTGTAACCGGGCATCACCGCGTCGATACCGCTCGCCGCGAGGTCGCGAAGTGCACGGCACAGTGCTCTCAAGTGGACCTCGATGCGCTTGGCGGAGGTCATGCCGTACGCCCTGACTCCCGTGGACGACTGGTCGTTCCGGGAGCGCCCGGTGTGCAGCTTGCCGGCGACATCACCGGTAGCTTCTCCGAGCATGCGCTCGATGACCGAGTGGATGTCCTCTTCCGGCGAGTCTCCCAGGCCGTCTTCATCGATCCGGGCTTCCACTACATCCAGACCGGACAGGATGGCCTCGACTTCCGCCTCCGTTAGGACTTGGGCCCCACCCAGCGCACGCGCCCATGCCCTGCTGCCGCGGATGTCCTCACGCCACAGGCGTTGGTCGATATGCAAGCTGAGGTTGAGCGGGACCATCTCGGGGGCCATCTCGCCCTCGAAACGTCCCCCCCACAGCGCAGCGGGGACAGGTGCCGCGGGGTCTGTGTCGCTCAGAGCGCCCCGGCCTCGACGACCTCTTCGATCAGCTTGGAGACGGCCTGTTGGCTGGTCGGGTCCTTGTCGGCCATGACTGCCGCAGCACGAATGGGCAGGCCGAAGAGACGGATGAAGCCGTCCGCATCCGCGTGATCGTAGGTGGCGGCACGGCCGAAGCTCGCGAGGTCCTCGCGGTACAGCGACACCGGGCTCTGCCGGGACGCTACGGAGCAGCAGCCCTTGAAGAGCTTGAGCCTGACCGAGCCGGTCACGTTCTTCGACAGAACGTCGGACATGGCCTGCATCGCTTCGCGCTCCGGGGTCCACCAGCGGCCTTCGTAGATCATGTCGGCCCACCGCTGAGCGATCTCGTCCTTGAGGCCTTCGGCACGACGGTCGATGGTGATCGACTCGAGGTCCTTGATCGCCGCATAGAGCAGCGTGCCGCCCGGTGTCTCGTACACGCCGCGAGACTTCATGCCGACGAGACGGTTCTCGACCAGGTCTGCGCGCCCGACACCGTGCCGCGCCCCGACCTCGTTGAGAGTCTCGAGCAGCTGGACCGCGCCCATGGCCTCACCGTTCACCGATACCGGCACGCCGCCCTCGAAGGCGATCTCCACGTACTCTGCTTTGTCGGGCGCAAGCTCAGGTGCCAGAGTCCACAGAAACATCGACTCTTCCGGCTCGAATGCTGGGTCCTCGAGGGGCCCACCTTCGTGGGAAATGTGCCAAAGGTTCTCGTCTCTCGAGAATAGCTTGGTCTCGTCCACGCCTTCGAGCGGGATGTTGCGCTCATGCGCATACGCGAGTGCGTCCTCGCGGGACTCCAGATCCCACTCCCGCCACGGCGCGATGATCTTCAGATCAGGCGCGAGCGCCGCGTAACTGAGCTCGAAGCGCACCTGGTCGTTTCCCTTGCCGGTGCACCCGTGCGAAACGGCATCCGCACCGACCAACCTGGCGATTTCGACCTGACGTTGTCCGAGAATCGGACGCGCCATCGCAGTACCCAGTAAGTACTTACGGCCGTAGACGGCACCTATCTTGAGCGTGGGCCAGGCGAAGTCCTCTACGAACGGTTGGCGTAGGTCCTCGCCGTAGAAGCTGCTCGCGCCGGTCGCAAGGGCCTTGGCCTCGAGGCCATCCAGGCCACCCTGCTGGCCGACGTCGCCCGCCATACAAATGACTTCGGCCCCGTAGTTCTCCGTGAGCCATGGCACGATGACGGAGGTATCGAGCCCGCCAGAATATCCGAGAAGCACCTTCATGATGATTTCCTCTAGCCGCGCTCAGCAGCGCGAGTAAAAAACCAGAGCCGGGGGTCGGAAGACCAACGCTTCCCGCCAAAGCTCTGGGGGGCACCTACCCCTAACTGCCGCCCCCGGTCCCCTTTTTGAGTTCAAGCTTGCATGGCTGACATTGTCGGTTATGCAGAATAAATATTCACTGTATATGCATTATGTCAAGCAGAATGGCAGGCTGATGTCAGTGTAGAGGACGTGCCATCTGCTCGAGCCGTGCCTGAACCGCCGGGAGGAACTCGGGTTTGCGCAGAATGATGAGGATGGTGTCGTCCCCGGCGAGCGTGCCCAGGACCTCGTGCCACTCTTCCCAGTCGATGCCGGCCGCAACGGTTTGAGCGCCACCCTTCATGGTCTGCACCACCAGGAGGTGATCGACTCCCTCGGCGGATTGGAAAAGCGCTGGAAGCAGAGATTCCAATGACGGCGTGCTGTCCCACTCCTCAGGCACCGAATAGTGGGGCGCACCGTCCGCACCGGGCACTTTCACGAGGCGCAATTCGCGCATGTCGCGGGAAAGCGTAGCCTGGGTCACGTCGGTGCCCTGTTTCTGCAGAAGCTCACGCAGCGATTCCTGGCTGGTGACGCGATGGTTCTTGAGAACCTCGAGGATTTGCGTGTGACGGTCGTGCTTGCTCACGCCGCCTCCTCCTCGACGAAGGCACGAACGCGCTCGGGCTCGAAGCCCATGCTGCGCTCCACCTCCACGCCGTCCCGGAAGATGATCAAGGTCGGGATGCTCCGGATGTCATACTTGGCGGCGACTTCGGGCGCGCGGTCGGTGTCCACCTTTGTCACCAGGACCTTACCCATGTGCTGGTGCGCAAGCTCGTCTACCAGGGGCGCGACCATCTTGCAGGGGCCGCACCAGTCCGCGTAGAAGTCGACCAGGACAGGCACGGACGCCTTCAGTACCGTGGCGTCGAAGTCGTCCTGCGCGACCTTCACGGGCCGGTCGAGCCGCATGGGCTTGCTGCATTCGCCGCACTTGGGGCGGTCCGCGGTGCGCGCGAAGTCCACGCGGTTCTGAGCACTGCAGAAGGCACAGCGCAGCGTGATGGGGCTTTGGGCTTCGGTCGGAGTCATGGACGCTCCACGAGGATTCCTGGCGCGACACTATACTCCGATTCGTCGAACTCGCCAACAACTTCCGGCGTTTCGAGAGCGCGACCCAAGGGTGGCGGTGGCGTGTGACAATCGGCATGATGCCGCCCTGATGAACGCACCGCGCTTCGACTTGGCTCGCTTCGAGCAGGCCCATGCCCGCATCGTCTCGGCAGTCCACCGGACACCGATGCTGCGGTCGCAGACGCTCTCCAACTGCGTCGGTGCACCCGTGTACCTGAAGTGCGAAAACCTTCAGAAAACGGGCGCATTCAAGGTGCGAGGAGCCCTGCACCGGTTGCTCCAGCTCAGCGACGAGCAGCGCGCGCGGGGGGTCGCGACGATCTCGGCAGGCAACCACGCGCAAGCACTCGCCTGGGCGGCGGCGGCGGCGGACGTTCGCTGCTTGGTGGTCATGCCCGAGAGTGCGTCGCCCACCAAAATCCGGGCGAGTAGAGAATACGGCGCCGAAGTGATCCTACACGGTGACGCCAAGGCCGCCTTCACCAAGGTCTTCGAGCTCTCAGAAGAACGAGGGATGACGTTCGTGCACCCTTTCGACGACGACGAGGTAGTGGCGGGACACGGGAGCTGCGGCTTGGAGATTGTCGACCAGTTACCGGGCGTGCATACCATCGTCGTCCCGGTTGGAGGGGGTGGCCTCTCGTCCGCGATCGCGACCTCGGTAGCGGCAGCCAAGCCGGGCGTCGCGGTGTGGGGCGTCGAGCCCGAGGGAGCCCCGAGTATGCACCGCTCATTGCAGGCAGGCGAGGCGATCCATCTGGAGTCCGTCAGCACCGTCGCCGATGGTCTCGCGCCGCCAATGGCCGGTGTCCTGAACCACGAGCTGCTCGCGGCTCACGCACGAGGTGTGGTACTGGTCAGCGACCATCAGATCATCCGCGCGCTGAGGTTCATCGTCGAGCGCACCAAGCTGCTCGTCGAACCGTCAGGAGCCGCGGCGGTCGCCGCACTGCTGGAAGGCCACATTCCTGTGGAACCAGAGCAGCCAGTTGTTGCCGTGCTCAGCGGAGGAAACGTCGACCTTCCCTCTCTGTGCACTCTGTTGTCCGAGGGCATGGACTAGATGTGTAGGCTGGTCGCATATCTCGGTGCGCCCATAACGCCCGCGCATCTAGTGTTCGATGGAGCGCATTCGCTCTACGAACAGAGCTGGGCACCCCAGGAGTTGCTGCACGGAACGATCAACGCCGACGGGTACGGAGTGGTCTGGTACGTGGATGGGCGCCCCGCCCGCTTGGCGGAATTGCGTCCCATCTGGTACGACTCAGACCTCCGTGGCACCCTGGCCTCGCTGTCTTCCGGCTGTATGCTCGCCGGGCTGCGAAATGGCACCCCGGGAATCCCGCTCGATCGTTCGGGCGTGCCACCGCTGGTATTCGAGAAGTGGAGCTTCATGCTGAACGGGTTCGTCCCGGACTTCCGGCTGCAGCACATGCGCGCCTTGCGAGCCGAACTCCCCGCCGACCTGTACGCCGAGTTGAGAGGATCCTCAGACTCGGAGACGCTCTTCCTGCTGGCGGTGGCCGCCATTCGTGGGGGCGCTACGCTTCCGGAGGCACTCGAGCGCGTAGCCAAGACGGTCTATGACCGCGTAGGCCGAGAGAGTGAAGCTCAGATGAACCTGATATTGAGCGACGGGGAGTGCATCGCAGCAGTGCGCAGCGGGACGCTGCTGGAAACCAACTCGCTCTATCTGGCGAAGCGCCCACCCTTTGCGCCCGACGGCATCGTGCTCGCGTCGGAGCGTCTCGATCCTGGCGCGGTGTGGGAACCCGTCGACGGGCATAGTTGGATCGAGATTGGCCCGCAACTGGAAGTGCAAGGCGAGGGGCTCTTCTTTTACGAGAGCTTGCGGACTCCCACTTGGGACATCAACCCCTCCAGCGCCTCGTAGGGCTGCGCGCCTACCACGGCGTAGCCGTCCGCGACGAAGGTCGGCACACCGGTCACACCCATGTTCCTGGCCCGCTCCCAGTGGGCGTCCACGATGCTCCAGTACCGGCGCTCCTCCATCGCCTGGCGCGCCTCGGCTGCATCCAGGCCCACGGTCGCCGCCACGTCCACGAGCACGTCGGTCAGCGCGAGGTTGCGAGCCTCCACGAAATAGGCTCGGAAGAGCGCGTCGTGCAGCGCGTCGGTGACACCGGCCTCATCCCCCCAGACAGCCAGCTCCTGCGCGAGGCGGCTGTTGTACGTGTGCGTTCGCTCCCCGTACTCCAGGCCCTCCTCCGCCATGAGCGCACCGAACCGGCGTTTTATGTCCTCGAGGCCCGCTTCGCGGCCGGCGAAGAGCTCGGCGAGTGGGCGCCCCTCGCTCGGAGTCTCCGGGTGGAGGGGGAAATACGTGTAGCGCGCCGTGACGGCATACTCCGCTTCGAGTTTGCGAGCGCGCCCGGCGCTCAGATAACACCAGGGTCAGACGAAGTCGGTGAAGACCTCCAAGACGGCAGAATCGGGCACAGCAGTCACCTCATTGGTCCCCGGTGGGAAGCGCGAGTGCGACCAGTCGGCCCGGCGTGTCGTCGTCGCCGATCGCGACCACGATGTACTGTCGGCCATCGGACAGGTAGGTCATCGGCGCACCTGACGTGCCCGCGGCGAGCTCGATTTCCCACACTACGGACCCCGTCTGCTTGTCCCATGCGCGAAAGAACTTTCCGCCGGCGATGGGGAGGATGGAGAGCGCGTCCTCCGATCCCTCGCCTAGGAACAGCAGGGTTTTCGTGAGCATGGGGGCAGGCCGACCCCGCTGCCCGAGCCACGGCAGGTCGAGGTCGGCGAGCGCGGGATGGTCCCGCGGGCCGGGCCCGTTGGCTTTCATCCACAGGTGTTCGCCGGTGTTCATGTCGATCGCGGTGACTCGTCCATAAGGAGGCTTGAGCAGAGGCAGTCCTTGCGGCATGGGGACTTCGCGTGGGCGACCCCGGATGTAGCGAAAGTCCGAGCTGTCAGGGTCCGGCGGTGGTACCAGAGCAGTCACGCTCGGCGAGGTCACCGACGGGATGTACATCACGCCGGTCTCGGGATCGGTTGCCGCGCCGCCCCAGTTGGCGCCTCCGACCCAGCCTGGCATGAGGATGGTCCCCTGGGTCCCACCGGGAGCGGCGTCCTTCAGCGTGGGCGGAGTAAACATCGGGCCGTAGACAAAGTCAGAGAGGATCTGTTCGGCCTCGGCGCGCAGTTCGGGGGTGAAGTCGATGAGGTCGTTGGTGGTTATGCCCTGTAGGTCGAAGGGCGCCGGGTGCGTGGGAAAAGGCTGCGTCTCGGCCGCGACTTCACCGGGCACGTTCGAGGGCGGCACGGGCCGTTCTTCAATCGGCCAGAGCGGCTCTCCCGTCTCCCGATCGAACGCGAAGACAACAGCCTGCTTGGTCAACTGAACAACCGCCTTCACCGGCGTTCCGTTCACGACGACATCGAGCAGGATTGGCGCAGCGGGCGGATCGTAGTCCCACAGTCCGTGGTGCACCATCTGATAGTGCCACACGAGTTCGCCGGTCTCGGCGTCGATCGCGGCTAGGCTTTCGCCATAGAGGTTGTCGCCCAGCCTATGACCTCCGTACCAGTCGTTGGTGGTGGTCTTGAGCGGCAGGTACACGTGCCCTAGCCCTTCGTCGGCGCTCATGAGCGTCCACACGTTCGCGTTGCCGCTGTACGCCCAGGACGAGTCCGCCCAGGTCTCGATCGCGGGATCATCCACCTCGGGAATGGGGCTGAAGCGCCAGCGCAGCTCCCCGGTGCGCACGTCGTAGGCGCGCACGTATCCAGGTGGTGCCGTCATCCAATTGCGGTTGGGTACCATCGCGGTGGCGCCGACGATCACGACGTCTCGAACGACGAGCGGCGCCGACGTCCATGTGAAGGTCTCGACGCGCGGGTCCGCGTCGGCGGCCAAATTCACGGCGCCCCCCTGCCCGAACGCGGCGTCTGGGCGGCCCGTGGCCGCGTCGATCGCGACCAAGTGTTCTCCTGAAGCGAGGTAGATCCGCTCCACGGTGCCGTCGCTCCAGTACGCGACTCCGCGGCTCGAGCGACCCGCAGGCTCGTCGCGCAGTCCTTCTGCGTAGGGATCGTAGCGCCAGAGCTGCTGCCCAGTGGCCGGGTCCAACGCGACGGCCTGCCCCATGTTGGTCGAGGCGTACAGGCGCTCGCCGACCTTGATGGGCGTGACCTGATAGTTCGGGTTGACTCGGGTGTCGGGGAATCGGGCCGGCAGGTCGGAGTCCGCCGACTCCCACATCCAAACGATCTCGAGGGTCGAGACGTTGGACGCGTCTATCTGGTCCAGTGGGGAGTACTTAGTAGCCGCGAGGTCTCGCGCGTAATGGGGCCAGTCACCGGCGTCGATGAACGACTTAGGGGGTGACGTGTAGCACGCCGCGAGCACGAGGACAACTGCCGACCACAGGCTGGGGCGAGACATGGGCATGCTAGGCACGCGTCGCCAACATCAGAGCGAAGAAGCCGTCTGGGTCCTCGACCCAGCGCTCCACACACAGCCCGGCCTCGGCAAAAAGCAGGTCGATGGTCTCGCGATCGTACTTGCAGCTGATTTCGGTCCGGATGGACTCGCCGCTTTCGATGTAGACCGGTGCAGCGCTATTGGGAAACGTCACCATTTGCTGGCCGACCGCCTTGAGGTGCATTTCGATGCGCCCGTGCTCGGGATTGTAGAATGCCCGGTGCTCGAAGGCGTCTAGATCGAAGTCGGTTCCAAGCTCGCGGTTGAGAACCCTCAGCACGTTGAGATTGAACTCTGCGGTGACGCCCGCTGCGTCGTTGTACGCGCGCTCGACCCTTTGCACGGTCTTCGTGCCCCCCGGGCGCAGGTCGGCGCCCATCAAGAATCGGTCTCCGGGCCGCAGTTGGGGAGCGACCCGGCACAAGAGCCGAACGGCGCCCACGGGATCGAAGTTGCCGATGGTGCTGCCGAGCAACGCGAGCCACGATGGTCGAGGCAAGGGCACCGAAATCTCGAGCGGCTCAGTGATGTCCGCGACCTCGGGCTCGACGCGCAGTCCGTTGTATTCGTCCCGCAGCCGCTGCGCGGTCTCGTGCAGAAATTCACCGCTGACGTCCACCGGCACGTACAGGTTTCCGGTCTCATACCTACTCATCGCGTCGAGGACTATCCTCGATTTGTCCGCGCTTCCCGCTCCCAGTTCAACCAGCGCGGCCGGTCGCAACTCATGCGCCCAGGAAGGCATCCACTGCTCGAGCAAGGAGCGCTCCTTCCACGTCGGGTAGTATTCCTCTAGCCGCGTGATCTGCTCGAAGAGCTCCGAGCCGCACGTATCATAGAAGTATTTCGGGGACAGCTGTTTCTGAGGAAGACGCAGGCCAGCCAGAACGTCGGAGAGCATCGCCTGGTGCGCAGGAGCCTCGTGCGCCACATCCACGCTTTCCCGCGTCTCGGTCAGCACCGAATCAGTCGTCTCGCGCACACCGCACCCCGCTGAAGATTTGCCTGCGGATAGGGTAGTCCCAATTGCGGAAGGTGTTCCGAATCGCCCCGAATCGGGTCGCCCACGCTCCGCCCCTCAGCACCTTGTACTCGTTGCCGAAGAAGACCTCCGAGTATTCGGGGTACGGAAAGGTCTCGTAGCCAGGGTATGCGCAAAAGTCTGTCGAGGTCCATTCCCAGACGTCGCCCATCATCCCCCAGCATCCAATCGGCGAGACCCCCTGGCCAAAGGTACCAACCACGGTTGCTTGGAAGAGCATCACATCCAAATTCGCTCGCGTCCCACTCGGTGGCTCGTCGCCCCAGGGGTAGAGGCGCTTAGCGCCGGTCTTTGGGTCCCAGGAGGCCGCGGCTTCCCATTCCGGTTCCGTCGGTAGGCGCTTACCCGCCCAGGCCGCATAAGCCTCGGCCTCCCAGTAACAGATGTGGCATACCGGCCTCTCGCTCTGCAGGCTTGCGGTTCGGTCCATGCGCCGCTCGTGCCACCCATCGCCCTGTCGTAGCCAATACGCAGGCGCGATCAGGTTCGCCTCGTCCTTCCACGCCCAGCCCACGTCGGACCAGAGCTCGCGACGTTCGTAGCCGTCGTCTTCCAGGAAGTCGAGGTACTCACCGTTGGTGGCGGGATGCACATCGATCCAGAACGGTGCCAGCGTGACCTCGTGCCCTGGCCGTTCGTTGTCGTAGGCGACCGAGCGATCGTCGGTACCGTGTACGACAACGCCCCCAGGAAACCGGACCATATTGCCCGGGGCCGGCGCTTCGTCATCCACCACTGGAGACTCGACGCGCCCCGGCGCCGTGTACGCTTCGCCGTGCTTGAGCTGAAGCGTCTGCAGCATCGTCTCGTTGTGCTGGTACTCGTGCTGCAGGACCATCCGGTATACGAACGAGTCGCAGAGCATGGGGTCGTCAGCACCCAAGTCGGTCGAAGCCAATCGTTCCAGGACCCTTCCTCGCACCGCCTCCAGATAGCCGTGACACTCGGACCGGCTCGGTAACGGGAGTTCGTCGCGCTGCGCACGTGGGTTCTCGAAAGGATTGTAGATGCCGCGCAGTCCTTCGGAGCCAGTGCTGCCGTTCGCCAGATTCTCGACCAGCCACACCTCTTCGAAGTGTCCGATATGCGCAAGGTCCCACACGATCGGGCTCATGAGCTTGTCGTGCTGAAGACGAAAGTCCTCGTCCGAGAGCGCTGACGTAAGCAGGAGCGTGCGGCTACGGGCCTCGGAGAGAAGGCTCGAGATTTCGGCACTCGTGAGCCGTCGGCCGATGTGAAGGTCCATGACCAGGTGCTCGAGGAAGTGCGTGGAAGGCGCTAAAGAAACCGTCGCCGACCTATTCCGGTTCCCGGCCGCCGAGCTTCGCGAAATCGCTGCCTGCAGGCTCCTGGAAGGCTCGCAGGCCGAACTCGGGCAGCATCGCGAGCAGGTGGTCGAAGATGTCGCCCTGCAGATCCTCGTAGTTCACCCAATCGGTATCGTTCGAGAAGCAGTAGATCTCGATAGGCACGCCCTGAGGGCCCGGATCGAGCTGACGCACCAGCAGCGTCATGCCGTCATGGATGGTCGGGTGCGCCTTCAGATAGTTGAGAACGTACGCGCGGAACGTCCCGATGTTGGTGAGCCCTCTTTGCTCCGGGATCAAATCGGAATCCGTGCCTTCTCTGGAAGCCACGTGCTCAGCGAGTGACTCCTTCTTCTCCTTCATGTAGCTACGCAGCACCTCGAAGCGAGACAGGTGCTCGATCTCCTCGTCCTTGAGGAAGCGGATGGTGTTCACGTCGAACTTGATCGCGCGTTTGATACGCCGACCACCCGATTCGCTCATTCCTCGCCAGTTCTTGAACGACTCCCCGATGAACTTGTGCGTGGGGATGGTCGAGATCGTCTTGTCCCAGTTCTGGATTTTGACCGTGTGCAGCGCGATGTCGATGATGTCGCCATCGGCGTTGGACTGGGGCACTTCGACCCAGTCTCCGATGCGGATCATGTCGTTCGACATGATCTGGATGCTCGCTACCAGCGATAGGATCGTGTCCTTGAACACGAGTATGATGATCGCCATCAGCGCGCCGAGCCCGGACAGGAAAGCGATGGGCGACACCTCGGCGAGCACCGACACGGCCACGACGCCGGCAGCGATGTACGCTAGCAAGCTGACGACCTGCAGATAGCCCTTGATGGGGCGGCTCTTCGATTCCGCGTAGGACTCGTTGTAGATGTCGTTGGCCGCTTCCAGGAACGAGGAGAAAGCCACCGCAGCCGTCACGACGATGAACGCGAGCGCGACGCGCTGCACCAACGTCGCGGCGAGAATGAGGGGGCGTACCGGCGTGGTGAAGACGACGTCCGGGTCTGCAAGGCTCGCGATATCGGCCGCGGTGACGCCCAATGCCAATCCAATTCCGTAATACGCGAGCACCGCGGGCACGACGTGTGCGAGGCGCGCGAACACCCTCCGATCAATGATGCGGTCGTCCCAGGTCGACTTGGTACGAGATGCGAGCCGACGCACCATAGCGCGGATGATCGTAGTCGTGGTCCAATTGGAGAGTGCCATGACCACCGCGAGGATCAGCAGACCCCCAATCAGGCCCAGCGGGGTGTCGGGAAGGCCGGCCATGTATTGTTCTCCGTGCGGTGGGTCGAATCAACGAGATTCGTGTGGTTGCTGGCATTGCGAGGATCGGAGAGAGGGGGCGCACGGTCAAGTCACGTCCCGGCCACGCATTGCCGCTCGCCCCACGTCGCTCGTATCATCGCCGCCATGAACATGCGTACGGTGTTTCGCCGGTATCTGCTGCCAGGGTTCGTCTTCCAGTCGGTCGTGATCGCCGGCGGCTACGGCACCGGTCGCGAGCTCGTCGAGTTCTTCCTCAGCGAGGGACCACTCGCCGGTCTCTACGGGATCGCCGTCACCACGGTCATCTGGAGCGCGGTCTCGATGGTCACGTTCGAGCTCGCACGCATGTGGGGTGCCTACGACTACCGTCGCTTCTTCCAGGGGCTACTCGGGCGCGGATGGTGGCTCTTCGAGGTCTGCTATGTGGGGCTGCTATTGATCGTGCTCGCGGTCGTCGCGGCCGCCTCGGGTTCCATCCTTGAGCAGACCTTCGGCCTGTCATACTGGATCGGGGTCGGCGCAGTGATGCTGGCGGTCGGAGCCCTGGTGTTCGGCGGCAACAATGCCATCGAGCGCTTCTTCACGGTGTGGTCTTTCGTTCTCTACGCACTCTATCTGGCGCTGTTCTTGTGGTGCTTCCAGCGCTTCGGGCCGCTCATTTCCGCGAACCTGACCGCGGAGCCCGCGGGCACCAGGTGGTTGTGGGCGGGACTCAGCTACGCGGGTTACAACCTCGCGGTCATCCCCCCGGTTCTGGCGACGCTGAGATTACACGAGAGTCGGAAACAGACTTTCATCGCCGGAGCGCTTACCGGGCCCATCGCGATGATCCCGGGCTTGCTCTTCTTCCTGGCCACAGTGGGTCAATATCCGTCCATCGTGGAAGCGACGGTTCCCGCCGACGTACTGCTCAGGCTGCTCGGCTCGCGCGTGTTCCAGATCGCCTTCCAAGTGGTGCTTTTCGGCACGCTGGTCGAAACGGGAGCAGGTCTAATTCACGCATTCAACGAGCGTCTCTCCGGATATCGCTCGGATGCGGGCACCGAGCTTCCGCGCTGGGTTCGACCCGCTGCGGCCGTGGCGCTACTCGCATTAGGGACGTTCATCAGCCGATTCGGTCTGATCGACCTGATCGCGAGGGGCTACGGGACGCTCACGATCGGATTCATCGTCATATACGTGGTGCCGGTGCTCACGTTGGGGGTTTGGAAGCTTCGCCGTCCTGCCCAACCCAACGATCCACCAATACCGACGCAGTGATCTGACCCAACAGGTTGGTAGTGCTTCTGAACATGTCTGGAATGCGATCGATGCCCAGAAGGATCGCCAAACCCGACATCGGGACGCCCACGACGTCGAGCGCGGGCGCCAAGGTCATTACTCCCGAAGAGGGCACCGGCGCTACGGTCAGGGACACCAAGAACGTGGCCAGGATGGCGCCGCCCACCGCGGTCATGGGAAAGGGCACCTCGAAGAGGTGGGCCAGGAAGACGACCGCGGCCCCCTGGAAGAGCGCGCTGCCGGCTCGGTACATCGAAGCGCCCAGGGGCAGCACGAGATCCGCCACCGGATCCGAGACACCCAGGTTGCCCTTGGTCTCCTCGAGCGTCACCGGCAGCGCGGCGACGGTGCTGGTGGTCGAGAACGCGAGCGACGCCGCGCCGAACGTGGCCGCCACGAACTTCACCGGGCTGACCCTTGCGACGAAGCCCAGCAAGGGCAGATACACGAGCGTGATGTAGATCGCGAGGGCCACAATCACACTCAGGACAAGAATGGCCAAGCTCTGCACGAGACCCCATCCCAGTTGGGCCGTCACGGGGGCGGCGAGCCCAAACACGCCGATCGGTGCGAGCCAGAGAATCCACCACACGAGTTTGATGAGGGCCTCGCTCACGGCATCGGCGAGGGTGACGAGCGTAGTGCGATGCTGCTCGCTCAACGCACCGGTGCCTGCCGCGAACAGGACGGTGAAGACGATGAGCGGTAGCAGTTGGCCGTTGCTTGCCGCGGCGAACGGGTTGCTGGGTATCAAGCTCACCAGAAAGTCCACGAAGCTCGGCAGTTCCGCCGGTTGTACCGCTTCCACCGCGGGCGCGGCCATATCAGGCGCGAAGCGTAGTGCGAACCACATGGTGCCCATCCCGATCACGATCGCCGGCAGCACCGTGATCCAGAAGAAGCCGAGCGTGAAGCCCCCGAGCTTCCCCAGTTTCCTCGGATCACCGAGCCCCGCTACGCCGGTGAAAATGACGGCCATGACGAGCGGGATGACCACCATCCTGATCGCGTTCATGAACGCTGTGCCGAGCGGTGCCGAGCCAGCGGCTATGGCCGCCAGCACTTCCGAACCGGTCGCGGCAGCGAGCAGGCCGGTGCCGAGGCCGAGTGCCAGGCCCAGCGCGATCAGGACGTGGAGCATTGGTTAGTGCGGCGTCAGCGGCACGGCGTGGTCTGCACGAGCTTCGCCTTCATGAGAGCGTCCTCGCGTGACGTTTCAGGCGAGCGAGACGAGCGATGCTCATGATACCGAGGACCGGCCCAAGAGCAAGGAAGGCGAAAGCCCATCGCCACTCGACGGCCTCGACCATGGGCGGCACGGCCTGGATGGTCACCATGGTGAGGAGGAAGCCCGCGGAAGTCTGGAGCATCAGCGCGGTGCCGACGGAGGCGGGAGGCGCAACCTCCGTGACCATCGCGCTGAACTGCGCCGAGTCGGCGACCACGAAGAAGCCCCATACCCAGGTCAGCAGGGCTACCACAACGAAAGGCCCGTCGAAGACGAAGCCCGCGACCACGCAGCAGACGCCGCTCGCCGCCATCGCGAAGTTCACGACCCTGGGCCTTCCTATCTTGTCCGCGGCCACCCCGCCCCAAACACAGCCTAGGCCGCCTGCCGCGATGGCACCGAAGGCGACCAGATCGATCGCGGCCTGGGACACGTCCGCCGCGGCCGCTGCCACCAGGAAGGCCGGGACCCAGGTCCACATGGCGTACAACTCCCACATGTGCCCCAGGTAACCGCCGGTAGCCAACATCGTCTCGCGGTGTTTGAGCAAGCGTGCTACGCGGGCCCACTCGAACCCGCGCCGCGGGAACGGATAGGGGCCGTCCCGGTAGCCCGATGCGATCAGGACCGCAGAGGCGAGCCCAGCGATCGAAGCGCCTGTGACCACCGCGGTCACGCTCGGCCCGCCGAGCGCCTTCAGCAAGTAGGGCGCCGCCTTTCCGACAGTAAGCGCCCCCACGACCGTCCCGATGGCGAGGCCTCGCGCCGATCGGAACCAAGTGGAGATCATCTTCATACCCGGCGGATAAACGCCGGCGAGGAAAAACCCGGTCGCGAAACGCACGACCAGCGCGAAGCCGTAACCGGGCACCAGGAGGAGCAGCGCATTTGCCGCGGCTGCGAGCAGCGCCGACGCAGCGAAGTAGGCCCGAGAGGACAGTACGTCGGCGAGGTTCAGAATCGCCCCAACCGCAGTGCCTGCCACGAAGCCGAGCTGCACGATGGTGGTGAGCCACCCCACCTGACTCGCGGTGAGTCCCCAGCGCTGTTGCAGCTCGGGTCCCAGAGCGGTCGCGGTCATCCACGCCGACAGCGACAGCATCATCGCGACAGAGACCAGTGCGAGCGTGAGCCAACGCCGTGGGTCGCCGTCCGTGGATGGCGCCACTACCGGATAAGGTGCTTCAAGACGAAGAGCACGTTGGCCGGGCGTTCAGCAAGACGGCGCATGTACCACGGGAACCACGCGGGGCCGTAGCTGAGCAGCACCCTCATTTTGTGCCTCCCACGTGCCAGCCGCCCCTGCTGAGCCCGGTCGATGCCGTAGAGCATCGCGAACTCGTAGTTACCCTTCTTCAAGTTGAGCTCGTACGCCAACCGGGTCGTTTCTCCTACCATGCGCGGGTCGTGGCTCCCGATCACGGGCCTTCCCTTTCCTCCGCTGGCTCGTGCGCTCAGAAGCATCTTGGTGAGGCGCACGAAGTTCTGATCGACCTCTCCCTTTTTGGGGAAAGCGACGCTGGCAGGTTCGTTGTAGGCGCCCTTCACCAGCCTGATGGAAGGGTCGAGCGGCAGTAGTGTCTCCAAGTCCGCCTTCGTGCGGTGAAGATACGACTGCAAGCAAAGCCCGGCGTCGCTGCGTTTGGCGAGCACGCTCCTGTAGATGTCGAGCGTCGCGTCCACGCGGCCGGAGCCCTCCATGTCGATCCACACGGGGTTTGCAGAAGCCTCGACGAGCCGAACGATCCGCTCCTGTGTCCGGTCCACGCTGAAGCCCAGCCCGAGCTGCGTCGGTTTGACCGAGATCTCCACGTCGAGGCCGCGCTCGTTGATGGAAGTCAGCGCGCCGAGGTAGTGCTCGAGCACCGCATCGGCTTCCTCCTCCGACTCGAGGTCCTCGCCGAGCAGCGTGGTGGTTCCGGTGATAGAACTGTCTGCGAGGCGGGCCGCCTCGTTCAGCGCTTCGTCCAGTGTCTCACCAGCGAGGAAGCGGCGGGTGGCACGCTTCACAAAGGCGTACCGTGGGAGCCGTTGCGCGAGCAGAGGGTTGGCGGAAGCCCAGAGCAGCGCTTTACCCAGCATCGACTTCCCGTCTTCTTCTCGGTTCGGTCTTCCTCAATAGCTGACGAATCTGTACATGAAGCGGATGAGTCGGTAGGCCTCGTCCGCGTCCTCTGCTGCGTAGGCAACTGTGAAGCCGTCCACTTTGGACATGCCGGGAATGGACTGTAGGATGTCCACGTGCGTGGTCGATGCGAAGCGCATGCGAATGCGCACGGGCGTGCCGAGGTCGAACGGCGAGTAGTCGCCGGCCTGTAGTCGTGCGAGCGACCGCCGCACACCCTCGCGTAACAAGGCATGCACGCGTTCCGGGTGGATGAGGCGTGCCGACGCGGGCGTTTCGGCGGTCTTGGTAGTGACCGTCTCCGTCTTCAGAAGGGCCCCGAGCTCGGCCGCGGCAGCAGAATCACCGGCTGCCAGGATGACCGGCACGCCATGCCCCCCCGCGAAGGCCGCGTTCATGCCCCCCTCACCGACCTCGACGCCGTTGAGCCACAGTCCTTTGACCGAGCCGGTCCCTGTGTGCGCGAGGAAGCCGTCCGGGTCCCCAGCCTTGGCGTGGTACCCAAGGAAGATCACTGCGTCGAACGTGGCATCGAGTCCTTGCACCATGCCAAGCGGCTTGATGGCGCCCTGGATATAGATGACACGCGGATCGAGCTCGGTATGCAACACGTTCTGGTGGTCGCCGTGTGAGTCGTTCACCAAAATCTCGGCGCCGGGGTCGTGGGCGAAGATCTCGCCCACTACGGTGTTGACCTCCGCGGTGACGAGTCGGCGACTCGTGGCGTAGTCCTTTCCGCTCGTGGAGGTCATGGCGCCAGTGCCGATGCCCCCGATGCCCTCCAGATCAACAGAAATGAAGATTCGAACTGGTTGCTGACCACCCGCCGGCGCACCCGTGGATGCCCAAGCCAGTAGCGCAACTACCAGCCAGAACGCCTTCTTCATCACTCGCCTCCAAACGGTGTGTACCCGGCCTCGAGTAATGCCGCGGTGTAGGCGGCGACAGACCCCGCCGAGATCGCCTCGAGCTCACTTTCGATGGTGTCCGCCGCCGCCCTAGCCTGGTTCATCATGTGGATGGTGTTGGCGGAGGGCCCACCCGTCTCGCCAGCTACGCGTTCCATGGGTCGGCCGATCAGGTCGGCCACAACGTCCCCGCCGCACCCACCCTGGCACTCGGGGCCGGTGAAGAGCCGCTCGTTGAGCGCCTGCAGTTCGCCCCGCAGCGTTTCACCCTGCTCGCGCAGCGCGTCGGCGTCCTCGGCGAGCGTCTCGAGTACGGTTTCGACGGCGTTCAGCAGACGTGTGAGCTCGTCTCGTGCGCCGTCCTCCCGTTGGCCGATTGCGGCCATCTGCAACAGCGCGTCGCGTTTGGCGACCAGGTCGGCGATGCTGACCGGGTTGCGGGGGTCGCCCATCACGCTGAGGCTAGTAGCTGAAGTGAGGGCTCCAGCGCTTATCGAGACCTGATACGTGCCCGGAAAGACCGGCATCTGGGGTGGAAACACGGCTTCGTCCGAGTCTCCTCCCGGGCGCAGGTCCCATACGATGCGGTTCGCTCCGGCGGTTGCCGACACCGTATGCGAATACACCAGCGCGCCCTCCTCGTTGGTGATCTCCACATCCGCGCCTCCCTCCTCGGCGGTCCAGAACGTGAGGATCGCGCCGTTGGCCCGCGTCTCGGCCTGCTGCATGGCATGCCCGGTGGAGCGATAGCCGATCGCCTCGGCGATGTTCAGTGCGTACGCCGGGGGCGGGCCGAACACATGCACGGTAGCGCCACGGATCGACGAGTCCTCCGCCAACTCGCGCAGAGGCCGGATGTCATCCAAAACGATCAACGCACGCCCGTGCGTACCGAGCACGAGGTCTGCATCGCGCGGATGAACGACTAGGTCACGGATGGGGACGGAAGGCACGCCCGACGTGTACTTTTCCCAACTCTGTCCGCGGTCGAAGCTCACACGCAATCCGAACTCGGTGCCCAGGAACAGCAGGTTCTCGTTCTCCGGATCCTCCTCGATGGCGTGCACGAAGCCCGCAATGCTGGGCGAGCTCAGAGACGTCCACGTCGAGCCGTAGTCCTCGGTCACATACACGTGCGGCTCCCAGTTTCCGCGCCGGTGATCCTCTGCTACCAAATAGGCTCGAGCCGGCTCGTGTTTGGACGGCTGCACGTCGGGAATCCAGATGCCGTGCGGCAGGCCGACGATGTTGTCGCGCACGTTGAGCCAGTTCTCTCCCCCGTCTTGCGTGATCTGCACGTTGCCGTCGTCGGTGCCGACCCAGATCACGCCTCGCTCGAGCGTGCTCGGTCCGACCGAAATGATGGTGGTGTGCATCTCGGCGCCGGATGCGTCGATGGTGAGCCCACCACTCACTTCCGCTCGCTGTTTGAGTGGGTCGTTCGTGGTCAGATCGGGCGAAATGATGCGCCAGCTACGGCCCTGATCCGAGCTCGTGTGGAGGAACTGACTGCCCAGGAAGATCGTGCCCGGATCGAGTGGATCCCATGTGAGGCCCGCGTTCCAGTTGAAGCGCAGCGCGGTGCCGTCAGGGCGCACCGGGCGAATGCTCCGTCGGGCACCGGTGTTCTTGTTGAAGTGCTGCAGGTTGCCGCCCTGCGACATCGAATACCCGAAATTGTCGGGGTCGCCGCGATCAGGCATCACGCTGAAGCCGTCGCCCCCACCTACCCGCCGCCAGTGCGCGTTCAGGATGCCTTTGTTCTCCCACACAGTGCTCGGGCCGTACCAGGAGCCGTTGTCCTGGAGGCCTCCATAGATGTTGAATGGCACGGCGTCGTCGACACTGATGTGGTAGAACTGAGCCACCGCCAGGTTCTCGACGAAGCGCCACGTGTCTCCGCGGTCGTAGCTGAGCGCGATGCCACCGTCCTCGCCGAGGATCATGCGTCGCGAATCTGCCGGATCGATCCAGAGCTCGTGTACGTCGCCATGCACGATTTGGCTCGGCACTACGATCCGCCAGTTTCGTCCCTGGTCCTCACTCACTTGGATCGAACCCGACAAACGGTACAGCCGATTCTCGTTGTCGGGGTCGATCCGTAAGTCCGCGTAATAGAAGGGACGTGGATTCGCCCCCGGTGCGTCGTCGATGGTATTCCAGGTGCGCCCCCCGTCCGCCGAGCGTATGAGCGCGGACTGCGTGGCCTCGACAATCGCGTAGACCACATCTGGATTGGAAGGCGCGATCGCCAGGCCAATCCGCCCCAACTCACCCTCGGGCAGTCCGTCGTCCGCCGACAGCTGCGTCCAGGCGTCTCCACCGTTGTAGGTGACGAAGAGCCCCGAGCCCGGACCGCCCGAGGTGAGGTCCCAAGGCGTACGCCGGAACTCCCACATCGCGGCGAAGAGCTTGTCCGGATTCGACGGGTCCATGACGAGGTCCGCGATGCCGGTACGCTCGTTCTGCCACAGCACGCGATCCCAGGTGCGCCCACCGTCACGTGTACGGTACAGACCACGCTCCTGACCGTCGGACCACGCCGGCCCCATCACGCCCACGTACACGATGTCCGGGTCGGTCGGGTGCGTCAGGATCCGGTGGATGCGCTCCGAGCGCGCGAGACCCATCCTCCGCCAGGAGTGACCGCCATCGATTGACTTGAAGAGGCCGCGACCGACCCCGGCGCTGTTGCGGGGATTGCCCTCGCCCGTCCCGACCCATACCACGTCGGGATTGGGCTGGAACACGGCGATTGCGCCGATGCCGAGCACATCTTGCTCGTCGAAGACCGGGTCCCACTCAATCCCGCCATCGTCGGACTTGAAGAGTCCACCGGTCGACGAGCCTACGTAAATGATGTTGGGGTCGCTGAGCACGACCTCCACGTCCGCGACGCGACCACTCATACCGGCGGGCCCGATCTCTCGGGCGCTCATGGCGGCGAACGGATCGGACGAGTCTTGCGCGCCCAACGGGAGCGCAGTCATGGCCAGGGCTACTAAGGCAAAGTTGCGGCCGGACTTCATGAAATGACTCCTGCGTATCTCGAAGCGGCCGACCCACGCGGGCCGGCAGCCCCAGATTAGGTGGGCACTCGCCGGCAGGCTACCCGTCCGCGGCGTTCCGTTCCCATCAGTTTCCTACCAGGCGAGGCGACGGGAACACCTCGAGAGTCGCGGCGAGTACCTCGTCGCGAAAGCGGGCGACCGCTCCGAGCAAAAAGACGTTCATCTCGGACTCGAGGGCGTCGACCAACTCGCTGAGCCGGCCGAGCTCGAGTCGTTGTGCCTCGGTCGGAGCGTCGTAGGAGCTGGAGAGTCCCGAGACCTCGCGGCGGTACGCTCTCGCGGGTTCGAGATCGGCGGCGTCGGCTAGGCCCGCCAGCAGCTCGTCGGCCGACTCCCGGAGGATGGTCGCGTCTCCGACACTGACCTCCGAGAGTCGATCTCGCACGCGTTGAGCCCCCACGCGCACTTCGGCCGCGGCGCGTTCCACTAGCGCGAGGCGCTGGCTGAGACGCGCGCCCGCCAGGATCGCGGTGCGGCGGCGCTCCCTCTCGGACATCTCGATATCGACGCGGGGGTCCGGTAGTACACTCAAGGGGCGGCTCGACTCGACTCCGCTCGCCCTGACCGTGACGGTGTAGTCCCCCGGCAAGACCTGAGGGGCGTCGAGGCCAAAGAGCCCGCCGTCCCAGAATTCACCAGAATCGAGGCCTCGCATGTCCATGCGCAGGTCCCAGGAGATACGGTTCAGGCCCAGCTCGCCTGGACCGGTAATCGTCTTCTGAGTCTCCCCGCCCAGCGCGCTGACCGTGATCTGCACGCTGTCGTCCTGGGCGGCGCTGAGCCAGTACGTGAGAAGCGCTCCCTCAGGCCGGCTTTCGCCTTGGAACATGGCGTCGCCCGTGAAGTGGTAGCCATCCACCGCCGCGGTATAGTGCATATACGCGGCGGGTGTCTCGAACAGATGCACCGACTCCTGCATCACGAATGGGTCCTGCGCGATCGCGCGGAGCGGCCGGATGTCGTCGAGAATCCAGATCGCGCGCCCGTGCGTACCGATCACGAGGTCGTGATCGCGTGGATGAATGGTCAGTGACCGCACCGGCACGGTTGGCAGGCCGTGAGTCCACTTGAACCAGCGCTCTCCACGATCCACGGAGACGAAGAGACCGAACTCGCCACCGGCGAAGAGCAAGTTCGGCGTCACCGGATCTTCTTCGACCGTATGCAGGAATCCATCGATGCCGCGGTCCCGCCCGTCCACGCCTTTATGGCGCCCGATGTTGTCCCAGTCGTCGCCGTAGTCTTCGGTGCGGTACAAGTAGGGGTCCCAGTTGCCGCGTCGGTGATCGTCGAAGACGATGTAGGCGGTCGCGCCCGAGTGCTTCGAGGGCTCGATGTGTGGGATCCAGGTGTCGTCCGGAACCCCGCTGATCTCACCAGTCAGGTCTACCCAAGTTCCACCGGCCGCACGGGAGACGTGCACTTTGCCGTCGTCGCTGCCCGTCCAGATCAGGTCCTCTTCGACCGGACTCGGCGCGATGGTGATCAACGACGTGTGGTTCTCGGCCCCAGAGTCGTCGATCGTGAGACCACCGCTTTCCGACTGCCTTTGCTTGGTGGAGTCGTTGGTCGTGAGGTCCGGGCTGACTACTTGCCAACTGTTTCCGCGATTCTCGCTCTTGTGCACGAACTGGCTACCGAAGTACACCGTCCCGGTCGCGAATGGGTCGAAGGCGAGCGGCGCGTTCCAGTTGAAACGGAGCGCGGTACCGTCCGGCGCCCAGGGACGGATGTACTTGCGTTCCCCCGTGCGCAGGTCAAAGCGCACGAGGCGCCCCCCCTGCGACATCCCGTATCCGAGATTCGAATCGCCGGGGTCGATGACGGTATTGAAGCCATCGCCGAACGCTACTTCGCGCCAGGAGTAATTTCGGATACCTCCCACCTGCCACACGTCTGACGGTCCGCGCCAGGACCCATTGTCCTGCATGCCTCCGTACACATTGAAGGGTACCGCATCGTCGACGCTGATGTGGTAGAACTGGCCCACCGGCAGGTTGTCGAACACGCGCCACGTCTTTGCTTTGTCGAGCGACTCCCAGACGCCTCCGTCGGTGCCGAGCAACAAGTGCCGGGGGTCGTTCGGATCGATCCACATCGCGTGAAGGTCGGGGTGTACATCGCCCTCGGACTGCGAAAAGCTGCGACCCCCGTCCTCCGAGGTCGAAAGGCGACCGCTCAGGTTGTAGACGCGCAGCTCGTTTTGGGGGTCGACGAAGATGTCCGCGTAGTAGAAGGGGCGGCTGGCGACTTCCGCGGAGTCGTTGACGGTCGCCCAGTTCCGGCCTCCGTCGTCCGACCTCAGCAGCGCGCTGTGCTCGGCCTCGACGAGCGCGTAGACGATGCTGGGCTCGCTGGCCGAGATCGCGAGGCCGATGCGCCCCAACTCGCCGGGGGGCAGGCCGTCATCCTCCGTGTACCGAGACCAAGTGTCCCCGCCGTCGTGGCTCACGTACAAGCCCGAGCCAGGTCCGCCCGACGTGAAGAACCACGGCTCGCGCCGGAACTCCCACATCGCCGCGAACAGCTTCATCGGATTCGAGGCATCTATGATCAGGTCAGCGACGCCAGTGCGCTCGTCCACCCACAGCACCTGGAGCCAATTCCGTCCCCCGTCCACGGTCTTGTAGACGCCCCGCTCCTCACCATCGCTCCACGCACGGCCCATGACCCCGATCCACGCGACGTCCGAGTTTGTCGGGTGAAGCACGATGCGGTGAATGCGTTCCGAGCGCTCGAAGCCGAGCAGCTGCCAGCTCTCACCGCCATCCATCGTCTTGTAGAGTCCGGCTCCCACTCCTGCGCTATTGCGGGGATTGCCTTCACCGGTGCCAACCCAAACTACCTCGGGCGCGTTCTGGTCGATCGCCACAGCGCCGATGCTGCTGACGCGCTGCTCGTCGAACACGGGTGTCCAGGTCGTGCCACCGTTCATGGACTTCCACACACCTCCGGTCGCGGCCCCTACCCAGAGCACGTTGGGGTCGGAGACCAGGCCGTCGATTGCGGCGATGCGACCGCTCATTCCGGCAGGACCGATGCTGCGGGCGGTCATGGCGGAGAAGAGGGACGGGTCGAGTTCCTGCGCCGCCGATGGGAGCGGGATCAAGGCAGCGATGCAGACTGCTAGAAAGCGAGAGTGCCGCATAGGAGCGCTCGGACGGGGGATCTGGGGCTTCATTTCGGTACCAAGCGAGTCGGAGTGGGCGAAGAATAGGACTTCGCTTTGCGCGCGGCGAGAGAGCTCGACCCGGACGAGAGCCTCATCGATCGCGAATAACTCGACCTCGGATGTCGGCTGCACGATATTGGCAAGCTCGGTGTTGCGGATGGGATGCTGAACAAGACGGACGAACTCGAGCCCCACGAACGAGCGGCGGTGGAGCGGCACCCAAGCATTGGGCGGCCCTACTACGACCGCTCTTGGACAACGAAGTCGCGCTGGCGGTGGTCGGTTGGCACCACGAGCGCCGGGATGGCAAGGGGTACCCCGATGGACTGGCCGGCGCCGCCATCCCGTTGGCGCCGCGGATAGTGGCGGTATGCGATGCGCTGGACGCGATGACCAGTGACCGTGCTCACCGCCCGGCACTTGGCTGGAACGACGCCATCGCTGAAATCTCGGACAACAGCGGAAGTTGGTACGATCCAGACGTCGTGACCGCCCTATGCGTGTGCGAGGAGGATCTACATGCCATCTTCCTGAGATCCCACCACCAGACGGAGACAGCTTGACCGACCGCCTTCTGCGTACCGCCACGCGCACCCACTCCTTTTCCGAGTCGGTAATCCGGGAGATGACGCGGGTCGCACGGGAACACGATGCGATCAACCTCGCTCAAGGATTCCCGGACTTCCCTGCGCCTCAGCTGCTCAAGGACGCGGCATGTGCGGCGATCCAGGGCGACGTAAACCAGTACGCCATCACCTGGGGCACAGCCAACTTGCGCAACGCGCTCTCGGAGAAATACGCCGCGATGTACGGCCTCGAGTTCGACCCCGAGCGCGAGATCACGGTGACCTGCGGCGCGACCGAAGCGATGGCCGCAGTCATGCTGGCGACCATCGATCCCGGCGAGGAGGTCATCGTCTTCGAGCCGTTCTACGAGAACTACGGTCCCGACGCCGTGCTGTCGCAGGCGAGTCCGGTGTTTCTTCCTCTGGAGGCGCCCGACTACCGGGTGGAGCGCGATCGACTCGAGGCCGTTGTTACGCCGAAGACTCGTGCCATCGTCGTGAATACGCCCAACAACCCGACCGGGCGCGTGTTCGACCGCGATGAGCTCCAGGCGATCGCGGATATCTGCCGGGAGTACGACATCCTCGCGATCACCGATGAGATCTACGAGCACATCTACTACGAGAGCGAGCATCTCGTACTCGCCGGCTTCGAGGGGATGCGCGACCGCACGATCACCGTCAGTGGCCTGTCCAAGACGTTCAGCGTCACCGGATGGCGCGTGGGAACCATCTTGGCTCCGCCACATCTCACCGACGCGATCCGGAAGGTGCACGACTTCCTCACCGTCGGAGCTCCTGCCCCACTGCAGGAGGCCTGTGCGGTCGGTCTGCGTGAGCTCGGTCAGGACTACTACACACAAATGGTCGAACGCTACAAGGAGCGGCGCGGGGTCCTGTTATCGGCGCTGCAAGCAGCGGGATTCGGATGCACGACGCCGCAGGGTGCCTATTACGTGCTGGCGGACTTCAGTGGGATGTCCGACGAGGACGACACGACGTTCGCGAAGCGCTTGACGAGCGAGGGCGGTGTCGCGCCCGTCCCCGGCTCAAGCTTCTACAGCACTCCCGAGGGGGGACGCTCGGTGGTGCGTTTCGTCTTCTGCAAACGCCTCGAAACGTTGCACGCAGCGGCGGAACGGCTGAGAGCCTTTTCCGTCTCTGGCTGAGCCCTAGGAAGGCTCGCCGCCCCCACTGTCGGCGTCGCCACCGTTCTCACTGGTAGTGTCACCGCCGTTCTCTTTGGCTGCCGCGCCGTCACGCCGATCGAAACCGAGGTCCGATTGACGAAAAGCTCAATCAGGCGGCGTATGATGTTGTCGAGAACCGGTTCGTGCGAGGGATGCCCCGCTGGGTACATGGCGTAGCGATGCACCCCGATCGATAACTCGATGAGGAATTCGGACAACTCCCTAGACAGGGAGGCCTGCTGAGCGGCTTGTTCCGGTTCCTCGTGGGTCAACAGCGCCGGTCGCGGTTTAAGATGAGGCCTCGGGAACATACATTTCAGACCGGCTTCCCGCGACGCGTGCCCGCTCCGCTTTGATCGAAGACACCCATCCCCCCGAATTTGACGGCCTCATTCGGACCGCTGCTCGGGTCACTCTTTTTGGGTTCGAGTCGACCGAGGCGTTTGCGTCCATCCAACCACGGGGCCGGCGATGGCGCGTCGGCGGCGCCGCCAGAACCATGGGGATCTTCGTGGTAATCGCGCCGGTGATGGCGATCGTCCCACCCCACGCCCCCTGGTTGATCGGAGCGCTGACAGCCGGAATCATCCTCACGCGACGCCGGCTGATCGAACGATTCACGCTGATCTCACTAGAGGGCACCTGCCCCAAGTGTGACGCCACCATCAATGTGAAGCGTACCCGGCTTCGAATACCACACCCGCTCACGTGTCAGTCGTGTCATCATCAGGCCTCCTTGAAGGTTCCTGCAGAGACCCTGGCCGCGGGCCTAGCAGACTAGCGGCCACCTACTACGGGCTGCCCAGCCGACTATTCGGGCGCCTCCCGCAGCACCGGTAGCGGAGGCCTCGTCAGCAGGCTGCGGCTGCCCAGCAGGCCAACGAGGACCGTGAGCGCGGCGACGGTTGCCCAGATCGCGGTGAGCGGCACCACCCGGGGGGCGTAGGCGAGCTCGAATACGTTCGGCACGACGACAGCGCCAGCACCGACCGCCAGGAGCAGGCCGCTCGCGCTCGCCAGTGTGCCGAGCGCCAGATACTCCGCGAATAGCACGGTCAGCACTTGTCTACGGCTAGCGCCGAGAATCTTGAGCAACGCGCCCTCACGTAGGCGGTGAACGCGCGACGCGGCGAGCGAGCTTATCAGCACCAGCACACCTGCGAGGGCGCTGAACGCGCCTAAGAACCCAACCGCCTGACGGACCCGAGAGAGAACGGTGTCGATCGCCTCCTGGACACGTGAGAAGTCGAGCGCGGCCACGTTCGGGAACGCCCTGACGAGATCTCGTTGCACCTCAGCCCGAGCGCCGGAGTCCTCTAGGCGCGCCACGATCATGATGGTCTGGGGCCCGTCCTCGAGTCCACCCGGCTCCAGAATAGCGTAGAAGTTAGGTTCCATGCGATTCCAATCCACCCGCCGGAGGTTCGTGAGCACGGACGGGACACGGAATCCGGAAATATCCCACGTGATGGTATCGCCGAGAGACACTTTGAGGCTGCGCGCGACCTCCAACTCGAGGGAGAGCCGGGTGAGCCCCCCGGCGTCCACCTCCTGACCGTCCTCCTCCCCTGGCGTCCCGTCCCACCAGCGACCGTGCACCAACGTCTCCGCGCGCCCGAGCCTTGCACGGTAGCTGTTGCGGTACTCCCGTCTCAGGGCCCAGGCGTCGGGTCGCCGCTCTCGCACGGTATCGGTGCGCAACTCTTCGGGCGTACGTCCGTTGATCGCCACGATCTTGGACGGGACGAGTGGCGCCACTTCTGCGTTGCTGCGCACTGGTTCAGGCAGCAGGTCGAGCACCCCCTCGATCTGATCCGTCTGCACGTCGAAGAACAGGAGGTTCGGTTGCCCCTCGCCGAATGATAGCGTGAGGCCCTTACGAATATTGCCCTCCACCTCGACGACGGTGCCGATCACGAACGCCCCGAATCCCAGCGCCAGCGTGACCGACACGGTTTGGTTCTGAGGACGAAACAAGTTCGATACGCCCTGTCGGATGGGGTACGAGGCGCCGCGGGGAAAGAACCGTCGAGTCAAGCGAGTGAGTGACCAACCCACGAGGGTCAGCACAGCAACCGCGACCGAGAGCGCGCCGGCGAAGCCGAGGCCGAGCTCCGGCTCGGGAGCCTCGATGATGCACAGGACCAAAACGCTTGCCGCGAGCAACGCGTAGGCGCCGATCGTGAGCGAGTCCGCACGGCGCCGCGGGGGCTCGAAGTCCTGACGCAGAGCCTGTAGTGGCGGCACGTCCTTCACACTGAGCAGCGGGATCAACGCGAAGATCACTGCTACCCACACGCCGATCCCCAGACCGGTGAGCGCGGAGCCCATGGAGAAGTGCGTGTCGACCGCGACCGGTAGAACCTCCTTCAGGACGAAGGGGAGGGTCTCCTGCACTAGGACCCCGAGCGTCACGCCCGCCAGCGATCCCAGTAGTCCCATGGCCCCCGCCTGGATCATGTAGGCGAGGAACGCCGTCCATTGACTCGCGCCCATACATCGTAACACCGCCACTCCAGGTCGCTTCTCGTTCACGTAGACATGGATCGAGCTCGCGACTCCGATCCCGCCCAACAGGAGCGCCCCCAGCCCCACCAGTGCCAAAAAGCGCCCGAGGAATCGGACCCCGTTGGAGAGGTCTTGCGCCTGTTGTCGCGCAGTCGTGTAGCGCACCCGTGTTGCTGAGAACACTTGTGAGTATCGGTCCCGGAGTGCACCGCGGTCGTCTCGATCCGGCATACGGAGGAAAACCTCGTAGCGCGCCAGAGAGCCGGCACCCAGCAATTCCGCACGTGTCATGGCTTCCTGCGAGAGGTACACCTTGGGACCGATCGCGAAATCGAACCCGAGGTCAGTGGGCAGGTCCGAGACAGTCGCCACGATGACCAGCCGTACGCCCCCCACCACGAGGGTGTCACCGACCTCGGTGTCGAGCTGCGTGAGGGCAGCCGGATCGACCAGGACCTCGCCGGGGCCGATGCCCCCGGTCCAATGCCCGGCCGGCTCGGTCGAGACGGTGCCGTAAAAGGGGTAGCTCCCATCCACCGCACGCACCTGCATGAGGCGGACAGCGCCCGAGACCGGCGCAAGCACCATGGACCCAGCGGTCGTCACTCGTGCCATCTCGACGCCCGCTCGGCTCAGCGAATCCAGAATGGTGCTGATGGAGTCCGGAAGCTCTCGGGACGCCCTGAGGCGCGCGTTGGCCCCCATGAGCACGTCCGCCTCCTCCTGAATCGAGCGTGCGACGTCGTCTCGGAACGAGTGGATGGAGACCAGCGCTGCTACGCCCAGCGTGATCGATGCCATGTAGACGCCCACACGGCGGAGGCTGTGCCGGATCTCACGCATCGCGAAGCGCACGGCGAAACCGAGCCGTAGCTTGTTTCTCAAGCTGGCTGCCCAGCCCGATCAGAAACGATCCCACCTCCGGCGAGCGACACGATTCGGTGTGCGCGCGCCGCGAGCGAGAGGTCGTGCGTCACCATGACGAGCGTCGTGCGAGCATCACGATTCAACTCTTCGAGCATCTCGACGATGCCTTCGCCCGTCTCCTGGTCGAGATTCCCTGTCGGCTCGTCCGCGAACAGGATCTTCGGGCGATTGGCGAAGGCTCGTGCCAACGCTACTCTTTGCTGTTCTCCGCCGGAGAGTTGAGCCGGAAAGTGGTCGAGCCGGTCACCTAGGCCCACGCGCTCCAGGAGGGCCGTAGCCTCGCCTGTGAGGCCCTTGGCGGTGCCTCGGAGCTCCAGCGGCACCAAGACGTTCTCGAGCGCGGTCAGCGTCGGGAGCAGGTAAAACGTTTGAAATACGAACCCGACCCGCTGGAGACGAAACTCGGCTCGACCGTCTTCGGTGAGCGCGAAAATGTCGTCGCCGTCGAGGTAGACGCGGCCACGCGTCGGCTCGTCGAGTCCGGCCAGAAGGCCCAGAAGGGTCGTCTTGCCGCTACCCGAGGGACCGACGACGGCTACGAAAGACTCGGCCTCGACTTCGAGATCGATGGAGGTCAGCACCGGCAAGGGCCGCCCTCCGCTCATGTAGGTTTTTTCGAGGCCCTGGGCCACGATCATCATATGCGACGCTTCCTCTTCATCATCTCGATGCTGGCGTGTGCCACGTGTGCGCAGCCCGAAGACCCGGCTTCCGCGGCCCCGGATGTCGGGGGAGCCGTCTCTCTGCCGGCACCGGAAGAGGCGTCGCCCGCAGACGAGCGACCACCCGTCGTCTTTCTCGGCACGAGCCTCACAGCCGGACTCGGTCTACTCAGCGACGACGATAGCTACGTCGCCCGCCTTGCGGAACTGGCCGATTCGGCAGGCTTGCCGTTCCGGGCGGTGAACGCCGGCGTTTCCGGAGAGACGAGCGCGGGCGGCCTGCGCCGGCTGGATTGGGTGTTGCGCCAACCGCTCGCAGTGCTCGTTCTGGAGCTCGGCGCCAACGACGGCCTTCGCGGTCATGATCCTGACATGCTCGAAGACAACCTGCGAACGATCATCGACCGTACGCGAGCGCGGCACCCGGGCTCACGCGTGGTGATCGCCGGCATGCAGGCACCAACGAATCTCGGGAAGGCATACACCGATAGATTCCGGGCCATCTTTCCGACCGTGGCCGAGGGCACCGGTTCGGCACTCATCCCTTTTCTGCTCGAGGGCGTCGCTGGAGTCCCCGAGCTCAACCAGGACGATCGAATCCATCCCACTGCTAAGGGCCACGAGCTCGTGGCACGGAATGTCTGGGCTGTGCTCGAGGGCGTCTTGCAGGAGTTGGAAAGCCGATGAGCGACAGCCCCTTCAGCTTCGGCACTAAGATCCTCGGAACCGGCGCGCTGATCCTCTTCTCGCTGCTCGGGCTCGGAGTCGTGCTCCCGGCCACCTGGGAGGCTGAGGCGACCATACTGCTGCCGACAACAGCCGACGCCGCTTTTCCCTACCTCGACTCTCCGAAGGGTTGGCTTGCCTGGACGCCGTGGCCGGACAGCAGCACGGTCTCGGGGCCCGCGAGAGGCGCAGGGGCGACGATGAGCTGGGATGATCCGGAATTCGGAAGCGGGGTCTTTACGATCGTACAAGCTGACGCCCCCAGGCACGTGACCTACAGAGTCGAGGTCAACGACGGCAGGATGTCGACCGACGGCACGCTGGAATTGAATCCAGAGGGCGTGGGAACGCGTGTGCGCTGGCGCGAAGAAGGCGACCTGGGCCACAATCCCCTCATGGGCTACTGGGCGCTCTCCCTGGATCGTGCGCAAAGCGACGAACTGCAGAAGAGCCTGGATCGCCTGGTGCTACTGCTCGTCGACTCCGCCGGATCAGTTGCTGCCGATTCGAGCGCGGCTGTCGAGTCGACCACGGTGCCCGACT